>Ga0307373_10002892_pt1 | contig 30612 bp, 31 predicted proteins | sample OX2MG_FD_202534 | JGI IMG/M metagenome (GOLD analysis project Ga0307373, IMG submission 202534) | Soil microbial communities from Risofladan, Vaasa, Finland - OX-2 | ecosystem: Environmental > Terrestrial > Soil > Coastal area > Acid sulfate soil | place: Finland: Risofladan, Vaasa | collected... | reverse complement strand
GCCGATCAAGCAACAGCTCGGTCGCGATCTCAGCCAAGCCAAAGCTCGTAGATCAGTTCATCCTCTTGGCCGCCATCTGGCCAGAGGCGGCGCTTGCGATCGATCAATGCAAAGCCGTGCCGTTGAACGGCGCGCATCGAAGCTTCGTTCGAAGCCCGATGACCCACGCGGACACGCCTGAATTTGGGTCGCGACCGTATCCAGGCGAGGCGGGCTTCGTAGAGCTTTGCCGATAGCCCTCGGCCGCGATAGGCGGGCAGGATGAACGACATGGCCAAGCCGGCCGTCGAGCCGTTCGGATCATCCTGGTCGGTATACACCGACGTGATTCCGATCACCTCCGTTCCTTCGAACAACCCGAAGACTGCGCCGTCGATGCCTGCCAGGAGAGCCGCCCACCGCTCTTGGGTGTGCGCTGCCTCGCGCTCGAACGTGCCAAGGAAGACCCCGGGGGAGGCGCGCAGGGCGGCGAGCCGGAACTCGCGAAACAGGAGCCACTCCGAAGGCCGCAAGGCGCGAATGGAGATCATTCGGTCTGGAGGGATACCTTCGCCGAATGCCGGCGGAAAGCAGTCAAACCTGATTGCGCCAAGCGGCGACGGCGTCCTTCGGTCCGTCAGGCGTCGCCGGCCGTGTGTGCGCCGTCGCCCGTCCCCTCCCGCAGCGCCTCAAGCTCGCGCCATTGCGCCTGCGGTTCGGCGGCGGTGAGGTGCGGCCAGTCTGGGGTCTGGTGACGGAACCAGGTGAGCTGGCGCTTGGCGTAGCGGCGGGTCTGGCGCTGGGCGCGCTCGAGCGCTTGGGCATGGCTGAGACGGCCTTCGAGGAGTTCGATGATCTCGCGCACGCCCACCGCCTTCATGACGGGCAGGGCCGGATCGAGGCCGCGGCAGGCGAGGGTGCGGACCTCCTCGATGGCGCCGGCGCCGAACATCCGCGCCAGGCGCGCGTCGCCGGCGCGGTAGAGCGTCTCGCGCGGCGGCGCCAGTACGACACCGCGCCAGTCGGCGGCGGCGAGACTGGGGGTGGTGTCGCGCCGCCAGGCGCTCAGCGAACGGCCGGTATGTTCGACGACGGCGAGCGCGCGCAGCAGGCGCGCCAGGTCGCCGCGCTGGATGCGCGCCTCGGCTTCGGGATCGAGGCGCGCCAGCCGCGGACGCAGCGCCAGCTCGCCGGCGGCGCCGGCCTCGTCCTGCAGGCGCCGCGTCACCTCGCGCGGGATTGATGGAATCTCGGCAAGCCCACGCGTCAGGGCGCGGAAGTAGAGCCCCGTGCCGCCCACGACGATCGCCGGCCGGCGCCAAAGCGCGATATCGTCCAGGGCCGCGCGCGCGGCATCCAGCCAGCGGCCCACCGACCAGCGCTCGGCGGCGTCGGCGACGCCGAAGAGGTGGTGCGGCGCAATGAGCATCTCGTCGCGCGGCGGGCGCGCGGTCAGCACCGCCAGATCGGCGTAGAGCTGCATGGAATCGGCATTGACGATATCGCCGCCGATGGCCCGGGCGAGCCGCAGCGCCAGGGCGGATTTGCCGCTTGCGGTGGGCCCGGCGATCAGCCAGATGCGGGGGCTTGCGTCCGAAGGGGCCATTTGCGGATCGTCCTCACCCTCGTCGCCCAGGATTTCGAGGTCCTGCAGGAAGCTTTGCCGCTCGCCCTGGAAGCCTGCGCGAGCGCCGGCGCGCCCGTCAAGGCGACGCAGATTCTGGGCGCCGGCGCGACGGATCTCTTTCTCGAACACGACGATCCCGCCGTCGTGCGCGCCCGCGCCGAGGATGCCCTGCAGCGCCATCGCGTCGATCTCTGCGCCCAGATCGCCGAGCACCGCGCCAAGCGCCTGCTGATCGCCGACATGGATTCGACCATCATCGGCTGCGAGTGCCTGGACGAACTGGCCGATCTCGCCGGCATCGGCGCCGAGGTTGCCGCCATCACCGCGCGGGCGATGCGCGGCGAGCTGGAATTCGAGGCGGCGCTGCGCGAGCGCGTGGCGATGATCGCCGGCCTGCCGCTGACCGAGCTGCAGCGCTGTTTCGACGAGCGCGTGCGGCTCAATCCGGGCGCGCGGACGCTCACGGCCACGATGGCGGCCAAGGGCGCTCGCTGCGTGCTGGTCTCCGGCGGGTTCGATTTCTTCACCGCGCGCGTCGCGGCGGCCGCCGGGTTCCATTCACACTGGTCGAACCGGCTGATCGACGACGGCGTCGCCCTCACCGGCCACGTGGCCGAGCCGGTGCTGGGGCGCCAGGCCAAGCTGGATGCGCTGAAGAGCGAGGCCCTCGGCGCCGAGGTCCCCATGGTTCGGACGCTGGCGGTGGGCGACGGCGCCAACGACCTGGGCATGATCGAGGCGGCGGGCCTCGGCGTCGCCTACCGCGCCAAGCCGGTGCTGGCGGCCCAGGCCGACGCCAGGCTCGACAGCGCCGACCTCACCGCGCTGCTCTATTTCCAGGGCTACGGCGCCGACGAGTTCGTTACCAACTGAGACGCGAGTTCGTTTCAAGATCGCCGCAGGCGCGGCCAGGCCGCGGGCGCGGCAGCAGTCCGTTGGTGCTTTTCGTGTCTTCCGTGGCCAACTCTATCTCTGTCGAGGTCCAGCATGTTTCCGCGGCCGGTTCGGGCAGTCGTCTTCGACATGGATGGCCTCCTCGTCGAGACCGAGGCGCTGGTCCGCGATCTGATGATGGAACTGGCGCCCGCATTCGGGGGCGCCCTGCCGCTCGGCGTCTTCCAGCTCATGGTCGGCTTGCCCGGCCACGCCAGCGACGCGATCGCGAGAGAGCACTTCGGCGCCGCCTTCCCGCTGCAGGCCTATCTCGATGCGGTCTCCATGCGGGTTCACGCGGCCTGCGAGCTCGGCGTCGCCCCGAAGACCGGCGCGATCGAGCTGCTCGACTATCTGAAGGCCGTGGACATTCCCCGCGCCATCGCCACCTCGTCGAGCCACGCCGCGGTGCGCCGGACGCTTGCGCCGATCGGCATCCTGGAGCGCTTCGAGGTGATCGTGGCCGCCGGCGACTATGCGCGCGGTAAGCCCGAGCCCGATCCGTTCCTCGTCGCGGCCGAGCGCCTGGGCGTGGCCGCGCGCGACTGCCTGGCGCTGGAGGATTCGCACAACGGCGTGCGCGCGGCGCACGCGGCCGGCATGATGACGGTGATGGCGCCCGATCTGCTCGAAGCCACCGACGAGATGCGCCAGAAATGCGTCGTCATCGTCGAGACGCTGCATCACGTGCGGGCGCTCCTAATAAGGTAAATGTAAATCAATCAATAACTCGGTCAAAGACTGGCCGACGGCCAGAATATGCCACAATCGCGTCCGACTTACGACCTATTGAGATCGGCGAACTACCTCGCTATCGACCGGATTCATTGCGATTCGCGTGAACCGAGTTCTAGACAGGAGGCGCGCCATGCCGGCCACCAGTCCCGTACGGCGCAAGGCCGAGGCGCGTGGCCCCGCGGCGGCGCCTATCGCGGCCGAGGGCGCCGACGAAATGCTGCGGCTCGCGACCGCGGCGCGGGATATGTTCGCGAGCCGGGCCGAGTTCCACGACTGGTTCGCCTGCGTGCTCCACCGCCGCGCCACGGGGGCGCCGAAGCGTTCCCGCGCCGAATGCGACCGGACCTCGGCCCTCGCCTGCGCCATGAGCCTGAGCGGCGCCTGCGCCTTCTCCACCGCCGCTCGCCAGCTCGATGCGGCGATGCGGGGCCTGCCGACGGGCCCTCTGGAGGCGCTGCTGCGCGTGTCGCGGCGCTTGTAATGTCCGGGCGCGGTGCGGATATGTGGCGCCCGCGCCGCTAGCGCCGCTTCCGAGCAATTGAACACGCCCATGCAGCCAGACAAGGCCCAGGTGCTCGCAGCCCTCGATCGGGTGCGCGACCCGAAATCGAGCCAGGGCCTGGTCACCGCCGGGCTGGTCCAGGGCCTGATCCTGGGCGAGGGGCGGGCGGGCTTCATGCTGGAGGTGGCGGCGTCCGACGCGGCGCTCTATGCGCCGGTGCGCGAAGCCGCCGAACGCGCCCTGCTGTCCGTCGCCGGCGTCGAGAAGGCCCAGGTGGTGCTGACCGCCGCGGCGCGTCCGCCGGCGCCGGGGGCGACGCGGGTCCGAAAGGGCGCGCAGGTGCGCGAGGATCCGCTCGCCGCTCCCAAGGAGCGGCAGCCGCCGGCGCCGCTGGAGCACGTTGGCCGGGTGATCGCCATCGTCAGCGGCAAGGGCGGCGTCGGCAAGTCGACGGTGGCGGTGAACCTCGCCTGTGGGCTCGCCCAGACCGGCGCCCGCGTCGGCTTGCTCGATTGCGACGTCTACGGCCCCTCGGTGCCGCGCATGCTGGGCATCGACGAGCAGCCGGCGTTCGAGGACGGCAAGCTGACGCCCCTCGAAGCCTTCGGCCTGAAGCTGATGTCGATCGGCTTCATCGTCGACGAGGGGCGGGCGATGATCTGGCGCGGCCCGATGGCGACCTCGGCGGTGCGCCAGATGCTGCGCGACGTGCGCTGGGGGACGCACGAGGCGCCGCTCGACGTGCTGGTGGTCGACATGCCGCCCGGCACCGGCGACATCCAGCTGACCCTGTTCAGCGACTTCAAGGTCGATGGCGCCGTGATCGTCTCCACTCCGCAGGAGATCGCCCTCATCGACGCGCGCCGCGCCGCCTCGATGCTCGACAAGCTCGGCGTTCCGGTCCTCGGCGTGATCGAGAACATGGCCTATTTCGCCGACCCGGCCACCGGGGCGCGAATTCCGATCTTCGGATCGGGCGGGGCGCGGGCGGAAGCGAAGCGGCTCGGCGCGCCGTTCCTGGGCGAGATCCCCATCGACATCGCCCTGCGCGAAGGCGGCGATGCGGGCCGTCCGCTGGTGGCGACGTCGCCCGACAATCCAGCCGCCAAGGCGTTCGCGGAAGCGGCGCGCAAGCTTCGCTGACCTACTCGGCCGCCGGGACCGGCGCGCCTTCGATCGGCCCCACCAGGGACTCTTCCGCCGCGGCCAGGTCGAGCTGCGCCAGGGCCTCGCGAATTTCGGCGTGGCGCCGCGAATCCAGCCGGTAGCCGAAGAACATCGCGCCCCCGAACCAGACCAGGATGATCGGCGCGAACAGGTAGCACATCTCCAACCCGAAGATGGCATGAGGCGTGTTCACCGCACCCTCCGCACCGTTGTAGTGGACGAAGGCCAGGATCGGGAACACGACCGCGACGGTAATGCTCGCGCCGATCTTGGTCGTCGTGGTCACCATCGAATAGAGCAGGCTGGTCAGATCCTGCTTCTGCTCGAGCCGCACCTCGTCGGCGACATCGGCGACCATGGCGCGGACCAGCAGCAGGAAGGCGCTGGCGCAGAAGCCCACCGCGAACATGCCGGCGGTGGTGGGAATGGCGTCGACCAGGGTGTAGTGGGGCCAGACCCTCGGCAGCGACATCAGCGTCGCCTGGGTGATCGAATAGCAGACGCAGGCGATCTGCACGGTGCGATGCTTGCCGAACCGCTGCGCCAGCCGCCCCCAGAACGGCGCACCCAGGATGTCCGCGCCGATGTAGGAGATCAGCAGATAGCCGACGTCGGGAATGGAGAAGCCCTTGGCGTCGTGAAAGTAATAGACATAGAGCGGGCCGGTGGTGCCCGGGCCCAGCGTCAGCAGCAGGTCGGCGAGGGTGATCCTCAGCATCGCGGGCCGTCCCAGGGCGCGCCGGAAGTCGGACAACGAGAACCTGGGGCGCTTGGCGCTGGCGGCGAGCCGCTCGGGGGTGAACACCGTGCAGATGAAGAGCGCGATGGGGATGGAGATGATCAGGATGAGGCCGAGCGCCGGCATGCTGGCCTTGCGGCCGGCGGCGATCGCGCCGTGGGTGAGTTCGGGCAGGATCAGGATCGCCACGGCGCCGAGCACCGAGAGCGCCTGCGTCCAGCCATAGACCCGCGAGCGGTCGTTGTAGGTCGTCGCCAGCACGGCGGACCAGGCGGCGAGGCCCAGCGTCATCATGGAGAGCCCGGCGTAGGTCACCGCCAGCCACAGCACGAGGTAGAACTGGGTGATGTGGACCTGGGGCATGGCCAGCTTGTAGACGCCCAGGATCACCAGCGGCGCGCCCAGGACCATCCAGGGCCGGTAGCGTCCGATCGGGGTCTTGGTGCGGTCCATGCCCAGCGCCACCAGCGGGTCGAAGAAGACGTCGATGAAGCGGACGATGGTGATCGCGGCGGCGACCGCTAGGAAGGCGCGCGGATCGCCGGGCCTGAAGCCGCCGATGCCGAGACTGACGTAATGGCGGGGCAGGTAGACGCCGAAGATCAGCAGCAGCGCCGCCATCGGGATTCCCATGGTCCCGAAGGCGAAAATGGTCGGCAGCGGCACCCTGGGCGCGGCCGCCGGCGTGGAAGCTGAAGACAAAGGCGATCCTCCAAAATCGATCGTGGACGCCTGCGGCGTTCCTTATTGGAGGGAGTTAATCACGCGCCCTTGCGCCGCGCACGCCTCAATTTGCCGCCGCCCCGCCCGCGTCACTCGGCCGCGAGGCCGGCCGCCAGGGGCTCGTCGATGGCGCCGTCGCGCGCCTCCAGCGCCAGCCGGATTTCGGCGTGGCGCTTGTGGTCGAGCTTGTAGCCGATGTAGCAGGCGCCGCCGAGCATGACGAAGCCGACCGGGCCGATCAGATAGACGAGCTCCAGGCCGTGGATCGCCGCCGGCGTGTTGTGCGCGCCCTCCTTGGCCTGGTAGCCGACCCAGGACAGGATGGTGAAGGTCAGGCCGATGGAGAGGGCGGCGGCGATCTTCTCGACGCTGGTCATCATGGCGTAGAGCAGGCTCTGGCGATGCTTGCCCTTCTTCAGCCGGATGGCGTCGCCGACGTCGGCGCACATTGCCCGGCCCAGGAGCACGAAGCCGGAGGCGAGGAAGCCCAGCGCGAACATGATCGCCGCCGCCGGCCAGAGGTCGCCCTTGGGCAGGAAGCTCAGCACCACGAGGCCGAGCGAGTAGCCGGTGCTGGCGATCATCAGCGTCCGGTGCTTTCCCAGCCGCGTCGCCAGCCGCGACAGCACCCAGGCGCCCAGCACGCCGGCGGCGATGTAGAGCACCAGCAGATAGGTCGCGGTCCGGAACGCAAAGCCGCGCGAATCCTGGAAGTAGAAGAGGTACATCGCCGACATCCAGCCGGGCCCCAGCGACAGGCAGAAGTCGGCCAGCACGATGCGGCGCATCTCCGGCCACGAGACCATCTCCCAGTAATCGCGCCAGGTGACCTTCTCGGTGCGGTGCTCCCGGACGATCCGCTCTGGGGTGAAGAAGGCGGCGGCCAGGATGCCGATGGGCGTCACCACCAGGATGAACCAGCCCATGTCCTGCACGTCGGAGACCGAGTTGCGGCTGATCAGCGCCGGCACGATCAGCACCGCCGCGGCGGCGATGGTGCTGGCGACCTGGATCGCGCCGAAGACGCGCGAGCGCTCATGGTACTTCGAGGCCACCACCGACGCCCACGACGCGTGGGCGAGCGCGATCACCGAGGTGCCGAGATAGTAGAGGAACAGCCAGACCACCAGATAGAGGTAGGGGACCCCGACCGGCGCCAGGAACAGCATGTAGACCGGAATGCCCAGCAGGGGCGCGCCGCAGACGAGCCAGACCCGGTAGCGTCCCAGCCGCGTGCGGCTGTGGTCCATGACGATCCCGATCACCGGATCGAAGCACATGTCCACGAGGCGCACGGTCATGAAGGCCGCGCCCACCGCCGCCAGGCTCAGGCCGATGTGGCTGGCGTAGTAGCGCGGCAGATAGACCGAGAGCGCCGCCGCCAGCGCGCCGAGGGGCAGGCCCGGCAGACTGAAGGCGAGCAGCCGCGGCGTCGCGAGCCGATCGCCGGCGGAGGAGGAGGAATTGGACGCTGTGGTCACGCGCGGGTCCCGGGCTGGGCTGAAGATCGCGCCGCTGCGGGGCGCCTGCCGGCCAGGGAAGCCCGGGGCCGCAGGGCGCGCAAGGAGATTCGTGGCGGAGCTTGGCTCGGCGCGGTGCGAACCTCAAAGGCGTTTCAGGACTTCGGCCAGATTCCGGGCGCCATGGACGATCCGCGCGACGACGGGCGGTTCTTGCGACGCGTCATAGACCACGAGGTAGGGAAAGCCCCTCACGACGCAAAATCGGTAAGGCGCCGGCGCGAGGTCTGAACGCAGAACCCCGACCCTCGGATGTTCGCCCACGAGCTTGGCGACGGCGTCGATCGCCTCCCGGAACGCGCTTGCAGCGGAGCGACTGTCCCTGGCGATCCACGTGGCCGCTTCGCCAAGATCCGAGCGCGCGCGTGGCGTGAACGCGGCGGGCTTGGTCACGCCTCCGCGGCGGCGATGATGGAGTCGATATCGGCGAGGACTTCCTCCAGCGTGACATATCCGTCCCGCTCGGCTTCGGCCATGGCTTCGTCGAGGGATGCCGTGAACCGGCGGCGCCGTTCCTCCGCCTCCTGCACCAGCCGCAGGCCCTGCCGCACCACTTCGCTGACGTTGTTGTACCGGCCCTCGGCGACCACCTCGCGGGCGAAGCGCTCCAGCTCTGGCGTCAGATGTACGTTCGTGCCCATGTGGCCGACCCTATATCAATGCTTGATATAGATGGTTCGCTTCGCGGCGTCGGGCAAGCGGCCGTCAGACCGGCTGTCCCATCTTGCGGAAGAACTTCGCGGTCTGCTCGCCGCCGCTCACGTAGGCGCTCTGGCCGGGCTCGTCGGCGATCCGGGTCCAGTTCGCTCGCACTCCCTCGGCCGAGAGGGCGCCCTCGCCCAGAAAGACGCCTTCGGTCTCGAAGATGCGGGCCAGCGCGAAGGCGCCGCCGCCGGCGGTGAGGATCGCGCCCGTGGGCGCCTCCTCCGAGCAGAGGTAGACCACGCCCGGCGTCACGTGGTCGGGCTTCAGCCGCTCGGAGAACGCGGGCGGGATGATGTTCTGGGTCATGCGCGTGGCCGCCACCGGGGCGATGGCGTTGACGTGGATGTTGTTCTTCTGACCCTCGAGCTTGAGGCTGTTCATGAACCCCACCAGGGCTAGCTTGGCCGCGCCGTAGTTGGTCTGGCCGAAATTGCCGTAGAGCCCCGTGGACGAGGTCGTGACGACGATGCGCCCATAGTTCTGCTCGCGCATGATGTCCCAGACGGCCTTGGCCGGCTTCACCGTGCCCATCAGGTGCACGTCGACCACGAATTCGAAGTCGCGCACCTCCATCTTGGCGAACGACTTGTCGCGCAGCACCCCGGCGTTGGCGACGAGGATGTCGATGCGGCCCCAGGCGTCCATGGCCTGGCGGACCATCAGAGCGACGCCGGCGTCGTCGGTGACCGACGAGCCGTTGGCGATCGCCTGGCCGCCGAAGGCCGCGATCTCGGCCACCACCGCCGCGGCCGCCGCCGACGAGCCCCCGGCGCCGTCGACCGCGCCGCCGAGGTCGTTGATCACCACCTTGGCGCCGCGCCGCGCCAGCTCCAGCGCATGCTCGCGCCCGAGCCCGCCGCCCGCGCCGGTGACGATCGCCACCTTGCCGTCGAAGCGGATGTCCGCCATCGCCTTTGCGTCTCCTGCTCGCTGAGGTCGCGGCCTTCTGCGCGGCTGGCGCGGCCGCCGTCAAGCCGCACTCCGAGTTCGAAGCGGGTTCCCCGACCAGGCGCCTGCGACCTCAGCCCCCGCCCTTCATGAACTTCACCAGCACACGCTGTCCGATCAGGAAGGGGGCGCCGTTGGCGCTGACCACGGTCTCGACCACGCGCTCGTCGGTGCGCGCCGAAGGATTGTCCGACTGCAGCTTGCGGGCGCCGAAGACCGGGGCGATGCGCAGCACCCGCCCTGGGTACGACCGGCTCTGATCGGCCTCGGAGGCCAGCTGCACCGCCTGGCCGACATGGACGAAAGGCTCGTCGCCTTCCGAAACCTCGGCGCGCACGATGCGGCCGCCGTCGGGCGCGAGGTCGAACATCTTGGAGACGTTCAGGGTCGAGGCGCCGGCGCCGGGGGCGGCGTAGCGGCGCACGATCTCGCCATTGACCGGCGCGCGGATAATGGTGAGTTCGACCGCGTACCTGGCCTGGTCGAGCTGGGTGCGGGCGACCTCGACGGCGGCGCTCTCGGCGGCGAGGGTCGCCTGGGCCTGGCGGATGGCGTCCTGGGCCTGATCGAGCTGCTGGCGCGCCACGAACTGCGAGGCCGAAAGCGGCAGCAGGCGGTCGTACTCGCGCTGGGCGGTGGCGAGCTGTACGTGGGTGAGGTCCATCTGCGCCTTGGCCTGCGCCAGGTTCGCCTGCGCCGTCTGCACGCCAAGTAGCTGGGCGCCGTCCTCCTGGCGCGCGAGGATCTGGCCCTTGGTCACCTTCTCGCCGCCGCGGACGTAGACGGCGCTGATGACTCCCGGCGCGCGGGCGGCGAGGCTGATGATGCCGCCTTCGACGTCCGCCTTGCCGTCGGCGATCGCCGCATAGGGGCTAACCGCGGCGGCGGCGGCCTTGGCGGCGCCGGCGCGCTGGCATCCGGCCGCCCCCAGGGCGAGCGCGAGGCTGAGAAGGACGGGGAGGGCCGAGGCCCTAGGCGGTTTCATGGCGGCCTCGAAGTTCAGCGAGCGCGGGCTTTGGCGCAGCGGCCACGGCGCGGGCCGGAGCGTCGGCGAGGATGCGGCCGTCCTCCAGGCGCACGATGCGGTCGGCGAAGGCTTCCAGGCGCTGGTCGTGGGTGACGCAGATCACCGCGGCGCCATGCTCGCTGGCCGCACGGCGCAGCAGCCGCACCACCAGCTGGCCGCTTTCCGAATCCAGCGCCGAGGTGGGCTCGTCGGCGAACACCAGGTCCGGCGCCTTGGCGAGGGCGCGCGCGATGGCGACGCGCTGCTTCTCGCCGCCGGAAAGCTCGGCCGGCCGCTGGTGCATGCGCGGGCTCAGCCCCACCTCGTCCAGGGCCGCGGCCGCCCGCTGGCGCGCCGCGCGCCGTCCAAGTCCCTGGTAGCGCAGCACGCTCGCCACCTGCTGCAGCGCCGAGAGCGCCGGGAACAGGTTGAAGCCCTGAAAGACGAAGCCGCAGTGGTCGAGGCGGAAGCGGTCGATGAGGGAGGCGCGCCGGCTCCAAAGGTCGGCGCCCAGCGCCGTGACCTGCCCCTCGTCCGGCCGCATCAGCCCGGAGAGCGCCGCGATCAAGGTCGACTTGCCGGACCCGGACGGCCCCATGACCATGGTGAGGTCGCCGGCCCGGGCCTCGAAGTCCACCGCCTTCAGCACGGTCACCTGGCTGCGCCCGGTCCTGTAGCGCTTGGTCAGCCCGGCGGCCGCGATGGCCACTTCAGAGGATCCCCGAGGGCTCATCTGAGCAGATCCGCCGGCTGGCTCTTCTTCAATATGCCCATCGCCATGGCGCCGGAGACGACGGCGAGGATCATCAGCATGGCGCCGACCCAGGCCGCGACGTTGGGGCGGATCACCAGCGGCAGGCCGATCGCTCCGGTCGCGAAGGAGATCAGGAAGGTGAACAGCGCCGCCGCGGCGAGGCCGGCGACGCCCACCCAGAACGACAGCTCGATGACGATCAGGCGCAGCGAGGCCATCGAGATGCCGAGGGCGCGCAGCGAGGCGAACTCGCGGATGTTGGAGAGAATGGCGCCGCGCAGCGTCTGCGAGGTGATGCCGATGCCGATGCCGATCGCCAGGAAGATGAAGAAGACCAGCAGCACGCCGATGATCTGTTCGGAAAGCAGCGCCCGCTCATCGTTGCGATTGAGCTGGGCGCGGGTCAGCGCCCGATAGGCGCCGTGCGCGGCGGCGTTGAGCTGCGCCGCCACCAGATCGGCCTTGGCCGGATCGGCGATGCGCACCATCAGGGGGCCGGTCTTGCCCTTCTGGTCGCCCATGCCGAGCAGCCGGGCGGTGTCGCGCGACATGATCACGGTGGGCTGGGTGACGCCCGGGTAGCCGTGCAGCACCGCCCGCAGCCAGACCGTCTTGCCGTTCAGCGAGGCCGTGTCGCCCAGTTTCACGCCAAGCCGCGCCAGATCGGTGGCGTCGGCCGCCACCGCTCCCGGCTCGGCCAGCGCCAGGCGCACCTGGTCTGGATAGTCGACCGGCAGGGTCAGGGCGTCGCGGCCGGTGTCCACCGCCCAGGTCTGTACGAAGGTCTGCACCTGCTTTTCGCCCGGCTTGGCCACGTTGACCCATTTGGCCCCGCCGCCGTCGAAGCTCTCCACGTCGACGACCTCGGGATTCATGTAGATCAGCGGCTTGACCCGATCGGGCAGGCTTGAGTCGCTGTTGATCAATTGCGGCGTCGCGAACGGCAGGATGAAGAGGTCGGCGCGCGAGCGCTCGGTGGTGGCGAGCACCGAGTGGACGATGCCGGTGAAGAGCCCCGTCGTCCCCAGCACCAGCAGTCCGGAGAACGCCAGCGCCACCACGGCCGCCAGATATCGGCGCCACTCGTAGACCAGCGTGGCCAAGGCCAGCGACATCGCAGCCAATCCCGTCGAAGGCCCAAGCTCTTAGGAGCCGCCCGCCTGGCGGACCAATTAATTCGGAGTAACGGGCGCAGTCGCCGCGATCTGGTCCGCCAATCGGCCCAGAAGCGCGCTCATCGACTTCGCCTGGGCCTTCGCGTTGCTCGACGGCTGCTTGGCGATGAGGTCGACGTCCCGGGTCAGCGGCGCCTGCGACTTCGCGGCGGGGAGCAGCGTCCAGCTTGCTTGCAGGCGAACCCGACCGTCGGTTCCGGCCTCGAACGCCAGGATGTTCACCACCAGTTGGCGGGCGCCGGCGGGTCTGGGCGCGCCGGGCAGGACCAGCAGCCCTGGCGCCAGACGCGCCGCGAGATCCTGGGCCAGGGCGCGGCGAATCAGGTCCGCGAGCGGCGCGCCCCAGTGGTCCTGTTCGCTGATCCGCAGGCGATCGGCGGCGACCTCGCTCACCACCTGAGGCCGATCCAGCACCGCGGGGATGTGAACGGCTTGCAGTTGGATCCGCGTCGCCGGCGCCGACGATGCTTCGCCGACCGCGGGCGTCGGATCGAGCGTGTAGAAGCTCGTTGGGGGACTGTGGCTGCAGGCGGCCAGCCCGAGCGCGCCCACGGCGATGACGATCGGCTTCATCGGGGACTCTTCTGCTTCGCCTTGCCTTCGATCAGCGCCTCCGGATGGCGCTCGAGATAGTCCGCCAGCACGCGGATCGAGCGCGCGGCGTCCGTCAGTTCATGCAAGGCGCTCGGCAGGTCGCTGTCCTGGCTGGCCGGGTCGCCTGCGACGATGCGGCGCGCCGCCGCGGCGGCCCGGTCGGCCTCGTCGGCGGCCCCACGCATCTTGGCGACCAGGGGGCCGACCTGAGGGCCGGCCTCGTGGATCGCCAAGTCCACTTCGGCCAGCGAGCGGTCGAGATTGTTCAGGCTATCGGCGAGCTTCGGAGACGAGACCAGGGCGCGAATGCGCCCCGTGGCCTGCCGCAGGTTCTCGCCGATCCGGGCGAACGGGACCTTGTCGAGTTTCACGAGCACCTGATCGGCGTGGCCCGCGATCGCAGCGAAATCGCCGGACGTCGTGGCTGGAATCGTCTCCACCCCATCACGGGCGACGAGCGCCGCGACGCCCGAGCCGGGCGCGAACACCAGCTCCACCCGATGCGCCCCGACGATCGGAGGGTCCTGGGCGAGGCGGGCGCGCAGACCGCGGGCGATTAGCCGCCGCAACATCGCGTCCACCGCAGGCCGCCAGTCGGTGCTCGCCGCCGCACCGGCATGCTCGATATGCAGGAGCGCCGGCTCCAGAGCGATGCCCACGGGGGTGATCAGTCGGCCGGCGGCGGCGTCATAGCCCAGCCGGACGCTCGTCACGCGCCCGATCCGAAAGCCATCCATCATGACGGGGGCGCCCGCCGCGAGGCCGCCAACAGGCCCCTGGAAGCGGATGGCGTAGGCGACCTGCGGGCCGATCGCGGCGTTTTTCGCGGCGCCCTCGTCGTCGAAAAGCGCGAAGCGGGCGCCCGCCGGAGCGGCGGGACCGGCTGCCGCGTCCGGAGGCGTATCGAAACTGAGCGCCCCGGAAATCAGCGCCGTCGGCGAAAGCAGCTGGGCCTTCACCCCGGAACTCGTTGCGGAAACCTGAAATGCGCCCGAGTTCCAGAAGCGCGTATGCGCGCCGACCAGGCGGTCGAACGGCGCGTTGACGAAGACGTCGACTTCGAACGCGTGCGGACCCAGCAGTCTGACGGCCGTCACCTTGCCGGCCGCGTCCTGCCCACAGAAGACCGGCGAGCCGGCTCGAAGCCCTCCGAGTTGATCGGCGGTGAGCACGAAGGCGGCGCCGTTGGCCGGCAATGGCATCGCGGGCGGCTGATCGAGGCCCTGGAAGAGCCGTGTCGGCTTGCCAGGGCCGGGGCTCATCGCGACCTGCGGCCCCGCCAGTAGCCCTTTCAGGGATGAGGGGTCGGCCAGGTCGAATTTAGCGCCGACCAGCCAGAAGCGCGTTCCGGAGGTCAGATAGCGGTCGACATCCGAGTCGAGCCTCAGCTTCACCCTCGCGTCTTGCAAGCCCCGGCCCAGGGATACGGCGGCGACATCCCCGACCTTCACGCCCCGCAGCATTACCGGGGTTCCGCCTTGCTTCAGGCCATAGGCATTGTCGAAGACGACCGTGACCTCTTCGCCGCCGCGGGAGAGTGCGCGGATCGACAGCCATCCGGCCACGGCGATGGCGGCGATCGGCACGGCCCAGATCCATCCCGGACCCCAGCTTCGTCGCGTGCCGGCGATGCTGCGGTGGCCTCCGTCCTGGCTCACCGGGGCGATTCCGCCGGCAGATCCCACATCAGTCGCGGATCGAAGAGGCGCGAGGCGAGCATGGTCAGCGTCACGACGAGCGCGAACGCCGGCGCGCCCGCCCCGGCGCGCGCCGACGCCAGACCGCCGAACTGGATCAATGGCAGGAAGGTGGCGAGCGTGAAGACATCGACGTACGACCACCGTCCAAGCTCGTCGATGGCGCGGTAGAGATGGGTCTTGAGACGCAGATGCCGATGCGGGCGTCGCTGCACCGTCAGGATGAACCAGCCCATGCCGGCAAGCTTGAGCAGTGGGATGGCGATGCTGGTGCAGAAGATGACGATGCCCAGCGGCCACAGGCCGGCCAGGAACAGCTCCCTGACGCCATCGACGATGCGGTGCGGTATCTCGCGGCCAAGCTGGCCGGCGACGGCCATCGGGTAGAGGTTCGCCGGAGCGTAGAGCGCCAGAGCCGCCAGGCTGAGGGCGCTGGCCCGCAGCACGGCGTGGGGCATGCGCCGGCGCAGCTTCAGGCCGCAGCGCGGACAGGGCGTTCCCTCGGCGCTGGGGGGCGCGGCGTAATCGCACGTGGTGCAGGAGATCGCGGTCTCGTGCTCGCCCACCTGCCGTTCTGGTGCGATCGCCCTCCAGACCGCTCGCCGGTCGAGCGTCGCGCGGGTCAGCATGGTCATGAGCGCGGCGGCGACGAGGCACCAGCCGCCCATGCCGATGGTGACCGAGAGGTGCTGGGCGACCCGGCTGTAGCCGATGAAGAAGCCGATGAGGAAGACATCCGTCATCGCCCAGTGATCGAGCCACATCGCCCAGCGGTAGAGGCGGCCGAGTCCCCGTGGGCGCGGACCAAGCTGCAGGCCGGCCAGCACGAAGGAGAGCAGCCCGAAGCGCACCAGCGGGGCCGCGACCGCGAACGCGGCCACGAGGCAGGCGAGGATCGGCCAGCCGCCCTCCCAGAATGCCGCCACCCCCGAGCCGAGCACCGTGGTGCGCTCGGCGCCCATGATGCCGACCGTCATCAGCGGCGCCAGGTTGGCCGGCAGCAGCAGGACGAGCGTTGCGAGCGCGCAGGCCAGCGCCGCGTCGGGACTTCGGCCCAACGTCCGCTCCAGCGGCGCCCGGCAGGTGCGGCAGATTGCCTGGAATGGCGGTCGCAGCGGCGGCAAATCCTCGAGCGCGCCGCAGTCAGGGCAGCCGATCGTCATGCCCCAGGGGCCGGGGCCACCGGGCATGGACCGATGCCGATCGCAACAGAGCCTGCGAGCCCGCCCGCCATTCCCATTCCCGCGGCGTCGACCGCCGGGTCGTCGCCGAGCCAAATGCCTGCAGCGCCCAGGGCTACGCTCCCGAGCGCACCGACAAACTAGATCGTGGCGCGATGTGTTCCCGCGGCTATGGCGCGAAGCTCGACCTCGCCTTCACGCCCCAGTGGCCGTTCTCGCAGGTGACGACGTAGATGGAATCGAAGCCGCCGATGACGCTTGCGTCGGCCCGGTAGCGCACGAAGCGGGTGTCGACGTGCACCTTGTCGGCGCCGGCGTGGATGATCTCGCGCCGCTCCCAGGCGGAGTGGTCCCATTCGGCAAGGGCGCCGCGGCCGAACATCTGCGGCGTATGGTAGCCCGGCTCGATGATGGTCAGCGTCCCGGACGCGAGCCGCACGCTCGGGAAGTTGAAGGTTCTCTGCCAGGCCTCGAGGTCGCGGGCGTTGAAGGCGGCCATGAAATCGTCGAGACACTTCATGGCGGCGGCGATGGCGGCGGGATCCTGGGGCATCGGGCTGGGTTCCTCGGTTGAAGAGCGCGCTTCATGGCGCCGGCGCTGCGCCGCCGCCAGCGCGGCGTGGACGGCGCCAGCTTCGCCGCCTAGGCTCGCGGCGAGATGTTGCGCAGCGTCTTCGTCGCGGCGGCCGTGGCCTGCCTTGTCCTGATCGCGCCGCCGGCGCGCGCCAACGAGGGCATGTGGCCTTTCGACGAGGCGCCGGTGGCGCAGGTGCGCGCGGCGCTCGGGGTCAAGCTGGATTCGCGCTGGCTCGATCATCTGCGCGGCGCTTCGGTGCGGCTCACCAGCGGCTGTTCGGCGGCCGTCGTCTCGCCCAGGGGCCTGATCCTCACCAGCCAGCACTGCATCGTGGACTGCGCCGAAGCGCTCTCCAGCCTCGAGCGGGATTATGTCGCGGACGGGTTCACCAGCGACGGCGAGGCCGAGGAGAAGACCTGTCCCGACGTCCAGGCCGAGATCCTCGTGGGCATCACCGACGTCACGGCGGCGGTCTTCGCCTCCAGCCGCGGCAAGTACGGGGCGGCGTTCGCGACGGCGCGCGAGGACGCCATCGCCGCGGCGGAACGGGACGCCTGCGGCGGCGACCGACGTTTCTTCTGCCAGGCGATCAGCTTCTATGAAGGCGGCCAGTTCAAGGTCTACAAGTACCGCCGCTATGCCGACGTGCGCCTGGTGTTCGCGCCGGAGTTCGACGCCGCCTTCTTCGGCGGCGATCCGGACAATTTCAACTTTCCAAGGTACGACCTCGATTGCGCGTTCCTGCGCCTCTACGAGGATGGACGCCCGGCCGCCACGCCGGACCGTCTCGCCTGGACCACGGCTCCGCCTCTCGACGGCGAGCCTGTCTTCGTCTCGGGCGACCCCGGGGCGACCGAGCGCCAGCTCACCGTGGCGCAACTCCAGACGCTGCGCGACGTCGCCCTGCCTCTGCTCCAGGACGAGCAGAGCGAGCTGAAGGCGCGGCTGCTGCGGCTCGGCGCCGAGAGCCCCGAGATGGCGCGCGTCACCGCCGCGCCGCTGTTCGACGTGGAGAACGTCCTCAAGATCTTCGCGGGCCGGCAGGCGACGCTGCACGATCCGGCGTTCATGGCGGCCAGGGCGAAGGCGGACGCCGCCCTCCAGGCCAGGCTCGCGGCCGATCCGCAGCTCGCCAGGCAGATCGGCGATCCCTGGAGCGAGATCGAGGCGGCGCAGAAGGCCTATGCCCGCCAGTTCGTCGTCTGGCGCCAGCTCGAGGTCGGAGCGGGCGGCGGTTCGGATCTGTTTCGCTACGCCCGCGATCTGGTCCGCGGCGCGGAGGAGCGCGCCAAGCCCTCGCCGCAGCGCCTGCCGGAATACGCCGACTCGCGCCTGCCGCTGGTGGAGAAGCTGCTCTTCGATGCGCGGTCGATCGATCCGAAGCTGGAACGGCTCTATCTCCAACTGTGGTTCTCCCGGACGCGCGCGCTGCTGGGGCCGGACTCGCCGGCGGTGGCCATGCTGATGGGGGCCGAGAGTCCGCGCGCCCTGGCGGCGCGCCTCGTCGCCGGCAGCACGCTCGCCGACCCGCAGGTGCGCCGCAGGCTCTGGGATGGCGGCGCCGCCGCCATCGCCGCCTCGCCCGATCCGATGGTCCGGTTCGTCGTCCAGACCGATCCCCTGGCCCGCGCCGCCCGCCAGGTGTGGGAGGAGGAGGTCTATGGTCCGGTGGAGATGGCCTCCGAGAGGATCGCGCGGGCGCGCTACGCCCTCGAGGGGCCTGGCATCTATCCCGATGCGACCTTCTCGCCGCGCCTCAGCTACGGCAAGGTCGCCGGCTGGACCTACCAGGACCAGGAGACGGCGCCGTTCACCACCTTCTCGGGCCTCTTCGCGAGGGCGACCGGCGCTGCGCCCTATCGGCTGCCGGCGCGGTGGCTCGCCGCCGCGGGCAAGCTCGACGGCGCGGCGGTGCTCGACTTCTCCACCACCAACGACATCACCGGCGGCAACTCCGGCTCGCCGGTGGTGGACGCCAAGGGCCGGATCGTCGGCTCGGTGTTCGACGGCAATATCCATTCGATCGCCGGCGACTTCACCTATGACGGTGCGCTCGACCGCACCATCGCGGTCTCCACCCAGGCCATCACCGACGCGCTGGAGCACGTCTACGGCGATCGGCCGCTGGTGAAGGAGCTGACCGGGCGCTGAGCGGCCTTGCGCGGCGGCTTCCCCGCGACGCGGTTTGCCGGCTAAGGTGGTGGCCAGGAGGCGACCGATGCAGCTCTACGACAGCCGCCGCGCCCCGAACCCGCGCCGGGTCCGCTGGCTGATGGCCGAGAAGCAGATCACCGACATCGAGGTGATCGACGTCGATCTCTTCGGCGGCCAGCACAAGCGCGCCGACTATCTGGAGCGCGCCGGCCTCCCCAACGTGCCAGCCTTGACCATGGACGACGGGACCACGATCACCGAGTCGGTGGCCATATGCCGCTACCTTGAGAGCCTCTATCCGGAGCCCAATCTGTTCGGGCGCGACCCGAAAGAGACGGCGATCATCGAGATGTGGCTGCGCCGCGCCGAGATGATGCTGGCGACGCCGCTGATGCTGGCGGTGCGGCACGGTCATCCCGCCCTGGCGGCGCTGGAGACTCAGATCCCGGAAGTGGCGGCGAGCAACCGCGCCACGGGCGAGCGGGCGCTGAAGCTGTTCGACCGGCGCCTGGCAGAGAGCCGCTGGATCGGCGCCGAGCGCATCAGCATCGTCGACGGCGTCGCTTTCATCGGCATGGACTTCGCCCGCATGGTGAAGTTCGCAGTGCCGCCCGAGCTGACGCACCTGACGCGCTGGCTGGGCGCGATGCGCGAGCGCGTCTCGGCGAGCGCGGGAGTCTAGCGAAATGCGGCGTCTCCTCTGCGCTCTCGCCTTCGCCCTCGTCGCCGGCGCCGCGGCTTCAAAGCCTGCGGCCACGCCGACGCCGGCGCCTCGGACCGTGATCGTCGGGCCGACCGGCAGGACGCTGATCCTCACGCCCGAGGTGCTCGCCGGCGCCCGGCGCGCCCACGCCACCATGGTCGATCACGGCGCGCCGCACGTCTACGCGGGCGTGGAGCTCGACCCGCTGCTGAGGATGGTCGGGGCGCCCACCGGAGTCATGGTGCATGGGGCCGCGGTGCGCGATTATCTCGTCGTCACCGGCGCCGATGGCTTTCGCGCCGTGCTCTCGCTCGCCGGGACCGACCCCGGCGTCCAGCCGCGCCCGGTGATCCTGGCCGACCGGAAGGACGGCGCCCCGCTCGACGCCCGCGACGCGCCCTTCCGCCTCGTCGTCGACGGCGACCGCCAGCCGGCGCGCAGCGTCCGCGCCGTGGCGCGCATCCAGGTCGAGGCGCTGCATTAGCCGCTGTCGGCAGCGGTCATCCCCTCGGCGATCAGCTCCAGCGATCGGATTCTGGAGGCCAGCGTCGGGCCGCCGCTCATGACGAAGAGTTCGTCGGCGCCCGTCGCGGCCAGCTTCTCGGCCAGGAACGCGCGCACGGCGGCGCCGTCGCCGCGGATGCGGCGGATGAAGCGTTCGGCGGCCTCGGGCAGACCTGGGCGGCGCGGCGTCATGGCGGCGAGGCGCTCGGCTTCCGCGGCGGTGTCGGCGGCCAGCGCGATGGTGGCGACGCCGGCGCAGGGTTCGCGCCGCCAGATCGAGGGCTGGAACGCCTCGCGATAGGCGGCCACCGCCGGCGCGCCGTCGGCGCGGGCGATGAACTCGGCGAACACCATGCCGACGCCCGCCATGCCGGCGAAGCGGGCGCTGTCGGCCGAGGAGCACAGCAGGAAGAGGTCGGGGTGCGAGGGGCCGCGCGGATTCGCCTTCACCGACGAGAACGGATGTCCGGCCGGGAACGGCTCGACGCCGGAGGCGTCCAGCAGCCAGGCTGAAAGCAGGGCGAAATACTGCGGAAAGACCTCGGAGGACGCCGAGCCCAGCGCCCGTCCGGTGGCGTAATCGGCGCCGAGGGCGCGGCCGAGCCCCAGGTCGATGCGTCCGGGCGCCAGCGCCTCCAGCTCCATGAACACCTCGGCCACCTTCAGCGGCGAGTAGTTGGGCAGCATGACGCCGCCCGAGCCGAGGCGGATGCTGCGCGTCGCCTGGGTCAGCGCCGCGATCAGCACCTCGGGCGCCGGGCTTGAGAGGTGTTCGATGGAGTGGTGCTCGGCGACCCAGAAGCGCCGATAGCCCAGCCGCTCGGCGGCGCGGGCGACCTCCAGCGTGTCGCGCACGCCGCCCGCCTGCGTGCCGCCCTCGGCGCTGACGGGCGACAGGTCGAGGACCGAAAACGCAGGCGTCATGGCGCGCTCAGCGGCGGCGGACCTTCTTGAGAATGGCCGAGAAGTTGAGCAGCGGTCGCCCGGCGCTCGCCGCCAGGCCGCGCACGAACACCATCGAGCCGCCGGCGCGCACAACTTGCCCGCGCGCCTCCACGAGTTCGCCCGCGCGGGCCGCGTCGATGAACTCGCAATTCAGCGAGGCGGTCACCGACCCGGTGTCCTTCAGCGCGTCCTCGGCGATCATGAAGAGGGCGAAGTCGGCGAAGGTGGCCAGGGCGCCTCCGTGCATGAAGCCGCCGCCGTTCATGTGCTTGGCCTCGGCGCGGAAGGCGCAGACGACGTCCCCGCCGGGCTCGCGGCGCGAGTAGAAGGGACCGGCCAGGGTCTCGAACGGGTCGCTGGTATAGCCGCTCCATCCCGCCCAGGCGCCTTCGCTGATCGGCCGCGGCGTCCACGGCGATTGCGGCTGACTGCCGTCCATTCCTCATCCTTGCGGTTTGCCCGGCGCACGCTCGCCGAATAGGGTGCGGCCATACCGGTCAAGGGAGGCTTCATGCAAGCTCGCGCCGTTTCCATTCACCCCTGCTGCGTCGCAAAGGCCTGAACCCATGGCCCTCGACGTCGATACCCGCACCCAGCTCGTCGACGCGGTGCGCCGCTTCGTCGCCGAACGGCTGCGCCCGCTGGAGGCCAGGGTGGCCGAGGACGACGAGGTGCCGGCGGACGTGGTCGCCGAGATGAAGGCGCTGGGGCTCTTCGGCCTCTCGATCCCGGAGGCGTACGGCGGCCTCGACCTTTCCATGGAGGACGAGTGTTTGGTGGCCATCGAGCTTGGCCGCACCAGCCCGGCGTTCCGCTCGGTGTTCGGCACCAACGTCGGCATCGGCAGCCAGGGCCTGGTCATGTTCGGCACGCCCGAGCAGAAGGCCCGCTGGCTGCCCAAGATCGCCTCGGGCGAGATCGTCACCTCCTTCGCCCTGACCGAGCCGGAGGCAGGCTCGGATGCGGCTTCGGTACAGACCACGGCGCGGCGCGATGGCGAGGTCTACGTGCTGAACGGGCGCAAGCGTTTCATCACCAATGCCGACAAGGCCGGGCTCTTCACGGTGATGGCGCGCAGCGATGCAAGCAAGCCAGGGGCGGCCGGCGTGTCGGCCTTCGTCGTGCCGCGCGATCTGTCCGGGCTATCGGTGGGCTGGCCGGAGAAGAAGATGGGCCAGCAGGGCGCGCACATCTGCGACGTCGTCTTCGACGATGTCCGCGTGCCGGCCCAGAACCGCCTCGGGGCCGAGGGCGAGGGCTTCAAGGTGGCGATGCAGGTGCTGGACCGTGGGCGGCTGCACATCTCCGCCGTCTGCGTCGGCGTCGCCGAGCGGCTGATCGCCGACTGCGTCGCCTACGCCGGCGAGCGGCGCCAGTTCGGCCAGCCGATCTCGGCGTTTCAGCTGGTCCAGGCGATGATCGCCGACTCCAAGACCGAGGCGCTGGCCGCCAGGGCGCTGGCGCTGGAGAGCGCGCGCAAACGCGACGCCGGCGACGGCGTCACCCTGGAGGCCGCGGCGGCCAAGTATTTCGCGTCCGAGATGGTGGGCCGCGTCGCCGACCGGGCCGTGCAGATTTTCGGCGGCGCCGGCTATGTCGCCGATCACGGCATCGAACGCCTCTACCGCGACGTGCGCATCTTCCGCATCTACGAAGGCGCCAGCCAGATCCAGCAGCTGGTCATCGCCCGCGAGACGCTGAAGCGCGGCGGCTGAGTGCGAACACGGCTCGGCCTTCAGGACACCCCGGTCTGGATGGCCAGCCGCACCAGATCGGCGGTGCGGGCGACGCCGAGCTTGGCCTTGATGAGGGTGCAACTGTTGGCGACCGTCTTGTATGAGGCGCCGATGGCTTCGGCGATCTGCGCCAGACTGGATCCGGTCGCCAGCAGGCGCAGGATCTCCAGCTCGCGGCGGCTGAGCGCATCCAGGCTCTCGCCGCCGACGCCGAGCGCCAGGGACTGGGCGATTTCGGCCTCGACGTAGCGCCCGCCTCCGGCGAGGCGCCGCACGGCGGCGACGAGTTCGTCGGGCGCGGCGTTCTTGCTCACGTAGCCATGCGCGCCGGCCTCGAGCGCGCGGCGGGCGTAGAGCGGCTCGGCGTGCATCGAGAGCACCAGGATCCGGCCGGTCCCGGTCTGGACGAGCCGGCGCAGCAGCTCCAGGCCGCCGAGCCCCGGCAGGTTCAGGTCGAGAATGACGAGCGCGGGCCGCAGGCTGTGCGCCAGCATCAGAGCCTCGCGTCCGTCGGCCGCCTCGCTCACCTGGTGCTCGCCCCCGGCGCTGAGCAGGCGCTTGACGCCGTCGCGCACGATGGCGTGGTCGTCGACGATGAGTATCTTCACGCCGCTTCGTCCCGCGCTTGGGGCGCGAGCGGCAGGCGCGCCATGACGCGCCAGCCGCCGGCCCGCTGCGGCCCGGCCTCGAGGGCGCCGCCGGCGCTCGCGACCCGCTCGGCCATGCCGGTGAGGCCAAGACCGATCTTCGCGGCCGGGACCGCGGCGCCGTCGTTGGTCACCCAGGCGGCGATTTCGCCGCGCCGCCGTTCGACGACGACGGCGACATGCGCCGGCTCGGCATGGCGCATGGCGTTGCTGAGACTCTCCTGGACCAGCCGGTAGAGGGTCTCCTGCACGACCTCGGCGAGGCCGGCCTCGTCATCGAGAAGCCGCGCCTCGAAAACGATCCGCGGCCGGCGCGCCCGCCAGAAGCCGATCAGGTCCAGCACCGCCGCCGAGAGACCCAGTTCGGCGAGGGGCGGTGGCCTCAGCCGGCCCAGGATGTCGCGCACCAGCCGCTGGATATGGGCGATGGCGGTCTGGATCGAGCGCACCTGGCCCAGCGCCTCGTCGTTGCGGTCGGCGCCGATCAGGCGCGCGGCCATGGCCGCATCGACGCTGGCCGCGAAGAGCTGCGGGCCGATGTCGTCATGCAGGTCGCGAGCAATCTCGGCGCGCTCCTCGTCCTGGAGCTTCAGGATCTGGTTTTCGAGGGCGCGGTTGCGGTCGCGCATGGCGGCGAGGCGCGCGGCCATCTCGTTGACGCCGCGGCTCAAGGCTGCCAGTTCCGGCGGGCCCCAGGTGGGCGCCTCGGCGCCGTAGTCGCCGGCGCCGATCCTGGGCAGCACCTCGCCGATGGCTCTGAGCGGCGCCAGAGCGCGGCTCACCAGAACAAACACCAGAGCGGCGCCTCCCAGGCAGGAAAGCGCAAGCACGAGGCCGAGGTTCAGAAACTCCGCCCAGACCGCCGCCGTGTCGTCGGCGTAGACCGGCGCCAGCACCACCACGAAGCCGTTGGGCGCACGCAGCCGCACCGGCGCGACGTGCTCATGCAGCATCCATCCGAACCACGCCGGCGGCGCGGGCGAGGGCGCCGGAGTCGATGTAGCGAGCGCGCGTCCATCCGGCGCCAGCAAGCTTGCCTGGAGGTGGCGATTGTCGTCGAAGGCGCCGATGAGCTGAACCAGGCCGGCGCGCGGCGCGGGCGAGCGTGGCAACTCGGCAAAGGCCGCGGCCACCGTCAATTCGCCGCTCGTCCGGGCGCTGGTCAGCTCGGCGCGCAGCCATTGGCGCGCGTGCCAGCCTCCGAACGCCAGCCCCAGCGCGGACCCCAGGACCAGCACCAGGGCGATGGCGGCGACGATGCGGGCGCGCAGCGACATGGCGCGTTCCTCTGTACCCGCAACGTCACTCGGCCAAGCCGAAACGGTGGGTCGGGAAGTTTTCCCCAAACCGCAGGGAAGCACCGCCATGGGTCCCCTCGGCGCGGTCGACTAAGGCCTTCGCAGCCGTGAAGGGAGCCCGATGCCGCGCTTTGGAAAACGGAGCCTGCTGGCCGCGTCCGCCGCGCTCGCGATCGCGGCGCCTTTCGTCGCCCAGGCGGCAAGCCCCCACGCCGCCGACGCCGGTCCGTCCAGCTCGAGCGTGAACGAGGTCGTAGTCACCGCACGGCGCCTGGACGCCGCCCGCGACACCATCGAACCCCAGGTCGGCGCCTCGACCTATTCGATCACCCGTCAGACCATCGAGGCCTTGCCGGCAGGGGCCAACACGCCGCTGAACCAGGTGCTGCTGCAGGCGCCCGGGGTGGCGCAGGACTCCTTTGGGCAATTGCATATCCGCGGCGAGCACAACGGGCTTCAGTACCGACTGAACGGCGTCATCCTGCCCGAGGGCCTTTCGGTGTTCAGTCAGGCGCTCAGCCCGAGGCTGGCGGACAACGTCGAGCTGATCACCGGGGCGCTGCCGGCCGAGTACGGCCTGAGGACCGCCGGCATCGTCGACATCACCACCAAGGCCGGCCAGTTCGACAAGGGCGGCTCGGTCACGCTCTACGGCGGCAGCCATGGAGACATCGAACCCAGCTTCGAGGCGGGCGGCTCGTCGGGCGGCCTCGATTACTTCGCATCCGGGAGCTACCTGCAGAACGACCTCGGCATCGAATCGCCGGACGGTCGCTCCGATCCGCTGCATGACCACACCCGCCAGTTCCAGGGTTTCGCCTATCTGGAGGAAGATCTGGATCCGAAGAGCCGCATCTCGCTGATCCTGGGGACATCCGACCAGCATTTCCAGATACCCGACATCGCCGGAGCGCTGAACGGCGGCCTTGGGCTGAACGTCGCCGGCCAGACGGACTTGCCCAGCCAGAACCTGAATGAGAACCAGACCGAGGCCAGCCGGTACGGCGTCGTCAGCTATCTGCACGCGACGGATCGGCTGACCATCCAGGCGTCTCTCTATGGCCGCTACTCGACCCTCGCCTTCAGACCCGACGAGATCGGCGGCCTGCTCTACGACGGCTTTGCGCAGCGCGCCGACAAGAAAGATGTCGAGGGCGGTCTGCAGCTCGAAGGCGCGTATCACCTCAGCAATCGGCACACCCTGCGCGCCGGGCTGATCGCCGAGGTCGACCATGCGACCACCGATACCACCTCGCAGGTGCTGCTGGTGAACGACGATCCGGCAAGTCCCGCGTTCGGCCAGCAGATCGGCAACCAGCCGTTCACCATGGTCGCGGACGGCGGCGCCACCGCGCAGACCTATAGCGCCTATCTTCAGGACGAGTGGAAGCTGCTGCACGACCTGACCCTCAACTATGGCGTCCGCTTCGATCAGTTCGATGGTTTCCGCAGCGAGAACCAGCTCAGCCCGCGCGTGAACCTGGTCTGGCGGCCTGAAGCTTCGACGACCATCCACGCGGGCTATGCACGCTATTTCTCACCGCCGCCGTTCGAGCTGATCGCCAGTGGCACGGTGGAGAAGTTCGTCGAGCCCGTCCCTGGGAACCCCGGCGTCACCTCGACCGCAAGCCCGGTGGTCGGCGCGTGCGGCGCCCTCGCCGGCACGCCCGCGTGCCCGCTGGTGACGGCCGACACCACCCCTTACGCAGAACGCGCCAACTACTTCGACGTGGGTGCCTCGCAAAGGCTTGGGCCCGCCCTTTCCGTCACCCTCGACACCTACCTGAAGCTTTCGCGCCACCTCGTCGACGAGGGCCAGTTTGGCGCGCCGATCATCCTGACGCCGTTCAACTACGCCAAGGGCCGCCAATATGGCGTCGAGCTCACCGCCTCCTACGCGCTGGGTCCGTTCTCGGCCTACGCCAACGGCGCCTACTCGGTGGCTCAGGGGGAGGATTGGATTTCGAGCCAGTTCAACTTCCCGCAGGCGCAGCTCGATTACGTGGCGAACCACTACATCTATCTGGACCATGACGAGCGCTGGACCGCGTCCGCCGGCGCATCCTACCTCTGGGAAGGCACGCGTATCGGCGGCGACATGATCTATGGCAGCGGTCTGCGGGCGAACCTGCCACTGGCCAGTCCCGTCCAGCAGCCGGACGCCTCGGTGCTGACCGCCATACCCAATGGGCTGGAATTGCCCGCCTACCTGCAGGTGAATCTGTCGGTCTCGCACAGGTTCGCCGACATCGCCGGCGCGCCGCTGCAGCTGCGCTTCGACGTCGTCAACGCCTTCGACGCGGTCTATCAGCTCCGCAACGGCACGGGCGTGGGCGTGTTCGCGCCCCAATACGGCCCTCGCCGCGGCTTCTTCGTCGGGCTGACCAGGGACTTTTAGCTGCGGGGGGCGTTCGTGATTTCCAGGATCGTCCATGCGGGGCCATTTCCCGTCTGGTGAGAAGCTCGCAGATGTCCCTCGATCGCCTCCTCGCCGAAATCCGCGCCTGCCGGGCCTGCGCCGGCGAGCTGGCGCACGAGCCGAGGCCGGTGGTGCGGGTCGGCGCGGAAACCAGGATCCTGATCTGCGGCCAGGCGCCCGGGCGGCGCGTGCACGAGAGCGGCCTGCCGTTCGACGATCCGTCCGGCGTTCGCCTGCGCGCCTGGATGGGCGTCGACCGGGCGACCTTCTACGGTCATCCCGCCATCGGCGTGGCGGCGATGGCCTTCTGCTATCCGGGAACGGATCCCGGCGGCGGCGACTTTCCGCCGCCGGCCAGATGCGCCCGGCTCTGGCGGCGAAGGCTGCTGGCGGCGCTGCCCCAGGTCGAGCTCACCCTGCTGGTCGGCTGGGCCGCGCAGCGCTGGGCGCTCGGCGAGCGCGCCGGCGGCTCGATGACGCAGACGGTCCGCGCCTGGCGCGAGCACGCGCCCGAGGCCGTCGTGACGCCGCATCCCTCGTGGCGCAACACCGCCTGGCTGGCGCGCCACCCCTGGTTCGAGGCCGAGTTGGCGCCCTATCTGCGCCAGCGCGTCGCCTCGGCTCTCGGTTCATGAAGCCTTTCGCCCTCCTCGCCCTTGCCGCCGCGCTCGCGGGCTGCGCACCGGCGGTCCAGCATGCCTTCGTCCCGGCCCCGAGCTTCACAGGTCCGCGGCTGGAGGACAGCGCCTTCATTTCCTTCGACGGCGCGCGCCTCGGCCTCACTCACTGGGACGTGCCAGGTGGTCATCCCTGGGCGGTGATCGTCGGCGTGCACGGCCTCGACGACTACGCCAACGCCTTTCACCTCGCCGCGCCCTACTGGGCCCGCCACGGCATCGCCACCTACGCCTACGACCAGCGCGGCTTCGGCCGCTCGCCGCATCGCGGCCTTTGGGCTGGCGATGCGCTCTTCACCCAGGATCTTCGCACCATCACCGCCCTCGTCCGCGCCCGCTATCCGCATGCCGTCATCGCGGTCGCCGGCGAGAGCCTGGGCGGGGCGGTGGCCATCGAGGCCTTCGCCTCCAGGCGTCCGCCGGATGCCGACCGGCTGATCCTGCTGGCCCCGGCGGTCTGGGGCTGGTCGAGCCAGCCCCTCGCCTACAAGGTGGCGTTGTGGATCACCGCCCATGTCGCCAGGTCCGCGGTGCTGACCCCGCCGAGCTTCGTCACCGACCATATCCAGGCCAGCGACAACCGCGCCGAGCTGATCGCCATGGGCAAGGACCCGCTCATGCTCTGGGGCGCGCGCACCGATGCGCTCTTTGGCCTCGTCACCACCATGCAGCACGCCTGGTCGCAGATCGGCCTGGTGCGCGTGCCCACCATCTACATGCTGGGCGCGCACGACGAGATCATCCCGCGCAAGCCGGCGCTCCAGGCGGCGCGCCGTCTGCCGGCCGGCGACCGCAGCGCCTATTACGCGCATGGCTGGCACCTGCTGTTGCGCGACCTGCACGCTCGTCTGGTCTGGGCCGACGTCGCCGCCTTCATCCGCGACCCCGACGGGCCGCTGCCCTCCGGCGCTCCCGTCATTCCCGGCGCGCACACCATGGCCAACGAACTGCCGGCGCGGCGCGAGGCGGCGCGGGACGACCGAGCCGTCGGCGGCGAAGTCTCGCTGGCCCGGAAAGGGCGCCCATGACCGAGCCCGCGTCTCGGCCGGTGTCCCGCCGCGCGTCCCGCGCCGCCCAGCGGGCCAGTCGCGACGGCGCGTGGAACGAAGATCCGCCGGACTCGCTGGAAGCGGTCGCGGCCGCAGTGGCGCAGTGCCGGCGCTGCGAGCTGTGGCGGGACGCGACCCAGGGCGTCGCGGGCGCCGGCCCGGCGTCGGCCAGGCTGATGCTGGTGGGCGAGCAGCCGGGGGATCAGGAGGACATGGCCGGCGCGCCCTTCGTCGGTCCGGCGGGCAGGGTGCTCGACCAGGCGCTCGAGCGGGCCGGCGTGGCGCGCGGCCAGGCCTTCGTCACCAATGCGGTCAAGCACTTCAAGCACGAGATGCGCGGCAAGCGGCGCCTGCACAAGCGCCCGGACGCCGGCGAGGTCGCCGCCTGCCGCTGGTGGCTGGAGGCCGAGCGCCGGCTCGTCCGTCCGCGGGCGATCGTGGCCATGGGCGCCACCGCCGCCCTCGGGGCCATCGGGCGGCCGACGCCGATCGCCGCCAGCCGGGGCCGGCCGTTCGACCTGGCCGGCGGGGCTCGGGGCCTCGTCACCTACCATCCTTCGATGATCCTGCGCGTCCCGGATGCGGCGGCCAAGGCGGCTGCGTTCGCGGCGCTGGTCGAGGATCTGAGGCTCGCCGCTCGCCTGGCGGGTCCCGGTTGAGCCGATCCGGGCCGGGCGGTGCGGGCGAATTCAGCGACCAGACGATTCCGTCGGATCGCGTCGTGCTCTAGACTGCGCCGCCGGCCCTGATCGGATGGGAGACGCTCCATGCGAGGCGAAGCATCTGAAGCTTGGCCGCCGCTGCCGTACCTTCCGTGGGCGGACACCTGCCGGACCTTGCACCTTTGGACCCAGATCGTCGGCAAGGTGCGCCTGGCGCAGACGCCCTGGCTGAACCACTCGTGGCAGACGCCCCTCTACGTGACCGCGCGCGGGCTCGGTTCGGGGCCGATTCCGCATGGTCCGCGCCTCTTCGACCTGGAGTTCGACTTCGTCGACGAGGTGCTGCGCCTCCGCACCGATGAAGCCGTCGCCGCCCTGCCGCTGCGTGCGATGCCGACCGCCGAGTTCTATGGCGCGGTGATGAGGATGCTCGGCGGCGCGCGAACCCCGGTCGCGATCCACCCGGCGCCCAACGAGATGGCGCAGACGACCCCGTTCGCCGAAGACGCCGCGCCGCGCGCCTACGATGCCGCGCAGGTGCTGCGGTTCTGGCGCGCCCTCGTCCAGGCCGACCGGGTGCTGAAGCGCTTTCGCACCGGCTTTCTCGGCAAGGCCAGTCCGGTGCATTTCTTCTGGGGCGGGTTCGATCTTGCGGTCACCCGCTTCTCGGGTCGCCGGGCGCCCCCGCACCCGGGCGGCGCCCCGCACGTGCCGGCCGCCGTGATGATCGAAGCCTACTCCCATGAGGTGAGCAGCGCCGGCTTCTGGCCGGGGGGGCCGGGATGCGAGGAGGCGGTGTTTTATTCCTACGCCTGGCCCGAGCCCGCCGGCTTTCGCACCGCGACGCCGTCGGCCGGAGCCCGCTACGATGCCGCCCTGGGCGAGTTCGTGCTGCCCTATGAGACCGTGCGCGCGGCCGACGACCCGGAGGCGACGCTGCTGGCTTTCCTGCAGACGACCTACGCGGCGGCGGCCGACGCTGGCGGCTGGGATCGGGCGGCCCTGGAGTGCGACCTGGGCGAGCCCGGCCGGCCACGCCACGCCTGAACCGGGGCAACCCGCTCTGGATCCAAAATGCTGGAGCGCGTTCGGGTCGCAAGGCCGGTTCCACTTTTGCGGAACGCGCTCTAGTCTTACTGAGTCATCACGTCACATCCACCTGCGCAGCTTGACGATTCAGCCTTGGTGATTCGGGTTGGATCGCCTGGAGGCAGGGATGTCGGACGATACTGAGGTTCGTTTCGAGGCTTATG
>Ga0307373_10002889_pt1 | contig 30625 bp, 29 predicted proteins | sample OX2MG_FD_202534 | JGI IMG/M metagenome (GOLD analysis project Ga0307373, IMG submission 202534) | Soil microbial communities from Risofladan, Vaasa, Finland - OX-2 | ecosystem: Environmental > Terrestrial > Soil > Coastal area > Acid sulfate soil | place: Finland: Risofladan, Vaasa | collected... | reverse complement strand
TGACGATGTACTTCGCCTCCAGCTCTCCCCCTCCCCTGTGCAGGAGCGACTTCACTAGCTCCTTCTTCTGCGCCGTGGACCCCTTTCCCTGGGCCTCGGTGATCCTCTCGAAGGTCGAGGCGACGTCGAGGATGCTCAGCGCGTCCTCCTCCCCGTCGAAGAGCGTGGCCTCCCTCCTGCGGCCGATGAACTCGGCCACAGACTCGCTAAGGTCGCCGTGCTTCAGGTAGCTCTTGTTCAGCTCCGCCTGGGTCACGCCCGTGACCTCGCGGAGCACTCCGACCAGCGCCGAGTACCCCACCTGCGTCTCCTCGGCGCTCCCCTTGCGCGTCGCCCTGCCCGCTGCGAAGCGCGCCGCGTACTCGACCTCGTCCTCGCTCTTCAGGCGCGACAGCAGCCCGGCGAGGATCGCGACCTTCTCGTTCTTCCCCTTGGCGACCCTGACCTTCTCAAGTGTCTCTGCGAGCTCCCGAAACGCTGTCTCCTTCGTGTATCTCGCCTTGCGCAAGAGATGCCAGGCCTATATTTCTGCGGAGCGCTCCCTTCCCTAGAGCTGCTGGGCCATCAGGTAGGCCGACTCCCCGTCCTTGTAGTACCCCTGCATGGTGCTGGTGACCTGGAAGCTCAGCTTCTTGTAGAGGCGCACCGCCTCGTCGTTGGTCACCCTCACCTCGAGGAATACCTCCTTGCACCCTCCCTTCCTCATCTCGTCCATCGCCCGCTGGATCAGCGTGGAGCCCACCCCCTTCCCCCTGTGCCCCTCCATCGTCGCGATGGAGATGATGTGCCCCTTCCTCGCGAGGCCGAACCGCTTGATCACCGAGAGGCCGTACTCGACCCTGCACATGATGTAGCTGACGACCTGTCCGCCCAACTCCGCGACGATGAAGGTGTCAGGGAACTCGTTGAGGATCTCGTAGTAGAAGTAGTCCGAGTAGTGCTCGGGGAGGGTCGCGGCGTTCACGTTGATCACGCTGGGCACGTCTGAGGCCTCGGCGTAGCGAACGGTGTAGTCTCCCGCTTTCCCCAAAATCGACTTCTGCATTCCGCCGTCTTGTGCGCGGCGTCGCCGTCTTAAATATGGTTCGGCGACTAACGTTGCACTAAGGTTTAATGCGATTGCTTTGCCGAGACTTTTGGAGGGCCAATGTCCGCCATCAACGCCGACGTCGACGCAGCGGTGAGGTCTCTCTTCTCCGTCAAGGACTACTTCGTGACCGAGGAAGGCGCCGCAGAGTACAGCGTGGTCTACGGCGAGCAATCCGCGACGAACTTCCTGAGGCTCCTTGAATCGCTGAAGGGGTCGGACTACTCGGCGCAGCTCTACGGCGACCCCGAGCGCGCGACCCTCGTCGTGGTCAAGAACCCTCCTCCGCCGACGCCTCAGCTGAAGGTGAGGCTGAGCACGCCTGCGTTCCTCTTCCTCCTCACGCTCCTCTCCGTCTTGGTGACGGGGTACGTGGTCGCCGTGATCTTTCCGCAGGTCGCTCCGGGGAGCTCCCCCTTCGAGATGGGGGCAGGCTTCGTGGCGGCCCTCGCCGGGATCTTCGCCGCCAGGTATCTCGCCCAGAGGTACGCGGCCGGGCGCGGCCGCTTCTCGTTCCTCGCATACTATCTGCCCAACGTCCCTCTCTTCATCGCTATCCCGACCATGTACTTCCTCCCCACGTTCGGGGCGGTGAGCTTCCCTACCTCACCTCCGGCGAACAAGAACAAGCTCTTCGACTTCTACCTCGTCGGCGCGGTCGCCATGCTGGTCGTCGCGCTCGTCGTCTCCTTCCTGGGCGCCGGCACGTCCGTCGTCCTCACCCACGCCCAGGTGACTGCCCTCTCGAGCGGGAACCAGACCACCGCCACGATCCAGACCAACCCGAGCATCCTCCAGGACGGGGCGATCTCGCTCTCGCAGGACCTCGGGTTGCTGGGCCAGGTCCCCTCAGGGGGGACGCTCATCTTCTCGCCCATCGAGATAGCGGCCTGGCTGGGCCTCCTCCTCGCGTTCTTCAACCTCTTGCCCGCCGCGCTCTTCGACGGCGGCAGGATGGGCCGCCTCGCCCTCGGGGACCGGGGCATCCGCGTGACCACCGTCGTCTCGGGCCTGTCCCTGCTCCTCACCGACCCACCCGGCTACTGGGTGGCCTTCCTCCTCGTCTTCCTGATGGCGGCGTTCCCGGTCCAGGGCGAGACGCTCGACTCGATCTCCGGGCTGTCTGGCTCTAGGAAGGCAGTCTTCGCGATCATGGTGGCGGTGGGGCTCCTCTGCGTCCCCGTCCCGCAGACCTTCGCTACCTTCCCGCTCTAGGGAAGGACGGTCTCGCACGCGCGGGTGACCACGTTGAGCTTCGCCCCCCTCCCCACAGAGGAGTAGACCTTGCCGAGGGCCTCGCCCGAGCCGCGCGCGGTCCTGAACCTGAGCTTCCCCCCGGCGTAGAGCTCGGGGAGGGACGACAGGAGGATGACCGAGTACCTCTCGTTCAGCTCCGTGACGTAGGATATCTCCTCGAGGCCCTCGACGTAGGCCCCCTTCCTCAGGAAGCTCTCGGTCATCCGCCCGGTGAGGTACATCTGGAGCGCCTCGGAGCCTACACCGTCCCTGCACTCCGCAACCAGGACGACCTCGCCGCCCTTCTTCACCCCCTTCATCGCGCCCAGGGACAGCCGGATGGCGTGGGAGAGGGTGTCGTCGTAGCCCCTCCCTCCGGCGCCGACGACGAGGCCCTTCGCCGGCGGTATCTCGGCAGAGAGGTAGTGGGCGCGCGCCTGCTTCACAGAGTCCCCCTCGACTATCGAATAGGGCTCGCCCCCGCGCGTGATTATCGTCGCGTAGTCGACGGCTTGGACGGCCTCGACCTCCTGGCGGACCGCCGCATAGCTGGGCGAGTCCTCGCGAAGCGGCTGCGCGCCGTCGCCATCCCGCTTCCTGTACCCCAGCCGCCGAGACCCGGCGACGCAGTCAAGCGCGAGCGCGATGGGCGCGTCGATCAACCCGAAGAGCGGGTCAGGTTCCCCCGTCGAGATCGCGAACTTTCTCTCCGGACCCGAGACGTCCTGCGAGAGCTTCCCGCCCTGACCCTCGGAGCCACCCGCTGGTTCGCCGGGCGGACGAAGCCTCCCGACCGCCTCCTTGAGTTCCGGGACGGCTGCCTCGACCTTCCTCGGGTTCGAGGAGACGAACCGGTGGCCCTCCCTGGACACGTTCGCGAGGATGGCCTTCACGACCTTCAGCGTCGCAGGCTTGTAGTCGCAGATCAGCACCTTCTCCGCCCCCTTCAGCTTCTCCGAGAGCGGGACGACGATCTCGTCCAAGTGAGACTCGGGCTTGGGGTCGATGGTCTCCCCGAGGTTCTCCTGCATCAGCGTGACGAGGGACTCGACGTCGCCATAGGGGACCCAGATTTCCATGAGGCGCTTCTGTGGCGCGACCCACTCTCGCCGCGTCTATCAAGCTTGCCCCGCATCTCTCGGAAGCCGCCGATTCACACTCCGATGAGACTCCCGTACCCCTCACATCGCGTCGCTCGCAAGTGTTCGTGACGCAGGGCCGAGTCGGCATTTTGGGCCTCCTCGTCTTCTGCGCGTTTCGGAACTGCTTGCACCTTCGAGACGGGGTCGGCGCGATGCTGAAGCTCATGGAATCGGGGAGTTCGTATCTGGAATCGCGCCGCTTCGCAGCCAGCCGGCGAGGCACACCGCCTCTTGAATGCGGCCGGGGCCCTGCCGCACCTTTTTCTATTCCCCCGGGAGACCTAGCCCGATGGCGTGGAAGCGCAGGAAGGAGCTGCTCGAAGAGCTGGCCATGGTGCTCGTGAAGGTCAAGGCGATACAGTTCGGGACTTTCACGCTCGCAAGCGGGAAGATCAGCTCCTACTACATCGACCTCCGGACGATTCCCAGCTACCCTGGCGCGTACAAGACGCTGATCAACGCGTACGGCGAGTTCCTGAAGCACGAGTTCAAGGAGTCGACGTACGACGCGATTGCGGGCATCCCGACCGCGGGCCTCACCCTCTCCTCCCCGATCGCGCTGATGCTCGAGAAGCCGATGATCTACGTCAGGAAGGACGAGAAGGACCACGGCAGGGGGAAGCTGGTCGAAGGCGTCACCAGGCCCGGATGGAACGTCCTCGTGATCGATGACGTCATCACCACCGGCGGCTCGATACTCTCGGCCATCGAGGCGATCAGGGCGGAGGGGTGCGACGTGGGGAGCGCCTCCGTGGTCATCGACAGGCTCGAGGGCGGCACCTCCGCCATGAAGAAGCAGGGGGTGAAGCTTCACGCGATGACGGACATACTGGAGTTGGTCAAGATACTAAGGTCCAAGGCGCTGCTGTCTGCTGAGGAGGCGAACGCGGTCTCCTCGCAGGTGAACAGACGGTAGAATCAGTAGACCATGAGGTTCTTCTCCTCTAGAAGAACGTGCAGGTTGTTGACGGCCCTGTAGACCTCGCTCTCCTTTTTGGCGCCCGTGCAGACGAGCTTCCCGGAGGCGAAGAGAAGGATCACGGTCTTCGGGTCCGCCATCCTGTGGATGAGGCCGGGGAACTGCTCAGGCTCGTACATCGACTTTGGAAGCTGGCGAGCCGCCTCCTCGCGGTGGACTTTTGCGCCGAGGTTCCCCGACGCCACGATGTTCTGGATCTGGATCTCCGCCTCGTGCTTTATCGGGATGCCTCCCTTCTTCAGGCGCCTGACGACCTCCTGCACGGCCTTGCGGGCCAAGTCCTCGGACTTGGCGCCGGTGCAGACCATCTTGCCGGAGCCGAAGATCAATGTCGCGGTCTTCGGGATCTTCAGCCTGAAGACCAGCCCGGGGAACTGGTCGGGGTGGTACTCGACGTCGACGAAGTTCTTGGTTATCTGGTTCAGGTCTACCTTCTGGTTTATCGAGGCCGAGGCGACCACGTTCTCGATGCTGACGATCGCCTTGGTCTGAGGCATCGACCGTGCCGACCGGGTCGGCTATATAACGAGTATAAAAGGCGAGGCGGCTTTTTCACAGCGCGCAGGTTATATCCGCCGGCGAAGAAGGGCTGCAACCGGGGACAACGCAGTTCTTGTCAGATTCGCACGGAGAAAGCGGAGCGCAAGGTCAGGACACGCCGTACGGCACGGGAGCAAAGAGGAAGTCCTCGTCTCGCCGCCTGCTGCTCCTGACCATCATCATGCTGGGATTCGCCGCCCTCTCCTTTCTGCCGTCGCTCTTCTCCAGGGGCGGGACGGGAATAACGAGCACGGGCACGAACTTCTCGACCATCTTCATCCCCGTCTGGCTCACCCTCACCATCGTCACGGTGATCATCAGCTTCTGGTTCACGAGGTACATCATGACTGCAGAGAAGTACCGGGACTCGGAGACGGCGAGTCCGGCCGCTCCCGACCACTCTCACTAGCCGATCCCTTCCCGCCGGACTTGTGGGACGCACCTCCTCTTCCATCCCCCGAGGGCCGAAGCTCGGAGACGAACACGAATATCAGGATGAGCCCCACGAGGGCGTAGTTCCACGGATACGGGACGAGCATCGAGATGAGGCCGAGGTACGGGACCGAGAGGACGACCACTCCTTTTACGCACTGCTCAGGCACGGCGGGCCACTCGAAGGGCTCGTCGGGATTAGGGTTGGTGATCCTGTTGTCTCCCTGGGTTATCAGGCGGCCTGTACTGGTTATGTTGACGACCCTGTGCACTATCGTAAGCCCATACGAATTCGGACAAGTCCCCCCTGGGTTCGTGGGCTGCTGGTAGATTATCACCTGCCCGACGTGGATGCTGCTGAACGGCACCCTCTCAGTTATGACAAGGTCTCCTATCTGGAGGGTGGGGACCATGCTCTTGCTTACGACCACGTACACCGGCGACGACCCCAGTTGGCTTCCTACAAGGACCTGCGCGCCCGCCACGATGACGATGACGATCAAGACGTAGGTGATCGCTCTGCTCACGTTCTTCGATAGTGACACGGGCCTTGTTGGGCCGTACCGCTCAGATTGTTAAGCATTCTCGATTCCCCCGCAAGTCTTTAGAAGGGTGGGGGAGCCGCGTGGGGAGGATGAAGAGGCTCCCGCTCGCCGAGGTAGTCGTCGTCAACGCGATCCTCGTCCCGCTGCTCGTCCTGATAACGCAGAACTACGCCCTTCGGATGGCATACTGGGCGAGGCCAGGCGACGGGTTTACCCCCACCATGACCAGGTATCCCTTCTTCTTCATCACCTCGGCGGTCAGGGGCTCCACTCACCTCCCGGGGCTCCTCAGCGTGGACTGGCAGCAGATCGTCCTCTTCGTCCTCGTCGTGGCCGACGCGATCTTCGCGCTGGGGTTCTATCGCTCACGCAGACACAATCAGTCCGGGACCTCTACCTGACGCTCGATTCCCATCGAGTCGGGTTCTCACCGACTAATCTCTAAATACGATTCGGCTTCCGTACTCTATGTGCGCCATTCTGCACGCATGCTCCTCGTCGGAATCGGGCTCATCCTATCAGCGATAGCAGCCGACTGGGTTGGCAGCACCTATCAGCTCCTCGTCGTGTTGGTCCTCTCGCTCGGTCTGGCGGTGGCGGGGGCGGTGGTCGCCATAAGGGGAATGGTGGAGTTCCTCGGAGAGCGGCTCTAATAGAGCCAGCACGAGACCCAGTGCCCGGGCTCTACCTCCTTGAGGTGTGGAACCTCGGTCTTGCAGACGCCCATGACAAACGGGCACCTCGGGTGAAACTTGCAACCGGTCGGGTGCTGGGTCGAAAGTGTGAGCTCATCCTTCGCTCCTATCTTCTTCGTCACGTCTCTCATGCTCGGGTCGATGGTCGGCGACGCCTCAAGAAGCGCCTTCGTGTATGGATGGAGGGGCTTCTCGATGATGGCGTCCGACGGCGCGACCTCGACCACGTTCCCAAGATACATCACCGCGATCCTCGCGGCTATGACCCTCGCGACGGACATCTCGTGGGTGATGAACAAGAAGGCCGTGCCGCGGTCCTTCGACTCCTTCCCGATGATGTTCAGGATGTCTCCCTTTAGGGACGCGTCCAACATCGAGACCGGCTCGTCCGCGACCACCACGGCGGGGTTGAAGAGGAGCACCCGGGCTATCCCCACCCTCTGCCTCTGGCCACCGGAGAGCTGGAAGACGTAGTTGGAAAGCTGTTGCTCCGGCAGCCCTACCCTCTTGAAGACGTCGTGGATCCTCTCCGAGATCTCCTGCTTGCTCCTCACCCCTTGCGCCTGGAGCGGGATTCGTAGCGCGTCGTAGACCTTCATGTTGGGGTCGACGGACGAGAAGGGGTCCTGGAAGATGATCTGCAGCTTCCTCCGCAGACTCTTCCACTTGCGGCCCTTCGCCTGCCCCACGTTCGTCAGCGTCTCGCCCTCGACAAGGATCACGTTCCCCGACGTCGGGCGCGTCAGGCCGATCGCGGCTCTCCCCAGGGTCGTCTTGCCCGAGCCGCTCTCCCCCACGAGCGCGACCACTTCGCCCCTGCCGACCTCGAGGGACACTCCGTCCACCGCCCTCACCACCGATGCCTTCTCCAAGAACTTCTTCTTCCGAAAGTGGACGTGGACGTCCTCCAGCCTGAGGACTGGAGCCTCAGTAGAGCCAGCAGGCAACCCTTTCTCTCCCGACGCCCTTCAGCTTCGGTTCCTCCCGCCTGCAGACCTCCATCGCATACGGGCAGCGCGGCACGAAGCTGCATCCGGGGGGGACGTTCGCGAGGTCAGGCATGAACCCCGGTATCCCCTTGATCTCCTTGGACTGAAGCGTGGGCGTGGAGGCCAGCAGCCCCTGGCTGTACGGGTGCTTCGGCTTTTGGAAGAACTCCGCGGAGTCTCCCTCCTCGACCATCTTGCCCGCGTACATTATGTATAGCCTATCGACCGTCTCGGAGATTATCGCCAGGTCGTGGGTGATCATGAGGATCGAGATTCCAAAGTCCCTTCTGAGCGACTTCAGGAGGTTCAAGATGTTCGCCTGTGTGATCACATCGAGGGCCGTCGTGGGCTCATCCGCGACGAGAACTTCCGGCTCGAGGGCCAGCGCCATCGCGATGAACGCCCTCTGCTTCTGCCCCCCAGAGAGTTCGTGAGGATAGCGGCGGCCTATCGTTTCGTCCAGGTTCACCAGCTCGAGGAGCTTGCGCACCTTTGCCTCGCTTCCTTCGGCGCCGTGGATCTTCAGAACTTCGCTTATCTGAGTCCCTATCGTGAAGACCGGCGTAAACCCGCTCATCGATCCTTGGAACACCATCGCGAGCTTCTTCCACCTGTAGTTCTCCCTGAAGTCTTTCTCCGGGAGCTTCAAGATGTCGACGCCGTCGTACAGCACCTCCCCGGCGACGACCCTGCCGGGAGGATTCAGCAGACGCAGCATGCCTAGAGCGAGCGTGCTCTTCCCAGACCCGCTCTCGCCCGCGAGCCCGACGATCTCCTTCCTATCTACCGTGAGGTCGACGCCCTCGGCTGCCTTCACCTCCCCCCTCGATGACGCGTAATGGATGCTGAGCCCCTTTACCTCTAGTATGGCGTCTCAACTCTCGTCGCGCTCATTTCGCCTGCACCTTCGGGGCGACTATCTTGTCCAACGCAAACCCGACCAACACGAATGGAAGCGAAGCCACTATTATCATGACACCAGGGAAGAGCACCCACCACCACCACCCATAGACGGCGGCCTGCTGGATGAACGCGTCGTCGAGGATCCCTCCCCACGTCACGACGGTCTGCGGCTGGATGCCCAGGAACGCAAGGGTCTGGGCGAGAAGGATGCCCGCGGGCACCCCGAGGGCCGCATACGCGATCGAGACGGGCGTGAGCCTCGGCATGAAGTGGGTGAAGAAGGTGCGTATCGACGAGACGCCCATTGCTCGGTCGGCCTCGACATACGTCTGGGACTTCACAGAGAGCGAGACGGACCGGGCGATTATGGCGTAGAACGGCCAGGAGAGCGCCGAGATCAGGAGGGCTTCGCTGATCAGGTCGAGCTGGATGTTGTATGAAAGGGCGACCAGGAAAGGAAGCGCCGGAAGCGCCAAGAAGACCAGAGAGAACCACTGCATGACGTTGTCCTTCGAGCCGCCCAGAAAGCCCGCGAGGCCGCCGAAGATGACGCCGAAGAGCACTGCTATGACGGAGGTCAACGCCCCGAGCTCCAACGCCCACGGGAGGCCGAGCAAGATGCCGAGCTGTATCGGTCTGCCGTATAGGTCTGTGCCCATGAGGCCGTAGGACTTGCCGTTGATGGACAGGAACGTGTCGGATTGGATGGTCCCGGTCCCGCTGCCGATGAAGTCCACCCTCACCTTGTACGTCCCCTGCAACACGGGGTTGCTGAGCAGCTGCTTGCCGTCTTGATTGAAGAGCGCTGCCATCTCCTGAGGCACCGTCTCGCCGCTGGGGGTGGTGCCCGTCTGGGCCCCTGCGTATTGTTGGATCCAGGGGCTGATGCCGGGGTCGTCGACGCCGTAGTTGACGTTCGTGCTGGGATTCCCGACGTAGATGACCAGAGAGTTCCCGTCGGGTTTGGTCCACGTTATCGCCGCCTCGATGAAGGTGCCCGAGAACCTCGGGATGAACACGATGTTGCTAGGGGTCTTGGCAGAAGACCAATGGAAGGTGTAGGTGTTGCTGAAGTTCGAGTTGGGAGACCCGGCGGGAGCCGTATTGGTCCATTGGAGGCTCGAGAAGCTGACGGTGGGCGGGTAGTCGGGGGTGAAATAGCCGATCCATTCGGGAGGCGCGCTCGGCGGGTTCCCCTGCCACTGTTTGGGGTTGCCCCACTGCGAGGCGATCGTCGGAGGATAGCCGACGAGGACGTAGACCGAAGCGGCCAGGAGCAAGACTAGCATGACCAGCCCAGCTACCCCGGACTTGGATTTCGAAAAATCCTTGACGTACCCACGCAAGCTGCTCTCGCTGCTCAAGCGCACTTAACCTGCCTTGATTCGCGGGTCCAAGACCCCATAGAGCAACTCGCCGATGTACAAGCCCAACAGCAGGACGATGGTGAGCACGAAGGTGGAGGCGATGATGATGGGAAGGTCGTTGGACAGGATGCTCTCGTAGGTGAGCAGCCCCAATCCCGGCCACCTGAAGACCACCTCCGTCGTTATCGCGCCTCCGAAGGATCCGGCGACGGCGAGGACCGACTGCGTCGCGATGCTGGGCGAGACGGTCCTGAGGACATGGGAGAAGAGGATCCTCCTATCCGAGATCCCGCGGGCTTTCGCCGTGAGCACAAAGTCCTCCCCCATCGTCGAGACGACGAGGCTTCTGATCACGTAGCCGAAACCTCCCAGGTTGACAATGAAGAACGCGAGCAGCGGAAGCGTCAGGTGGGCGAGGAAATCACCGAACTGCGCGAACAGTCCGTTGGGAGGCGGGACTGAGATTATCCCCCCCGAAGGTAGGACGTTCAAGGAGTAGGCGAAGTAGGCGATGAAGAGGAAGCCCACCCAGAAGGGGGGCAGGCTCGCATGGATGACGGCGATGAAGGGGATCGACCTGTCCAGCTTTCCGCCGACCGACTTGGCGGCAAGTAGCCCGATCATGGTGCCCAGAAAGACCACCAGGAGAGTCCCCGTGGTGAAGAGGATTATCGTGTTAGGAAGATAAGCGACTATTATCTGCGAGACGACCTTGGAGCCGTTGGGAGCGAGCAGGAAGTACGACGACCCGAACTGAAAGGTGAGGAGGTGGTAAATCTGGTATGCGAACTTGACCGGCAGCGGCTGGCTGAACCCGAATTGGGCGAGGAACGACGCCTTGAACGACGCGACCTGGGTCGCTATCTGCGCCTGGCTGAGACTCCCGTGGGCGCTCTTGACAAGCGCTTGCTGGAATTGCTGGGCCTCGTAGCTCGCCTGAGCCAGGATGACCCTTTGCAGGCTCCCGTAGATGCCGAGGTACAGGATTGAGACCGTCGCGATGAGCGCTACGCCGTAGGAGATGGACTTTATGACTAGGAATCTGGCGAATCCCAAGCTGGACTTTGGGCCTCGAGGAGGGTTTTAATCGTTGCGGGGTTCACAGGTGTGTTGAATAACTCGCACTCCACCGTCAAGGCCGCACGATCTCCGTTAGTCGTTTAACTCAGCAATCTCAATTCTGGCCGCTCTTCTTGGGCTGATTTACCACATTGGTGAGCAAACTCATAGTTATTCAACACACCTGGGGTTCACCGATATCTCGTACCATTCCGCCCTAAATGAGGGAAATTCCTCGATTATTTACTCAAACGTTGTAAAACATTCTGCGAAAGATGCAACTTAAATACCGATTGGGTGCCAACTTCGACTCGGACATGAGGACATATTCGAAACTAACCAGCATGTTGCTTGTCTCTATGGTGCTAGGCATCTTTGTTTTCAGTTCGTTCGCGATTTCACCTGCAAGGGCGGCTGTGGTAATGCCGACCAACGGCAGTCTGAACAAGATCACGTTTGTGGACTACGGGGGCAACGACGCGTCCGGGACGGCCGACTTGATTGCAAACAAGATCGACATCTACAACTTCCAGCTGACGCCGTCGGCAGGTGCCTCGCTGCCTTCGAGCTATCACCAGGTCGTCTCCCCAGGGTCGCTCTATGGATTATACATCAACCCTCAGAACACGACCAAGGGTTTCAATCCCTTCTACTTCCAGAAGGTCAGGTTCGCGCTCAACTATCTGATAGATAGGAACTACTTCAGCCAGACGATAGAGGGAGGAAAGTTCGTCCCCTCGATCTCCGCGGTATCGGCAGAACCCGACACGGTGACCGTCTCCACGGGTCAGGCACCCTTCTCCAACGTCACCTACAACCTCCAGTTCGCGAACAAGACCATCACGTCGGTCCTTACGGCGAACGGCGCCACCTACACCGGTGGGCACTGGATGTACAAGGGCAAGGCGATCTCGATCGGGCTATTCGACAGGATAGACGACCCGATCAGGCACTCCTTCATGCAGTACCTCAACTCCCAGCTTCAGGGTCTGGGCTTCACGACCAACCTCATCTCCGGTACGCTCTCTGATGCGGAGACCGTGGTCTTTGGGAGCGACCCCGTGAACGCCACGTGGAACATCTACCCTGCGTCGAACTCCCAGATCTACGGATACTACGACAGCAACGCGATCAACTTCTACTCGGCGGGCTACTACAACGACCTGCCGGCGTCAGACCACTATGGTGCGAACTGGATAGGAGGATGGGACAACACGACCCAAGAGGCCTACTCGACCTCCTTGTATGACAAGGCCGACACCTTCGCGATCCCGCTGCTCCAATCGAACTTCAGCACGATCGCCCAGAGGAACGCCCTCCTGAGCAACCTTGCGTACTACGGCGTGCTTGGCGCGACGTACATCACGCTGGGAACGTCGCTGGCACCGCAAGGCACCAATTCTGCCGTATCGGGGATCACAGGCAACTTCCTGACTGATACGATAGCCAACTATCAGAACTACCTAACGATGACCGTCTCCAGTTCTGGCGCGACAGGGACTGCGAACTCCATCAAGATCGGCGTAAGGCACATCACGAACGGAGCCACAAACCCAGTCGGCGGAGACAACGACGCCTACGGCGACAACATGCAGGCGGCCAACGCGTTCCCGATATACGCGTACGGGCCCTCGACTGCGTACCCCTATTCCACAGGGATGACCTTCAAGGTCAACGCGAACTCGTTCTCCAACGACGTGGCAGTCCCGACGACCGCGATCTTCTTCAACGGGTCCGCCGACCAGTGGCAGAACGTAGCAGCCGGCACCAAGGGACAGAACGACGTGACGGTCGACTTCTCAAAGTATCTGTCGCACACCACCTGGGCGGACGGCCAACCCGTCACCCTCGCCGACATGCTGATGCAATACATAGAGATGGGCCGCGTCGTGACGCCGGGCAACCCGCTCTCTGACTCGGGAGGGGAGCACGGGCTCTATTCCACGGAATACAGCCAGGTGCAGGGCATCAAGGTCCTCAACTCGACGGCTCTTGAGCTCTACACCACAGGCACGTTCTTCCCAGACCCGAACTACGCAGCGATCGGCGTGATCGCCGACGTGGCGTCTCCGCTAGGATACTCGGGATACACCGACGGATTCGGATTGACCCCGTGGCAGATGTACTACGCGATGAACCAAGTCGTGTCCGGCGGCCAGGCGGCTTGGTCGACGGCGACCGCCACGAAGAAGAGCATCCCGTGGCTGAGCGTCCTCAACCCGACCGACGTGGGGAACATCAAGACGGCCCTGACCGCAGCGGGTTCCACGATCCCAGCAGAGCTGGCTCAGCTGCAGACCATGACCGGACAGTCGTGGGTCACGAGCGCCACAGCCTCGGCCGGATACACCGCGGCAATCAACTTCATCAACACCAACGGGGTGGCGCTGATCAGCGACGGAGCGTTCTACGTCTCCCAGTACTCTTCGTCGACATCACCTGCCTTCCTCGTAATGTCCAAGAACCCCGGCTTCCAGGGAGGATCCGTCGGGAACCAGCTGCTCTTCGCACCTGCCGTCGTCTTGACCCCGCAAGCGGCGATCCCACCGGTCCTCTCGCCAGGCGGGAGCTTCACCGTGACGGCTCTGCAGACAGCCGACGGCGCGGCGGCCTCTACGGCCACGCCTGCCCCTGGCGCCAACGTCATCGTCAACATCGTCCAGAACGGCAGCATCTCCTTCAGCAAGAACTACACGACCGACGCGAGCGGAAAGGTCAGTGTGCAGATTCCACAGAGCTTGAAGGCCGGCACCTACCAGATGAGCATCTACACATACTCGCAGACATCGACTCTAGTCCAACCGATTGTCCAGACGCTCGTCTTGTCGGCGGCCACCGCCACTTCATCGAGCAGCAGCTCCTCAGCCTCTATGTCTAGCACCACAACGACCACCAACAGCACAACGACCACTTCGAGCAGCAACACCACGCTGTACATCCTCGCGGGGGTAGTCGTAGTGATCGTCATCGTCGTGGCCTTCGCGTTCACGCGAAGGAGAGGAAAAGGGGGAGCCTAGACCTCCTTTCCTCGCCCTTGTCTTAGCCCTGGAACTCGTCAAGAACTGAGCAGGCCACCTATGGGTTCTGCCGTGCGGTCAAAGGCTCGCGTGCCTTGAAACTCCGAAACACCCCGACGAAGGGGGCCGTCCGCACTCTGGATATTCCTATTCCGGCCGAACCCGAATCGCCCGAAAAACTCCTCTCTTCCAAGTTGGGCTCCAGAACAGCGGCGAAGAACGCACTCCTCGCACTGGCGGAAGAGCTTCGGCTGCCCCACGATGCCCCGCAGAGCGTCCTCGCGGCCCTCCTCCTCACCAGGATTGGGGTCGACGTCGGCCTCGTGGCAAAGTCCCTCGCTTGGGACGAGTTCGAGGACTATTGCGCGGCGGCGATAGCCGCCGCAGGATACGCGGTAAAGAAGAACGTCCGCCTCCGCAAGCCGACACGCCAGATCGACATAATCGCGGAGTCGGCACAGCTCGTCCTCTCAATCGATTGCAAGCACTGGAAAAGAGGGGCGGGGGCGGCCAGCCTTGCGGCGACGGCAGTCGCGCAAGCACAAAGGACGACGTCTTACATGAAGACGCATGGAAAGAGCGAGCACAGGGCTTTCCTTCCTGTCTTGCTCACAATGGTGGACAACCAGGTGAAGGTCGTTGAAGGCGTCCCAGTCGTCCCGCTCCCGGCCCTGCGCGGATTCCTGGCCTCGGTCAGCAGGTTCGACGACGGGTTCGAGTTCATCACAAGGTAGTCAAGCGCTTGGGGGGGTTCATTGGCGTCTCAGTCAAATGCCTTCAGGTCATGTGTTGTATCCGTAACTCTGTTACTTCATAGACGCCGTTGGTTCGGACGGGCGGACGGTATTAAAGCTAAGTTCCGCCGCACTCTACGCGGTCCTGAGAAGCTTGGTCTTGCATCCCGGAAAGAAGGCCATCAGGGTGCTGGGCGTGGCGGAGAGCTTCCGCCCCACTGCGAAGAAGTCCACCTTGGCGGGGGTCGTCCTGCGGACCGACCTCGTGGTGGACGGGTTCGTCTTCGGGGCCGCGACGGTGGGCGGTGACGACGCGACCGGCGCGCTGCTCAGGATGTATCGGAAGCTAAAGCGGGGAGACCTCAACCTAATCATGCTGGCCGGCTGCATCATCAGTCGCTACAACGTCGTCGACGTCGACGAGCTCGCGCGGAGGTCTGGCCTTCCAGTCGTCTGCCTCACATACAACGAGTCGAGGGGCATAGAGGAAGCGATCAGGCGCCACTTCGATCATCCCGAAGAGCGCATCGAGAGCTACAGGAGGCTCGGAACCCGTTCCCCCGTGCAGCTCCGCACCGGCCACCGGGTGTACGTCCGGACGGCAGGGATCAGCGACGCTGACGCAAAGAGCGTGCTTGACGCGTTCACGCTCCAGGGAGGAGTCCCCGAGCCGGTGCGGCTCGCGAGGCTCCTGGCAAGGTCGGCGCCCATCGGGCGCTCGGGAACTAGCCCGACTTTACGATGATGGTGCCCTTCATCCAGCCGAAGAGCGTGTCAAAGTAGTGATAGGTACCAGGGACGGTCAAGGTCACCGTGAAGGTGCCGCTCGGTCCTACGAGGTCCGAGTTCGGAACAACCGCGCCGCTCGGGATGCTCGTGAACGTCACGATGTGACCTACCGCGTCGTTATTGGTCCAGGTCACCGTGTTGTTCGCCCCCACCACCAAGGTCACGTTGTCAGGCCTATAGCCGGGCGAGGACTGGTCGGTTGAGGATCCCTTCGGGATAGAGATCGCGAAGCCGTTCGCAGGAGCGGCGTTGCTCGTTGACGCCGAAGTACTGACAGAGCTGGAGGAGGCCGCAGCGCCGCTCCCGGACCCCGCGACGACCACTATCTTCCCGACCATGGTCGTGGGGTGGATCGAGCAAAAGTAGGGGTAGGTCCCCGGGGCGGTGATTGTGAACATCTTCGATGTAGCGTTGTAGTCGAAAACTCCCGTGTCGAACGGGCAGGGCTGACCAGCCTGCGAGCACGAGTCCGCGGTCGCCGTATGAGCGAAGGACTGAGAGTCGTTGTTGTGGAACTGGAATGAGTTGTTCACGCCTATCACGAGCGTCACGACGTCCGGAGTGAACGCCGTAGTCGTGAGCGTCGCGGCGCCTTGGTTGATTTGGACGGTCACGCAGCTGGGCGGCGCGCACGCCGCGGCTGCAGTGGTCGCGCTCGAAGAGGTGCTCGTGCTGCACGAAGTCGGCTTGCATAGGACGAACTGGTAATACCCCAGCGAGGTGACCGCGACTATTATCAAGACAGCTATTGCCAAGGCGATGCCGACGGAGCCCTTCGGCTTGCTCATTGCTTGATGCAGACTCGAGAATCAAGGGGTAATAAAATTTTGGCGTGGGTTCGTCGGATCGCGAGCAGAGGGCTGACGATTGAGATCGTGGCCAAATTCGTCGGATGGCGAAAAGGGGGGTGTAAACTTAAAAACGCCTTCGGGGTGTGGTCGAAGCTGCCGATATTGTCAGCTATGACGACGCAGGACGTAGCTCAAAGGGGCAGGCTTGAGGCGGCCCAAGCGGATTATTGGCTCGGGTTTGGAATCGGGAGGATTGCGGTTTAGATTGTCTGAGCAGTCGACCAACAGCACCGCTCCTCCGCCTCCATCTCCTCCGCCTCCTCCCCCGCGCCCCGCAGGCGCACCCGCGAGCGCTCCTCCGCCTCCATCTCCTCCGCCTCCTCCCCCGCGCCCCGCAGGCGCACCCGCGAACAAGTCCAGGCGCGGGTTCCTCACCCTCTTGGCGGTAGTCGGCGGGATTCTCACGCTCGTGCCTTGGATCCCCAACATGGGGTCGTTTCTCTCGTCCTCTGCGAGTGGCGCCGCAACCGTGAGCGGGGCCTATACCATAGTCCTCGACCAGAACACCCAGGAGAACGGGAGCGCCTCCGGGAAGAAGGTGAACGTGAACGACCTGTCATCCTTCCCGCCTAACAGCACATGGGTGATGACCTATCCCTCATCAGGCGACCCTAGCATCGACGGGCAGAACCCGAACACCTTCGTGAAGTGGGCCCTGATCAGGCTGCCCAAGGAGCTCGGTGGCGCGAACAAGACCGCTAGCGACTTCGTCGCGTTCAGCAAGGTGTGCGTCCACCTCTGGTGCAGTCCCAATTACAATCCTGCGCAGTGCAGCGACCCTTCGGAGAACGGTTACACCGCAGGAGCTAGTTGCGCCACGCACCAGCTCTACGAGTGCCCGTGCCACGGGAGCGGGTACTCAGTGGGGGTCGACGGGAAGCCCGTCGGCCTGGCACTAATCGGTCCTGCTTCCGTCCAACCGGCACCAACGAACGCTATACCCCTGCTCACCCTGACGACCGACTCTTCGGGGAACCTGCAGGTCGTCCCGCCGATCTGGGACGTGGACCACAACGGGGTGATAGCATACGGGAGGGTCGCGGGGAACGGCGCATTCACCGGAGGCTACAACCCGCAATAGGAAAATGGTGATTTGTGAGTTTGTCATCTTCTGAAGGAGGCGACAGCGGCCAGCCAGAGGAGGAGAAGAAGAAGCCGTCGGTCCTGCCGACCCCCCCGAGGCCAGGCTCGACCGCCGCCGCGGGCACTCCGGCCGCCACCACGCTTCCCCCTCCTCCACCAGTAGGAGGTACGAGCACGCTTCCCCCTCCTCCACCAGTAGGAGGTACGAGCACGCTACCGCCGCCGCCGAGGCCGGGGGTCACGATGGCTCCGACGCCGCCGCGCCCTATGGGGGCCGCCACGATGGCGCCGATGGCCCCGCGCGCGCCGACCGCGCCTTCCGCCGCCGCGAAGCCCCCTCCGCCCCCGCCGAACATGGTCGTAAAGCTGTGGGACTTCATCGTCGGGAGGTTCGAGAGGACCGTCTTCTTCGGCCTGAAGTTCACGTTCCCCAAGAAGTTCGTGAGCCCCCTGGGCTTCCTCGGCGTCCTCACTGGCATGGTCTTCCTGCTGCTTGGCATCACGGGAGGGCTGCTGATGGTCTACTACGAGCCTACCCTGCCTGGGTGCGGGAGCTTCTCCTGCGCCTTCACGAGCGTGGGAAACATAACCAACAGCGTTCCCTACGGATGGTTCGTCAGGGACATACACTACACCGCGTCGAACGCGATGGTCCTCCTCGCAGCGCTCCACCTATACTACCAATACTTCAGCGGGAGGTTCAAGATCAGGAACGAGGTGATCTGGGTGACCGGGATGCTCTTCGGCCTGATCACCGTCCTCGAGGCCTTCACGGGCTATGACATCATCTTCAACCAGAGGGCGGGCCTCGCGATCGAGATCGGCGCGTCGCTGGCCAATTCGTCTCCATCTATAGGGCCCATTACTGGATCGGCGATAAGGCTCGCAACCTTCGGCGCCGGCTTCAACGACTTCATCCTCCGCCTCTTCGCGGCGCACGTGTTCATCCTTCCCATGGTAATGATCCTCCTGACGTTCTTCCACTTCCCCCGCTACCTCGTCTTCGACCTCCCCGTGGTCGCGTCGGTCATGGGCGGGATATTCGTCATAGCCGCGATCTTCCCCGTCCAGCTCGGCGCCGCCTACAGCCCCGCGAACGGCCAGCTCACGATCCCTGAATGGTACCTGACCAGCCTCTACGCCCTGCTCCGGACCGAATTGGACAAATTTACGATGGCGGGACTGATCCCCGTCCTGTGGCTGCTCATGTTCGCCGTCGTCCCATTCGTGGACACCTCGAAGAAGATGTCGTGGAAGGAGCGGCCCTTCTTCGCGGCGCTGGGCATCACCAGCATCGGAGAGGTCCTTGTGTCGACCTCGTGGGGCGCGTACGTCAACCCCGACACCTCGCTCAGCACGCTCCAGCGTCTGTACGTCCCACCTACGGAATACTTTGGGTCGATGCTCGTGCTGGCTATGGTAAGCTTCGGGCTCACCTACTCGGTGATCAACTTCCTCAACGCGAAGGAGCGGGTGAGGAGGGCGCTCCAGCCTACCAACCTCTCGTTCCTCTCCAGGGAATGGCTGACGGCCATACTCTTCCTGCTCATCGCCGTCCAGGTGATCATGAACCTCTTCGCAGTCCAGGCGGTCGCGAGCGGGTTCAACCAGATCGCGCTCTTCGAGCTCGGCGTCATCTTCATCACCTTCTCGGTGATAGTCCACCTCTACAGGTACAGCCAGCAGCTCCCCTTCTAGGGCCTTCTCAGGTCCGCCACGAGCTCGATGTACCTCGGCCCGATCACCCTGACTCTCCTCACCGACGCGCCGGAGAGGCCCGGCGCGATCCCCCGCAGCTCCTCCATGAGGTTGGCCTCCGCCTCGGCGACGTCCTCCCCTGAGACGTGCCTGTAGTAGTGGACGACGCCCCCCGCGGCGAGCATCGAGAGCGCGGCGGGCAGGAATAGGTTCGACTGGGATGGGTGGGGCATGAGTATCCTGTCGAAGGGCCCCTCGCCCTCCAGCTCTTCGGGTAGCAGCATGGCGTCCCCCGCGATCATCTCGATGCGCCCCTCGACCTTGTTCAGCTTGTTGTTCTCGAGGTGGAACCTGAACGCGGCGTCGTTGAGCTCGCAGCTCCAGACCCTGGTCCTCTTCGCGATGAGTATCGAGTAAGGGCCGACCCCCGCGAACATGTTGAGGACCTTCTCGCCCTCAGAGACCAGTCCCGCTATCCGCAGCCTCTCGGTAGAGAGGCGGGGGGAGAAGTAGCACGTCTCGACGTCGAGCTTCAGCCTGAGCCCGTTCTCCTTGTGCAGGGTCGTGGTCCGCTCCTCTCCGCCGAGGTGACGGAGCTTGCGCAGCCGGAAGTCGCCCTCGATCCCTCCCTCCTGACCATAGACGCACTTCACGTTCTTCATCTCGGCGAGGATTGCCTCGGCCATCGCTGCCTCCCTTCCTTCGACCCCCGGGCGGAGCTTCACTATCGCGATGTCGCCTATCACGTCGATTCCACTCTCGAAGGAGAGCTCGCCCCGCTTGGAGGTCATCTGGGTCGCCTCTCCTCGGTGGTCAGGCAGGCCATCGGCCGACCGTGCCGGTGCAGGGCGTCACGCCTCGTGCTCCTCCTCCTCTTCGCCCTCCGGCTGCCCCGGCCTTGCCGCGTAGTAGTACTGCCCCTCCTCCTTCTGCTCCCTGTCCCTCTTGCTCCCAGGCTTGTTCACCCTGGGCCTCCCGCTCTTGACGTCCCTGCGGTACGTGAGGCCTATCTCGCCGAGGAACGTGTTCATCCCGTCCTCCTTCCCGAGGGGGGAGGTCGCCGACCCCTTGCGCCCAGGGTCCCCCGTGAACACGAGCATCCTGTCCGAGATGAGGTCGAGCAGCTGGATGTCGTGGTCGATGATCAACGCGCCCTTCCCCCTCGCCTTGACCAGCCTTCCCATCGCCTTTGCGATGACGAACCTGTCCTCGACGTCGACGAACGCGGAGGGCTCGTCAAGCGCATAGAGGTCGGCCTCCGCGGCGAAGGTGGAGACTATCGCGAGCTTCTGGAGCTCCCCCCCGCTCAGGTCGGCGACGTTCCTAGGGAAGAGCTTCTCTATCTTCAGCGGCCCCGCGAGGTATGCCTGCAGGTTGGCGTCGTCGAACCCCTTTCCCACCTTCTCGCCGATGAAGTCGAGGACGGTCCCGGGGTAGTCGGCCTTCAGGTACTGGGGCTTGAGCGCGATCTTCACGCCCACGCTCACCTCCCCCGAGTCGGGCTTCTCCTCCCCCGCCAGCATGCGAAGGAAGGTGGTCTTCCCGAGCGCGTTCGCCCCTATCGCCCCGAAGATGGTCCCGGCGGTCATCTCGCCAGCGCTCACCTCGAGCTCGAACTCGGGGAACGCCTTCCTCAGCGCACCGTACCTTGCGATGACCTCCTCCGACTGCTGCGTCTCTACGCTAGTGGTGACATCGAACGTGATGCTCTTGTCCCTGAACCGCGTGTTCTCCTGCGGGAGGAACCCGTCGAGGAGTGCGTTGATCCCGCTGCGCGAGGGGTAGAGCGCGGAGACTATCCCGTAGACGCCCGGCTCGCCGTAGACGATCTGCACGTAGTCGCTCGCGTAGTCAAGGAACGTGATGTCGTGCTCCACCAGGAGCACGTACTTTCCCTTCTCCGCGATGGACCTGACGAGCTTCGAGACAGCGAGCCTCTGGTAGACGTCGTTGTATGAGGAGGGCTCGTCGAAGAGGTACATGTCGGCGTCCTTGAGCGAGGCGACCGCGACCGCGACGCGCTGGAGCTCCCCCCCGCTCAGCTCGGGCACGTTCTTGCCGAGCGCCTCTCCGAGCCCGAGCGTCTCCACGACGCTCTCCATCTCCCCGGTCTCGTCCATCTTCGTGAGCAGGGAGGAGACGTCCTTCTTCCAGACCTCCGGGAGCCGGTAGACCGCCTGGGGCTTGAGGGAGATCTTCACCTCGCCGCTCTCCACCTTCTCGAAGTGCTCCTTGAGCTCCTTCCCCTTCAGGTACTCGAGGATCAGCTTCCATGTCGCCGGGTGCTCGTAGTCGCCGAGGTTGGGGGTCAGCTGCCCCGAGAGGATCTGAAGGGCAGTAGACTTGCCCGTCCCGTTCCTCCCGACCAGGCCCACTACCTGCCCCTTCCGGGGCGTGGGCAACCGGTAGAGGCGGAACGTGTTCACCCCGTACTGGTGGATCTTGTCCTCCTTCAGCTCTTCGCTGAGGTTCAGGATGGTTATCGCCTCGAACGGGCAGACCTTCACGCAGATCCCGCAGCCTATGCAGAGCTGCTCCGAGATGACCGCGAGCTTGTCCTCGCCCAGCACGATGCACTCGTCCCCGTTGATGTTCACGGGGCAGTCCTTGATGCACTCTAGCCCGCACTTGTCGGAATGGCAGAGATTCTCGTCAAGACCCGCTACCCTGTGGACCATACGCGAAGAAACCCTTCGCCGCTACGGGCTCTCTTTGAGTCTTTTGGCGATCGGGCAGAAGCTGTGGATCGCGGGATCAGTCCCGAGGCCTAGGCCCTCATACGAGTATTTCTTTTTCGCCGCCTCCCAGACAGCGTCCTCGGACGGCTCGCCGTCGAGGTGCATCTTCTCGTGCTCTTCGATTATCGGCCGGAGCCTGCACGTCGAGCACATCTGCTTTACAAACGCCACGCCATGCCCCATGGAGTTGTAGAGGATTACCGCGCCGGTCCCGCCCATCAGCCAGACCATCGCCAGAGCCGCGTAGATCCCAAAGGCGCTGTTGAGCAGGAAAGAGATGGTCGCGGTGCCAAAGAGCAGCGCCACCCCTAGAAGCATCCCTTCCGTTCCGCGAGGGAACGAGAACCCTATCGCCCTCCTGGGGAGCGAAGAGATGAAGAGCGGGGGGAGGACCAGCCTCAGCAGCTTCGAAAGGGGGAGGACGACGACGCCGTCGATGGAGGTCGCCGACGTGGGGAAACCGAAAGCTCTCTCCAGGGAGGATGGTGGGCCGGGCTTTTTGCTCCCTGCATGGGCCCCCTCAATTCCCGTACTCGACCCATCACCGTCCGATTTCTTCATGCAACACCCTGACGGTGTTGTTTTCCCCCCGCTCTATTTATGCCTGCTACTCGACTCTTCTGTAATCTTCTTTAGCCTCGAAGTGATCTTCGACTCGAAATTCCTTATCTCCGCGGTGCTCTTCGGAGTGAAGTCCAGCGAGAGGGGGGAGATGGAGATAGCCCTCAGCTTGTGAACTGCGAACGCGTCGGAGTCCCTCCGGAAATTCGGCATCCTGGACCCCCAGAGCCAGTAGTATGGCCTGCCGCGCGGGTCCTCGCGCTCCAGGACGGAGTCCCTCCACTTCCTCGCCTCCAGTGAAGTTATCTTGACACGCGTCGCCCAAGTGGTCCCCCAAGGGAAGTTCACGTTGAGCATATCAGCCCCCGCAGGCAGCCCATGCTCGAGCACCTCCCTGAGTATCTCGGCCGCGATGCGCGCCGGGATGGCGAAGCTGGGGTCCTTGCGCCCGTGGACGATGGTCTTGTTCTGAGGGATCTCCATCGAGAACGCGATGGCAGGGATCCCGAGGAGCGCGGCAGAGAGGGCCGCCGCCACCGTCCCGGAGGCGAAGATGTCCTGTATCGTCAGGTTCTCGCCCTTGTTGATCCCTGAGACCACGGCGTCGGGCCTCCTCGGGAGGATGCTGTGGATGCCGATCATCGTGGAGTCCGCCGGGCTCCCCGAGACCGCATAGCAGACCCTCCTGCCGACGCGCACCTTCGTGACGCGGAGCGGCTTGTTGAAGGTCAGGCTCATCCCCGCGGCGCTCTGCTCGCCGTCCGGGCCGATTATCATTACGCTCCCGAGGTCAGAGGCGGCGTCCGCCAGGGCAATTATCCCCGGGCTGGTCACCCCGTCGTCGTTGGTGACCATGATCAGGTGGTCTTCGTCCAAGCCACCCTCTCTCCTCATAGAGCGGAGATAAGCTATGTGCCTCCATCCCGCCTCACGGGGCTGTGATTTTTCGCGACGAACTTCGGGATAGCGGTTAAAAACTTAGGCACAAGCCTAATAAGGGATATAGGGGAGTAAGCGTCGTCTTTAACGTGATCGAGGCATGAGTCAGCAGCAAGTCCAGCTGAAGGTATTGGAGGCGTACACGAGGGACGTAGGTCGAGGAGTGGCTAGGATCGACTACGACGCGATGGACGCGCTGGACGCTTCGACGGGCGACGTCATCGAAATAAGAGGGAAGAGGCGAACCGTGGCAAAGTGCCTCCCGCTCTACCCCTCAGACGAGGGCAGGGGGATAGTCAGGATCGACGGCCTCATCCGCAACAACGCAGGCGTCGCGATAGGGGATATGGTGATAGTCCGGAAGGTAAAGGCGCCGCCGGCTGAGAAGGTCGTGGTAGCACCTCTCGAGGCGGTGCCCCCGATCGACGAGAGATATCTGGCGGACACTCTCGAGAGCGTCCCCGTCACCAAGGGCGACAACGTAATGATACCATACTTCGGCGGCAGGCTGACGTTCCAGGTCATGAGCGTGAGCCCGGTCGCAGAGGCGGCCCTCATCACCCAGAGGACCGTCTTCGTCATCTCCGAGAAGGGAGAGGCCCTGCGCGGGGTCCCGCAGGTCACCTACGAGGACATCGGCGGGCTGAAGGACGAGATTCAAAAGGTCCGCGAAATGATAGAGCTCCCGCTCCGCCACCCGGAGATATTCGAGAAGCTCGGAGTGGAGGCGCCGAAGGGGGTGCTCCTGTACGGCCCACCGGGAACGGGCAAGACGCTGCTTGCAAAGGCCGTCGCGACGGAGAGCAACGCGCACTTCATCCCGATATCGGGGCCCGAGATCATGAGCAAGTTCTACGGCGAGTCCGAGGCGAGGCTCCGCGAGATCTTCAAGGAGGCCAAGGAGAAGGCGCCGACGATCATATTCATCGACGAGATCGACTCGATAGCTCCCAAGAGGGAGGAGGTCACCGGCGAGGTGGAGCGCAGGGTCGTCAGCCAGCTGCTCTCGCTCATGGACGGCCTAGAGGCGAGGGGGAAGGTCATCGTGATCGCGGCCACCAACCGCCCGAACGCCATCGACCCTGCCCTCAGGAGACCGGGACGCTTTGACCGCGAGATCGAGATCAAGGTGCCAGACAAGAAGGGCCGCTACGAGATACTCCAGATACACACGAGGCACATGCCGCTCACCCCGGACGTCGACCTCGAGAAGCTCGCGGCAGTGACCCACGGGTTCGTGGGAGCCGACGCAGAGTACCTCTGCAAGGAGGCCGCTATGAAGACGCTCCGCAGGATGCTGCCTGAGCTTAAGCTCGAAGAGGAGCGGCTCAGCCCTGAGATACTAGACAAGCTGATCGTCACGATGGCCGACTTCGAGGGGGCGCTAAAGGACGTGATGCCCTCCGCGATGCGCGAGGTCTACCTCGAGACCCCAGACGTGAAATGGGCTGACCTGGGCGGCCTGGAAGGCGTCAAGAGGGAGCTTCAGGAGGCGGTGGAATGGCCACTGAAGTTCTCCGACCTCTACGCTGCGATAGGCTACAACATGCCAAAGGGCATCCTGCTCTACGGCGCGTCGGGCACGGGAAAGACCATGCTCGCGAAGGCGGTGGCGACGGAGAGCGAAGCCAACTTCATCAGCGTCAGGGGCCCTGAGCTCCTGAGCAAATGGGTGGGCGAGTCGGAGCGCGGCGTGAGGGAGGTCTTTCGCAGGGCGCGCCAAGCCGCGCCATGCATAATCTTCTTCGACGAGATCGACGCGCTAGCGCCGACCCGGGGGATGGGAGGCGACAGCATGGTCACCGAGAGGGTGGTCAGCCAGCTCCTCACCGAGCTCGACGGCATCCAGCAACTGCAGGGCGTGGTCGTCTTGGCCGCAACCAACAGGATAGACATGGTCGACCCGGCGCTGGTGAGGCCAGGAAGGTTCGACAAGGTCATCCCGATACCCATGCCGGACAAGGAGTCAAGGGAAAAGATACTCGAGATCAACATGGAGGGGAAGCAGATGTCTCCCGAGGTCAAGAAGGACATGAAGGCGCTCGTCGACATGACCGAAGGGTTCAGCGGCGCCGACGTCGCCGCCCTCGTCAACACCGCGGTCTCTATGGTGCTCCAGGAGTACGTAGCGAAATACCCGAAGCCGGAGGACGCGAAGAAGCACCTCGACGAGGCGATCGTGACCTACGACCACTTCAAGGACGCGGTGAAGAAGGTGCGCTCCTCGAGGGAGAGCAAGCCGATGGAGAAGGTCGCGGTCCCCTACTACCGGTAATCGTAGCGCGGGAGCAACAGCCTTTAACCGTCGGAGGCATCAGGCAACCCAACGCGGTAGTGTAGACTCGATTGTCATCGCAGGAGGCCAGGGTCATCGGGAGGGGCACGTGGCTCGACAGGGTCGCCAGCGAGCTCCTTGAGAGGGAGAAGTCGCTGGGGAGGGGCACGTCGCTCCTCCGCGTCGAGAGCGGCCTCGGCGCCTCTGGCATCCCCCACATCGGGAGCGTAGGCGACGCCATCAGGAGTTACGGCGTCAAGCTCGCGCTCGAGACCTTGGGCTACAAGTCGGAGCTCATCGCCTACTCGGACGACCTCGACGGGCTGAGGAAGGTTCCCGCCGGGTTCCCCGCTTCCCTCAAGGAATACATCGCACACCCAGTGACGCGGATCCCGGACCCCTTCGGCTGCCACAACTCCTATGGGGCCCACATGGGGAGCCTGCTGAGGGAGGCGCTCGACGACCTAGACATCCCCTACACGTTCAAGAGCGGAGCCGAAGTCTACAAGAGCGGGCTGCTCAACCCCCAGATCAAGAAGATCCTCGACAACGCCGCCCTGGTCGGGAAGATGATCAAGGAGCTTACGGGGCAGGAGAAATACGAGACCGTCCTCCCGTACACGCCCATATGCCAAAACTGCGGGCGCCTCTACACCACAGTGGTCTCCTCCTACGACCCCGTCGGCCTGACGGTCCACTACAAGTGCGACAGCGCGGAGGTCGGGCACAGCATCGTGAATGGCTGCGGCCACGAGGGCGACCGGAAGGTCACGGAGGGGGAGGGGAAGCTCATCTGGAAGAGCGAGTTTGCCGCGAGGTGGGCTGCCCTCGACATCCGCTTCGAGGCCTACGGGAAGGACATCGCGGAGTCGGTGAAGATCAACGACTGGATAAGCGAGCACGTCCTCGGGCACCCGCCCCCCTACCACGCGCGGTACGAGATGTTCCAGGACAAGAGCGGCAGGAAGGTGTCCAAGTCGGTCGGGAACGTCATCACGATACAAGACTGGCTGACCTACGCCTCGCCCGCGAGCGTCAGGCTCCTGATGTTCAAGCGCATAGTCGGGGCGAGGAGCATCTCCGTCGACGACGTCCCCGTCTACATGGACGAGTTCGACGAGCTCGAGGAGCACTATTTCTCGAAGAAGAAGGACCCAAACGCGATGAAGGAAGCCAGGCTCCGCGGGCTGTACGAGTACACGATGCTCCTCCAAATCCCTCCCAAGCCCAGCTTCCACGTCCCCTACAGGCTTCTTGCCGAGCTCTCGGCGGCCGCCCCGGAGAACGGGCTCGAAGACTACGTGGTCAAGCGACTGGCCACTTATGGGATGCTCAAGGAAGCCCCGAGCCAAGCGCTCCTCTTCCGGATCAGATGGGCATCCGCCTGGGTGAAGCGGGAGGGCGGGAAGGGGGCTCGGGCCGAGGCTCCAGAGCTGTCAGGGAAGCAGGCGAAGGCGGTGCTCGAGTTCGCGTCGGCGATACGGAACGCCAAAGACGCCGACGAGGTGCAGGGGGCTGCCTTCAACGCCATCAGGGCGAACGGAATTCCGCCCGGGGAGTTCTTCCCCGCGGTCTACGGGCTGCTCCTGGGCGCCGAGAGGGGGCCGAGGCTAGGTCCCTATGTGATTGACTCCGGCCCGGGAGCTGTCGCGGACAAGCTCGAGAAACTCGCGGCGGCCGCTGGAAGACATAACTAGTCTCTCCCCGCCCGCGGGGTAAGGGGCCCGTAGCCTAGTCCAACATGTGGGGGAAACTGTGAAACTGTATTAGCGATACGGTTTTCAGACTCGAACACGGATCAGGGCACCAGCCTGCGAAGCTGGGGGTCGAGAGTTCAAATCTCTCCGGGCCCGCCAAAATACCTAGAATTAGACTGTATGCGCTCATTAGGGGTTGAAACGCGCTCTATCGAGCCGAATGTCCTCGGCGAATTCGTTTCTGGGGGAGTGTACAGAGGTTTTGTGTCGGAGCTGTTCAAAGTAACACCCGCACAAATCGCCAGGTGGACAAGAAGCAGGCCTCGGACTTTCCTTCTGGACATCATATGCACTCTCTGGATAAAGGTCGAATAGACTCACCTCGTTCTTAAGACGCGATTCTGGAAGAGCGGCGACAGTGCGCGCGCCGCGGGCAAGACCCTACCGCGTGTAATCGCCAACGAGGTCGGGAGATTCAAGTCGCGAATTTATATTGACGTCTAACTAACTTAACACAAATGAAGGATAGACCCATCGAAGATTCGCTCAGCTTCCTCTTGGTGCAACTCGTAAGAGCCCATCACCACAGAATCGCAGGCTCGCTCAGAGAGTTGGGTCTCTATGTAGGCCAGGAAATGATCATGTCGCAGCTCTGGGAGAAGGAGGGTGTGGCCCAATCCGGATTGGCTGACGCCTGCGGTCTGGAGAAGCCGACGATAACCAAGGTCATGGAAAGAATGTCAGAAGCGGGGCTGATCAGGGTGGAAAAAGATCAGAAAGACCGTAGGGTCAGGCGCGTCTACCTCACCGAAAGGGGGAGGTCTCTGAAGGGAGAGGTACGCAATCGTTGGCATCTCGTCGAAGAGCAACTCTTCAAGGGCTTCAGCGAAAGGGACAAGAGTGCCTTTCGCCAGTTCCTTGAGAGGATGAGGGCCAACATGTCTCCAGGTGAGGAGCCAATCCGCCAGGCCACGAAGATTACTAGATAGTTAGACGGCGAAGTATTTATTTAGTTAGCCATCTAACCATCCGCCGTGCAAAAAAAGACTTCGCAAGAACCAGGACGAAAGGCGGAGCTAGAAGAAGAGGCATATCTTGGCGACGTAAAGAAGACGAAATACGGTGTACCCATCGACGAGAGATACGCGGTGGCTTCACCGGAGGAAAGAATCCAGAAGAGTGCCCAGTCTCTGAGACAAAATGGGTTCGAGGTTCATGTCGTTGATACGCCTAAGGATGCGAAGAGAGTGGTCCAGAGCTTACTTCCTCTTGATAAAACCATCTTCACCGCCTCAAGCAAGACCGTGAAGTTATCAGGTCTAGAGGAATCAATCGATGGACCAGGCAGCAAGTATAAATCGCTGCGCAAGGAAATCGGGAAACTAAATCGCGCAACTCAGTTCAGGGAGCAGGTCAAGCTCGGAGCCGCCCCGGATGTAGTCGTGGGCAGCGTTCATGCCATCACAGAGTCCGGTCAAGTTTTCGCCGCTTCGGCGACCGGCAGTCAGCTCAGTCCGTTTGCGGCGGGTGCAGAGAAAGTCATCTGGGTTGTCGGGTCTCAAAAACTCGTCAAAGACTTTGACGACGCAATGAGGCGAATGGAGCTTTACAGCTATCCTCTAGAGGATGTGCGGATGCGAGAAGCTTTGAACATGCCAAGCGCTCTAGCCAAGATTCTGATCGTGAACAGGGAAATCATTCCGGGTAGAATCACGATCGTGCTGGTTCGCGAGTCCATCGGTTTCTAAGGAGGGAAGTCTCGTGAAAATTATCAACCATTCGCTTGATCCTAAAGATCATGAATCAGTGGCGAGAATGCGTAATTTCGCAGCTATGAGGAAAGGAGGATTTGACCGTGCCGCCTACGACCAATTAGTGGAACGGACGCCGATTGCCCCGGATGTGGCATACGAAGAAGGCAAGGTCGGTGGAGTAGCTGGATGGTGGTGTCTTCCCAAAGGCGTGGACAAATCAGCGGCGATACTTTATTTGCATGGTGGCGGCTACATTCTTGGGTCAGCCAAGGCGTACCGCAATTTTGCGGGACAGATCGCCATCCATGCTAGTGTGGCCGCATTTGTGGCGGATTACCGGCTCGCACCAGAGCACACCTTTCCGGCGGCGGTGGATGACTCCATAGCCGCATTCCAAGGTCTATCCCAGGATTTCGCTAGCATCGCAGTTGTCGGAGACTCTGCGGGTGGGGGCCTCGCCCTGGCCCTGGCAGAGTCGAAATTGGCAACGCGCCCTGCGGCCGTCGTTCTTTTGTCTCCGATGACGGACTTAGCTCTGACGGGTGAGACGGTAACCAGCAACGCTGGAACTGATTTCGTTCTAAACAAATTCGCGCTTTCTGCCGCTGCCAGTCAATACCTTGGGCCAAATGACATAAGAAATCCTCGGGCTTCTCCTCTTTATGGCGATCTGACCGGACTACCTCCTACCAGTATTCACGTGAGCGAGGAGGAGATACTCCTAGACGACTCACGTCGTTTCGCGGAGCGGGCTGGTGGAGACATTACTCTTCACATTTGGGAGGGAATGCCGCATGTTTTTCCTCAAAGCGTCGGCGTGCTGGTCGCCGCTGAGGAAGCACTGGTCGACATGGGTGCCTTCATTCACGAGCACGTGAATCGCTGATGCCACTCCGGGTGAGAGCTCCCGAATCCAGTTTGAAAGGTTACACGCGATAAGGAGCAACTACCATGAACGAAACTCCCGTTTCCCACGCCCGCCTGACATTCGCCCTAATCATCGTGGCCTTCTTCATGGACACCATTGATGCTTCCATAGTTCAAGTGGCCCTTCCGACGATACGCAACGCGTTTGGCGCCAGCATAGCCGACAGCCAGTGGGCCTTCGGCGCCTACGCCATCCCCCTGGCGGGCTTCACGATGTTGATGGGAAGGGCCGGAGACGTTTACGGTCAGAAGGAGATCTTCATCGCGGGGTTGGCGGTCTTTGTCGTCGCTTCGTTCAGTGGAGGGCTCGCGCCTTCGCTGCTTTCGCTAGTGATATCGCGGCTCATACAAGGAATCGGGGCTGCGATGACCACCGTGACGGCCTTTGCTATTTTAATTGGGCTCTACCCGGAGGGACCACGGAGGAACAAAGCCTTGGGATACATAACCGCCGTGCTCTCGGGAGGATTCGCCGCAGGCGCCGTAGCTGGCGGGGTCCTGACCACGTTCCTCGGATGGAGATCGGTGATGTTCGTGAACGTCCCCATCGGAATCGTTACGGCGTTGTTATGCGCACGATATCTGCCG
>Ga0307373_10002887_pt1 | contig 30627 bp, 32 predicted proteins | sample OX2MG_FD_202534 | JGI IMG/M metagenome (GOLD analysis project Ga0307373, IMG submission 202534) | Soil microbial communities from Risofladan, Vaasa, Finland - OX-2 | ecosystem: Environmental > Terrestrial > Soil > Coastal area > Acid sulfate soil | place: Finland: Risofladan, Vaasa | collected... | reverse complement strand
GCAAGGTCGACGTCGAGCTTCGCCGTCGAATAAATGATGTCCGCGCGGCTGACCGCCAGCGCTTCCGGGGCCTGCTTTGCCTCGGCGTTCTTTCCGTCGTTCGGTTGCTGCTTACGTTCAGCTTCGCTCATTGCCTGCACGATGGGGGAAATGATATCGCGGCGTTCAAGCTCGTCAAAAAGCGTAACGTACCTCGCCGTCACGTCGTCTTCGTCGGTGTAAACCAGATCGCCGGACTTGATCTCCGTCTTCACCTTGGAGTGTGGCAGCACGCCGTCGACGATGGCGATGAGCTTGAGGCCTTGAGCGACGTGAGAGGCCGCCTCATCTTGCTTTTTTTCGCGGATGGCGTTTCGCGCTTGCGCAACGTGCTTCAGAACCTTGCCCGCCGCGAAAGACACTTCCCGCGACTCCTTGTCGGTGAGCGCGGCGACGGGTTCAAGTTCCACCTTCGAAGAGATTCGCGTCGGCTGTTCCTTTTTCTTCGGCCCGGACGTGGATTTCGGCGGATCAGCGGCGAACGTGGCGGTCGCCGTCAAGCAGACCAAAGCGACGACTGACCGGGACATCGGATGTGACATGGGCTCAACTCCTTATTGAACGGAAAAAAATGGTTATCAACTTGACTCATGGCCGGGTTCGAACCAGCAGCGGAGCCGCGCCAACCGTGAGCAATTGGCGTGCCGCACCGCATTCATGGCCACGGGAGATCGCCGCCACGGGCGCAGAAAGCCGCCGCGAGGCGCGATAGAGTCTTTCCAAAACGGCCGTTGTGGTGCAGGCGTCGCGCCCGCTCAGCGGTTACGACGAGAGGGCTTTCGGCGGCAGGTGGGCGGTGCGTGCGGATCAGCCACACTGGCGCGCGGTGAACCGCTCAGGTATCGGCGGTTTGCGCCGCATTTCCAAACGCTCATCTGGCGGCACGCGGTTTGCATGAAGGTCTCAATTGCTAGGGAGAGATCTGCCCAGCCCATGGCCGCCCAACGATAGGCGGCCGAAGCTCGATTTACTAAACCGATTTACTAAACCATCGAGGAGGTGAACCATGTCGGTCGATCTGCACGAGGAAGCGGGGGGGAGGATTTTGGTGACCAAGTTGACGGGCAAGCTCACGAAGGAAGACTACGAGCATTTCATGCCGGAAGTCGAGCGCCTGATCCAGCAGCACGGTAAGCTCCGGATGCTGGTTCAGATGCACGATTTCCACGGCTGGACGGCAGGCGCCCTCTGGCAGGACGTCAAGTTCGATTTGAAGCACTTCCGCGATATCGAACGCCTCGCGCTGGTCGGCGAGAAGGCGTGGGAGCACGGCATGGCGGTGTTCTGCAAGCCTTTTTCCACCGCGACGATCCGTTACTTCGACCGCAGCCAGGCCGAACAAGCCGACGCGTGGATCCAAGCCGAATTGCCCGTCGCTTCCGACACCGCATCGCACACGGCGTGAGGAAGGTGGCGGAGGACGCGCTGCGCTCGCGCACACCGGCTTCGACCGCCGCCGCCCCTGCGGCGGTCGACGCGGCGTTTACCGGCCCTCTTGAAAACGTTCCACGTTGAGCCGGAACGGCGCATAGGACGGCCAACGATCACGGACGTACCCGTGCCGGCCAGGTGAAAATGGCGCTGTTGGTTTCGTTGGCCAAGGGAATTCTGAAGCGACACGATCATGTGGTGTGCCTCGCCGGGGTCGACGGTTCCGACGTGATCGACACCTTGATCGTTCTCAACCTTGGCTCCGAACCCGAGCTGTTCTGGCCGCTCGATTCGTCGCTCATCGGCGGCGACGTGCGGCCCGAAGTGTTCGAGCGCGCCTTGACCATCGCCACGCAGCTCGCGGTCGAAGGGCGTGAAGGGCGGCCCGTCGGCACGATCTTCGTGGTGGGCGATGCCCAGCGGGTCATGGAGCGCTCGCACAACCTGGTTCTCAACCCGTTTCACGGGTATCCCGAAGCGGACCGCAGCATCCTTGATCTGAGGCTGGAGGAAACAATCAAGGAATTCGCGGCCATCGACGGTGCCTTCGTCGTCCGTGGCGACGGCGTGCTGCTCACGGCCGGGGCCCAGCTCATTTCCACGACGCTGGTGACGACGCTGCCCAAGGGCCTTGGCACGCGGCACGCCGCCGGCGCGGCCATCACGGTTTCAACCGGCGCCGTGGCCATTGTCGTTTCGGGCTCGACGGGGACAGTCTCGGTGTTCAAATCGGGTCAGATGGTCATCGACATCCACAAGCCGAGCGATACCAGCCGCTTGCCCGTTTAGCTCCGCGCCCACCGGATGGTTAACGTCTTCGCGCAGCTTGCTGGGTCCCAACGACGGCGCTTGAGGAATCATCGACCGTCACGGTCGCCCCGCAATCTAAATTTGTCGAATCGCCCAGCCAAAGTGAGCGAAACCGCTCATGAATGGGACAATTCGGTACAGGCGACTGTCACAGCTTTGCGGCAGGCCAACGGAACCAGCTCACCAGGACCAACTGGATTACGTCACGACCTGTAATGCTCGCGCCTCGCCGTCGCTGGCAGGCGGATCACCGCACGGCAAACGGCAACAATCTTCGGATCGATCAACCCCATGCACGGCACGCCATTTGCGATACGTCGCCCTATTCGCGACACCGTGTCGCGACGCCCGTAACATGGCGAACATCTGGCGGCCACGCCGCAATCCAACCTTAGGGGAAACGAACCATGCGAATTTCATTTGTACCAGGTCTCAGGCCGATTTCCGGGCCCGCCGCGACGGCGATTTTGGTCGTCGGCCTTGGGTGCGCGGCCAGCGTTTCACGCGCGCAGGACAACTCGACACAATCCGCTGAGCGCGGTCGTCGCCCCGACACCCAAGACACCGGTCGCGAGCACGATCCCGCCGATTCGGCGCACGAAGCGCCGACATTGAACGGAGAGAGAACGTCTGCATCGCACCCGGCACCAACGTCGCCGCGGCGGAACCCGCACCACCACGCGGCATTAGGCGTCACTCTGAATGAGGATGCGGCCGGCAATTTGTACATTCGCCGCGTATTGCCCGGCAGCCCGGCCGAGGAGGCAGGGTTGCGTCAAGGCGATGAAATCCTGACCGTCGACAGCCAAAGGGTCAACCACACCGAGGAACTCAGACGGGCACTCGCTCGCGTCAGCGGCGACGACGCCACGCTCGGAATTCTGCGCAAAGGCCGCTATCAAACCGTCAGTGCCGAGTTGGCTGTCCCCGATGAGACCTTCGATGCGGGCAACGCCAGGGCGGCGCTCGGTGTTCTGATCGAACGCGACGGCGGCGACGGCGCGTGGGTCGACAGTATTTCGGCGAATAGCCCCGCCGCAGAAGCGGGTGTTCGTCCTGGTGACGAAATCGTTGCCTTGGACGGTCACCCGGTCGCCTCGGGAGACGATCTGATGCGGGCCATTTCCCGGAAGCACCCCGGCGATCAAGTGGCCCTCGACGTCAAACGGAACGGACGCGAGCGCACGATGGACGTAACGTTGGCGCGGGCCCAGGACATAGTCTGGGAAGGCAACGAAAGTCGATCGAGCCGCAATGAGCCGTCACGCCCAACCCGCGAGTACCGTAGCGCCGGACGCCCCACGTACGACGCCAGTGGGAATTATTATCGCGGAAACGGCTATCCCGTTTTCAGCGGCGGCCGGTCCTACGGCCCCAGCTTCTGGCGAGCCGATCGCAAGGTCACTGGATACTAACGAGCGGGGCGGCAAATGGTATTGGCAGATTGACCGACGCGGCCACCCTGATCATCGAAGCACTGGAACGGTTGCGGGCAACACAACGAGCACGGGGTCGACCGTACAATGCAGATCGCCGTTCCGGCGCTAGCTAGGGAGCACTTACGATGACCGTCGACCTGACGACACGCTACTTGGGGATGACGTTGCGCAATCCGGTCGTCGTCTCTTCGTGCCCGCTGACGGGATGTTTACGGACCTTGGAGCGGCTAGAGGAAGCGGGAGCCGCGGCCGTGGTGCTTCCGTCGTTGTTCGAAGAGCAGTTGGAGCACGAAAGCCGGCAGCTTCACCAGCTCGGCGAATACGGGGCGGAGGCCCACGCCGAGGCACTCCATTACTTTCCACCGTTCGAGGAATACAACCAGGGAACGCGCGAAAGCTTGAAGCACTTGGAGCACGCCAAACGGGCGCTCGCCATTCCCGTGATCGCCAGCCTGAACGGCGTGTCACCGGGCGGATGGGTTTCGTACGCCAAGAAAATCGAGGAAGCGGGCGCGGATGCCTTGGAGCTCAACATTTATTTTCCGGTGACCGACTTCGAGACGACGTCGGCGGAGGTCGAATCGCGCTACGTCGATCTGGTCGCCGCCGTTCGCGGCGCGACGCGCCTGCCGCTGGCGGTGAAGATCGGTCCGTATTTCGCGGCGCTGCCCAACGTGGCCAAACGGCTGGTCGACGCCGGCGCCGACGGGTTGGTTTTGTTCAATCGCTACCTGCACCCCGACATCGACCTGGAGCGGCTGGAACTTGCCCTCGAAATGGACGTGAGCAGCCGATCCGAAATGCGACTGCCGCTCCGCTGGATCGGCATCCTTCGCGGACCGTTGTCGGTCTCGCTGGCCGCGACGAGCGGCGTCCATTCGGGCGGCGACGTGCTTAAGCTGCTTTTGGCCGGCGCCGACGTCGCGATGATCGCGTCGGTGCTCCTTCAACGCGGCCCGCATTACCTGGCCGAAGTCGTCAGCGAGATTCGCTCTTGGCTCGAGCGGCGCGAGTACGAATCCGTGGCGCAAATGAAGGGAACCATGAGCCGCAACCATGTGCCCAACCGCGAGGCCTACGAGCGGGCCAACTATGTCAAAACGCTGATTGCGTATACGTCCAAGATGCCGTGACGGGCCGACGCGAAAGTTCCGACGAGCGATCGTATCGCGATCCCCAGAGCGATTACTTGAGCGTTGGGGAAGGCGCCACGTTGTCCGAGGTCATGGCGGGGTTGCGGCCACTTTGGGATGGTCTGAGTAAACTTTCGCGGTGGGCGACAGCAGATTGCCGACCGAGAGCAGGAAGACCGACGCCGACATTGAGGGGATAACGAACGAATTCATGGGCTCCTTCCCTTTCGCCTTTGAAGTGTTTCGAGTTTTTCAATACGTTTCCGTTCAGGCCCGTATGGAGCAAAACTCGTGCCGTGGCCGATCAGACGAAAATGAGGCTGATTTGTGGACTAACGCATGATCGATGTGCCCGGCCGCACGCTAGCTGTGGCGCGATGGGACACCCCCGCTCAACTTGCAGGCGCTGATCGAGCATTGCTAACGCAACGGTGACATCGCCTCAATCGACGAAATGCCCTTCGCCGGTCGTGTAGTACGAGTCCGAACTGGAGTCGTAAAAATCGTCGTCGATCGCGCGCAGCGCGCGGTGGTTGGCCTGCAAATGTTTGGAAATCTCGTTAGTCCGCGCCATGATAGTTTTCGACGCGGCGGCGATCTCGGCCTCTTGAGCTTCGAGTAATTCAAGCTCGGCGGTCACCAGCTCAAGGCGCTTGCGCAGTTGCTCGACGATCTTGGCGAGGGCGGCATTGCCGGGCTCGGACTTGGCCAGGCGGTCGTACGATTTCTTGGCCGCTTCGGTGTTGAAGCGAATCGCGGCCGCATGGTCTTGAACGACGTCGCGCGGCACCTCATCGCCCAAGTCAGCGTATTTCTGCAGCATCCGCGCGTGGTCGTGGGCCTGCATGTTGTACGTCTTGCCCGCCGCCACGTGGTACGCCCCACCTTGCTCCGCCTTGCGCTTCGCGCCGGCTTGCTGGGTCTTGCTCTTCGCCGCGACACCCGGCGCCTTGCCGGCCGGCTGTGCCGTGCTCTTCGCCCCGATTTGCTGTGTCTTGCGCTTCGCGCCGGCTTGCTGCGCCTTCGGCTGCTCGTCGCCCGCGAACGCCAACGTCAGAGAGGCCGTCACGAGCGCCGCGGCGACGAAGGGCGATTGGTACTTCATGGCGCGTTTCATGACGGAGCCACTGCTCGTGGATGGCTGTCGGGTAACGATCGTTCGCATGGCTGGTCTCCTACGACTATGGGTGTGAGGTTGAAAGCAGTGGGAAACTACGAAAGCACCTTGCGTGCCATTCGACGAATCGCGAGAATTTCGTGGAGGTTGCCGGCGAGACGACGAAATTCGCGCGCGTTTCCGCACGCGCGCGTGCGAAAACGCGCGGTTGTGTGGCACCGGTTACCAAGTGGGCTCGAAACCTGAAGGAGGTGCACCATGAACGATGCCGATCAATTCGAGAAGCTCGTCCGAGACAAGCTGGCCGCCGTCGAAGCGCAGCGGCGCGAGCGGAAGGCGAAGTTCGTGGCTGAGATGACGGCCCGCGCATACGCCGTGCCGCATGGTCCGGTTAAACGCCCGCCCCGGAGACCAGTCGCTCCGGATCCGGCGACCGGCCATTGACACGAGCATGTTCACGGACGTAGCCGCTGACGGCCTCCATCACGTCGACGGGCACGGCAATCACAACGGTATTCGAGGCCGCGGGGCCCAGGCCGTCGATCGTCTGCAAGGTCCGCAACTGCATGGCGCCATGGCTGGCGGCCATCGTCTTGGCCGCGGCGGCCAGGTTGGCGGCTGCCTCGCGGTCGCCCTCGGCCTTGGTGATCGTGGCTCGCTTCTCACGCTCGGCCGAGGCTTGCCGCGACATCATCTTCTTCAACTCCTCGGGCATATCGATGTCCTGGATACGGATGCCGGTGACTTCCAAGCCCCAGCCCTCGATATCTTTTTCCACGTTCGACTCGATCGCCTTGCCGATCGCTTCCCGCTCCACGAGCAGTTGATCGAGCGTCATCTGGCCGATCACGTCGCGGAGCGAAGTTTGGGCGTATTGCGAGATGGCGTAGCGATAATCCTGCACCTTGATCACGGCATCGGCGACGTTATCGACCTTGAAGAACAGCACCCCGTTGATCTTCACCGGCACATTGTCTTTGGTGATTACCTGCTGGGCCGGGATATCGGCGGCTCGGATGCGCGTATCGACCATTCGCACGTAGTCGACCAGCGGGATGACGAAGAACAAGCCCGGCCCACGAGTGCTCTGGTACTTGCCCAGCCGGAAGACGACCGCCCGCTCCCACTGGGCGGCAAGGCGGATGCTGGACGATGCGATCACGTCGGCCGGCAACCAGATGATCAACACCACGGCGGCAAACACGGGGTTGATGGCCAGGGCGGCCAGTGCCATCAGGCCACCCACGATGCCCAATACCACGAACACCAGCCCGGAAATGTAATTGATCACAGGGACCTCGCTTTCTTACGAATACGTCTTGGAAAAGGCCCCATCCGGCGCAGCGCCGTCGAAAGACGGCGACCAGCGATGGAAGTCATCGGAATGCAAATCCCGTACCGTCGTCGTCTGGTGCGAATTGGAACTGGACTAAGGCCGTCGATCGTCTTATGGCGCGCGCAAGCGGGGTGCTTCGCACGTGCGAAACCGCACATTGTGTGCGGTTTCGCGAACCGTAAACGGTGATTGGGGCAACGGTACTGAATCCGAATCACCATGGCGAACGGAAGCGACGGCCCTCATTCGACGCGGTCGCACGCACCATTTGCCGTTGGCACAAGTCGCGGCACGGCATTTGCGAAACACTGACTGAAACCATTCTCAGTCACCCAACCAAAAGGTTGTCCGGACCATGCTGGCTGAAAACATGAGCTTCGGTGAGCTTCGCGACCTGCTCGACCATCGCGAAAACCGCGACGCGACGCCGGTAGAAATCGAACTCGCTTGCGCCAACGCCACGGGCGGCGCACCGTCAGACAACCCGAAGCGCACTCGCGGCACTGGGGGCCGATGGACTTCCTCGGCACCCGAGAACCGAACGCTTCAAGCCGGGGCGCGCCTCGGTTCTCGAAGCAGGAGACGGTAACCGTGTATTGGATCGCCTTGAAAATGCTCACCGGCGACCGCAGCAAGTATTGGGCGATCATCTTCGGAATCACTTTCTCCTGCGTGCTGATCGCCGAACAGAGTGCGATGTTCTGCGGCATCATGGTGCGGACTGCCAGCCAGATCCGCGACATCCACGACGCCGACATCTGGGTGATGAACTCCAACGTCCGTTACATCGACGATCTGAAGGCGATCTCCGATAATGCCTTTCTGCGGGTGCGCGGGGTGCCCGGCGTCGCTTGGGCCGTCAATTTATACAAAGGGGGCGGGCAAGCCCAAATGGCCAATGGCAATTACCAGTCGGTGATCCTTTTCGGTATCGACGATGCCACGCTCGTCGGCGCGCCGCAGAAGCTGTTAATGGGCAAGATCGGCGATCTGCAACGTCCCGATGCGGTGCTGGTCGATGAGGCCGGGTTTCGCTACATGTGGCCCGACGAGCCGCTGCACCTCGGCAAAACGATCGAAATGAACGACCGAAGGGCCGTGATCGTGGGGATCTTCAAGGCATCGCACACGTTCCAAACGCTCCCCATCCTCTACACCCGCTTCAGCCGGGCGACGTTGTTCGTGCCGCCCTACCGGCGGATGCTGTCATTCGTCCTGGCCAAGTGCGCACCCGGCGAGTCGCCCGAGGTCGTCGCCCGGCGAATCCACGAACAGACGCGGTTGAAAGCCGTCACACAGGACCAGTTCTCCTGGATGACGATGTCTTATTACCTCGAAAACACCGGCATCCCGGTGAACTTCGGCACGACGGTGCTCTTGGGTTTCGTCGTCGGGTGCGCCATCGCGGGACAGACGTTCTACCTTTTTACCGTCGAAAACCTGCGTCAGTTCGGCACCTTGAAAGCCATGGGAATGAGCGACCGCCGGATCGTCAGGATGATCCTGGTGCAGGCGATGGTGGTGGGAAGCGCGGGGTATTGTTTGGGGGTCGGCCTGGCCACGGGTTTGGGAATTCTGCTGCAGGCCATCCGGCCGATCATGTCGTTCTTTCTGCCCTGGCAGGTCCTGGCGCTGACGGGTGTCGCGGTGTTGGTGATCGTTTTCCTTTCGAGCCTATTGAGCATTCGGCGTGTCGTCGTGCTCGAACCCGGGATGGTGTTTCAATCATGACCGACGGCGCCGCCAAACCAGGAGTCCATTGCCGGAATGTGACCAAGGATTACGGGACCGGCGACGCCCGCATCCGCGCCTTGCGCGGCGTGACGGTCGATATCCATCCCGGCGAGTTGACCCTGTTGGTCGGCCCCAGCGGCTGCGGCAAGACCACGCTGATATCGATCCTGGCGGGAACGCTCGATCCCACGGCCGGCGACGTCGAAGCGCTCGGCGTCGCGCTCCCGCAACTCTCGAAGTCCGCGAAGTCGGAATTCCGCGCGAACAACGTCGGCTTCGTGTTCCAGCAGTTCAATTTGCTGCCGGCGCTGACGGCGGCCGAGAACGTGTCGGTGCCGTTAGTGATCCGCGGCTGCTCGAAAGCCGCGGCCACCCAGCGCGCCGCTCCGCTGCTTCAGTCCGTAGGTCTGGGCGACCGCCTCGACGCGAGGCCGGCCAACCTCTCCGGCGGACAGCAGCAGCGCGTGGCGATTGCCCGCGCTTTGGTCCATGAACCGCACTTGCTGGTCTGCGACGAACCGACGTCGGCCGTCGATGCCCGCACCGGCCAGGTCGTGATGAAGCTGATCCGCGAGTTGGCGCTCAGCCCGGACCGAGTGGCTGTGGTCGTGACGCACGACGCCCGCGTCTTCAGCTTCGCCGACCGCATCATCACGCTCGAGGACGGGCGCGTGGCGGACGACCAGCGGGCACAGCCTCAAATATGAATATCACCGTAAACACGTGAGCCCGGAGGACCGACGCCATGAGCGCCTGGAACATTTTGCGCAAGACCGTTCTGCCCCTGGTGGCCCTGGGGTTTTTGGCCGTGGCGTTGGCCCACGCGATTTACTCACAGCGCAGCGAACCATTGTTGCCGCCTCCCGTGACGCCGTCGATCACCCCCTTCGGAAACACCGTCGCCGGGACCGGTTTCGTGGAGCCCACGACCGAATCGAGCACGCAATCGATCATAACCGTGGGCTCGCAGCTCTCCGGCGTCGTGAGCAAGGTGGCGGTTCACATCGACCAGGAGGTGCAAGAAGGTGACTTGCTGTTCGAGCTGGACAATCGCCAGGCCAGGGCGGAATTCAGGAACCGGCAAACCGCGCTCGCCGCGGCAAAGGCCCAATTGAGCAAGTTGGAGCTGCAGCCGCGGAAGGAGGAAGTCCCGCCGCGCGAGGCGCAGGTCAAGGTCGACGAGGCCAACTTGCGCGAGGCGATCGATATGCGCAACCGCGACCGCAAGCTGGCGATCACAACGGAGGTCACCGAACAGGAGATGGTCCAGCGCGAGCTGGCCGTCGAAGCCGCCCAGGCGCAGGTCGCGATGAGCAAGGCCAACCTCGCGCTCTTGAAGGCGGGCGCTTGGGAACCCGATAAGGTGATCGCGGCCACCGGCGTCGAGCAGGCGCAGGCCCAGCTCGAGCAGGCCCAAACGACGTTGGACCTGCTCCAGGTCCGCGCGCCGGTCACCGGATCGGTGCTGCAAATCAACGTTCGACCCGGCGAATTCGTCTCGGCTTCTCCCACGCAGTCGCTGATCGTGATGGGGAACGTGAAGCCGCTGCACGTGCGCGTGAGTATCGACGAGGAAGACATCCCGCGGCTGAAGCTGAACGCCCCCGCCCAAGGCAAGTTGCGGGGTGACTTGAAACAGCGCGAGATACCGATGGGATTCGTGCGGATCGAACCCTACGTGATCCCCAAGACTTCGCTCACGGGAATCAACACCGAGCGCGTCGATACGCGAGTCATGCAAATCATCTACGCCATAGATCCCGAGCACGCGCTGGTGCGGGAAAAGAAGGTCCTGGTCGGCCAGCTCCTGGACGTGTTCATTGATGTAAAATGACCTCGGCCGCTGGCACGGAAATTGCCATCATGAAACGGTGCCGCCGACGGAAAAGATGATTGCGGTCGATCGTAGAAACTGATTCGTGGGTATTCAACTTAGGGTGGGCACCGCCCACCAATCCAACTGATATAGGAGGGACTGATGATGTCAAGCTTCATGGACAAACGGGCGCGTGATGGCCGGCGGGCCGGCAGGGCAACACTGGTTTTGACGGCACTGGCCTTGGTGACCTGGCAGTACCAAGCATCGCGAGCCGTACAAGCTCAAGTCGCGAAAACAAAAAACGCTCCGGCGGTGCGTGAGGGACGACTTTGGAACATTGCGGACGAACCCTTCAAGTTCCGGTTGGCCCGATCCCACGGTGCGTTATGGACCGACGAACTGACCCTGGAGCCTGGCGAACACCACGCCATTCGGGCGCTCAAGCCCGGTGAACAGTCCGATCTGGAGGGTTTCACCGGGCGCGGCGATGGCTACGTGAACATCAGTTTTCCTTCGATGGGCGGGCATATTCATTTGCACCTGCCCGCCCGGAACCACAGAGGCGAGTTGATCCCGAATTGGTTCCATGTCAAGGACGCCAACGGTTTCAGCCGGCTGATCCAGGCCCCCGACATTGACAAGGCCAAGGCCCACCAGAAAGAGTTGCAACAGGAGGAGCCGCTGACGGAAAAGGAAGTCGAGCGATTGAAAAAGGTGCTGCGCGCCAATTGGGTGTTTTACGACAATAGCCAAGGCCTCTAACTAACCAGATTGAATCCAAGGGAGAAGAACCATGAACGTACAGGCCAATGAGCGGACCCGTGCGCCACGCCCCCTGGGAACCGTGGCGCCGCAGATCGTGGCGCGCCGGGCGTACGAGATCTGGCAATGTCATGGTCGTCCGAGTGGTACGGCGATGCAAGACTGGTTGCAAGCCGAGGCCCAATTGCAAGTGGCGGGTGTGTTGCGCGTTGGACGGCGTGAGAAACACACGAGCAATACACCCTGAAGGATTGACCGTGGCGAATCCAGATGGGAATTCCGGCGTGCCTCGTGGCGCCGATCTCTTGCACGATCCGCGGCTGAATAAGTCGACGGCCTTCACCGAAGCCGAGCGCCAGGCGCTGGGGCTGGTTGGCCTCGTTCCCGAGGGAATGGACACGGAAGAGCGGCAACTGCATCGAGTCCATCTCCAGCTTGGTCAGAAAACCACGGATCTCGAGCGATACGTCTATTTATCTTCCCTGCAGGACACCAACGAAACCCTCTTTTACAGGGCCTTGATGTCGGACCCGGCGCTGTTCATGCCCCTGGTCTACACGCCCACTGTGGGCGAAGCATGTCAGAGGTTTGGTCACATCCTGCGGCGGCCCAAGGGCCTTTTCGTTTCGATCAAGCGAAAGGGACGGGTTCGGGAGGTCCTGCGCAATTGGCCCGAGAAGGACGTCCGCATCATCGTCGTCACCGATGGCGAGCGTATCTTGGGTTTGGGCGATCTGGGCGCCAACGGCATGGGTATTCCCATCGGCAAGCTGGCCTTGTACACCGCCTGCGCCGGCGTGCCGCCTCAACTCGCCTTGCCCGTCACCCTCGACGTCGGGACCAACAATGAATCGCTGCTGCAAGATCCACTTTACCTAGGGCTCCGCCGGTCGCGCGTGACGGGCGCCGAATACGACGACTTCGTCGAAGAGTTCGTGACGGCGGTCCAGGAAATCCACCCCCGTTGCTGCATTCAGTTCGAGGACTTTGCCAACCACCACGCCGTTCCCATTCTCGCCAAGTACCGCGACCGCGTTTGCTGCTTCAACGACGACATCCAGGGCACCGCCTCGATCGCGCTGGCCGGCGTTTACGCCGCGCTGCGCATCGTCGGCGGCAGGATGAAGGAGCAAACATTCCTTTTTCTGGGCGCTGGCTCGGCGGGCACCGGAATCGCCAATTTGTTGACGCAAGCCATGGTGCGCGAGGGCCTTTCGGAACAGGAGGCGCGGCGGCGCTCTTGGCTCGTGGACACGAAAGGGCTGATCGAGAACAGCCGTACCGACGTGGCGGACTACCGCAGGCCCTTCGCCCACTCGCACGCCCCAATCAAGGATTTCCTTTCCGCCGTCGAGGCGATCCGCCCAACGGCAATCATTGGGGTCAGCGCCGTGCCCAAGCTATTCAACCGGGCCGTGATCGAGGCCATGTCGCGGATCAACGAGCGACCGATCATTTTCGCATATTCCAACCCCACCTCGCGCTCCGAGTGTACGGCGGAGGAAGCCTATCGGTGGTCGCAGGGGCGCGCCATCTTCGCCAGCGGCAGCCCCTTTGCCCCGGTCGAGCTTGCCGGAAAAACGTTCGTGCCGGGCCAGGGCAACAACGTTTACATTTTCCCCGCCATGGGGATGGCGATTTACGCCACGGAAGCTCGGCGAGTTACCGACGAAATGTTCATGGTGGCGGCCAAAGTTCTTGCCGAGCAGGTGACCCAGGAGAACCTCGACCTGGGGCTGATCTACCCGCCCCAGTCGACGATCCTGAATACCACCCTGCGCCTCGTGGAGCGCCTGGTGGCGTTGATCTTCGAACGCGGACTGGCCGGCATCGAGCCACCTGCGGACATCAAGACCTTCATCCAGTCGAAGGTCTACCGGCCTGAATACCGGCCACTCACTTGAGTTGGATTTGGCTTCGTCCTCGAATAGTACCGTGACCTATATTCTTTTGGTGTACGGCTTCCAGGCGACGCGAGTTTACGTCAGGAGGGATCCCGTACCCCACGAATGAGGGGTGCATGGACCAGTCGCTTTTGACGATCGACGATTCCTCGGAGATTCAGGAAGCGGTCGAGCTCCACATGGCCGATGACGACCTGCGGCACTACCACGCCTGCGACGGCGCGCAGGGCGTGGCGATGGCGGTCTCATTGCGGCCCGACCTGATCCTGCTCGACGTCATCATGCCGGGCGCCTCGGGCTTCGACGTCTGCCGCCAGCTCAAAAGCAATCCGCTCACCGCCTCGATCCCTGTCATCTTTCTAAGCGGCGCGTCGGACACTTTCAACAAGGTCCAGGGACTGGGCCTCGGTGCCGTCGATTACGTGACCAAGCCCTTCGACGCGGATGAGTTGCGCGCTCGCGTCGGTGCTGCTTTGCGGAGCAAGCGGCACCAGGATATTTTGTCCGAGCGTGCGCAGATCGACGCGCTAACGTCGTTGCGCAACCGGGCTTACTTCGACACGATGTTGAGCCAGGAGGTGCTGGCGGCCCACCGTTATGGTCGCTTCATGAGCATCGTGCTCTTTGACGTGGACCATTTCAAGCGAATCAACGATACGCACGGCCATCCTTTCGGCGACCTGGTGTTGCGACAGTTGGCGAAACTACTGGTGGCAAGCGTCCGCGAGTGTGACGCCGCCTGCCGTTATGGCGGCGAGGAATTCTCTCTGATCCTCACCGAGACGGACCTGAGAGCTGCGCACTTGATCGCCGAGCGCGTGAGGGAAGACGTTTCGAGCCTGCGGCTCGCGCAAGACGAAGCCTTGATCGAATTCACGGTGAGCGGTGGTGTGGCCTCAACCACGCAGTTCGTCCAACGCGACGCACTCACCCCGGAATCGTTGCTGAAAGCCGCCGACTCGGCGCTATATGAGGCCAAATTGGCCGGACGCAACCGAACAATAGTGGCCACCGTCGCAACGGACGGCGGCAAGGGGTTGCCGCCAGCGGGGTCGACCGCAATAACGACGGTTCCGCTTTGACGAGAGATCGAACGCATGAATACTAGCTCCCCGTTGCTCATCCAGCGCGCGTCGGACCTGCGGCAAGATTATCAACGGTCCATTTGGAAGCGCACCGACAGGACGTTCGCCGTGTTGATGGGCCTGCAATGGGTCGCCGGAGTGGCGGCGGCCCTTTGGATTTCGCCAAGGTCATGGGCCGGGGTTTCGAGTTCGATTCATATCCACGTGGTGGCGGCGATCGTCCTGGGTGGCGTCATCACGGCGCTGCCGGTGTTCTTTGCGCTCACCCGCCCGGGGCACCCGATCACTCGGCACGTGATCGCGGTCGCGCAAATGCTGACGTCCGCGCTCCTGATCCATCTGACCGGCGGCCGGATCGAAACGCACTTCCACGTCTTCGGCTCGCTGGCCTTCCTGGCTTTTTACCGCGATTGGCGCGTGCTCGTTTCCGCGACGACCGTGGTTTTGGCGGATCACCTGCTACGGGGGTCGTTTTGGCCGCAATCCGTCTACGGCGTCCACTTTGCACCCCTATGGCGATCGCTCGAACACGGAGGCTGGGTCCTGTTCGAAGACATATTCTTGTTCGTCGCAATCCGCCAGAGCGTCGCCGAAATGCGGACGGTGTCGATCAACCAGGCCAAGGCGGAAACGGCCGCGGAGCTAGGCCATGCCAAGCGCCAGGCGGAACGCGCGAACCAGTCCAAGAGCGAGTTCCTCGCCAACATGAGCCACGAGATACGGACGCCCTTGAACAGTATTCTCGGCTTCACCGAGTTGCTCCGCCGCGGAGTCGGCTCGAAGGAGCAACACCTCGCCCATTTACAGGCCATCACATCGAGCGGGCGGCACCTGGCGGCGTTGATCGACGATATTCTCGACTTGTCGAAAATCGAAGCCGGCCACATGGAATTCGAGCGAGTCCGGTGCTCGCCCCACGAGAGCATCAGTGAAGTGCTGTCGGTGCTCCGCATTCGGGCCAAGGAAAAGGGCCTCGGCTTGGAATGCCGCTGGACGAGCGGGGTCCCGGAAACGATTCTGACCGACCCGGCCCGGCTTCGGCAGTTGCTCATCAACCTGGTGGGAAACTCAATCAAGTTCACGGCGCGTGGCGAGATCAAGCTGTTGGCGACGGTGACGACGGAAACTCCCGAGCCGCGCTTCGTGATCGAGGTGCATGACACGGGAATCGGGATTCCGGCCGACCAGTTGGAGAGGATCTTTTCTCCGTTCGAACAGGCAGACAGTTCGATAACGCGTCGTTTCGGCGGCACGGGCTTGGGACTCGCGATCAGCCGGCACATCGCCCATGGTCTGGGCGGCGAAATCACCGTCGTAAGCGAGCCAGGCCAGGGCAGCATTTTTCGGGTCGTGCTCGCCACGGGGCCGCTGGAGGGTGTTCGCATCCTCGATTCGCCGCCGACCGAGGCCCTCACGTCCGACCAGGGGTCGAAACGCAAAACGGCGACAAAGGTGCGCGCCTCGCGGGTGCTGTTGATTGAGGACGGCGAGAGCAATCGAGCTCTGATCAGCCTGGTGCTGCAAGAGGCGGGAGCCACGGTGGTTTGCGCCGAAAATGGCCAAGTGGGAGTTGAGGCGGAAAGCCGCGAGCAATTCGACGTGATCCTGATGGACATGCAAATGCCCGTCCTGGATGGCTATGGGGCGACACAAAGGCTTCGTGAGCGAGGGTGTAAGCTCCCCATCATCGCGCTCACGGCCCACGCAATGCGGGGCGACCGGGAGAAATGTTTTGCCGCCGGCTGCAGCGGTTATCTCTCGAAACCGATCGACATCGATGAGTTGCTGCGCACGGTCGACGACTCGTTGGGAGAACGGGGAAACACGGCGACGCACGGTCCGGACCATGCCGACGAGGTCATTGCGGAACAAGCCCGGACCGGGGCGCCGGCGGCGATCAGATCGACCTTGCCGACCGAGCGTCCGCAGTTTCGGAAGATTGTCGATGGCTTCGTCGATCGGCTGCAAGCGCGACTTGACGAGATGCGCGCGGCGTACCACCGAGCTGACTGGGACCAACTCGGGGAGCTTGCTCATTGGCTCAAGGGCACGGGCGGGACGATCGGATTCGAGTGCTTTACCGAACCCGCGCGCCGATTGGAGCAGCTTGCAAAGCGGCGTGAAACCGAAGAAATCGAAAAAGGCATTCGAGAACTCGCATCGCTTGCCGAACGGATCGAGGTGCCAACGTGAAAATCGCTTGAGACATGTTTTTGGAAATCTCCGGGCGCGGCAAGCGAGCCGATCAACCAATCGAGCACGCCCAGCGGTTGTCGCCAAAGTCAACGACGGCCTCGAACATCGGCGGCTTATCATCGAGCACCGCGAATCGATGCTCGGCACTAAGAAGGAGGATGATGAGTAGCAACGCGCCGCCGGCAAGTTCCAAGCGAAGAGCACTGCTTTCGGCTTCGCAGCGCTAATTGTGCCCAAGATACCGTTTTGCGAGTTCACATGGCCCGAAACACGTCGTCGATCTGGCTGCGCGGCCGGCCCCGGCCAAGGGCGGTGTGGATCATGGCCAACTCACCCACGTTTTCCAGCGTGACCAGGCCGACAAAAGAACCGGAGTGAACGACGGGAATGGTCGAACAACCTTCCTGGCGCATCCGCTGGAATGTTGCTTCGAGCATCTCCGTGTCTTCGACCGTCGCGCAGCCGGCGCGCATACAATCGGCCACGCGCTGCTGCGCGCCCCCCTTGGCCAGCGCGGCAATTACGTCGGACCGCATCAGCATACCCATGACGCGCCCCTCAACCACGACCGGAAAGTCCTGTTGCGCGCCGGCCAGCAACTCGTCGGAGGCATTCGCCAGGGTGTTGTCGGGCGTGAGCACGCGCACGCGGGTCATCATCGCCTCGCGAACGGGTATTCCGCGAAACAGCGAGCGCATTTGGACCAAGTTTGACTCTTCGTGTGCCCCGACGTAGACGAATAGGGCGATGAACAGCAGGAACGGATTACCGCCGAAGAGCCCCAGGAATCCCAAGAGTATCGCGAGCGCTTGACCGATCGAGGCCGCGACCTGTGTCGAGCGGACGTAGTCGCCCGAGAAGTGGGCCAATAATGCCCGCAGTACCCGTCCGCCATCCATGGGAAACGCCGGCACCAGGTTGAACACGAAGAGTGCAATGTTGATGTACATCAACTGGCTGAAGAAATCGCCGCGTGAGGGCGTCGTCTCCCAACGGGCGAACGCCCCGTGTTGGACCCAGACCACGGCAGCCAACACCACGGCGATCACGAAGTTCACCGCCGGTCCGGCGATCGCGACCCAGAATTCCTGGAGGGGAACCTCGGGGATGCGTTCCAGCCGGGCGACGCCGCCGATGGGCAGCAGGGTGATATCGCGGGTCCGCACGCCGAACCGCCTGGCCGTCAGGGCGTGGCCCAACTCGTGGAGCACGACGCAGCCGAACAGCGCCAGGACGAAGCCGACGCCGCCGATCGCTTCGCCAACGTCCTTGTGCTCCGCGACGTCGGCAAGCACGATCCAGGCGATCAGGATCAGGAACGTCCAATGCACGAAGATCCCGATACCCGCGACTTCGCCCAGTTTCAAGGACCATTTCATCGGGCACTTTCCACTCGCTCTTTTCCGCTACGATCACTTCGCGCTGAGCTTGGTCCATCCAAGCGATCCGTCGTAGAGAGTTGGACAAGGTCCGGTAACCTGCAAATGATCACGGGACACTTGGCGCGGCGGACCACCGCCTCGGCCACGCTTCCCATCAACAGCCGCGACAATCCGGTCCGGCCGTGCGTGCCGACGACGATCGCTTGCACATGCTCTTCGTCCGCCAGCCGCACGATCTCGGTGGCGGGATCGCCCATCAGCCGGCGGTGTTCGCAAACGACACGGGAATCGGCCGGAACGACCGCCGCCAACTCCTCGACCAGGTGTTGCCAGCGCGGTTCCGAGCCCCGCTTGTGGTCCAATCCCGAATCAAAGCTGGATATGCACGGCTCAACGTGGACGATCAGGAGTGATGCCCCAAAACCCATGGCAACCGCCGCGGCGCACGGCAGAACGCCCTGACTTGCTGGCGAATAATCGGTGGCAAAAAGAACCTTGTTCATAGGTTTGATCTCCATTGTACCTATGCCACCGACCGAAAGCGATCCGGGAGAGGCTGGCGGCGTTCATCGCCAGCAACCGGCCTATTCACCACACGATAGTTCTTGTTCCGCTTTCAGCCAGAACTCGACTCCGTCTCCGTCCGGCATCCCGGCCGCCGCCCAAATTTGGTAGGCACGCAGCCGGATCACATCCTCGGAGACGGGCTTGCCATTGGAGGCATGGCCGCCAGGACCAGGTGCAACGGCCGCCTTGACCTTGGTCGTTTGCCTGGTTGACACCGGTTTTGTCAAGGTTGCGGTGCTCTTGCTCATGACTTCACTCGCTTTCGTGTTAAAGGTACAAAATGGGTCAACCAATCCTTGCCGATGATCTTCTGGAGCGCCGAATGGAAGTAACCTGCCAATGTCCTCCGCTGCCCAATCGCCTCGCAAAATACCGAGCGCGCCCTCACGAAATGGTACGCCGGCAAACCGCGCCCCCAATTCAGTTCATAGATGGCCGTGCTGGTATGGATAGCGGCAGGCCTGGGCGGTTTCCCTTCCATCACCTGAAACGTGTTCCGGCTGATTCGTACCTCGAGCGTCGATTCGAGCTCGTCCGAGAGCGCTGGAACCTCGCTCCGATTGCCGTCAAGGGGCCCACCGAAGAATTCGATCACGTGAGGAGTATTGGACATCGCAGTAACCCTTCAATCACGGGAAATTCGCGCCATTGCAATTGCGCCTTGGTGATGCACTTTTCGTGCCAACCGCCTCACTAGCAAGCTAAACGGTGGAAAGGGCCTTGCTACGACTCCGGATGGTTCCATCGCGACACAGCGACTGTGCGATTCGGCACACCTGGCGAAATCCTCATTGGTTGCGCGAAACGGCGCAAAAAGAAGCCCCGGATTCGCACTCCGGGGCCCGGGGAGAGGCTGAATTGCGCGCCGTTCGGGCAAGGTCTCGAACCGTCGCCTCGCGGCCTTCCGCCCACCCATCGAGCGGAACTTGAGACGGCCGAAGCCTCGTTCAAGCTGCACGCCCCGACCGACAGGTCCTCGCTTTACCTTGTTGCTGCCGGCGTATCTCGCGCTCGGCAGAGTTGCTCTCATTGGAGCTTCGAGGAAATCGGACCTGCCCGCCTCTCCCAACCGACCCAGAGGAAACGTGCCGACACAGAACCAAGGCGCCGGGCGTTGCTGGGCGTCCCATGACACCCCGCCCGCTCCAGGTCGTCCATGGCGGGTTCCGGCCGCTACAGCAACCCGGAGATCCTGGGCTCCTCACCCTTCCTCCATCTTTCTATACGCGGCTCCGACGTGCGGGGTCGCGGAATTCTCGCGGTGCGAAAAACAAATTGCTTCCTCGCCGGGGTCGGCTGCGGGCTGGACTTCCTTCTGGTTGACGCCCGCGACGCGTGCTCAACTTGTTTTCTTACACTTCCGAGCCGCGTACAACGTCGCCGCGGCGAGGCATCCAACACCGACCACCGAGTATACGACCTTGAATACGTGCGGAAAAACGGCTCCAGGCTCAAAGCACTCCATGAAGCCAAAGGTGCAATAAGCTGCCACGAGCAAGGACAGAACGATTGCGCCAATCTTTTTCATTATCACCTTGCTTCCGGCCCGTGGCCCGGTAACTTGCAGATCATCACGGGACACTTGGCGCGGCGGACGACTGCTTCGGCCACGCTCCCCATCAAAAGCCCCAGCGAGCCGGTCCGGCCGTGCGTGCCGACCACGATCAGGTTCACGTGCTCTTCATCGGCGAGTTGCACAATTTCCTGGGCCGGATCACCCATCAGCAGGCGGTGCTCACAAGATACGCTGGAGTCGGCGGGCATGACCGTCACCAGTTCCTTGACCAGTGTTTGCAAGCCGGGCTCCGAGACTCCGCTGTAGCCCACCCCCATGCAATAGCTGGGCAGGCGCTCGTCAACGTGCGCAATCAAGAGCGACGCACCCAATCCCTTGGCCAGGGCCGTCACCCAGGGCATGACACCCTCGCTGGCGGGCGAATAATCGGTCGCAAACAAAACCTTCGGCGTACTCATTCGATCGACCTACTTGGCGATTAGGAGCGCAGCCGGGAATTCAACGCGTTCAACTCCGAGACCACCAGCGACATTTCGCTCGGCTGCAAGAGGCGATCGGTGTGGCGTTCGACATGCGCCGATAGCCGTTCGATGTCCTTGGCCTGTTGGTGCAAGAGCGCCAACAATTCGCCGAGGAACTGTCGCAGCTCCGCCGGCCGCGCGCAGAGCCCGGCATCCGCTTCGGCATGAGGCTCGCCCGGTGTGCTGAAGTGCGCGACCCGTGGCCTGACGATCTTGAACCAATCATCAAACCGCAAGCGGACTGCGTCGGTATGCGTACCCGCCTGGAACAGAATTTCGCCTTCGACCTTCATCGTCTCGTCCATCAGCACTTCGACGTTCTTCCAGTGCCGCAAGGGAGGCGTGGCCCCCGGTTCACAATCGGGAAAATGCCGTTCGATCTCCGCTTCCGTCGCCAGTCGCACATCGTGTGCCTTGAGGATCTGGCGGACGCTTTCGGTGAGCACGCAACGGCTGGCTGGCAGAACCAACTCGACGGGTTGGCCGTCGACGATCGCGATCACCGTCTTGGCGACTCGGTGGCCGCTGACATGCTCGCGTTGCGCGACGCGCTGCGACGTATAAGCGTCGTCATGGTGTCGTTCCTGAAAGGGCACGCCCCTCGCTTCCAGCATATTTCGGACCCAGGTTGTGGCGATCATGGCTATACCTCCTGAAATACAAGTATGGATTTCCGCCGTGCTCACGATAGGTCGAGACCACCGCGTCGTCGGACGTCAGCGCCTGGATAGCGCCGGCGGCGACGGCTTCTTCGCCGATATAAAGATGCAGGAAGCCCTGGATCTTGCCCCGTGTGTAGAGCTCGGCCGACTTCTCCTCAAAACGGCGGATCAGCAGCATCTGGCGCAGCAACTCGAGGCCGTGGCCGCGGTCCAGCGACAGCGGCGCGGACGATACGCTCGTCGACGTCTCGGGGGTCATGGTGCTTTGCCTTCCTATCGAAACGGTTCGCCGATGTACTGATTGGACGGGACTCATCCCTGCCGGGCTCACCTACAACTTCGCTTCCGAAAGCGCCTTGAACAGCAGTTGCCAGTGGGCCATCACCGTGTGGTGGTGCCGTTTAACTCGCTCGTGGGCCTGACGCTGTTGCTCGTGTTTGTCGGCTTCCTTCTGGTGTTCGCGGGCCAGGCCGAGCAGTTCCTCGCCCTGTTGGCCCTGTTCGTACCCGGCCAACGCATGCTCGTGCTTGGCCGGATCCTGCCCGCACAGGCGGATCGCCCCGGCATGCACTTGCAACCCTCGCTGGTGCTCGCGCAGCGCCGATTCCAGCTTTTTCAGCTCGCCCAGGGCCGCATTGAGCTCTCCTTCCCAGATACGAATGTCTTCGTGCCAGTGGGCTTCGTCGCTTGACCAGAGGCCGTGGTCGTGGTGCATCTTTGTGTGTGTCATGGGTGTCATGATTTTTTCTCCTCGTCTAGGTTAGCGTAAGTCAGTTCAACTCGTCGGGATTCGCTGTGTCGAGGCCGCCGGTTCGTAGGATTCCAAGGTCGAGGTGTCGCCTTCAGGCAGCCCCAGCTCGCGCGCTTTGAGCACGCGGCGCATGATCTTTCCGGCGCGGTTCTTGGGCAGAACGTTCACGAACGACAGTTCCTTGGGAGCCACCGCCGCTCCGAGCCGCACGCGGGCAAAGGCCAGTAGCTCGCGGTTCAACGCCTCGCTTGCTTGGAAGCCCGGCTTGAGCGACACGAACGCCTTCACGATTTCGAGCGCCACCGGGTCCGGCTTTCCGATCACGCCCGCCTCGGCCACTGCCGCGTGCTCCATCAGGATGCTCTCGACCTCGAACGGCCCGATCAGGTGCCCGGAGGTCTTGATCACGTCGTCCTTGCGCCCGACGAACCAGAAGTAACCGTCGCGATCGCGCTTGGCCAGGTCGCCGGTCAGGTAGTAGCCGCCCGCAAAGCACCGTTGGTAGCGTTCGGGCTCGTTCCAGTAGCCGTGAAACATCGAAGGCCAGCCAGGCCGCAAGGCCAGTTCGCCTTGCACGTCGGGCTGGTCGATCACCTCGACGCGGCCGTCTTCGCTCACACTGACGATTACCGCTTCAATGCCCGGCAGCGGCCGGCCCATCGACCCGGGGCGGATGTCCATAGCGGCGTAGTTGGCGATCATGATGCCGCCCGTCTCGGTCTGCCACCAATTGTCGTGGAACGGCAACCCGAACGCCTCGCGGCCCCATACCACCGCCTCGGGGTTGAGCGGTTCGCCGACGCTGGCCAGGAACCGCAAGCTGCCCAGGTCGTAACGGCGCGCCACATCGACCCCGGCGCGCATCATCATGCGGATGGCGGTGGGCGCCGTGTACCACACGCTGACGCGCTGTTCATGAACGATCCGATACCAGCGGTCGGCCTCGAAATCGCCCTCGTCGATGATCGAGGTCACGCCGTTGGTCAAGGGTGCGATGATGCCGTACGAGGTGCCTGTCACCCAGCCGGGATCGGCTGTACACCAGAAGATGTCGTGGTCGTGCAGGTCCAGGGCCAAACGGCCGGTCGTGTGGTGGGCCACGACGGCGTTGTGGACGTGGATCGCCCCCTTGGGAGTGCCGGTCGTGCCGCTGGTGAAGTGCAAGAGCGCCATGTCGCTGGGCTGGGTCGGCTCGATCGTGAACCGCGGGCTGGCCGCCCCCATGAGTTGCCCGTAATCATGCGTCTCCGGCACGCAGGTCGGCCCGCGATCGTCGCCGACCAGCAATACATGCTCCAATGCCGGCAGGGACGAACGTAACGGGGCCACCTTGCGGTGATAGAGCATCTCAGTGGTCACCAGCACGTTGGCCTGGCCAATTTCTAATCGGGCGCGGATCGGCTGGGGGCCGAACGCGGAAAAGAGGGGGCAGAAGATGCTGCGGTTCTTCAGCGAGCCCAACGCCGCCACGTAGAGCTCGGGGATGCGCCCGGCCAGCACGTACACGCGGTCGCCGGGACCAACTCCGAGGCCTCGAAGGACATTAGCGAAGCGATTGGTGAGCTCGCCCAGGCGACGATACGTGATGTCTTCCGTGGCCGCCGTCTTCCCAATCCAACGAAGGGCCACCCGATCTCCGAGCCCACCGGCGGCGTGGCGGTCGACCGCCTCGTGGGCGATATTGAGCCCGCGGCCTCCTGGCAGCCCATCCAGCCCACTACGGGCGTCATCCCAGGAGAAGACGGATCGCATCTGGCCATAGTCGAGCAGGTTGGGAATGACCTTCCATTCGTGGGACGACTTGCTGATGATCGGCCAGGGCATGGGATTCCGCGCTCGGATGAAGGGCATTCGTTCGTGGCCGCGCCGTGTTCTCACAGCGTGACGGTTGAGTTGCTTCGCAGTTTCCGTGCCAATCCGCGCTACGTCGCCGTTCCGCGACGATTCCCGCCTCATACCCTCGCGCCGGTCGTTCATCCGTCGGAGCGGAACCGCCACTGAACCGCCACTCAAGTCGGGCGACCAGCTTGAAAGCGTGCGGCGTGGATGCGCAGCGCGCGATTCCGCACGCGCCGCGCGTGCAGCATTGCCCTCGCGCTCAGCGAGCGGGTGGTCACATGCGATGAAACGCCCCACTTCCAACGGTTGGTCCGCAGTCCGCAGGTTCCAAGGGCCAAGATCTCGCTGAATTGGCACCAATCGTGCAAGTTGAATTCTAACGACGGTTGTCAATCCTCGTGGACCAACTCATCTCGGCGGCTTGCGCACTCAGGAGATTTCATCATGAAAACCGACTCGAAACTACGGCACGACGTGCTCGACGAATTGCAGTGGGACCCAGGCATCGACGCGAACGAAATTGGCGTGGCCGTCAAGGAGGGTGTGGTGACGCTCACCGGCGATGTTTCACGCTACGGCGAGAAATTGGCTGCCGAACGGGTCGTCAAGCGAGTGTACGGCGTGAAGGCCGTCGCCAACGACCTGCGCGTTCGCATTCATAGACCGATGCAACGGACCGACCCTGAGATCGCCGCGGCGGCTCTGCACGTGCTCAAGTGGGACAGTTCGATTCCCGCCGAGCGGATCACGGTCACCGTCCGCGACGGGCACGTCATTCTGGAAGGGACCGTCGAAGGTCAATTCCAAAAGGAAGCGGTGGGCTGTGCCGTGCGTAACCTGGTGGGGGTAAGGGACGTGACCAACTCCATCCACGTGCAGATCCTGCCAACCCGGGCGGAAGTCAAGGATCAGATCGAGGCCGCGTTCCTGCGCAGCGCCGAGATCGACGCGCGACGGGTAAGCGTCGATACGCACGATGGCCAGGTCGTATTGCGCGGTCACGTCCGTTCCTGGGCCGAGCACAACGAGGCCGAGCGCGCCGCCTGGGCCGCGCCGGGCGTAGGGACTGTGAAAAATGAAATCGTCGTGACTCCCTAAATCGGACGCCGACCACGTGGACGGACGCCGGGGATCTCGGGTTTCATGGCAGTTTGAAAGACCGTAGGGTGGGCACCGCCCACCATGATTCGACCATGATACGATGCTGGTGGGCAATACAAGACTAATTCTTACCCAGGGATGTTCCTTAGGAGAACAGGCACTGCCCGCTCGGACGGTCGCCCAGGGGTATTGGATTCAGCGGCAGATTGAAAGGACCAAAGCACCATGACTGCGTACAAACCATCTTCGGAATTGATGGCGGAAGCTTTCGAGCGAGCTCGCGAGCAATGGCGCGACCGCGCACGGGAGGAGCGAGCTGTTGCCCCAGCCGTTGCCGTCAAAGCGCCACCGGCTTGCACGATTGCAATCAGCCGCGAGAGAGGAACGGGAGGTGGGGCCATCGCTCGGGTGGTCGGCGAGAAGCTCGGCTGGCCCGTCTACGACCGGGAGTTGCTCGAGCGGATTTCCGACGAAACGGGGCTGCGGACGGATCTGCTGGAAAGCCTTGACGAAAAGCGGTCGCACTGGCTCGTGGAAGCGATGGAAGCGTTCGGCGGCGTGCGGACGATTAGCGGACCGACGTATGCCCACAGGCTCGCGGAATGCATGTTGGCGTTGTCGGCGCACGGGCACTCGGTGATCGTCGGCCGTGGCGCGACGGGTGTGTTGCCTTCCGCGACGACGCTTCGCGTCCGATTCTGCGCACCGCTCGAAGTCCGCGTCGGGCGATTGTGTCAAACGCTGGGGATGTCGGAATCGACGGCGCGGCACCACATCGACAAGATCGATCGCGACCGGGCAGCCTTCGTCCAGCAGCATTTCGGCGGCGACGTGAACGACGTCCACCGCTACGACCTGGTGATCAACACGGCCCGTTTCTCGACCGAACAAGCGGCCGAGATCGTCGTCGCCGCCCTGCGCCAACTGGAAGCCCAAGTTCAAGCCAATTCAACACCAAGATGAGATCATTCACGAACAACTCCGTCGAACCACGGCAGGCGCTGATCGAGTCGTTGCGCCGCAAGGGGATCACCTCCGAAGCGGTGCTCGATGCGATGGGCCGCGTGCCTCGTGAGCTGTTCGTGCCGCGGCAAATGCGACACCTGGCCTACGCCGACCGGGCCCAACCCATCGGCTGCAACCAGACGATCAGCCAGCCCTACATCGTGGCGCTGATGACGCAGGCATTGGAGTTGTGCGGCATCGAATCGGTGCTGGAAGTGGGCACGGGGAGCGGCTACCAGGCGGCGGTCCTCGCCGAGTTGGCGCGCTCGGTGATCAGCATCGAGCGGTTCGAAGAGCTGGCCGTGCGTGCCGTGAATCGGCTGACGAGGTTGGGCTACGGGAACATCACGGTCATCGAGGGCGACGGCAACTTGGGTTGGCCGGCGCAAGCGCCGTACGATCGGGTGATCGTCACGGCGGCGGCGGTCGAATGCCCGCCGGCCCTTTTTGAGCAGCTCTGCGAAGGCGGCCTGTTGGTGATTCCATTGGGATGTTGTGGCCACCAGGTATTGACCCAAATCCGCAAGGTCGCGGGCGAGCCGGTCATTCGCAAATTATGCGAGTGTGCCTTCGTACCATTGGTACATGGCGTCGTCGAAGCCGTATAACCACGGATCGGGCCACTCGACGGCGCGTCAACTGGCCGCCCGTATGATTCGGGGTGACGACATGGAACACGCATTGCCGCTGACCAACCGACAAGTGGCCGAACGGCTCACGACGATCGCCGAACTGCTCGAATCGCAGGGCGCCAGCCCGTTTCGCGTGAAAGCCTACCGCGTTGCGGCCGAGACGTTGCTCGAAATGGCCCGTCCGGTCCATCAGCTCTTGGCGGCCGAGGGTTTGCCGGGCCTGATGAAATTGTCGAAGATTGGCAGCTCGCTGGCCCGGGCGATCGAGCAGCTCGCCTTGACTGGCCGGCTGGGGCTGTTGGAGCGTCTGCACGGCGAGGGCGCGCCCGAGCACTTGTTCGCCACGGTGCCGGGCATTGGCCGCGAAATGGCCGCCCGTATCCACGAGCGGCTCGACATCGAGACGCTCGCCGAGTTGGAGGTGTCGTCGTACGACGGTCGGCTGGCCGAAGTGCCGGGCATGGGGCGCAAGCGGATTCAGGCGGTCCGCGAATCGTTGGCCGGCCGTTTTCGTCGTCGGCCTCTGTTGCCTGAAACGAAGCGGCACCCACGGCGGCCCGACGAGCCGCCAATCGGCGAGCTGCTCGACGTAGACCGCGAGTACCGCGCCCTGGCTGAGAAGGGGCGGCTACCGAAGATCGCGCCACGGCGGTTCAACCCCACGAGCGAGGCTTGGCTGTCGGTGCTGCACACTCAACGCGACTCGCGGCATTATACGGCCCTTTATTCCAATACCGCCCATGCGCACGAGCTGGGCATGACGCACGACTGGGTCGTGATCTATCGCGACGACCACGACGGCGAGGGGCAATGGACGATCGTCACCTCGCAGTACGGGGGCCTGTGCGGTCGTCGCATCGTGCGCGGAAGGGAGGGCGAGTGCAAGGAGCATTACGCGCAGCACGAATCGAAGAGCCAGCAGAATTTGCTCGCCGACGCGTAACGTCCGTCGGTGCTCACCAGCACGACGTGTCCCGGCGCGCAGGGATTCGGCGTGCTGCTGTAGGCTCTAAGTGACGCCGTCACGTTGAAGACAGGAAGATTTGCGTGTCTTCCATCGTCACGCATCGTCACGGGGCCCTCCTGATCGGCGCGAAGGCACTCGTGCATGACCTGGTCCTCGTCACGGGCAACAGCCGCCACTTTACCTGGATGCATGGACTTCGGATCGACGACTGGCGTAGTCCGTAGACGTCATCGGCTCGCTCGTCAGCATGGTCAGGAGCACAACGGTTCAGCCCGTGCTGCGGAACAGGTCGAGAAAGCGATCTTCGTAGTCCTTGAACACGCCAAGACGGTCCAGTTCGCTCTTAAGCTCGTAGGCCTTCGAGCGGTTGTCGCGGGCTTGCTTGAAGAGCTGCTCGAGGCGCCGCTCGTCATCGGGCGCGAGGCGGCCTTCGTCGCTCGGTTCCGGGTTGTACTGTTCCGGGTTGTACTGTTCCTCTGGCGGCGGACCCTCTTGCCCCATTTGTCTTTCGACCTGGGCCAACAACTCGCCCAGGCGCTGCTCAATGGCGGCGGCTTGCTCGGAAAGCTCCGCGAAGTCGATCTCGATTCCGGCCATGGTACTGAAGACCTGCAAGACGGCCAACGACGCTTTGGGAAAGGGCAACTGGGCGAAGATGTGCGGCATCTCGCCGAGCAAACAGGTGCCGTTCAGCCCCGCTTCGGCCGCCACGCCCAGCAGCACTCCGTTGAGGCCGCCGATCTGTCCGTCTTCGAGCAGCGTCAGTTCCTGCCGCTTGAGTTCAGCCAGGCTTTCCTCGGCGGTCGCGGCGGAAAAGACGCGCGACGGGTGTTCGGGGTGCATCTGGGTGGCCATGGCGGCGAACGTGAAAACGCGTTCGACGCTCAACCGCTGGGCAAATTCGATCAGCTTTTGGCAAAACGCGTATTTTCCCAACGGTGGCTGGGCTTCTCCGATGAAGAGCACGATGTCGTGCTTCATCGCCGGATCGTGCCAGATGAAAAGCCGGCTGCGCGGCATGCGGCCGGTGCGGATCAGGCCATTCTTGACCTCGACGTGCTCGACGTCGAACAGCTCGCGTGCCTGGAACTCCGCGAAGACCTGCATGCCAAGCTTCGCCATCAGGTAGTAGCCTGCCGACAGGGCGACGCTTCCCATGCCCGGCCATACGGCCACCAACCAAGGTTGATGAAGCTTCATTTCATTGGGCATAGGAATGGTTCCCGCTGGTCGTCACGCGATCGGCCTGCCACCATCGGCGTCCGGCCAGGCAGGGTCAATGGGTTGCAATTGGCGTGCCATGGCGCTGATCTCGAGCTTTTGAGATCGCTACCGCGAATTATAGATCAAAACCGCGAGCTGTGCTGCGCGCAATGGAAGCTGCCGAACTGTGCTCATCAGCACACTTGATGTGTTATCGAGCACACTGTCGATCGGCCATGCCGGCGGGTTTTGTGCCGCATTTCCTGACCGTCGATAGGTGGCACGGGGTTTGCACGGTGGCCAACTAGCCAAGCCCTGAGACGAGAAGGCAAATCGTGCTTTCGACACCAGGAATCGATGGAAGAAGGCAAGGCGAACATTCTGGCGGCAGTGCGCCGCCGGGGCCTTGTCGGCAATCCTAACCAACGGAGGTGGACCATGGTCAGCTCACTTATTCCCTGGAGGAAGGAACGGCAGCTCACTCGACCGTTCGGACGGATGTTCGAGGAGATGGAGAACCTGATGGAGCGTGTTTTGGAAGGCGGCAATGGCTACCCCGCCGCCTTGGAGACGTTCTATCCAACGGCGAACGTGGCGGAGACTGAGAGTCAGTTCGACGTCACGCTCGATCTGCCCGGCATGAAACCCGAAGAGATCAAGGTCGAGTTGCAACAAGGCAACTTGTTGATCTCGGGTGAGCGCAAGGAGGAGAAGGAAGAGAAGGGGAAGACCTTCCATCGCATTGAGCGCAGCTACGGCGAATTCCGCCGCACGATCCCGCTGCCTTGCGAGGTCCAGGAAGGGAAGATCGACGCCAGGTTCACCGACGGCGTGCTGAAGGTGACTTTGCCCAAGAGCGAGAAGATCAGGCCCAAGCAAATTACGGTCAAGACCTGATGCCGGCTTGCGGGCCTTTCGCATCCGAAGGAAGAGGTTTTACGAAGGGGACGCCACCGCGACATTTTAGCATTGGTGGCGTCTCCCTTTTGTCAAACGACGAGAACAATCCGGGCTAACCGACTGATGGGCCATTCGCGGCGCAGCCGTAAAAGGCTACCAAAAGCGAGCACGTTGACCCTGCGAACAGACATTGCACACCGATTCCGAAAGGACACTCTCAAATGACTACAAATACAGCGCCTCAAGCCGCGAAAAGGACGCCTCAAGCGACGCGGTCGACTCGTCCTTGGTATCGGCGCAACCCCTGGGCCAATCGATTGCCTCGGCCGTTGGCAGGGCTGGAACGCGACTTCGAGAATTTCATGGACCATTATTTTGGAGGCAGCACCAGCCATGCGCCGGTCTGGACGGGTTTCGTCCCCGTGGCCAACCTGGCCGAGAGCAACGAACGGTACGAGGTTACCGTCGAACTGCCCGGCGTAAAGCCCGAAGAGGTCCATGTCGAATTGCGCAACGGCGATCTGTGGATCTCCGGGGAAAAGCGGGAGGAGCCGAAGGAAAAGGACACGACGTTTCACCGCGTGGAGCGTTCGTTTGGGGAATTCCGCCGCGTGATTCCCATGCCCGGCGACGTCGAAGAGAACACGATCGAGGCAAACTGCAAGGAGGGGGTGTTGCGGATCGTTCTGCCCAAGAGCAGGACGGCAAAGCCCAAACCGATTGTCGTGAAAAGCTGAGCCGCTGAGGTTAATTCGCCGCGGCCAGGCACTCGGGGC
>Ga0307373_10002886_pt1 | contig 30629 bp, 28 predicted proteins | sample OX2MG_FD_202534 | JGI IMG/M metagenome (GOLD analysis project Ga0307373, IMG submission 202534) | Soil microbial communities from Risofladan, Vaasa, Finland - OX-2 | ecosystem: Environmental > Terrestrial > Soil > Coastal area > Acid sulfate soil | place: Finland: Risofladan, Vaasa | collected... | reverse complement strand
GAGCATGCGCGGCAGTTCGCGGAGCTGGTCGCGCGCGCGGTGGTAAAGCGCATTCCCGAGCACGCCACGCTTGCCCGCCCGGGCTCACGCCAGGGGCGCGCCTATATCGATTATCTGCAGCTCGGACGCGGCAAGACCATCGCCGCGCCGTTCGCGGTTCGGCCATGGCCGGGCGCGCTGGTCTCGGCGCCGCTGCAATGGGATGAGCTCACAGCGAAGCTCGAGCCCCGCAAGTTCAATATCAAGACGATACCGAAGCGGATGGAACATCTTGGGCGCGATCCGTTCCGGGACGCACTTCAAGATCGGCAGCATCTCGGGCCGTCACTGAAGAGACTCGAAAGGATGCTGCCCTGAGGCGAGCCTGCCGCGTGCCGGAAACCAGCACGCGACAGACGCCGCCCGCCCGTGAGGGCGAGATCCAAGCCTCGCGGCCCTCAGGATCGCGTGAGATTACGCGGCGCTAGGCCTGCGCGCGCATCACATTGGATGCCTGCAGCCCCTTCGGCCCTTGAGCAACCTCGAATCTGACGGTTTCTCCCTGCTCGAGCGACCGGAAGCCGTTTCCGTCGATGGCAGTATAGTGGACGAACACCTCTTGTCCGTCCTCCATCGTGATGAAGCCGTACCCCTTCTTGGGGCTGAACCACTTGACTGTACCGTTAGCCATTCTCCCCCGAAACCTCCTGACTAAAAACAGGCAGGCCCCCTCCCGAAGGGCCAACCCTACTGCACGCAGGCAGTGCCCGCGCATATACCATAAGACGGGTTGTTTACCAAATAGACGTGACAATAAAAGATTTCAAGTCACGGGTCAGAACATTAGATGTGAAAAGCCAACGCGTGCGGTCAAGGTGCCAGCTGCGACGTAGCCCCCCTACCTGGCCCAGGCCGGGATGGGACGGGCGTGTATATGGCAGTGGTCGGGAATCTGGCGCATCACGCCATCGATGACAAAAGCTCGCTCCCCGTAACGGGAACGGGCCACTAACGACAGTGCTTCGATCATGAAGGCGCGTTCCACATCGGTCGCCGTGGCGCGATGCTCGCCCAGCACGGCCATCGGCGTGTCGCACGAATCGCAGTCCAGGATCGCGAACCGAAACGGATGCACGAAGCGGCAATAATGCTGCGTGTATTCGCGAAGCTCGCAAAGTTCGCAGGCCATAGCGGTTGATTCTGTAACTTCGACGGAAATCCCGGGCGCTCGTGAGCCTCTCCCGGAGGTCACGAGCGTTCAGGATGAACCGATCGAAAACGTACTACCGGAGCAACTGAATCAATGCTTCGCCGCGGCGGGCGAGGCAGCGGCCATCGGATGCGCGTTCATCGCGTGGGCCGTGCCAGCGCCGGCAGCCTGGCGAGCGCGCCGCCGGCATTTGTAGACGCTCGAGATCGAGATCTTCATGCCCGCGGCGACTTCCTTGGGCTTCTTGCCCCCATTGAGATCCTTCATCACCTTCGAGCAGTCGACCCTTACGCCGCGCATGGCATAAGCGCTCGGCGAGAACGCCACTCCGAGCGCCATCACGGAACTGATCGCCAGGCACGCACCAATCGTTGCCAGCTTCTTCATCGTGAAGCCCCCTGTCACAAAGGATGCACTTTCAAAGCGCCGAGTATGCCAAAAAAGGCCCGCCGCGCAAAGGCGCATCAAGCACGGGTTTGAATCGAGCTTCAGGGCAATCCTCCGACCACCTGGCCGGACGAGTCATACAGCGTCAGCGCCGACTTGCCGTCGTTGTTGACCGACAACGCCGCCATGGTCTTGCCCTCTGGGTTCAGCAGCACAAAACCCGGCAGACCGTCGGGGGTGACATCGATGCCGGCCACGGCGCTCTTCTCGCCGTACAAGCGGAGACTGGGCGCGCCCGCCTGGCTGACCTCGACCGTGGCGCGCAAGGCGCGCTTCTTGTCCATCAGCACCAAGCCCGGCCGATCGTCCCCCGTCACGCCGAGGGCCGCCTGCGGAACCCCGGCCTGATTGTAGAGTCGTATCCGCGCCACTTCGCGCGGCGTGACCGCGAGCGAGGCCCGCATGATGCCGCTCTGATCAAATAGATCGACCGCCGGACCGGCGTTTTCCATCATATGAATCGCCGCGCGCTTCTTGCCCGCAGCATCCACCATCACGAATTCGTGGGCGGTCACGGTTTCGGCGCTGATTCGCTTGAGCGCGGCATGATGGTGCTTTACCGCGCCGAATGCGAAGCTGGAGTTGAGCAGCAGATTGGATACGGCCCCGCCGAGCATCGCCGCAACCACGATCACCGGCAGGTACCACCAGCGTTCCTTCCGACCCATGTCACAATCCTCCTTCGATTTCAGGGACCAGGCCCAAGCCACAGTTTCTTAGCATAAACCGGCCGGCCGCAGAGCACCAAGGCACGGCGTCATCGAGCCCGGCTAACGCGTGCGACTGCTCGGAAAAGCGGGCGGGCGCTTGCTCTTGACGGCTTCCATGCCGGCCGCCACGTCGTCGCCGAAAAATCCGATCATCTCGAGCGCCAACGAGGCGTCGAAGGCCGGCCCCGCCATCCGCAGCCACTGGTTGAGACTGCGCTTGGTAAAGCGCTGTGCGTGCTGCGGGCCGGCGCCGAGCTTGCGCGCCACCGTGAAAGCGCGGTCCATCAACTCCGCGGCCGGCACGCACAGGCTCACCAGGCCAATCCGCTCGGCTTCCCTGGCGTCGATAAAGTCGGCGGTCAGCAGGTAGTACTTGGCCCGCGCCATCCCGCACAGCAGCGGCCAGATGATCACCGAATGGTCGCCCGCCGCGACGCCGAGGCGGAGATGACCGTCGGTGATACGCATGGTGTCCGCAGCGATACTGATATCGGCCAGCAACGCGACCGCGAGTCCGGCGCCGACCGCCACGCCGTTGATCGCCGAGATGATCGGCTTGTCGAGATTGATCATGTTGTAGACGATATCGCCGGCTTCGCGCCACACCCGCACGATCTGGTCGTGATGGCCGAGCAGCTTGTCGATCATCTCGAAGTCGCCGCCGACCGAGAACGCTTTGCCGGCCCCGGTGATAATCGCGACGTTGGTTTCATCGTCGTCGCCGATATCCTTCCAGACCTGGCTCAGCTCCCAGTGCAGGCGGCTGTTGGTGGCATTGAGCGCCTCGGGCCGGTTGATCGTGATCAGCATGATAGCGGGGTCGTGCCGCTCAAACTTGAGGAACTGGTACTCGCTGTACTTCATGGTCCTCCTCGTGCTCCGAACCGCGACCGGCCGGGATTAGCGGGCGTAGATGCCGATGATGGTACTGAGCAGGTCGATCGCGGCCTGGCGCGGGCGCTGGAACGAGTTGCGGCCGATGATCGAACCGAAACCGCCGCCATCGTGAATCGCCTGGACCTGCTCGAGCAGCGCCTTGTCATCCTCGCGCGCGCCGCCCGAGAAGATCACGATGCGGCGGCCGTCGAAAGCGCTTTGCACTACGTGGCGGACCCGCGCCGCGAGCGGCTCGAGCGGCACGCGCGTCTCCTCGTAAACCTTCTTGGCGGCGGCCAGCTCGAGATGGCTGCTCGGGAGCTTCACCTTGATGACGTTGGCGCCGAGTTGCGCGGCGATTTGCGCGCCGTAGGCGACAATATCCAGCGCCGTTTCGCCCTCCTTGCTGATTCCCGAGCCGCGTGGATAAGACCACACCACCACCGCCAGGCCGTGGGCCTGCGCCTCCTCGCCGATCTCGCGCAACTGCTGATACATCAGACTGGCCTTGAGCGAGCCCGGATAGATCGTGAAGCCGACTGCCGCGCAGCCGAGCCGCAAGGCGTCCTTGACGCTCCCGGTCACGGCCGGCGCCGGGTCGCTTTCCTCGGCCAGCAGGTCGTGATTATTGAGCTTCAGGATCAGCGGAATCTCACCGGCGAAGTCGGCCGCGCCGGCCTCGATAAAGCCGAGCGGAGCCGCGTAGGCGTTGAGCCCGGCGTCGATGGCGAGCTGAAAATGATAGAGCGGGCTGTAGGCCGGCGGATTGACGGCGAAGCTGCGCGCCGGACCGTGCTCGAAGCCCTGGTCGACCGGCAGAATCACCATCCGCCCGGTCCCGGCCAGCCGGCCATGATTGAGCATCCGCGCGAGGTTCGCCCGCACGCCCGGATTCGCGGATTCGTACCAACTCAGAATTTCACGTACTCGCTTGGTCATAATTTCCTCGTCTTATCTGTGAATCGAAATCGCCATTCATTGATCGAGCAATTCGAGCGCGCAGTGGGCCGCGCCCAGCAATCCCGCCTCCTGGTTCATCACCACCCGCACCTCGACGCGGCGCAGCACCTTGCCGAGCCGGCCCTTGTCGTTGAAGGCCTGCACGAAGCCGGGCCGCTGGAGCATCGGCAGGATTTTCGGCGCGATACCGCCGCCCAGGTAGACGCCGCCCAGCGCCAGCATCTTGAGCGCCAGGTTCGCCGCCTCGGCGGCATAGATGGCGACGAACAGCTCGAGCGCACGAACGCATCGCGCATCGCGCTGATCGAGCGCCGCCCGGCTCACCACGGCCGCCGGATCCGTGCTTTCGAACTCCGCTCTGAGCCAGTCGGGCTCGGCGCCCGGGCTGCTGGTCTTCAGAAACCGATAGATGTTCACCAGGCCGGGACCCGACAGCACGCGCTCGTAGCTGGCGTGGCCGAACTCGGCGACCAGGAACTTCATCAGTTCGATCTGTTGATCGTCGCGCGGGGCAAAATCGCAATGGCCGCCTTCGGTCGCGATCGCAACATAGCGGCCGCGATCGGCGATCAGCGCCGCTTCGCCAAGTCCGGTGCCCGCCGCCGCCACCACGATATTGGCGCCGTCGACCGGCGTGCCGGCCTGCAACACGGTGGTCTCCTGCGCGCCGAGATGCGGCAGGGCGTAGGCGGTCGCTTCGAGATCGTTCATCAGTCTGACCGGCGCGCCGCCGAAGCTCGCCGCCAGCGTTCGCTGCTCGACGGTCCAGGCGAGGTTGGTGGCGTGGCTGCGCCCCTCGATCACCGGGCCGGGTACGCCGAAACAGAGCGCGTCGGGCGGCTTGCCGCCGCCGAGAAAATCCGCGCACAGCGCCTCGAGGCTCGCAAACGCGGCGGTGCGGTAGAGTTTGTCCGTCAGGCGCTGGAGCCCGCCCGGCGCGGCGCGCCAGAGCGCGAGATGAGTCTTGGTGCCGCCGACATCGCCGGCCAGGATCACTCTGTCGGCCATCTCAGCCCCTCGTCACGGGGTGCGCCACGCGCGCCCGTCGGCCGCGATCATCAGGGCCGACTCGATGGGCCCCCATGAACCGGCCGCGTAGATCGGCGGTTCGCTGGGCGCCTCGGCCCACGCATCGAGAATATTCTGTACGAACTGCCAGGCGGCCTCGACCGTGTCGCGACGCATGAACAGCGTCTGATCCCCGGTTATCACGTCGCGCAGCAGGGTCTCGTAGGCTTCGGGCGAGGCGGTCGCGTAATGGAAGTTGACCTTGACCGGCGCGAGCCGCACTTCGGCGCCGGGCAGCTTCGAGATGATGTTCAGCGCGAGCCCCTCGTCGGGTTGGATGCGCAGCACCAGCACGTTGGTCTCCAGCGGCGGGTGCGGCGGGGTGTTGAACAGGATGCGCGGCACCGACTTGAAGTAGATCGAGATCTCGCTGGCGCGCGTGGGCATCCGCTTGCCGGTGCGCAGGTAAAACGGCACCCCGGCCCAGCGCCAGTTCTCGATAAAGCAGCGCAGCGCGACGAAGGTCTCGGTGGTCGATTCGGGCGCGATATGCTCTTCGCGCCGGTAGGCCCCGACTTTCTCGCTCGCGATCAGCCCTTCACCGTATTGTCCGCGCACCACGAAGCGGCTGATCTCGTCGGCCTCGAGCGGTTTGAGCGAGCGCAGGACGTCGAGTTTCGCGTCGCGGATCGCGTCCGCGGCGGTGGTCCGGGGCGCTTCCATCGCGATCATGCACAGCACCTGCAGCAGATGGCTCTGCACCATGTCGCGCAGCGCGCCGGCGTGATCGTAGTAGGCGGCGCGCGTGCCGACGCCCTCCTCTTCGGCCACCGTGATCTGCACGTGATCGATAAAGTGTGCCGACCATAGCGGCTCGAACACCGCGTTGGCGAAACGCAGCACCAACAGGTTCTCGACCGTCTCCTTGCCCAGATAGTGATCGATCCGGAAAATCTGGCTTTCGTCCAGGTAGCGCGCCAGCCGCCCGTTGATCTCGCGCGCGCTGGCCAGGTCGTGACCGATCGGTTTTTCCACCACCACCCGCGTAAACGGCGCGGTCTCGGCCGGCTTGATCATGCCGACGCCCCTGAGCGCGCCCAGGCAATCGTCGATAAAGGCCGGCGGAATCGCAAAGTAGAAGACGCGATTACCCTCGGTGCCGAACTTACCGTCGAGCTCTTCGAGCCGGGCGCGCAGGGCCTGGAAGGTTGCCGCCTCGGTGAAATTGCCGCGCACGTAATGGAGCAGCGGGGCGAAGCTGTTCCAGTGCTGCTCGTCGAGCGGACGGCGCGAGAACTGCTCGATCCCGGTACGCGCGAACTGGCGATACGAATCGTCGGTCAAATCCTCCATCGAAAAGGCCACCACCGCGGCGTGTTCCGGCAATTCACCATCGAGCGCCAGATTGTAGAGCGCCGGGAGCAGCTTGCGATGGCTCAGGTCGCCGGCGCCGCCGAAGATCACCAGCACGCAGGGCGGCATCTGCGGTCGTCCCCGCGACGGGTGGGTTTCGGCGGTTGCTCGCGTGCGGTCAGCCATGCATCGTCTACCTTTCAGGACCGGGCGGTTTGACGCCCGCCGCCTCGAGCGCGGCCGGGCGATTCGGATTAAGGTGACAGATCAGCGGCGCGCCGGCATCCGGTCATCATTCACCAGCGCATACAACTCGGTGCGGTTAAAAATTCCGGCCACTGCCCGGGTCATGGCGACCGATAGCACCTGGACCGGCTGATCGTAGATCGCGGTCTCATCCTCGGGGCTGATGGCGTTGCTGTCCATCGGCGGATCGTCGTAATTGGAACCGCTCCGGCCCTGCCAGAACGGCACCGTGAACGGCGGCTTGTAAATCGTCACCTCGAGGGCGAACTCCGCGGCGCTGAACCAGGCCGGTCCGGCCTCGCCGCCGGGTCCGGGCCGCTTATCCACCCAGCATTTGACGATCCGGCTCACCAGCACGTAATCGTCGTTCAGGTCCTTGGTCGGGGCGTAGATGCTGCCCGGCGCGGTGCTGGCGATCAGGCCCGCTTCGGTGGCCGACTGCGCGATGGCATTCTGCACGATCGGGGCGAGCGGCGCACTGTAGAGTTCCTGGGTCGGACGGCCGCTCGGATCCTCGCTCACGCCGATGGCGACATCGCCCGGGGCAGGCGGCGCGGCGATTCCCGCACCGCCGATCGCAGGCTGATGGGCGTCGATCGGCATCAGGATCAGGATCCGCCGCTTCGCATAACTGTTCTGATAACCCTTGACCTGGTACGGATAGTACTCGACCTTCTGGACCGTGGGCTCTGCAGCGCCTGACCGATAGGTGCTGGACGCGCAGCCTGTGAGCCAGAACAAGGCCGCCACCAGAATCGTAATCGCGCGCCATCCTCGCCCCGCTTGCCGCACCGGAGTTCTCCCCCTAACTGCTGGTGGCCTGCGCCCGGTCCCGAAACAGGAACAAGGTTCCTCCGACCTCGACCCGATCACCGTTCTTGAGCACCTGGCGCCCGGCCAGCGGCTGGCGATTGATCAACACCTGGCCGCCGGCGGCAGCGCTGACCACGAAGTTGCGCCCCTCGCGCCGCACCAGCGCATGCTGCGGCATCACGGCGCGATCGCCGAACAGGCCGACGTCGCTTTCCTCGGCGCGGCCGATGGTCGTCACCGGCTTGATCAGCGGATACTCGCGCCCCTCGCGCGCGTTGCGGCTCTGACTGCGGACCACCATCAGCCAGCCGCGCTTGAGCAGTTCGCCGACCAGTCCGATGAAGAAGCCGATCAGCAGCCCGAGGACGATAATCGCGATCGCCCGGCCGAACGCCTGCGGGAAGATAGCGGTCAGGATCTGGTAGGCGAAACCGCCCAGCGCGCCGCCGATCACGCCGCCGATGGCGCCGTTGCGCCGCCGCGCGTTGGAGCGCGTCGCCCATCCGGCGCCCAGCCCGACCACCAGTCCGAGCAGGGTCCAGCCGACGATACGCCCGAGGAGTCCGCCCACCACGTCGAACGCATATTCGCCGACCAGCAGGCCCGCGGCGCCGCCGATGATGCCGAAGATCGCGCCACCGCTGGTGCCGCGCAGCGCCTGGCGCCACTGATCGACGCTGAGCGCCTCGATCGAAGCCAGGAAGACCGCAATGAACAGCCCGATCAAAGCGCCGAGCAGGATGTCGCGACCGTAGACGCTGCGGATGCCGAGGAACGGTTCCGCCGCCCCCCACGCGCCAAAGCCGCCGAGCCCGCCGGCGACGGCATAGAACATGAGCTTTTCGCGCGAGACGCTGATTGCCATTATTCGCGGGTCCGGAACCCAGCATTGCAGCTTGCGCCGCTCTCATTCAAGCGCCGCGCTTAACCCTGCGGAAACCGATCGGCGGGGCGCTGTCAGTTGGCGACCGTACTCCAGGTGCCGCGCGAACCCGATGGCGTCGACTCGAAGGTGCCGCTCAGATGATCGCTGGCGCGCGTTCCCTGGAAGTAGTAGGTCTCGGTGCCGTACGGAACCTGGAACTGCAGGCGATTACCGCGCACGAAACCCTCGATCGAGGTGGGGCCGTAGCCGGGCTGATTGATCACCAGTTCGCCGTGCAGAAAGCCATTGGGTTGCGGACGCAGCCGCAGCTCCATCGCCACGTTGTCGTGCCCGCCGATACCGTTGATCCGGCCGCGCGCCAGCAGCGGACTGTCGAGCGGCGGGAAGCTGCCGCCCATCGCACCGCCGCTCACACCCGAGGAAGCGCTGCTGGTGCTGTAGCCGGCGGTCGGCGGCGGGCCATCCTCGACCACCCTGAATTTCCGCTGCGCGAAGTACTGTCCATTCAGATAGAAATTGACCGTGTAGACGCCGGGCAGGAAGGCGCCGCCGGCCGAGTTGCCGACCCGCCCGCTGAAGGTTACCGAGCGCTTGGTCCGCGGCACCACCTGGATGTCGTCGACGCTGCCGAGCGTACCGCCGCTGGGGGCGATGTAAGCGGCGTCGACCCGGTACTCGTTGGCTTCCAGCCCGAACAGCCGGTTGCTGAATGAAATCTGCCAGCCGACGAACAACACCTTCGATACTTTGAAGCTGGTACTGGGGCGCGACAGCTCGGTGCCGCTCTTGGTGGTGTTGACGAACTTTATGGTGACCAGGTCGAGCGGGCGGCGCTTGCGCTCCGCGAGCATCGCGAGCCGTTTCTCGTCTGCGGTACGCTTGGCCGCCTCCGTGCGCACCTCCGCTGCGGCCGCGGTGGCCGCAGCCGCAGCCTTGGTGCGCGCCGCCAGATCCTGGGTGACTGCAAAGCGCTGTTCGGCCAGCAGCTGGTCGTTAGAGAACAGCGCGACCTTGTAATTGCCGGGCGGCATGCTGCTGAAATCCGGCATCAGCGCGACGCCGCTGAAATCGACCGCCTTGTCGGCCGGCCCGACAAACCGGCTGACCGTGCTCATCGCGATTCGATGACCCGCGGGATCGAAGAAGCGCGCGTCGATCTTGTCGTTGATACCCGCCAGGCCGGCGAGCCGGTTGGTGAACGACGCATTCCACTGCAGGTAGCGCGCCTCGTTGAGCTCGTTATCGGTGAAACTTGCCTGCGGCTTTGAAAGCGGCGTGCCGTCACGGGTCGAAAGCGTCAGCGTCATGCGCTGGAAATCCAACGGATGGCTGCGGGCCTCAGCGATCAACTGCTGATGTTTCCACGGCAGGCTGTTGATGTAACCCTGGACGCCCAGCTGCTGTTGCAGCGCGGGGTTGGAATAGAGATAGGTCGCGCCGAACGCCCCGCCGCCCAGGATCAGCACCACCGCCGTGATTCCGATCGCGCGCCGCACCGGGTTTCGCCGCCGGTGCGGAATCGCGCCGGTGTAGGAATGCTCAGGGGGCAGCACCAGGTCGTCGGTGCCGCTGCGGCCGCTGACGTCCTGGCCGCCCGCCGTCAGGCCGTGCCCGTAGAGCATCATGTCGCGGAATTCCTGGATCGATTGCGGGCGGCCGTCGACCTCGTAGGCGAGTGCGCGATCGAGCGCGCCGGCCAGGTTGCTCGAAACGTCGGGCCGCAAATTGCGCACCGGCGGGAAGCTGAAGGGCGGAAACTTCTCGGGGTCGCGACCGGTCAGGACATAATGCAGCGTGGCGCCGAGCGAATAGATATCGCTGCGCGGATCGACCGCCCCCTGGTATTGCTCGGGCGGCGCGAAGCCGAGCGTGCCGATCATGGTGCCCTTGCGCGCGGCCCGGAACAGGCGCGCGATGCCGAAGTCGACCAGCACCACGCGGCCGCGCGGCGTCAGCATCACGTTGGAGGGCTTCATGTCGCGGTAGATGATGGGCGGGGTCAGGCCGTGCAGGTAGCCCAGCACGTCGCACAGCTGGCGGCCGATGTCGATCACCAGCCCCTCGGAGAGCGGGCCGCCGCCGCTGGCGGCGATCTCCTCCTCGAGGTTGCGCCCCTCGATATACTCCATCACCAGGTAATGGCGGTTGCGATGGTCGAAGCGGTCGGTGATCGCGGGAATTGCGACGTGCTTCAGTTGCGCGAGCGTGTCGGCCTCGCGCGCGAAATATTCATTGGCTTCGATGCGCTGCTGGGGGTCGATGAAGTGATCGACCATCTCCTTGATCGCGCAGGGGCGGTTGGCGAGCCGCTGATCGCGCGCCAGGTAAACCATCCCCATGCCGCCGCCGCCGACCAGGCGCTCGATCTGGTAGCGATTCTGGAGGACGGTGCCCGCTTCGAGCGGTCCAGTCGCGATGGGGTCGGATGTCGGCGGACCAGCCATTAATCAATCCGCAAAGACAACAATCACCGAGACGTTATCCGTTCCTCCGCCGGCGTTGGCCGCCACCACCAGTTCGCGCGTGGCCGCCAGCGGCTCGGCATTGCGGCGCAGGACCTCGCCAATTTGCGCATCATCGACATGCGCCCCCAGCCCGTCGCTGCACAGCATCAGGCGATCGCCGCGCTTCAAGCGCAGCTCCATCGCCTCGGCGCCGGCCGGCCCGCTGGCCCGCGCCCCGAGCGATCGGGTGATCACGTTCTTATGCTCATGATGGCGCGCTTCTTCGGCGCTAATCTGGCCGATTTCGACCAGCCGCTGGACCAGCGAATGGTCTTTCGTGAGCTGGCGCAACTCGCCGTTGTCGAGGATATAGGCGCGGCTGTCGCCGACCCATGCCACCGCGGCCCGGGGCGGTACGATCAGCAGCCCGACGGCGGTCGATCCCATCCCGCGCGCCTCCGGATGCGTCCCCTGATACTCGATAATCTTTGAATTCGCCTCTTCGAGCGCCATCCGCAGCATCGGGCCGGGCTCCGCGCCCGCCGCCGAATCGATACTGGTATCAATGTAATTCCGGATCGTGGTTACGGCAATTGCAGCGGCGATTTCACCCGCCTCCGCGCCGCCCATCCCGTCGCAGACCACGTACAGATAGCGCTCGGCCGGCTCGACCTGCGAATCGCGATAGTACTCGACCGTCATCACGATGTCTTCGTTCAGCTCGCGCACCATGCCGACGTCGGTCAGGGCGGCGGCGCGCAACCGGATCACCGAGGCCAGCTTCACCAGCTCGGCCTTCATCGCGTCGACGTTCGGCCATCGCCCCTCGGGGCTGAAGACCAGCGCCCGGCGCACCACCTGCTCCAGGCCGGGCGTGACGACGTGGGGCGGATAGAACCCGACCGCGCCGGCCTCCTCGCGCCAGCTCTCGGACTCCAGCCGCTCACCGGTCAGACAGCTATAGAGCAGGGCGCCGATCGAGAACAGGTCGGCACGTTTGTCGACCTTTCGGGCGCGGTAGATTTCGGGCGCCGTGTAGCCGTCGTTGAAGATCGGCTCGGCCTGCAGCTCGTTGTCATTGCTGACGCTCTCCAGGCCGGTAACCTTGAGCCGGCCATCGGCGCCGTAGCCGACCGACGAGGGGCAGATATCGTTGAGGCGCAGCGCCTTGCGATGCAGAAAGCCGACCGCCTGGCAGAGCTGGATAGCGACGTTGATCGCCTCCGACTCGCTCATCCTGATACCGCCCGCACGCTCGGCCAGCGGCCTGAACGGCTCGTCCGGATAGACCAGGTAGACCCGCCCAGCGGCGGAAAATCCTTCCAGCGCCCGTTGGAACGCCGCATGTTTGAGCGTGGTCGAGAGCGCCAGCACCCGGCCGAAGACCTCGCCCAAATCTTCGCCGATAGTGGCGGTTTCCGGCTCGGTCGGGGGCGGGGCAGGCTGCGCCACGGTGGTTTCAGCTCCCAGGGCTTCCGCATCGGTGAGCAGCAACACCGGCGCGGCAGCTTCGCCGTCCGCGAGCGCGGGGGCCGATTGTTCGATGGTCTGGATTCCCGGGTCGGCGGCGGCAACCGGCTTCAACTCCGCGGTCTTGGCCCGCGGACCGGCCGGGTCTTCATCGACCGTCACGTTCTCCGGCGGCGGCGCCGACGGTCCGCCGTTGCCAGCCGCGACGAGTGTGGGTTCAGCCGCTAGCGCCGCGGCGCGATCCGGCTCGGGACCAGTGCGCTCGCGAAGCTGGCAGGTGACCTTCGCGCCAGCCTGCTCGCGCACGATCCGATAGCGATTCTCGAGCGAAGTCTGGCTCAGCAGTTCGATAATCTCGAACCCGCCTTTGAGGGTCGCTCCGAGTTTCAGCGGGACCAGCGCGGGCGCGTCGGATTGCGGCGTAGACGCAATCAATCCCTGTCCGCAGCGCTCGCAGAACCGGGTCCCCTCCGCAGCCGCCTGACCGCATTGTGGGCACGTCAGCATAGGCATCAGCTCTCCCTGAACTGCAGCCGTGCTTCGCCAAGCACAACTTCGTCGCGATCCTTGAGCTTGTAGAGCTGGTCGCGTCCCAGCCGGCCGCGCCCGGCGATATAGGTGCCGTTGAGACTGCCGAGATCGCGGATAAAGTAGTCGCTCCCCTTGCGGATTACCTCGGCATGACGGCGCGAGACCCGGCCGTTGCCGGCCTTGAGCGTCGCCAGGTCGATATCGGGAGGGTCGTCGGCGCCGACCGAGCGCCCGATTACCATGCGCCCGCCCGCCAGCTCGAACTGGGCCTTTTGCGCCCGCGCGACCAGCTTGGGCACCGGTCCCGACGGCGCCGCATGGACCGCGCCGTTGGACCGCGACGCGGCGGCCGAGGCGGCAGATCCTCCCGCAACCGACGAGGCCCGCGCGGCCGGGCGCGACGGCGGCGCCATCGATCGAGGCGGAGCCGATTGCGCTACCGAGGCTGCGGGGTTTGCCGATCTGAGCTTCAAATCCTGGGTCTTGGCGGTCGACGAGGACGACGAAGATTTGGGTGGCGGCGCGGGCCTGCCGAGACCGATTTGGGACGGCGCCTGCGCCAGCGCATTGACTACGCTTTTTAGCCGCGAGGCCGGACGCACCGGCGGCGCGGCCGGCGCGGGCGACCCGGCCGGCAAAACCACGGTCTTCATCATCGAGGCGCCCGACGCAGCGGGCCGGCTCGCGACGGACGGCGGGCTCTGCGCAGCGCTGCCGGGCAGCACGATAGTCGCGACGGTCGATTCCGGCTTGGCGAACGAACGGGAGCCGCTCGGGGCCACCAGCGCGGAGCTTTGCGGATCGGAACTCGGCTCCGGCAACGCGGCCTTCATCGCTTGCGCCGAGGCCGGGCGCTTGGCCACGTCCTGGTCGAGCGCCTGCATCACGACCTGCTCAGTTTGGACCGAAACCTCGGGCACCAGCTCACGGACCGATGGGAAGGTGAAGGGCGGTGCGAGCTGCGGGTCGCGGCCGGTCAGTAGATGATGCATCGTGGCGGCCAGCGAATAGAGGTCGGAGCGGGGTTCGGTCTTGCCCATGTATTGCTCGGGCGGCGCGTAACCGACCGAGCCGATCTGCGTGCCGCGCCCGCCCGGCGGCAGAAAGCGCGCGATCCCGAAGTCGACCAGCATCGCGCGCCCGTCCTTGTCGACCATGATGTTGCCGGGCTTCAAATCGCGATAAACGATCGGCGGGCTCTGGGAATGGAGGAATACCAGGACGTCGAGAATCTGGCGCGACCATTTCAGCACCGCCGCCTCCGGCATGCGGCCACCCGGTCCGAACTGGTCGAGCAGATGCTGCAGGTCGCCGCCGGCGACGAACTCCATCACCAGGTAGTGACGAGCGCCCTCGGTGAAAAAATCGATGATGTTGGGGATGCCCGGATGGGTCAGCATCGCGAGCACCCGCGCCTCGCGCGTGAAATCCTCCAGGGCCTTTTTTTCGTGCGCGGCGTCGCCGACCACCATCTCCTTGACTGCGACCGGCCGGCTCGAAAGGCGGGTGTCGTTGCCAAGGTAAACCCGGCCCATCCCGCCCGCACCGATTACCTTGTTGATTCGGTAACGGCTGTCGAGCAGATGACCGGTGGGAAGCGACTCACCCGGTTGCATTACTACTGATTTTACCGGAGCCCGGCCGCGCTTGCTGCGGAACAGTGCGGGGCTGCCCGGGTCCGGTAAATCTCCTAGGAAATCGGATCGATGACGAGCTTCAGAAAGGTCTTGCCGATAATTATCTCATCGCCCGCCTTGAGCTCGACCGGGGTGCCCGGCTGCAAGCGCGGCTGGCGATTAACATAGGTCCCGTTAAGGCTGCCGATATCCTCGACCGTGATCTTGCCGCTCTCGATACGGAGCAGCGCATGCTTGCGCGAGACCTTGGCCTCGGGATCGTCCTGGTCGAGGTCGACCTCGGGGAAGGCGCCAGTCTCAGGGTCCCAGCGGCCAATCAGATTATTGCCATCCTCGAGCTGAAACTCCTGGCCTTTGCGTCCGCCGCGAACGATCTGGAACTTGGCCTTGAAGGCCGCCACTGCGCCCTCGGGCGCAGCCGCCGGAGCAGGGGCGGCAGGCGGCGTGATGTCGCCGGTCGGCGCTTTGGAAGCGGCAGGCGCGGCATCGGCTTCCGTTTCGGCCACGTCCGGAGCTGCGGCGGGCGTTTCGGCCGGGGCCTCGGGCGCGGCTGGCGCAGCTCCGCCGTTGGGAGCCGCCGCCGGAGCTGCGGCGGCGAGCTTCGCCCCGCATCCGTCGCAGTAATCGAGTCCGTCAATATTTTCGTAGCCGCATTCGCTGCACTTGACCATATCTTGTAAGCCCCTTCGCGGTGACTTTCCCGAAATCTCCGCCCGTCCGCAAGCCTAATCGTTAATCCGGTTTGTTGAATTCCTTGAGCGCCTCGGGGTCGAGCATCTGGGTCTTGCGCACGACCGCCTGGGCCTGCAGAAGGGTGGTCTTGGCCGCCTTGGTCTGCAGCGTCTGGGTCTTCTTGACCTGGTCCATCAGGCCGGCCAGCGCCTGGGTCGCCTTGACGTTGCCGAGCCGCTGGGTGCCCTGGATCGCGTTGCTCAGCAGACGGGTGGCGCGGTCGACGTTGCCCGCCTTGAGTTCCTCTTCAGCCCGCGACTGCAGCTTGGCGATCGAGACCTGATCGACCAGGTTCATCACTCGCCCATTGACCCGGCTGGTAAGCGTACGATCGAGCGTATATTCGACGGTAACTTCGGTATCGATACTGCGCTCGCCGACCCCCGGGACCTCGTAATGAAAGGTGGCCTGGCCGATTCGCACCGGGCCCGGCCGGCGGGGCGGCAGGACCAGGGTCAGCAGCACCGAGCCGGGCACGCCGGCCTCGAGATCGCCGACCTCGTAGCTGATCTTGCGGTCGTCGCCGACCAGCGGTGTGCCGAGCGCGTAAATCTCCGGGCTGGCGCGGAACGCCTCGCGAATCTGGACGCCCTGCGACAGCGACACGTCGATACGCCCGTTGCGCACCGTGACCGCGCGCAGCCCCTGCAATTCGTCCTCGAAAATTCCCGGAATTGCCGAAGCATCGCCGATGAAGTGATACTTGCCGTGCGAATCCTGAGACATCCGCATCAGCAGCTTTTCGTTGAATTCGACCCCCACGCCCATCGCCGAGAACGACATCTGCTCACGGTTCTGATTGGCCAGATCGATACAGGCGGTCTCCTCGTAGGTCTGTCCGTCGGTCAGCACCAGGACGCGATTCAGACGGTCGGCAGTGAGATTCTTCTTGACCTCATCGATCGCCATCCGCATCCCCAGCGCCATCTGGGTACCGCCGCCAATCTCCAGCAGATCGATATCGTCGATCGCGCGCTTGGCGGCCGCCTTGTCGCGCACCGTCTCGGGCGAGGCGATAAGCTGCGCCTTGTCGGCGAAGGCGACGATCGAAACCTTGTCGTCGGCGGTCAGATTATCGACCAGAAACTTGACCGCTTCGATAACGAATTCAAGCCGCCGCTCGTCGTACATCGAGCCCGAGCGGTCGAGCACCACGCCCAGGTTGAGCGGCAGCCTGCCGCTGCCATGACCGTCAGCCGCGCCCTGGGCGACAGCCTCGAGCAGCACATACAGCACGAAGTTTTCTGCGCTCGAGAGCACATACTGGCGGCTCGCCAGCGCTTCGAAAGTGAGCGGCTCGGCCATTAGCAAAATCTCCTTGGCCAATTCTAGGTTCAAGGGTCGCATCTAGCAACTGACTGGCCATAAGATTCGCGATTTCGGACCATAGAGGGCGAAGTTTCGCTGTTTGCCACCGGTCGGGGCAGCCTTGCGGCCCCCGCTTAGCGCCCGCGCGGGGGAGCGTCTTCGCTTTTGTCAAGGGGGGCAAGGGTTTGACCGTCGCCCCGATTGATCCTAGATAGCAGGGCGCGCTGTCGCGCGGAGTCGCCCCCTGATGACGCAAATGGCTGGCCATAAGACGCTGAATTTAGCCAGGAAGGCCACTTTCGTCGCGGGTCGGGGTGTGCTGTACTGGTTGGTGGGTGCTGGCGGGGTGGATGCCGACGGGGCTGTAAGACCGTCTTTATTTATGCCTGATACCGTTCGAGGGGTTTTTTCCAGAACTCGACGAGTCATTAATTCCAGACTTCGTCCTATCGCGCCTGAGGCGTTCGTGGCCAGCTCACATCGCTGAGCATAAGACGATCACCATAGGAAGCATCTTCCGGTTACCTCAATGTTGTCTCTCGATAAGAATTACTTACAGCGGCTGGTCGAAAGCTCGCCCGATATTATCGTCGCGGTCGATCGCCAGGGCGTCATTATCTATTACAACGACGGGGCGCGCCGCAGTCTGCATTACGGCCCCGCCGAGATCATCGGCGAGCAGGTCACCCGTATCTATCCGTCGGTCGAGGAGGCCCGCCGCGTCATGAAGGCGATGCGCGAGTCCGCCGACCCCGGCCGCATCTCCAACTTCGAGACCGTCTTTCGCGACAAGGATAACGAGGACCTGCCGGTCGCCATCTCGGGCTCGATAATCCACGACGAACAGGGCCAGGAGATCGGCTCGATCGGCTTTGCCCGCGATATCCGGCTGATGCGCCTGCGCGAGCAGCTGGCGACCGCCGGCGAAATCGCCGTCAGCCTCGCCCACGAGATCAACAATCCGCTCGAAAGCATCACCAATAACCTCGATCTGCTGTCGCGCGAGGCCGAATCCCACCTGACCGCCACTGAGCGCGTGGTCGAAAACGAGCGGCTGGAATCGATTCGGCTGGGCGTAAAGAAGGTCCAGGCCATCGTCCGCCGCCTCGACGAGATGGCGCGCACCGGCAAATACGTCACGGTCGACTATCTCAAGGGCAAGCGGATGGCCGACCTCGCCCCCCGCGACGGAGCCGCCGACGACGCCTCGGCGCCCGCGGCGCAGCCGCGGCGCGAGGGCGAATGGCCGCTCACCGGGATGGCCGTGCTGGTGCTCGACGACGACGTCTCGGTGGTCAATTCGCTGGCCGACCTGCTGCGGGCCGAGCGCTGCGTGGTGTATACCGCCACTCGCCCGAGCGCTGCGCTGGGGCTAATCCGCAACGTCCGGGTCGACGCGGTATTATCCGACGTCGTGATGCCCGAGATGGACGGCTACGAATTCTACCTGCGGGTCAAGGAAGAGTTTCCGAATCTGCCCTGCGTGCTGATGACGGCCTACTACTACGACAAGGATCACGTCATCAAACGCAGCCGCATGCGCGGACTGGAAGGGGCGATTTTCAAGAAGCCGGTGAACCCGGAGAAGCTTCGGCAGTTGCTGTGCGCGATGCGCCAGCAGCAGCCCCCGGCCCGCACTGCCGCCTCCGCCTAGCCTTATTACCTACCGCCGTTTCGCCGATTTCGCGCGCGTGCCACGTTTCGGCGCGTGCGCGATTGCGCCGATCGCCAGCTCGACCGCCCGCTCCATCAGGCCCAATGACATGCTGGGCGCGCTGCGATGGCGCGCGGCCTGGCTCGCCTCGTACGGCAGATGGATGAACCCGGCGGGGATCGATGGACGACGCCGCAAGGCATGCAGACTCGCGTACATCACGGCGTTGCAGACGAAGGCGCCCGCGCTCAGCGACAACGCCGCCGGTATCCCCTCGCGCCGCAGCGCCAAAAGCATCCGATCCAGCGGTAGCCGCGAGAAATAGGCGTCCGGACCGCCGGCGATCACCGGCGCGACGCGACCGCCGCCGCCCGCTTCATCCATGGAGAACAGATTGATCGCGATTCGCTCCAGCGAGACCATCGGCCGGCCGCCGGCCTGGCCCAGCCCCAGCACCACGCGCGGCTCAAGCGCGGCGATCGCTTCGCCCAGGCAGCGAATCGCCGGCGTGATCGAAACCGGCAGCCGCACGGCCCTGATTTGCAGCCCCTCGACAGTCTTGCGATCCAGCCGCCGCGCCACCTCCCACGACGGGTTCTGGCGCTGGCCGCCGAAAGGCTCGAAGCCGGTAAGCAGCACGACGGACGCCATCTTGCGCGCCTAGGCCGGGCGTTTTGGATGATCGATCGGCACGTCGTCGTGATTACCCCACTCGGCCCACGAGCCGAGGTAGTTGCGCACTCGCGTGAAGCCGGCGAGCTTGAGCGCGATGTAGGCGTGCGCGGCGCGGTAGCCGCCCTGGCAATAGGTGATTATCTCGGCCTGCGGATCGAGTCCAAGTTTCGTGAAGCGCTCGCGCAATTCGGCCGGCGATTGAAACGCGCCCGCCGGATTCTTGAAGTGGATCCATTCCTGATGGATCGCGCCGGGAATCGCGCCGCCATGCCGGGCGCGGACGTGCTCGCCGTAATATTCCTCCGGCGTGCGCACGTCGAAAATCTGCACGCCCGCAGCGCCGAGACGATCGCGCGTATAGGCGAGCGAGGCGACGATCGCGGGCTGCTCATGCTCGCGCAACGGGACGGCCCTGATCGCCGGCGCTTCGCTCACCAGCTTCTCGCCGCCGAGGCTCTTGAGCCCGCCGTCGAGCATCCGCGCCGCCGGATGACCGATATACTCCAGCGCCCAGGCGCCGCGCGCCGCCCGCATCCCGGAGTCATCTTCGTAAAACACCACCGTCTCTTTGCCGCTGACGCCCAGGGTCGAGAAGATCCATTCCAACTGCTTGCGGAAGACCTGCAGGCCGTGGTCGCTGGTGTCGTAAAAGGAGAACGGGTAGGGATCGAAATGGCGCGCGCCGGCCAGATGGCCCGCCCAGTAATCCTTCGGCGGCCGTGCATCGATTATTATCACTGCCGGGTCGTCGCGATGCTCCTGCAGCCATCGCGCATCTACCAGAAATTCCTGCGTCGCCATAAAGCCTCCGTTCGACGAATAGTCGCAGCCTGCGCTTACTTCACCGCGCTGCCCGTGACTTCGCTAATAGAGCGCCATCCACCCGTTTGCATCAAGCGCATCAGGTCGTGCTTGATCGCGCCAATCAGCGCCGGTCCTTCGTAGATGAAGCCGGTGTATAGCTCGACGAGGCTCGCCCCGGCGCACAGATGTCCGAAGGCGTCCTCGGCACTGAAGATTCCGCCCACGCCGATAATCGGCAACCGGCCGCCGGTCGCGCGATAGACAGTTTCGATCAGCGCCCGCGCCCGCGCTATCAGCGGCGCGCCGCTGAGTCCGCCCGGCGGCGCGTCGACCAGCCCGAACTCGGCGCGCGCCAGCGTCGTGTTGCCGGCGACGAAGCCGTCGGCGCCGCGCTCGGCGGCGGTGTCGCAGATTCGCGCGACCATCTCGGCCTCGAGGTCGGGTGCGAGCTTGATTAGCAACGGGGGCTCGACGGCCAGCGCGCGGCGCGCCTCGATAATCCGCTCGAGCAGCCCGGCCAGCGCCTGCGGCGCCTGCCATTCGCGCAATCCCGGCGTATTCGGCGAGCTGACATTAATCACGATGAAGTCGGCCGACGGTCCCAGCCGGCTTACCAGCCGGGCGTAATCATCGGCGACGCGCTCGACCGGCGTAATTTTGTTCGGCCCGAAATTCAGCCCGATCCTCATGCGCCGCGGATTGCGGTGGAAAGTTTCGAGTCGCCCGGAGACCGCTTCCATCCCAAGGCTCGGAAAGCCGAGCCGGTTGACGAGTGCGCGATGCTCCGGCAGCCGCCACATCCGCGGCCGCTCGTTGCCGGTCTGGGCCGCCGGCGTGATGGTGCCGATTTCGGCGAAGCCGAAGCCCAGCATCTGCCAGGCTCTGAGCGCGCGCGCGTCCTTGTCGAGTCCGGCGGCCAGGCCGAGCGGGTTGGCGAAATCGATATTCCACAGCCGGGTCGCAAGCGCCGCCGGGTCGCCGCCACGCCCGAGCGCGGGCAGCGCGGCGAGCAAGGCCAGGGTCACGCGATGGGCGGTTTCGGGATCGAGCCGGAACAGCATCGGCCGCAGGACGTTTCGATAGATAAGTTGCGCCGCGGCCGCCATCAGCCGCGAATCTGACAGCCGCCACGACCTGACGCAATCCGCTACCCGGCCGTGTTAATAGTTAATAATAGAAGTTACGGCGCGATGCAGTCCCGGCCGGATCCGGCTAGAGTGAAGCGGCTCCAGTGATGAACAATCGTACCTCGATGCAGGTCAAGTTGGTGGATTTCGCGGCGGCGCCGCTGGAGAAGCTCTACGCCGCCTTCCGCACCTGCTACACCTCCGACACCCCGATCGAAATCTGGGAGAAGATCGAGGCGCAGAAAATCAGCCACGACAAGATCCGCGAGTTTATCGGCGAGCGGCTCAAGACCGGCCATTCCTCGCCGCTCGAGCAGGTGGTCTTCTGGTTCGCGATCGCCAACGTCTCGCGCTCGCTGTCGCATCAGTTCGTCCGCCATCGGGTCGGTATCAGCTTCGAGCAGCAGAGCCAGCGCTACGTCAAGTTCAAGCAGGATCGGCTGGCCTTCGTGTTGCCCGAGTCATGGCGGCGCGCCGGGCTCGAGGATGAATTCTCGGCGCTGCTCGATCGCACCTCGGAGCTTTATGCGCGCGCGCTCAAGTCCGGTATCCCGGCCGAGGACGCGCGCTTCGTGCTGCCCAACGCGGCCCCGACCAATTTCCATGTGATGGTCAACTTCGCCGAGATGTTGCATATCTGCGACGTCAGATTGTGCGTGCGGGCGCAGTGGGAGATCCGCCGGATGGTGGCGATGATGCGCGCCGAGATCAAACGCGTGCTGCCCGAGATCGCGCTGTTCCTGCAACCCAAGTGCGGCGAAAACCGGATGGGCTATTGCGACGAATCGCTCGAGGACTGGCAGAAATGCCCGATCGGTAAAGTGCGGCCGCACAAGTCGACTCTGTTCGAACTTTATGATCGCCACGGAAGCCGCAAAGCCCAGGCGCTCAGCGACGCCGAGTATCGCGCCGTCGAAGAAAAGGAACTGCTCTAGTCCCGCCGCGCTGCGCTCGGCGATCCTCGGATGCGCCCGCTGTCCCGCGCTGGTCAGGAGCCGCTCTCGGGCGGTTCCCGGGGCCGGCGCGATGCCGGCGGATATCGTCTTCGTCGGGATCGCGCCGGGACGATTCGGCGGCGACCGCACCGGGATTCCATTCAGCGGCGATCGATCGGGCCAGATGCTGCGCCAGATGATCCACCGCGCCGGACTCAGGCGGGTCTTTATCACCAACCTGGTGCGATGTAATCCGCGCGACCGCGCCGGACGCAACCGCGATCCGAGCGCACGCGAGATCGCCAACTGCCGCGATCATCTGGGCGCCGAGCTGGGCTTCGCCCGTCCGCGGGTCGTCGCCTGCCTGGGACGGATCGCATGGCGCGAGCTGGTGGGCCGCGACTCCGGCTTCGACCCACGCGGGGCAAATTCGGTCGCCCGCGACGGCATCATCTATATTGCGATGTATCACCCCGGGTACGTAATCCGCGGCGCCTATTCGGTGCGCCGCTACGCGCGGGATTTCGCGCGCCTGGCCCGCCGCATTGACTGTGCCGGGCCGCACCCGCAATCCTGACCAATCGTGGATATCACTCCGCAAAACGTCAGCGAGGGGCTGCGGCACGCCGCTTACATCACCAATCAGCGCGTCGAGACCGCGATCTTCCTGGCCCTGGCGCTCGACAAGCCGCTGTTGATCGAGGGTCCCGCCGGCTCGGGCAAGACCGAGGTCGCCAAGGTAATCGCCGCGATGCTCGCGACCGAGCTCATCCGGCTGCAATGTTACGAAGGACTCGACGAAGCGCGCGCGCTCTACGAATGGAATTACCAGAAGCAGCTCTTGCGCCTGCAGGCCGACGAGCATCGGGGGTTGCGCTGGGAAGATGTCTCCGAGCATCTGTTCTCACGCGACTACCTGCTCGAGCGGCCGCTGTTGCGCGCGATCCTGGCGCCGCGCCGCGTGGTCCTGCTGATCGATGAAGTCGACAAGGCCGACGAGGAGTTCGAGGCCTTCCTGCTCGAGCTGCTATCGGATTTCCAGGTCAGTATCCCGGAACTCGGCACCATCGCCGCGCGCGAGCGGCCGTGCGTGGTGCTGACCTCAAATCGCGCGCGCGAGCTGTCGGAGGCGCTGCGCCGGCGCTGCCTTCATCTGTTCATCGATTTTCCGTCGACCGAACAGGAACGGCGGATAATCGAGCTCAAGGTTCCCGAACTCGACGCGCTGCTGGCCGAGCAGGCGGCGCGGCTGGTCGGCGCGCTGCGCAAGGCCGGCCTCAAGAAGGCGCCGTCGATCGCCGAGACGCTCGATTGGGCGCGCGCGCTGGTGCGGCTCGGCGTGCGCGAGCTGGATACGCCGGCGGTGCGCTCGACGCTGGGACTGCTGCTCAAGCATGAGGATGACCGCGCGAAAATCGAGAGCAAGGTCGCGTCGCTGATCCCGCATCCGCGTTCGCGATGATCCCGATGCGCGAGCAACTGCTGCGCTTCGTCGACGAGTTGCGCGGCGCCGGAGTGCGGATTTCGGTCGCCGAGACGCTCGACGCGATGCGCGCGGTGGCAGCCGCCGGTTTCGAGCGCGGACCGATGCGCGAGGCGCTCGCCGCCAGCCTGATCAAGGACGAGGCCGACCGTCCGATCTTCGATCGCACCTATGCGCAGTTCTTCGGCCGCTCACGAGCGACCGAGCCGCGTCTTCCCGAGCGTCGCAGCGGCGCCCGCGCATCCAGCGGTGGCGCCCCGCACAGCGCCGCCGGTCTCGCCGTGCGACCCGTACCTGAGCCCGAGCCGAGTATGCAAAAGCCCGGGCGCAAGCCGCCAGCGCAGAAAGCAGGGCAGACGGGCGAGCATGACGAGCCGCGCGCCGAGGCCGAGGCGGAGTCCGCGGGTATCGAGGGCGAGGGCGAACATCAGGCCGCCACCGGCACGGAGGGGATACGCATGGCGGGGCTGGCCGCGGTCGAGCGGGCGCCTTTCGAGCAATATTCCGACTTCGATTATGAAACCGCGCGCGATTCGCTGGCGATTCTGGTTCGCCGTTTGCGCGTGCGGGTGGGACGGCGGCTGCGGATGGCGCGGCGCGGACGGGTCGATTTCCGCCGCACGATTCGCGCCGCGATTCAGCATGGCGGCGCTTTAATCGATCTCAGATTTCGCGCGCGGCGTCCCCGCCACGTCGACCTGCTGATCCTGGCCGACATCTCCGGCTCGGTGCGCTACGCGGCGACCCTGATGCTGGAGCTGGTCGCAGGAGTGCACGAGTCGTTCCGGCGGGTGCACAGCTTCGTCTTTATCGACCATCTGGCGGAAGCCGGTTTCGAGCACGGCCATCTGGTGATGACGCCGGCGCTCGACCCGTACGCGCGTTCCGATTTCGGGCGCGTGCTGAGCGAACTGCGCGAACAGCACGGCGAGCTGCTCGGCCCCGCTACGCTGGTGATCATCATGGGCGACGGCCGCAATAATCGCCGGCCGGCGCGGGCCGACATGCTGGCGGACATCGCGCATCGATGCCGCGCCGTCTACTGGCTCAACCCGGAGGCGCCCGCGCGCTGGGGCACCGGCGACAGCGCGATCAACCAGTACGCGCGCCACGTCACGGCACTGGTTCCGTCGCAGACGCTGCGCGAGCTGGAACACGCGCTGCTCGAAGTGGTGTGAGCAAGCTTAGGGCGAGGCCACGGCGAGCGCGGCCAGCTCGGGATAGAGCTGCTCGACCAGCGCGCGCCGCTGGCTGAGCGCGGCGGCGGCCTCCTCGCTCAACTCGGCAAGATATTTTCCCGAATCGCGCATCAGCAGCACCGCGCGATACGGAAAGCCCGGCTGGATTCGATCGTAAACCCGTTCCGCGATAAGCCCTTCGAGCGCCGCCTCGACGATCCGTTCGCGCAGCTCGCTGCCCGCGCGCCATACCAGCGCCGCTGCGGCTTTGAGCCGCGCCGTCCGGCGATCCCACGGGACTTCATGCATGCGACGAATTACCTCGGCGGCCAATGCGCGATCGTCGGCCGCATCGTCGCCGAGCCATCGATGCGATCGCACGCCGGGCGCGCCGCCCAGCGCGTCGACTTCGAGGCCGCCGTCGTCGGCCAGGGTCGGCAGGCCGCAACGCTCGAAATAGAAGCGGGCTTTGATCAGCGCGTTGTCGGCGAAGGTCTCGCAGCTCTCGGCCGGCGCGTCGTCGATCCGGACGTCGGCAAGCGCAACCGGTTCGATCGCGAGGCCGCGCAGCAGCAGGCGGTACTCGGCGAGCTTGGCCGGATTGGTGGTCGCGATCAGCAGGGCGTTCGGCATCAGGCGACATCACGGCTGCGGCTGGTAGGTGAACTTTAGCCGCCGGCGCGCGCGCTGGTCCTCGAGCGCCAGCGCAATCAGCCGATCGATGAGCTTGCCCAACGGCAGGCCCGAGGCCTCCCACAGTTTCGGATACATGCTGATCGCGGTGAAGCCCGGAATCGTGTTGACTTCGCTGATGTAGATTTCGCGCAGGTCGGGCCGGGCGAGAAAATCGACCCGCGCCATCCCGCGCAACTCGAGCGTCACGAACGCCGCGACCGCGAGCTCGCGCAGCCGTTTGACGGCGCGGGCGGGGAGATGCGCCGGGATTTCGATCGCGGCGCCCTGCTGGTCGACATATTTCGATTCGTAGCTGTAGAAGCGATGGCCGCCACGCACCACGATTTCGCCGACCATGGAGGCCGCCGGCCGCTCGTTGCCCAGCACCGCGCATTCGAGCTCGCGCCCCTCGCAGGCGGCCTCGATAAGCGCCTTACGATCGTAGCGCAGCGCCTCTTCCAGCGCCCGGGCCAGCGCGCGCGCGCTGGTGACGCGGCTCACGCCGATCGACGAGCCAAGCGCGTTGGGCTTGACGAACAGCGGCCATCCCAGCCGCGCCGCGCGCCGGCGGATCGCCGCCGGATCGTCGCGATAGTCGATATCGCGCACCGCGAGGTAGCGCACCACGGGCAAGCCGGCATCGCGCAACAGCCGCTTCTGCACATCCTTGTCCATCCCGATCGCCGAGCCGAGCACGCCGGCACTGACGTAGGGGATCCCGGCCAGTTCGAGCAGCCCCTGTACGGTGCCGTCTTCGCCGAAGCTGCCGTGGAGGACGGGAAAAATCACGTCGAGCTTGCCGCGCAGGATGGACCGGGCAGCGGCGGCGCGAGCGGACGCGGGCCGGCCGTTCGCCGCGGTCGTCACCAGCGTGTGCTGGTCGGGATAAGGCAGCAGGCTGATCGGCGTCCCGCTGCTTTTGAGCGCCGCCAGGCGCGGGGCGGCCGCGCCGAGCGTCCGCAGCGCGTCGGTTTCGAGATACCAGCGGCCGTCGCGACTGATGCCGATCGGCACGACCTCGTAGCGGCGCCGATCGATCGCCGCGATCACCGTGAGCGCCGAGCGCAGCGAGATTTCATGCTCGCCCGAGCGTCCGCCGAACAGCACGCCGACCCTAATCCTGCGCCGCCCGCTCATCTTCCGTGGACTCCCATACTAGCCGCGAAAATGCGGCATCACTTCGTTGGCGAACAGCCGCATGCTTTCGCGCACCTTGGCGGTGTCGATTCCCGGCAGCGACATCTCGAGCACCAGATGAGTGAACGGATCAGTTGCGAGCCAATGCTCGAGGCTCGACACGATGTCGTCGGGCGAGCCGATCAGCAGCGTGGTGTTGTTGGCCGCGCCGAAGACCTGCTGCATTTCGTTGGGCGGCGGAACTTTCCGGAACCCTTCGTCGCCCGGCAGATCGGCGGCGTCCGCCAGCCACGCGCCGAGCGTGCTGAGCGAGTAATGCGCGGCGCGCGAGGCCTCCGCCCAGGCCCGCTCGCGGGTCGCCGCGACGTATCCGTAACGCACCTGGCCGATCGAGAAATCGTCGGGGTTGCGGCCCGACTCGCGCAGCACGTTCTTGTAAACTTCCGACGGCCGTTGGTCGCCGAATACGCCCAGCCCGCCGGCGCCGATCAGATGATAGCCATGGCGCGCCGCCCATTCGATGATCGTGCGGCTGCGGCCGCCGAGCCATAGCGGTGGATGCGGCTGTTGAACGACCGGCGGATCGAGCAACGCGTCGGTCACCGAAAAAAATTGTCCAGCGAAAGTGACGCGCTCGCCGGCGAACAGCCGCCGCACGATCTCGACTCCCTCGCGCAGCCGCCGTCCGCGCTGCGCCGCCGGGACGTTGTAGCTCACGAATTCGTCGGGCTTGTAGCCCTGACCCATCCCGAGATCGAGCCGGCCGTTGGACAGCACGTCGACCACCGCCGCATCCTCGGCGACATTAATCGGATGATGCAGCGGCATCAGCAGCAGACTGGTGCCGATACGGATGCGCTCGGTGCGGACCGCGACCGCCGCCGCCAGTGGCAGCACGCTGGGCGAATAGCCGTCGCCGACAAAGTGATGCTCGTTGAGCCAGACGTTGTCGTAGCCGAGCCGTTCGGCCTCGACCGCCAATTCCAGATGCTCGCGGTAGAGACGGTTGAATCCGCCGCGCGGCACGTCGATGCCGCGGAAGGATTCCTTGAGTCCGAACTTCATGCGCAACCTCTTTGTCCGCCGGCGACGCTCGAGGGGAGCCGATGGTCCTGGCGGTTCCGGATGTTACAGCGAGCGCGGGAAAATCAGCGGCGGTAGTTAGGCGCTTCCTTGGTGATGAAGACGTCGTGGACGTGGCTCTCGCGCTGGCCCGCGTCGGTGATGCGGATGAATTTGGCGCGCCGGCGCAAGTCCTCGAGATTCGCCGCCCCGACGTACCCCATCCCGGCCTTGAGCCCGCCGATCAGCTGCTCGATGTTCGAGGCGAGCGGACCGCGATGCGGTACACGCCCCTCGATACCCTCTGGCACCAGCTTGGTGTCGGGCACCTCCTGCTGGCCGTAGCGATCGCGAGTGCGCTCGGACATCGCGCCCAGCGAACCCATCCCGCGATAGAGCTTGTAGGTGCGGCCCTGGTAGAGGATGGTCTCGCCCGGACTTTCCTCGGTGCCGGCGAACAGCGAGCCGATCATCACCGTGTTCGCGCCCGCGGCCAGCGCCTTGGCGATATCGCCGGAGAAGCGGATGCCGCCGTCGGCGATGATCGGGATGCCGCGCGGCTCGGCGATCGCCGCACAATCCATGATGGCGGTAATCTGCGGCACGCCGACGCCCGAGACCACGCGCGTGGTGCAGATCGAGCCGGGACCCATCCCGACCCGCAGCGCGTCGGCGCCGGCCTCGCACAGCGCGCGCGCACCCTCGGTAGTGGCGACGCTGCCGGCTACCACCTCGACCTCGGGCGCTTCGCGCTTGGTCGCGTGCAGCGCCTCGATCACGTTGCGCGAATGGCCGTGCGCAGTGTCGATACACAAGACGTCGACGCCGGACCGCTTGAGCGCCGCGACCCGCAGTTCACGATCGGGACCGACCCCGATCGCCGCGCCGACTCGCAAGCGTCCCATCTGGTCCTTGCTCGAGGTCGGGTAGCGGGTCGCCTTGTCCATGTCCTTGACGGTGATCAGGCCGCACAGCCGCCCGCGATCGTCGACCAGCGGAAGCTTCTCGATGCGATGGGTTTGCAGGATTTCCTTGGCGTGCTCGAGGTCGATGCCGACCCGCGCGGTGATCACTTTTTTGGTCATCACGTCGCGCACCGGCTTGTCGAGCCGCTTTTCGAAGCGCAGGTCGCGGTTGGTGAGGATACCGACCAGCTGGCCGTCGGCGACCACCGGCAGACCGGAAATTCGATGGCGCTCCATCACGCTCAGCGCGTCGCCGATCTTCTGTTCGGGATGGACCGTGACCGGATCGACGATCATGCCGCTTTCGTACTTCTTGACGGCTTCGACTTCCGCAGCCTGGCGCTCGATGGGGAGGTTGCGATGGATGAAGCCGATACCGCCGAGCTGCGCGATCGCGATCGCGGTGCGCGACTCGGTGACGGTATCCATCGGGCTCGACACCAACGGGATGCGCAGGCGGATTTTCGCGCTGAGCGGGGTCGAGACCTCGCAATCCGAGGGCAGCAGGTCGGAGGCTTGCGGCAGCAGGAGGACGTCGTCGAAAGTCAGGCCTTCGCGAAGCTCCTCATGATATGCCATGGCCGTGGTCTCCTGAATGCAAAAGAGCCCGCAGACTGGCTGCGGGCCTCCACTACCTAGCGAATGAATTTCGGCTTGCGGTCGAGTACAGCGCCATACTCTTGTTTAACAAAAGAGCGGGGCGCAATCAATTCATCGGCCGCACCAGACCGGCTGACGCTTGTCGAGAAAGGCGCCGATTCCCTCCTGCGCGTCGGCCGCCATCGCGTTCTGCGACATCACTTCCCGCGTGTAGTCGTAAGCCTTGGCCTGGTCGAGATCGATCTGCGCATAGAACGCCTGCTTGCCGATCGCGATAGTAAGCGGGCTGGCGTCAGCGATCTCGAGCGCTAAGCGGCGCGTCTCGCGCTCCAGTTCGGCGTCGGGCACCACGCGATTCACCAGTCCCCAGCGCTCGGCGGTCTCGGCGTCGATCATGCGGCCCGACAGCAGCATCTCCATCGCATGCTTGCGGCCCACGGCGCGCGACAGCGCGACCATCGGGGTCGAGCAGAACAGTCCGATTTTGACGCCCGGCGTGGCGAAGCGCGCGCTGTGGGCGGCGATCGCGAGATCGCAGGTCGCCACCAGTTGGCAGCCGGCCGCCGTCGCCACCCCGCCGACACTGGCCACGACCGGCTGCGGGATGCGCTGGATGGTGGTCATCAGTTCGGTGCAAAGATCGAAGATCTCGCGGTAGAAGGGCAGCTCGCGCCCGCGCAACTCGGCCAGATCGTGGCCGGCGCTGAAGGCCGCGCCGCGCCCGGCCAGAATCACGACGCGCGCCTCGCGCTCAGCGCCGATTTCGCGCAGCGTCGCGATCAGCTCCTGCATCGTCGCGGCGGACAGCGGGTTGCGCTTTTCGGGCCGGTTCAGGGTGAGCGTAACCAGCCCCTGGTCGGATTCGATCAACAGATTCGACGCCATCGGGAGATTGGATGCCATCGGGCGACCCTCCAGCTTCGAGTCTAGGCCGCCGCCGCGAAGGCCCGCAATCGTGGCGCCGGCGGCGATCGCTGACGCGCATTGCTGTCGACGGACGCGGCGTTCGGAAATTTTTCAGCCGAGCAGCAGCCAGCGAAGGTATCAGACGAAAAAAAGAAAGAGCCCCCAGTTACGGGGGCCCCTTCGTTCATACGAGGCATCATCGCCCCGGCTTATCCCAGCAGTAAGCCCGGCATCTGTAGCCAGCCCCTGAGAACGATTTCTCAGGGGAAAAAAATCTGACGGGTTACTTCTTCTTTTTCTTGCCAGCCTTCTTCTTCATAGCTCTTTTCAGCTTCGGTTTGGATTTGGTAACAGTGCGTTTTGCCTTCTTCTTAACTGGCATAGACACCTCCTCTGCAGTGCCCCTGCTGGACAAGCACAAAAACTAATAGGTGGCCAACGTAACCCCACCCCGTAGACGCGAATATATAAAAACGTTATTGCATAATCAAGATGGTCAAGCGATATTTATAAAAATATTCTAAAAACGACAGAACCTAGCAACCACAGAGCTTTTCAGAAAATTAGAATGCCGTTCAGGATTAGGCCGTCTTGCCGGAGCAAGGGCGACAGCTTAGGATCATCGTGATGCCGGACTTAAGCAATCGTCTGCGCCGCATCTGGCCCACGCTAATCCTTGCCCTGGCGGCGGTCGCGCTTGCATTCGATTGTCTGAAGGGCCCGATGGGCGTGCACGACCTGATAGCGCTGCGCCAGCATCAGACCCACCTGGAGACGGTGCGCGATCAGCTGACGGCCGAAAACGAAAGCCTGGCGCG
>Ga0307373_10002884_pt1 | contig 30633 bp, 20 predicted proteins | sample OX2MG_FD_202534 | JGI IMG/M metagenome (GOLD analysis project Ga0307373, IMG submission 202534) | Soil microbial communities from Risofladan, Vaasa, Finland - OX-2 | ecosystem: Environmental > Terrestrial > Soil > Coastal area > Acid sulfate soil | place: Finland: Risofladan, Vaasa | collected... | reverse complement strand
CCCCTCGCGGAACGAGATGCGGAACGGCCACGCCTCAACGCAGCCGTGGCCGAGCTCGAACACCAGCTCGAGCAGCTACAGGATCGACTCGCCGAGCGCTCCGCAGCCGCCGACGCCACCCAGACCGAGCTCGCCGCACTACGCGAACAACACGAACAAACAGCGGCCACCCTCGCGGAACGAGATGCCGAACGGCCACGCCTCGACGCAGCGGTGGCCGAGCTCGAACACCAGCTCGAACAGCTACAGGATCGACTCGCCGAGCGCTCCGCGGCCGCCGACGCCACCCAGACCGAGCTCGCCGCACTACGCGAACAACACGCACAGACCGCGGCCGCCCTCGCGGCCTTGACGGCTGAGCTCGCTCGTGTGCGTCGTGATCTCGGGGATCGTCTCGCGCGGAAGGAGCAGGAGCTCGGTCGAAATCTCGAAGAGCTCGAACTGTTCGCGGAGGCACAAGCTGCAGCGCGAGTTGAGCTCGAGACCCTCCGCCGCGACTCCCGCACGCTCGCCGCGCTGATCGCCGGCGGCCGCATCGGAACCCATCGACAGCAGTCGCGCTCCCAGCTTTTCGCCTGGCTGGCCGGCGGCCGGCTTCGCCTCGTGCTGAGCTTCCTCCGAACGCGGCGGGCTCGAGAGGTCGACGCGCTCGAGTACCTCCTGCGGTACGAGGACGTGAGCGCCGCGGGGCTGAATCCCGTCATGCACTACGTCGAGTTCGGTCGGCGGGAGGGTCGCGACCCGGGCACGGTGGGTCCTCCGGCTCCCGCGGATGCGGAGAAGAGCGTACGCCGCGTACCACGGTGGCGAACCGTCTCGCAACTCGGCGCCTGGCTGGTCCGCGGCCGCGTCCGGTTCCTCGTCCGCTACGTCCGGATCCGCCGCAGCGGGCGCTTCGATGCCGCGGCGTACCTTGCCGCGAATCCCGACGTGGCGACTGTCAACATGAACCCGCTCACGCACTACATCGCGCACGGCGCCGGCGAGGGCCGTCCGATGCGCCCCGCCCCTGCGCCCGAGGCGCTCCCAGCGCCGGCGGCCACCCCGAGCCGCACGCGCCGGCGGAATGCCGTCGCAGGCGTCGTCAAGCGGAACGTGCCGGAAAGCTCAGCCGTCTGCCTCATCCACGCCTACGAGGACGACGACCTCGATCTCGGGCCGAGGCGCGTCTGGCGGCTCCAAGCAGACATGAGCGCCGAGCAACTCGTCTCAGCGATCGAACACGCGCGCGAAGAGGGAGCAACCCACGTCCTCGTCACCGCCGACGCCTTGCCTCTAATCGACACCCGGCGCGGCCTCAGCGACTACCTAAGCCACTACACGCGGCCGGTCATGCGCCGCGACCACGACTGCGCTCTCTTCTTCCTCGCCGGCGGTCGCCAAGCACCCGCGCGAACAGGCGGCCTCGCCGAGATCGTCTCCGCCGTCGTCCCACGCACCCACTCTCTCGTGATCATCGGCCCGGAGCTCGACGGAGGGTCACGCGTCGTCTTACGGCTCCCCGAGGTCGAGCCGAACGGCGTCATGACGGAGTCGCTCGCGCAGTTCCGCGCGCAAGGTGCCCGCTACCTCGCGCTCTCGGCCGACCAGCTGCCCGCATTCGAGCGTCACGACGACCTCAGACGGTACGTGGACAACAACTATCGCGTCATCGTGCGGCGCGACGGGGTCGGCATCGTCTACGAGACGGTCGACTCGCCTGCCCCGCGGTCCGCCGGCGACTGAGGGCTGGATGGATCCGACACGCGTCCTCATCGTCTGCCATAACCATCCCGCCATCCGTCCCGGGGGCGCTGAGGCGTACGCATTCGAGCTTCACAAGGCGTTCATGCGCTCGGCCGATTTCGAGCCGGTTTTCCTGGCGCGTTCGGCCGTGGACGGCGCATTCCTTTCTCCGCACGAGCGACATCTCATCGACCCACACACTGACCCGACCCAGGTCTTGTTTCCCACCTCGCCCCGGAGCTTCGATCACTTCCTCGGTCAGGCACGCCGCCGCGGGCTCACGGCCGCCCGGTTCGCGAAGATCCTCAATGAGGAGCGCCCTGACGTCGTCCACTTCCAGCACACGCAGTGGCTCGGCTACGACTTCGTTCGCGTCGCCCGGCAGACGCTACCGAACGCCGCGATCGTCTACACGCTCCAGGAGTTCCTGCCGATCTGCCACCACAATGGCCAGATGGTCCGGACGCTCGAGGAGTTCGAGCTCTGCGAGGAGGAGTCGCCGCTGCGGTGTCATGAGTGCTTCCCGCAGTTCACACCGGAGCAGTTCCTTCTGCGCAAGCGACTGATCCAGTCCCACCTGGCTCACGCGGACCTTTTCATCACCCCGAGCGAGTTCCTGCGCGACCGGTACGCCGCTTGGGGGCTGCCGCCGGACAAGATCGTCGTCGAAGACTACGGCCGACTGCCCGTCCAGCCGCTCCCGGAAGCGAGGCGCGCGGGAGCGCGGACACGCATCGGCTTCTTCGGTCAGATCACGGCCTACAAAGGCGTCGACATCCTCCTCGAGGCGATGGTGCACCTCTCCGAGCGGAAGAGCCCGGCCACGCTCAGGGTGCACGGAGCGAACCTCGAGATACAGTGGCCCGCCTTCCAGGCGCGAATCCACGAGCTGCTCGATGCGACGCGCGCCAACGTCACGAACGTCGGACGATATAGCCACGAGCAGTTGCCTGCCCTCATGTCTCAGGTCGACTGGGTCGTCGTACCGTCAATCTGGTGGGAGAACTCCCCACTCGTGATCCAGGAGGCGTTCTCGCATGGGCGCCCGGTCATCTGCAGCGACATCGGGGGGATGGCGGAGAAGGTCGAGGACGGCGTTACCGGACTGCATTTCCGCGCCAGTGACCCGAAGGCGCTCGCGGACGTGATCGAGACAGCCGTAGGCGACCCCTCGCTTTGGGCGGAGCTCCGGTCGCACATCTCGCCCGCATACCCGATGGACGAGCACGTTGCACGCATCTCGGAGCTCTATCGCGAGGTGCTTGCCCGGCGCGCGGTGGTGGCGCCGTGAGCTCGCTTGTCTCGGCCGCCGACGTGGCCACGCTCGCGGCAGTCGACCTCGGCGACTCGGTCGTCGCGGCCGCGTTCTCGGGCGCCGGCCTCGAAGGATGCTCGAACGTCACACTCAAGAGCGACGGTCGAGAGCTCGAGACGCGCTGGCGGCTCGTCGGCGACTCGCTCGTACTCGCCACCGCACGACGAGTCGGACCGGCGGAGAGGCTCGGGGAGACCCTCATCACGTTCGCGGACGGAACGGCTCTTACCGCGCCGCTCGCCGACGTCGACTCCGAACCTGCCGACCTGCTTCGAGCCCTTCTCGAGCTGCCGCCGGACAGTCGCCGGGCGGCGCTGCATTTCCTCGCCTGGGGCGCTCCACGACACAGCGATGCGGCGTTCGACGCCGCCATGGCAAGCGCGAGGACAGTCTTGCGAGATCACCTCCAGCTGTCGCTGGGCAAGCGCGGCGAGCGCCGCTCCGCCGTTCTCAACTCGGTGGTCGCCTGCGGCGGGGGAGCGTTCTACCTCCGCGGCTGGATTCGCGACGAGGCTGGGAAGCCGACGAGCGTGAAAGCGGTGACGCCGCATGGCGGCACCGTCGACCTGCTCGGCGAGGCGGCCTGGGAAGATCGCCCGGTGGTCGCGGCGTACTTCGGCGACGGCCACGGCTCAGCCGAGGTACGCGGCTTCTGCTGCCTCGTCCACCTGCCGGCGGATCCAACGCGGGGCGAGTGGCTCATAGAGCTTCATGACGCGGAGGGTGCGACCGAGTCGGTTCCACTCGAGCCGACGCACGACCTCGAGGCTGCCCGGGAATCGATCCTTCAAAGCCTCGTCGGAAGCCCGACTCCTGCGGTCGCGGAGATGGCGGTCGCAGCGATCGAGCGGGTGCAGACGGCCGCCGCCAGGCCGCGCGGCGAACGGATCCACGGCTTCGGAAAGCGACCGACGAACGCGGCCGTCTCCCTCGTCGTGGCAGCGGGATCGGATCCCTCGGTCGTCGAGCATCACCTCGCTGCCTACGGATCAGATCCGGAGTTACGAGCGGTCGAGCTGGCGTTCGTCGTGACGTCTACCGCGGCGGAGACGCTCCTGCCCGACGCACCGGGCCTGCACGAGATCTACGGCATTCCCTTCTGCGTGATCGTTCCTCCCGAGGAGAGCGCGGCCTCGTTCGCAGCCGCGGCCAACGCCGGTATCCGGGCGTCGGGCGGACGTGTCGTCGTGCTCGCCCCCGGCGACATGATTCCCGCCGCCTCAGGATGGCTCGGCCGCCTCATCGAGACCCACGACGCGCATCCGGAAGCCGCGATCGTCGGCGGCACCGTCGTCCGCGCCGACGGAACGGTCGCATCGGCAGGCGTGAGCTTTGCGCGCGAAGGCAACTCCGCCGTCGCGCTGCCGAACGACGCCGGCTCGCCGCGGCGCACGCTCTTTCCCGCACCGCATCCGGTGGACGCTGTCAGCGGCTATGTGCTCGCATCGGCCGCCACGCTGGCCGCGGTTGTCGGTCTCTCCGGGAGTTGCATCGACGACCGGGCTGAGCTGTTCGCCGTTTGTCTCCGTCTCACCGCGAGCGGGAAGCAGTGCTGGTGCGCTCCCGCAGCGGAGTTCTACGACTTCCGGGCCCACACAACGCCGGTGGGAATCGGCGAGGCCGGCGAGCGCTATGACGCGCTCGTGCTTGGGAGACTCGTGCCCGAGACGAGCAAGCGCGCGCTGCCGGCAAAAGTGAAGCCTGGGCCGGCGCCATCGAAATTCACGCTGCTGTCGAAACATCTCCGCGAGCCGTCAGAAACCGAGGCCGTAGGCGGCCACGGGATGACGGTTGTTGGACACGCACTCGCAGCGGGCCGGCCGGTCGACGCAGTCGTCGTGCGCTACGACGGCGTCGAGTTGGCACGCACGAGCTGCGACGCCACCACGCCGCGCGTGGCCGACGCTCATCCAGAAGTCGAGCACGCGGGACGGTCCGGCTTCGTGCTGCCGTTCAGCCTCTTGGGGCTTCCGGAGCAGTTCGAGATTCAGATCGAAGCGGAAATGGAGTCCGGAGAGGTGCTACCGATCGGCACCCGTCGCGGGACGCGGACGACACTGCAAACCGACTACGACCCGCACCTCCGGCCGCTGTTCGTCACCACCCTCGGCCGCACCGGTTCGAGCTGGCTGATGCTGCTACTCGCGCAGCATCCGGAACTCGTCGCGTATCTGCCGTTCCGCCTCGAGCCACGCGTCGCGAGCTACTGGCTTGCCGTGACGCGCGCACTCGCCGAGCCGCGCAGCTACCTGCAGGCGATCGATCCAGAGCTTTGGGCAGGGCCCTGGTGGCTGGGAAACAACCGGATGCGCAGGAACGTAGCGATGAAAGGCGAGCGCCATATCGCGGACTGGCTCGGCGGCCGGAACATCGAGGCGATCGCCTCGTTCGCCCAGAGGCAGATCGACTCGTTCTACACCGAGGTCGAGAACTCCAAAGGCAAGACGACCGCGCGCTTCTTCGTCGAGAAGCGCTTCCCCGACGCGATCAACGATCGGCTCGCCAGGGAGATCTACGGCAACGCGAAGGAGATCTTCCTCGTCCGCGACCTGCGCGACGTCGCTTGCTCCTCGCTCAGCTTCGGCGCAAAGCGAGGCGCCGCATCCTTCGGACGGGAGCTGGTGGAATCCGACGAGGAGTACTTCGACGTGCTCCGCTCGTATGCGCTCGCACTCCGAAACGCGTGGCGGGAGCGCCAGGAAGGGTCGCTGCTGCTGCGCTACGAGGACTTGATCGAAAGCCCTGAGTCTGAGATGGCTCGCGTCTTCACCTATCTCGGCATAGAGGCAGGCGACGTCGCAACCTCCGAGGTGATTGCCGCCGCAAAGCTGGCCGAGCGAGAGGGCCAAGAGGGGCACCGGACAGCCGCCAGCCCAGCGGCGTCCGTCGGGCGCTGGCGTCACGACCTCAGTGACGACCTGAAGCGGGCTGCGCGCGACGCCCTCGCCGACCTGCTCGACGAGTTCGGCTATCCGTCGACGTGAGCCTGGTCCCCGTCACACCGCCCCTCTCAGCCGAGGCTGAGGAAGCAGCTTTACAGATCATCCAGGGCTTGATTCCGGTCATGAGTCAGGTCGTAGCCCTGGCTCCTGGGCTGGAAGACGTCTTCGCGACTGCCGGCCGTGATCTGAGCGTGGTCGCTGAGCCTGGCGGCACGAGAGGTGAAGACCTCGTGGCAGCCGTAACCCAGGCTACGGCGAACGGGGCGCGGCATCTCGTGGTCCCCGGCGCGCTGCTCCGGTGGCTCGAGACGCAGGACGCGCTGCTCGATTACTTGGCTGAGAACGCCTTCGAGGTGACATGGCGGGAAGAAGCGCTCGCTCTGTTCCGGCTAGAACCTCAAGACCAGGACGTCCAAGAACTACAGCGCCTCAGGGTCGTAAGAGAGATCTCGCCGAACGATCTGATGTACACAGGTGCGAGGGACGGTTACTTCAACTTTGGGCGGTCCGGGCTCCAGTGCGTACGCCGAGCGCTCCAACTGACCGGGCGAGACAACGTGAGTGCGCTCCTCGACCTTCCTTCGGGGCATGGGCGCGTGCTTCGCTTCCTCAAGGCCGCATGGCCTGAAGCGGAGGTGGTGGCCTGCGACCTCGACCGCGACGGCGTCGACTTCTGCGCCGCCACGCTTGGTGCGAGGCCGGTGTATTCAGAGGTTCTCCCGCGGGATATCCCGCTTACACAGCAGTTCGACGCGATCTGGGTCGGCTCTCTGGTCACGCATCTCGACGCGCCGCAGTGGGACGATTTCCTCGCCTTTTGGGCGGAAAGGCTCCTGCCGGGAGGGGTGCTCGTCTTCTCCTTCCACGGCGAACACATCATCGAGGCTTGCCGGATGGAACGCACATCGTTTGGCATCGACGACCTGCCGAAGCTCGTTTCCAAGTGCGATGAGTCAGGCTTTGCGTATCAGGATTACGCCGGACATGACCGTTATGGCATCTCCCTGTCCCGCAGCGACTGGGTGCGCGCACGGATCAGTGAGACGCGCGGCCTCGAGTTACTCGATATCTGGCCACGCGGGTGGTTCAACTGGCACGACGTAGCCGTCGCTACGGCCGACCATGTCGACGCGCGCCACCTGACGAGCGGGTTTCGTCCGGGACGGGCCGAACCTGCAACGAACCTGCCGGAACCGCCGGGACTCCTCATCATCGGCCAGTCGCACGCAGCAGCCTTGTGGGCCGGCGCCTTGCGGGGCGGTTCCGAAGACGCAAAGCCCCACGGCACGGCTCCACTCAGGTGCCGTCGCTACCCATTTGATCCCATTGCAGGACCTCTTTGGGAAGTGACGCTTTCGCTCGCCACTCCCCAAGCTGACCGTGTGACGGCTGGACCACCCCAGCTCCAAGACGAGGAAGGCGAATGGCGTAAGGATTGGGACGGCCATGTCCGGATGTTTGCCGCGCGCGCCGCCGAAGCCGGAGCGGCAGCGGTCATATGGAAAGGCTTTCAACTTGATGTACTCGCGCTCGTTCTTGTAGGTCCGAGCTTCGACGTGGTTCTCGACGGCGCGCACCAAGTTCCTGGCACCACGCTCGTGCCTCGCTCGGCGGTGGAGGAAGCCCTCTACGAGCTGCTCGAGATGGAGCTCTACCGTGACCTCCTTCAGGCGTTCGTCGACGTACTACCGGGAGGCCGGGTCGCGGTCTTGGCGCCACCTCCACCGATCGCGGGCTCGTTCGCACGCGAGCACCTCGCCGGAGGTGACTGGCTCCGAACCAAAGTCGAACGCCTCGGTCTTGATGACCCTTCGACGGTTCCGTTCGTCGACGACAGCGTCCGGCACAAGCTCTGGCGCATCCTGCTCCAAGTCCATGAGTCAGTTGCGGCGGAGTTCGGGGCCACGTTTGTCCCGCCGCCGGCGGAAAGCCTCAGCGCGGATGGCACCCTGCGGACGGAGTTCGTGAGGGAAGACGCGCAACACGCGAACGCCGAATACGGCGCGCTCTACCTTGCCAAGATCGTCGAAGCGCTGAGGTCGTCCGAGTGACCGAGCACCCGTACAAGTCGGTGCCGCCTCGCGGGTTCTGGGCCCGGTCGGTCGCCACCTCGTTCGACGAAGCCGCGGTGCCCGACTCGCCGCCCTTCCGGCTCGACAGGAGCGACCGCTTCATGTCTGCCGGCTCGTGCTTCGCCGCGAACGTGCGCCGTTATCTCGAGAGCGCCGGGCTCTCCTATGTGGTGACGGAGCGAACCCATCCGGCGTTCGCGCTCGGCAAGCCGGACATGTACTACGACGCGTTCTCTGCGCGCTACGGCAACATCTACACCGCGCGGCAAATGACGCAACTCCTCGAGCGCGCGCTCGGCTTGTTCGCGCCCGAGGAGGATCACTGGGTCGTCGGCGAGCGCTGGGTCGACCCGTACCGGCCCGGCTTGCGGCATCCGGCGAGCTCGGAGCGGGAGCTCCGTCTCCTCACGCAACAGCATCTGGCAGCGGTGCGAGCGGCGGTGGAGCAAGCGACCGTGCTCGTCTTCACCCTCGGCTTGACGGAGGCGTGGCTGTCGGCAGCGGACGGCGCCGTCTTCCCCGCCTGTCCGGGCACCGTGAACGGGGAATTCGATCCCGCGAAGCATGGGTTCCACAACTTCACCGTCGCCGAGGTGACCGAAGACCTCCGGCGGATGGTGGAACGGGCGCGCGAGATCAATCCCGCGTCGAAGGTCATCCTCACCGTGTCACCGGTTCCGCTCGTGGCAACCGCGACCGGACGTCACGTGCTCACGGCGACGACCTACAGCAAGTCCGTCCTGCGGGTCGCGGCCGACGTCGCGGCGTCCGAGCTCGAGGATGTCGTGTACTTCCCCGCCTACGAGCTCGTCACGGGACCGCAGGCTCCGTACGAGGCGTACCTCGACGACCGCCGGAACGTCAGCGAGGCCGCCGTCGCCGGCGTCATGAGCGCCTTCTTCACGACGTTCTTCGGCGAAGACCTCGTCACCGCCGGGCAGGAGCCGACGGCCACGCCGGCGGAAGAGGAAGAACGCCGGCTCCAGGAGCTCCAGGCCACGGTTGCGGAAGCGATGGCGGTCGAGTGCGAAGAAGAGATGGCGGGGCGTTAAGAGAGCTGCGCGCGGCCGAAGGACCGGCCCGGAGCCACGAGAAATTCACGAGCGCGCCTGCTGCATGCGACCGAGCGCCGCGTCAGTGTGAAGCGGCATCCGGCCTCCTCGTTCGTACCGATCCGCCTTCGACAGCGCTCAATTCCAAAGCGCCGTAGGGCGGCCTGGCTGACGTTTGCTGACCTCAGTCGTTGCGAGTATCGTGCCGCCGATGGTCCGTAGGGCTTCAGGCGGGCTCTCGAGGAGATGGTCGTGACCGAGAGGAGTGCCGATCATCCCCACGCGCAGAGAGCTCACGCGGTGCTCGTCGCCGGCATGCATCGGACGGGAACGTCGGCGATCACGCGGGTTCTCGGCCTCCTCGGGGTCGACCTGCCTCGTCACCCGATCCCCGGCGTCCCGAACGACAACGACCTCGGCTTTTGGGAGCCCATCCCCGTCAATCAGGCGAACGACGAGTTCCTCGCGTCGATCGGCTCCGCCTGGGACAACGTGTCCGCGATCGCTCCCTCGGTCTTCGCCTCGGCAGAGGCTGACGCGTTCGCTGACGAGTTGGGCGAGATCCTCCGCGCGGAGTACGGCGAATCCCCCCTTTTCGTGCTCAAGGACCCACGGCTGTGTCGGCTCGTCCCGGTGTGGGTTGCTGCCCTCGAACGCTTTGGCGCTCGACCGTCGTTCGTCATCACGACACGGAACCCCCTCGAGGTCGCCGGCTCGCTGAAGGCACGGGATGGTTTCAGCGCGACGAAGTCATGCCTTCTCTGGCTGCGCTATCTGCTTGACGCGGAGCGCGACAGCCGTGGCTTTCCGCGAGTCTTCGTGTCGTACGAGCGCCTGCTCCGAGACTGGGTCGCCACGACCGACCGCATCGCGCGCGAACTGCACCTCTCGTGGCCGCACTCCGATGACGCGACGAACCTCGAGATCGAGGAATTTCTTTCGTCCTCCCTCCGCCACCATTCCTTCGACTACTCGGAGCTGCGCGCCCGCAGCGACGTCCTCGAATGGGTCAAGCAGGCGTTCGACGCCGTGTCGCGCGCGGCGACGGAGGACAGTGAGGTCGACAGCGAGGTTCTTGACGAGATCCGTACCCAGCTCGACCGCGCCGACCTCGCTTATGGACCGCTTCTGGCGCAGGTCCAGTCAACTCTCACCGAGCGCGAGGAACTGCTCGCCCAAACGACCCAGGAGCTCGACCAAACGACCCAGGAGCACGAGACGGCACTCGGGGAGCTGAACGAGGCGCGCGTCGAGCGAGACGCATGGTGGCGCGAGGCTGAGGCGCACCGAGCGGAGGTCACAAGCCTCAAAGAGGAGCTTCGAGAGCAGAGCGTCGAGCTCGAAATACTGCGCGAGTCGCCCAGCGCGTCGGCGCGCAGGTTGCAGGCTCTCTCGCAGTTCTGGTCGTGGCTGGTGCGAGGGGAGCTGCGGTACGTGCGGCGGTACTTCGCTCTGCGCGGTTCGTTCAACTACGACATGTACCTCGCCGCGAACCGCGATGTCGCGGCTGCCGGGCTGCACCCACTCCTTCACTACATCGAGCACGGAGCGCGGGAGGGCCGCGCTCTCGAGCCACCGCGTCGCGAGGTGGAGCTCCGGACCCCCGCCGACGCGCTTTCGGCTCAGGCGCCTTCGCCGCATCTCCTCACCGCGGCAGACGAGGTGCGCCGGCGGGTGCAGCCTGGGCCCGGGTTCGAGGAGTTCGATCCGCAGATCGCCGCCAAGGCGCCACCCCGTGCAAAGGTCGTCGCGTTCTACCTGCCGCAGTTCCACTCGATACCCGAGAACGACGAGTGGTGGGGCAAAGGGTTCACAGAGTGGTCCAACGTCGCACGCGGCTATCCCCGCTTCGCCGAGCACTACCAGCCACGGTTGCCGCGCGACCTCGGCTTCTACGACCTCGCGAAGGCGGAGACCCTGGCAAGACAAGTCGACCTCGCCCGCGCCGCCGGCATCCACGGGTTCTCGTTCTACTACTACTGGTTCGACGGCAAGCGGCTGCTGGAGCGGCCCGTCGAGCGCTTCCTCGCCGACTCGTCGATCGATTTCCCGTTCTGCCTCACCTGGGCGAACGAGAACTGGACGCGACGCTGGGACGGCCATGACGAAGAGATCCTCATCGCGCAAACGTACGACCCGAGCTATGACGCCGCGCTCGTCGACGACCTACAGCGGCATTTCGTCGATCCGCGCTACATCCGTCTGCAGGGCCGGCCGCTGCTTCTGTTGTACCGGGCGGATCGCATTCCCGACGCTGCGCACCGAATCGAGCATTGGCGCGAGCTTTGGCGATCGCGTCACAACGAGGAGCCGCTGATCTTCATGGCGCAGGCGTTCGGCTCCGCCGACCCGCACGCGTTGGGGCTCGACGGTGCATTCGAGTTCCCGCCGCACAAGCTCGTCCAGCGGCTGCCTACGATCAATTCCCGGCTGAGGATCATGGATTCCGCGTTCCGCGGCCACGTGGTCGCATACGACGATGTCGTCGCCGAAGCGCTCGCAGAGCCGGCGGCGGAGTATCCGCTGATCAGGGCCGCGTCGCCGTCGTGGGACAACGATGCGCGGCGCCAGGGCGCCGGGCTGACCCTGCACGGCTCGACCCCCGCGACCTACGAGCGCTGGCTCCGCGCACTCGCCGACGCCGCGGCCGAACAGCCGATCTTCGGCGAGTCACTCGTCCTCGTCAACGCTTGGAACGAATGGGCCGAGGCGGCCTACCTCGAGCCGGACCTCCATTACGGCGCGGCATACCTGAATGCGACTGCTCGCGCGCTCTGCGCTCCGCGGCCGGCCGAAAAGCTGAAAGTGCTGCTCGTCGGGCATGACGCACACCAGCACGGCGCCCAGATGATCATCTTGCACGTGGCTGAAACGCTGAAGAACCAGTTCGGCTGCGAGGTCGCCTGCCTGTTACTCGGCGACGGCGCACTGGTGCCAGAGTACGAACAGCTCGGCCGTGTCTACGTAACGAACGGCGATCCCGCGCAAACGCAGGCGGCGATAGCGGAGCTGCGGCAAGACGGGTTCGCGCTCGCCCTGACGAACACCGTGGTCTCGGGCGGCGTCGTGCCGCCGCTGAAGGCAGCGGGGTTCCGCGTGGTCTCGCTCATCCACGAGCTTCCGGGCATCATCGGTGAACTCGGTGCCGAGGCAGACCTCGCAGCGATCCTCGAAGAGAGCGACATGATCGTCGCGCCGTCCAAGAAGGTCGCCGTCGCGCTCGAGCGGAGTGGCCCGCCCGCCGGGCACGACCGAATCGTGGTGCAACCGCAAGGACTGTACAAGGAGCTCGAGCCTCCACCGGACGCGCGCGCACGTCTGCGCCGCCGCCTTGGCATCGACGACAACTCACGCGTCGTGCTGAACGTCGGTTTTGGCGATCCGCGGAAAGGCATCGACACGTTCGTCGACGCCGCGAAGTTCGCGGCCGCGCACGTGGACGACCTGCATTTCGTCTGGGTCGGGAACGTTCACGACGATGCCCAGCGCTTGTTCGATGCCGAGAGCGGAGGCCGGATCCACCTCGTCCCGTACAGCGACGACGTCGCGGAGTTCTACTTCGGCGCCGATGCCTTCTTCCTCAGTTCGCGCGAGGATCCGTTCCCATCGGTCGTACTCGAAGCGATGTCCGCCGGCCTTCCGGTCGTCGGCATTGCCGGAGCCAGCGGCAGCGAAGAATTGATCGCCCAGCACGGCCGACTGGTCGAGCGCGACGACCTCGCCGGGGTCGTCACCGCCCTCGACGAGGTGACACGCGAAGACGACGAGCGGGCGCGCGAGGCGCGGGCGAGCGTCGTAGCCGAGCAGTTCCGGTATGACGACTACTGCTTCGACCTGCTGCGGTTCCTCGACCCCGATCTCGAGAAGGTCTCGGTGGTCGTGCCGAACTACAACTACGCCCGGTACCTCGATGGACGGATGCGCTCGATCTTCGACCAGACGTATCCCGTGTTCGAGACGATCGTTCTCGACGACTGCTCGACCGACGACAGCCTCGCCCGCCTCGACGACATCGCTCGGACTACCGGTCGCCGCTTCCGCGTCGTCACCAACGACGAGAACTCGGGCTCGCCGTTCGCCCAGTGGGAACGCGGCTCCCGGATCGCACGGGGAAAGTACGTGTGGGTCGCCGAGGCGGACGACGGCAGCGACCAGCGGTTCCTCGAGGAGGTCGTCTGCCGGGCGCGTCGCGAGGGAGCGAGCTTCGCTTTCTGCGACTCGGTTCCGATCGACGAGGACGGTGCCAAGCTGGCCGAGAGCTACAAGGAGTACTACCGCGAGTCTGTCGGGGACCTAATGGACTCGAGCTTCGACCTCGACGGCAAGACGTTCGTCGAGCGGTGCCTCGGCGAGCGGAATCTCATGCTCAACGTGAGCGCGGTCGTCTGGGACCGTGCGGCGCTGATCGACACGCTCGACGAGTGCCTCGGAGCCCTAACGGAGTACCAACTCACCGGCGACTGGCACCTCTACGCGGCAGCCGCGCTGCGGGCCCCGCGTGTGGCCTACCTCTCATCTCCTCTCAACGTCCACCGCCGTCACCACTCGAGCGTCACGGCAAGCCTGAACGCACACCGCCACGTTGAGGAAATCGAGCGCGTGCAGGAGTTCGTCGCCGAGGAACTCGGCGTCGACGAGACGGCTCGGCAACGCATGCGCGATTATGCGGACATGCTTCGAGGCCAATTCGGTATCGCGACTGAGACGCCGGCGAACGAGGATCCCGCGCTCGTCCGGAACGCAGAGGGTCCGTGACCGCGATAACGGTCAGGGAGACGCGCAAGCGGAAATCGCCTCTGATAGCTGCAGCGGGACTCGAGCATCCCCGCGACACCGCATCGAGCCACGCCCTCATCGTGCAGGCGTGGGTGGCCGGCGCCGAACGCGTCCCTGACAGGTTCCGTATCCAGTCCGGCGGCCGCACGCTTCGCGACGGGCCGTTGAACATGCCGCGGCCCGACGTCCCGGCGTCCCTGGGCGCCGAGCTCGAGGGCGTCACCCACGGATTCCGGACCGGCGTGACGCTGCTCGGCCTCCCGCAGGAGCTCACGGTGAGCATCCAGGTCGCCTTCGGCAACGACTACGTCGAGTTGTGGGAGGTCGATCTCACCCGGCAACCGCTCGCGGGCGGCAAGGAGGGAATGCAGCCTCTCCTTCTCACGACGCTCGGCCGAACAGGCTCGTCGTTGATGATGAGCGTGCTCGAAGCGCATCCAGAAGTCGCGGCGGCCCCGGTATGGACGGGACCCGGCGAGATGCGGTTGCTCATGTACTGGGTCGACGTGCTGAGAACGCTCGCTGCGCCGACCCGCTACTTCAACGCGGTCGTGCCGGAGCGAGCGGGGCAACCAGGCTGGGCCCTCGAGGACTCCGACAGAAGTCTCTCGTACCCCCTCGACGACGAGGGCATCGCGCGCGCGCTGCACGTCGATCAGGTGGAGTTTGCCGCCGATCTGGCTCGACGGCACATTGCAAGCTTCTACAACGAGATAGCGACGCTGTCGTCGAAGGCGGACCCGCGCTTCTTCGCCGAGAAGTTCCTACCCGGCGCACTCGTGGAGGCAACAGCGGTCGAGCTCTATCCCGGCGCAAGGCAGCTGGTCCTCGTGCGCGACTTCCGCGACATGGTCGCCTCGATCCTTGCGTTCAACGCCAAGCGGGCGCGCGATGGGTTCCTCCGCCAGTCAGGGCAGACCGACGAGGAATGGATCCTCAGCCTCGGCGGATCCGTCAGGCTCCTTGCGAATTCCGCGAGCCGACCGAAGATGTCGACCAGCGTCGTCCGCTACGAGGATCTCGTGCGAACGCCGGAGCGCGTTCTGACCGGGCTCCTGGACGAAATCGGGCTCCGGCGGGACGACGAGATCCTCGCCCGCCTGATCGAGGTTGTCGAGTCGAGGTCGTCCAAATCCGACGCGCACCGCACCGTGTCGGACACCGAGGCGTCGATCGGCCGATGGCAGTCCGATCTCACTCCGAGCGCTCAGAAGGCATGCCATGAGGCGTTCGGAGACGCGCTCGCTCAGTTCGGTTACAGCTAGGACGATGTTCGGCGGTTCCGAGCCGTCACGCGCGCAGTGCCGTTCAACCGGTAGACGGTGTCGTCATCGGTGGTGAAGGCGTCGGCCTAGCGCGAGGGATTTTCCTCTTCCGGATGATGCACGTCTCGCCGTAGAAGCTCACCGACTCACAGTCCGAAAGTGTGGTGGTTCCCTGGTGCCAGATGTCGTTCACATCGTCTACGACGTTCTTGAGGAACTCGATCGTTGTTCCGAACCGACGCCAACCCATCCCGTATTCCTCGAGGTACGACGTATGAGTGTCCTCGACGATGTACCAGCCTCCTGGATTCACCAACGGCCACAGAGCCAGCAGTGTGGTGATCTGGTCCTGGGCGCGGTGGGAACCGTCGTCAATGACGACGTCCGGATGGCCGATCTCGCCGATCATGTTCTCGAGGAAGTCCGTGTCGCGTTGCGATCCGATGAAAATGCGGATGCTGTTGTGCTTGTCCTCTTGGAGCGCAGCAGCGGGCGAGATGTCGACGCCGTTGATCTTCCCGCGTGGAAAGTAGTCCCGCCACATCCGCAGGCTGTTGCCCTCCAAGACGCCGATCTCGACCAGCGTGATCTCGCGCTCGCGGGCCTCGGAGAGATGCTGATCGTAGGCCGCCAGCATCACCCGGCCGGGATTCGCCTTGTCGGTGCCGTGACGCTTCCCGATGTCCAAGAGCGACTCAGCCATGTTCACGGACGTAGCGCGTCGCCGACGGAACCACCGCTCCGGACGGGGGATCGGCGCCACGGGGCGGCATCATACGCCATCCATCAACGCCACGAGCCTGAGCATCCGGAGACCTACTCCGCCGCACGCTTGATGTTCGCCCAGCGTCGCCTAAAGGAGTGCAAACGCGATCGCTTAGCGAAATGCACTCCCTGCTTTTTCGCCGCAAATCTTTGAGCGGCGGGGAACTTCTCGTCGTAATGACGGAAAGTCGCCTCGTCGCGCGCGGCGAGGATCTCGATCCGCCCGATTGGCTGCCCGCCGCTGCGGAGCGGGGTGTCCTTTTGCCAGAACGAGATCCGGATCGCAGGGAAACCCATCCAGACGAGGATCCGTTGCAGCACTTCCGGTCCGGAAGGCAGCCAGTTGAGGCCGTACACGCCCGACATCACGGCGTCCGTCGGCTCCTCGGCGACCGCCAGGAAACCGTCGTCGACCCCGGCGCGTGTGGCGGTGTTGAGAATGAGCAGCTCACGTGTCTTTTCCGCCACGACCTTCAGTCCGTTCACCGGGTCGGGCAGGTGGTAGAAGATTCCCTTGAAGATCGCGATGTCGAATTCCCCTTCGCGCTTCGGCAGGTCGTAGAGATCGAGCACCTCGAAGCTGCAGCCGTCCGATGGCTGCTCCCGCTCTCGTGCAAGAAACTCCGCCTGCCGGATCCAGTGGTCTCGGACGTCGAACCCGAAGCAACGGCTCGCGCCGAGCTCGCGCGACCAGAGCGCGTAGCCTCCGCAGTTGCACGCGCAGTCGAGAACCGACCTGCCCGCGAGACCGTCCGGATAGAGCGACGTCATGAGACTCTTGTACACGGGCTCGATGTCGTGGAAGCTCACCTTCCCGAACTTCGGGTCGACTTCGACATTCGCTGCGTCGGCCGTCGTGACCCCGTCTCGCACGTCGACTTTCATGTGCCAAGGCGCGAGCGCCACCAACTCGCGCCGGAGGCTGTCAAGGTCGGCTCCCGAACCGCGCCCGTCCGGAAGAGATGGACTAGCCACCGCTCGGGCCTCCGGCGCCAAGCAGGGCCGCGGTCGTCTCCTCGAACCGAGAGTCGCCGTACCAACTCTCGAGCTCGGGCGCGAACGCCTCGTTCATGCGGTCCCACAGGTCCGGGCTGATGTCTCTCTTCCAGCGTCCGACGGACCTCTCCGGGCTGCTGCTCGTCTGATGATTGCGCTGTTGATCCGATTTCGTCCCTTGGGCACGTTCGAGCACGGTGGTCGCAGTCTCGGCGGTGCTGTCGACACCGAGATAGTCGAACAGTCCCGTCAACGTCGGCAGAGGCTCGAGAACCAAGTCCTCGTAGCGCACGAGCAGACTCCGAGCAGACCGCCTCTGCCAATGACGAAGGAGGAGCTTCGTTTGGCGAGCGAGCCAGTCAACGGACTGCTCCGCCTCCGCGCCCTCTGAGAAACCCCCACGACCTGCTGCCACCCAGGAGACGATGGAGGCAAGCATGTCGCGTGGATCGCGCACGAGGAAGACCTCCTTCGCGCCTGGGTCGAGCTCGAGGAGCAAGCTCGGAACGAACGAGGGAATGTACTTCTCGACGTAGTAAACGGGATCGGCTTTCTGCTGCAGGCCCGCAACGCGCGCGTAGAAGTCACTCGCACTCTCGAGGCAGAAGCGCGCTGTTCGCTCCGGATGACTCTCGACCATCCACTCGAGGATCTCGGGGTCGCGAACCGCCGGAACCGTCCCTTTGCCCTCCGAGCCGAGCCACCAGTTCCCGCGCATGTCCAGCGGAGCCAGCGCCTCCATGACGCCCGCGGGGTCTGCGAGCGCCTTGAACACGTGCGCCCAGTAGGAGCCCATCCGCGGCTCCGCCTCGAACGGACGGTGGCTCACGATCGCGGGATGCTCACCCACGAGCCGCGAGAACCACACGCTTCCCGTCCTGCCAAGCGTGGTCAAGACCAGCGGATGGAGCGGCGGAGGCGGTGTCAGACGGAGCGGCTCGCGCCGAATGACCAGTTCGGCGAATTCCACGGGCTCGCCTCCCACCTTGGCGGCGACGCGCAGGGTTGGCTCGAGCGGCAGGTCGAGGAGGCTCACCCGAGTGCGGAACCCCACTGCCGGGTCCTGCTCAGGAAGACCCAGCGTCGTGAGCACATCAGGGCGCGGCTCGCTCAGCGGCGCCGTGCGAACGACGGTGCCGCCGTGGAGGATTTCGATGTGCTCGACGGCGCCCGCGGATGCCACGGCCCAGCCCGCGATCCCGATGCTGTAGCCAGGCAGCGCGGCGCCGCCCGCCTCGGTGTCTATGGATGCCGCCCTGAGAGCGCTACCCTCGAGCGCCGGCCGCTTGACCGAAAGAACCTCGATCATCTAGCCCTCGTAGCCAAACTCTGCGAGCGCCGGCCCGAACTCCTCACTACACAGCGCCTGAACGTCGGCCCGCAGGTCACGCTTCCAACGGCCGATGGACGCGCCCTGGTCGCGCGAGGTCATGTGGAACGCAAGCGCAGCATCCGGCGCACTCGCTTGCCTCAGGACTCGCTGCACCATGTCGGCCGAAGCATCGATACCAACGTATTCGAAGGTCTCACGGAGCGTCTTCTCCGGCGCCGTCAGGAGGTCTTCGTAACGCAAAAGGTGCGCCTGCTCACGACGCGATCGCCAGTTCTGCATGAGTCCCGAAACGCCAGATGCAAGTTGGCGCACGAAATCGGTGTCGGTCTCGACCCGGTCGCGCCCGAACCCGCTGGAGCCGCGTTTCTCGTTGAACGCGAGGATCGACGCGAGCATGTCTCGCGGATCGCGCACGAGAATGATCTCCTTCGCTCCCGGATAGAGCTCCCAGACGAGCCGGGGGGTCATGTCGGGAACGTGCTTCTCGACGAAGAATCTCGCGTTCGGATGCCCGAATCGAGTCATGCACGAGAGGTAGTAGGTCTCAGTGGCTTGGTGCGCGAACCCGGCGAGGGCGATGACATGCTCGCCTGAGAGTTGCTGCGCGAGCGCGGGATCTTCCTTCGCCACTTCCGCCGTGAAGAACGGGTTCGCCCCGACTGACCAGTGCTGCGTGGGGAAGGTTTCCGGGTGTGACGACTCCCGATGGTTCGCCGGCTCGGCCATGATCTGGAGCCAGTGCACCCAGTACCGCTGCAGCCTGGCTTCGAACGGATAGCGCGCGTTCATGACGAGTTCGGGATGCTCACTGAGCAATCGCATCAGCCATGTCGTTCCCGTCCGGCCGAGACTCGTGACCATCAGCGGGGAAAGTCGGGGTGTCGTTCCGGCCGGAAGCGAGAGGGCAGCCCTGGTGCCGGCGATCTCACAGAGATGTAACCGCTCATTCGAAGCAAGAACGACCCGAAGGTTCAGCTTGAACGACCGCGGTAGGCGCACCGTGCCGACAAGCGCCGAGAACCGCGACACGCGGAGACCTTTCCCACCTGTCTCCGCCAATTCGTCGCCCATCTCGACGACAGGCCCGACCGGGACTTCGCGCAACTTCCGTTGTCCAAACCGAACCTCGAGGTGATCGACGACATCGGCCTCCGCCGCCAAAAAGCCTTCGAGGAGAAAGGCAAAAGGCAAGACACCACGTGAGCCTGGGCGCGGTGACGAGAGCCCGAGAGAGATTCCCTCGGGCAAAGCGTCAACCTCAACACTCGTGACTGTTGCATTCAGGAGCTCCGCGGTGGGCGTCATCGACGCGTCGATGCGAATCAACTCCTCGCCGTCGCGTACGCGAGCTCTTCTGCGCGCTGCCACAGCGGGTTGTACTCGTACATCCGATCGATCATCTCGGGCGTGAACCAGGCACTGACGGACCGATCGTAGTTACGCCCCTCGTTGAGAGGCGCCATTGCTCGGATCTGCTCCCGCTTCTCCGGCGTCACCTCCACATGCTCCTCGAGCAGTGCGAGCACGTCGTCGACGAGGTACTCGACGCGAATCCACCGGTCGGGCCAGGCGCGGCCCCCGTCGACGTAGTTCGACAGGACGCGGTCGCCGGCCACCGATCGGCTCATCGCCTCCTGCGATTCCATCGGCAAGGGGCGGAAGTCGGGATGCACGCCGTGACGGCTCCTGTGCACCGAGCGGCTCAGCAGCCACGACGGCAGACGGCGGATACAGAGGATCCGCTGACGACCGGCGACGAGATCGGGACGATCCCGGAACAGCGCGTGCTTTTCCCCACGGTCGACGGGATCGGCGAACTCGATGATCTCGGGGAACAAGCCAAAGATCGTCGCAACCGTGTCCCCGGCAGTCTTCGGAAGGTGCGCCCAGGCGAATGTCTTCGTGACTACCACGGCTACGCGACCGCGAGGCACTCGGCGTAGATGCCCTCGATCGACCACGCCTCCTCTTCGAGGCTGGGCGGCAGCAGGAGCGCTCGGCGCACGTCGTCGAGCCGCTCTCGGTTGTCGCAGAGCTCATCGAGGAGAGCCGCGAGCGCCTGGGGGTCGTCGGCCGCGTACGTGAACCCGCAGTGGTAGTCGTCGATGAGCTCCTGCAGGCCGCCGAGATCCGGCGTGATCAGGGGGACCCTCGCCGCAATCGCGTTCAGCCCGGTCGTCGGGAGGTTCTCGTACCAGATCGACGGGATCACGACGGCCGAGAGCTTCGCAAGGATGCTCGACAGCTCGGCATGGTCGTAGCTTCCGGCGAAGACGATCCGCTCGTCGTCGCCGGCGATTTGCCGGAGCTCCCGCTCGTATTCGTCCTCGTGGAAGCTGCTGCCGTACAGGAGCAGCCGAATCGGCCGGTCGGGCAGCAGCCGCAGCGCCTTCACCACGACGTGTGGGCCTTTGTGGCGGAGGAGCGTGCCGATGAACCCGAGCACGAGCTCGTCGCCCGGCGGCGGATCGAGCCTACTGTCGTGGATGGCGTAGTCGGTGCCCCAGGGGACGTGATGCCATTTCGTCGTGTCGAATCCCTCGGCGGCGTGCCGTTCGATCGTCCAGCGGCAGGGCGACACCACCGCAGCCGCGCGGGCGAGCAGCGTCTTCCCCCACGTATAGCGCTCGTAGCCGGAGTCGATGCGGCACGCCGAGACGCAGGCCGCACCGTCATCCGCGGTCGGGCAGCGCGAGCCGTCGAGGCGCAGGAGATTTACGCGGGTGCAGAGGTATACGAAGTCGGCGATATGAACGACGACGGGCAGATCGAGCCGCTCCGCCGCCTCGAAGGCCTGCGGCAGCCGCATCGGGTGCATGACGTGGACGACGTCGGGACGCTCTTCGCGCAGGACATCCACCAGGCGATCGACGACACGCCAGTCCTGGAGCCAGGGACGAGCGCGATCTTCGTCGCCCGCCGCCACGGTCCGCACCCACACCCCGTCGTACGCGTACGACGGCGCGCCTCCGTTCGAGTGGTCGGCCGACGTCACGACGATCGCCTCGTGTCCCATCCGCCCCAGCTGGTTCGCGAGGTTGAGAGTCAGCCGTTCGACGCCGGTATAGAAGGAGGGGAAGAACTGGTGCGTGACGAGGACGATCCGCATCAGACTCCCACCAGCAGTCGCTCGCGGTCGCCCGAGGATTCGTAGACACGGAGGCTGTCACCGACCGACTGGCCGATCACCGTCGCCGCGAGCTTCGCGATGAAGTCGGCGACGGCGTCGGGTGAGGTTCCCCGCTGCGCGGCCGCAAACTCGACGAGCAGGTGCGACTCCAGGAACCCGGCGAACTCCGTGCGCAGCGGTCTGCCCGCCGGTCCGGCCTGAGCGCCATTCGCGAGCTCCGTCAGAAACGCTGCGAAGAGGCCGAGCTGCCCGCCCGACGGCTCCATCGTCGTCACCGGAGACACGACCCTCTCGGCGACGCGATGCAGCTGTAGCGAAAGCCGTTCGAGTGAGTCGCCGGTCAGAGCGAGCGTGGCGGCGACGTCGCCGAGAAGGGCACGTCCTGCAGCCGCGACCTCGGCGACGTCTCCGGCGGTCGCGCTGCGGCGCACCTGGTTCTCTCCGATGAGCGAGGCAACGTTGAAGCGATCCGCGACGCTCCGGCGGAAGTGGTACAGCGCATCTCGCGTGTGGGAGTGCGCGACCGCGGTGTCGTCGGTCAATCCGATCGTCCAGCCGGCTTCGAGAGCGCGCAGCCCGAAGTCGAGGTCCTCGCCGAACTCGATGTCGCGATACTGAATTTCTTCCCACGCCGAGCGGCGGACGGCGGCGCAGACGTCGTCGACGCTGGCGGCTGCCCGCCGACGCAAAGGATCGCTTCGCTTCGCACGCGTGCCGTCCCGCCAAATGTGGTGGTAGTGACTCACGACGTTGTAGGCGCCGAAGAGGTCGGCGTCTGAACGGGGCACCTGCCGCGCCGACACCGCCGCCAGACCGTCGTCCGAAAGAAGTTCGTCCACGAGGTCGTGCAGCGCATGCGGGCCGAGGAGCAGCGCATCCTGCACCATCATCACGACGACGTCTCCCGACGATGCGGCGACCGCCTGGTTTCGCGTCCGCCCGTGCCCGAACTCCCCCGCGGGGATGTCGAGCATCACGTCCGCGGCCGCCGCGAACCGCTCGCGCGTGCCGTCGGTCGAGCCGGAGTCGACGACCACGAGCTCCAGTTCCGGAATACCGACCTGGCGCTCGAGAGCGGCGAGGAACAGCGGAGCGTCGCTTGCGGCGTTGAACGTCGGAACGACGACCGAGACAGGGATGTCGATCGCCTGACGGGGATGGGCGGTCCGGTTGCGCCTCCGCACGGGCGACGGAGCCGGAGGAAGAGGTCCGCGCTCCTGAGGAACCTCGGGGCCGATGACAGGACGACGGGCGGCGGAGCGGAAGACGATCGGCCGCAGCCGGTTCCGGACCGCGACCGGCAGAGCCCGCCAGATCCGACGCGCCCAGCGGACGCCCGCGCGCCGAAGACGCCAGCCGAGTCGCCGCTGCTGGGCCTCGACGAGGCGGTCGGTCTCGGCGCGCCAATGCCGAGCCTCGGTCCGCCACATTTCCAGATCGGTCTGTAGGCGTCCGGCCTCCTCGCGCCACTTGTCCCGGTCCGCCGTGAGACCTTCGACCTCGCGTCGGAGCGCGTCGCTTTCGGAGTAGGCCCCCTCACTGCCCTCGGTCACGCGGCCAGGATAGCCCCTCTCGCCGGCAGGGCCCGCACGCGGTCGACCGGCCGCTCACGCCGCGCCGCACGACCGTCGCGGCCCTCGCGAACGACAGTCTCAGCCGTTATCCGCGAGCATCTCGTCGCACTCAGCCTCAGCGACGAGCTGCGCAAGACTCGCCGAGGTGGAGCCGACGGCATCGGCTGCGACAGGCGCCCGGTCGTCGGCGACGTCCTCGATGACCGTCTCGTCTGTAGTGACTTGCTCGAACGCGTCCGGCGACGATTCGCACTGCGACACCAGGGCGCTCATCACCGTTTCGACCGCGTGAGAGCTCACCTCCCGGCGATCCTCTTCGAAGGAGTCGTGGGGCGCCTGAGGGCCAGTGACGATCTCGTAGGCGGGGAAGTACGTGACGTTCGATCGCGCGTCGGTGATCTCACCTGCGGCGACGCGCAGGATCGCCTTGCTCCGCGTGGTGGCGACCACCACGTGGGAGTCGGTGGCGGTGGCAACGAGGGGCACGGGCGAAACCGTGAGGATGATCCGCAGCTCCGGGTTGACGGCGTGCAGCCGGTCGCAGATCCCGTGGAGATCTTCCGTGACCTCGCTCGCGGAGAAGTTGTGGAACTCGTGACGAGCGGGGTCGAACTCCCCGGAGATCGTTCCGGGACACGCGGGATAGACAGCGCCGTCAATCGACGACCGCCACGCCTCTGTCAGCCCCAACGTGAACACGAGGACGGTCGCGCTCTCGAGACCCTTGCGTACGGCGGCCAGGTGCTGTGCGTTGAGAACGTCGAACTCGGCGTCGCTGCGAGCCGGGTAGCGCAGACCCGGGCGGAACGGGTCGACAACGGCTCCGTCCACGTACCAGCGGTCCTCCGCCGGCGCGAAACGGCCGTAGCCACGGTCGATCAACTGCAGGAACTGCCTCGCCGTGTAGATGTTCCCGTACGCCGCCGTGAAGTTGCGGTAGCCGAGGTTCTCCGGCATGTCGCGGAGATACGGGTGCGGCTGCTCCGTGCGGAGATAGGTGAAGCCCGCACGCTCGAGGAATGGGACGAGATTCGACGCGAAGCAACTTCCCGCAGACATGATCCGGTCACTCTGGACGAGAAGCGGCGTCGGGCCGGAGTAGGTCTCCGCGGGAGAGAAGTCCTTTGCCACGCCACGAGACCAAAACGCTCGATCCGGCTGGGAGCGATAGGGATGGTCGGCCAACGTCACGCCGCCTCCACCTGCGCCACTGCGGCGTCGATCTCGCTCAGCATCAGCGCGCCGAACGCGCCGTTCGCGTGAGACGAGTCTCCCACCGAGTACTCAGGCTTGAGGCAGCCGTCAGGTGTCTGTGCCGAAGCGGGGACAGGAACGAAGATCGCGCCAATGCGAGCTGCCCGCGCTTCGAGATCGCCTTGCAGGATCTTCCACAGCCCAACCCGGAGCGCCGCCGGCGTTATCCGGATCGTGTCGGCACTCTCGCCGGCCGCGGCGATGGCCTGGAGAAGCACCGGCGCGAACCGTAGACCCGCACGGATCTCCTCGTCCGTCTTCGGCGGCGGAGTGCCAAGGAGCACGAGGTGCTCCGCCGACACAGACCTCAGGATCACATCCATCCGGGTGAGGGACGGCTCCCAGAAAGCGGAGATCATCGACGCCGGCACAACCGTGCCGACCTCGCCGCAGTCGTGCAGCCGAAGCGGCTCGTCGAATTCGAACATGAAGTGCCTGTTGTGCTGGTTCCCGTTCCAGACCACGGCAAGCACTCGGCCTGGCGTGCGGCACGCGGTGCGCCAATACGGTCCGTCCGGCTCGTCGGGCACGGAGGGATCAACCGGCCCCTTCGGCAGAAGGACTGCAACGCCTGAAGCAAGCCCCTCGTTGATCGCGGCGCGATAGGCGCCGCGGTGCGAGTGTCCGGCCACGAACACCGACGCATCTGCGGCCCCCGACCATTCCCACTGCTTCTTTGAGTTCGAGAGGCTTGCGGCCAGCCGTTTTCTAGACGGCAGCGTCGGCACGAATCGGCGCATTGCGCCTCAAGTGTCGCACACGATTTGCGAGCCGCTAGCCGGCGAGGTCGAATCCTTCAACCTCGATTCTCGGTTCCAGGAGACGAATGTCGCGCCGTTGGCAGTCTCGAGTCGGAGCCTCGCTGGGTTCGTACCGGGCGTCTGTACTCCGCGCCCTCGCCGACCCTGCGGGCGTCACGCAAGCGCGGTCGATCACGCCCTTGGAAGCCACGGCGCGAGACCGCTGGCTGACCGAAACACCCTCAATCAGCGTGTTTCGCTGATGCGGGCTCGAGCGCGTACGCGAGCTCTTCCGCTCGCTGCCAAAGGGGGTTGTGCTCGTACATGCGACTGATCATCTCCTCGGTAAACCACGCGCTCACCGAGCGTTCGTAGTTGAGTCCTACGTTCCTAGGCGCCATCGCTTGGATCTGCTCTCGCTTCTTCGGCGTCACTTCTGCGTGCTCCTCGATCAATGCGAGCAGATCATCGACAAGGTGCTCGACGCGAATCCACCGGTCGGGCCATTGGCCGTCCCTGAGGAACGGTGCCAGATGGCGGTCCGCGGCTCCTGAGGTGATCATCGTCTCCGTCGAATCCATCGGCATCGGGCGATAGGCCGGCTTGAGGCCGTGGCGACTCTTGTGCACCGAGTAGCTGAGCTGCCACGAGGGAAGCCGGCGGATAGAAAGGATCCTCTGGCGACCGGCGACAAGATCGGGCCGATCCGCGAACCGAGCGTGCTTCGACCGGCTGTCGAGGGGATCGGCGAACTCGATGATCTCCGGGAACAGGGCAAAGATCGTCGCGACCATGTCCCCCGCAGTCTTCGGGAGATGCGCCCAGACAAAGGTCTTCGTGACTACCACTGTTGCCTGACTGCGTTCGGGCAGGTCACGCCGGAGGCGCCTCGTCCTTCTGGAGAGGTGGAGGGCCGATGAACTCGCCGTAGATGCGAGGCCGCAGCTGGTTTCGAACGGCGGCCGGCAGAGCCCGCCATACCCGACGTGCGTACCGGAGGCGCGCCTGCCGAAAACGCCAGCCGAGCCGGCGCTGCTCGGCGGCGACGAGGCGCTCGGTCTCGGCGCGCCAGTGCCGAGCCTGCGTCCGCCACGCATCCCGATCGATCGCGAGGCGGCTGGCATCCTCGCGCGACTTCTCGCTGTTCTCGTGCCACGTGTCGCGGTCGGCCGTGAGGCGTTCAACCTGTACTCGGAGCCGGTCGCGCTCCTGGTAGGCAGCCACAAGCGTCGTGAGGCCGGAGCTACGGGTCGCGACGGCACGCGTGGGCTTCAGCGTCGACGGGTCCTGAGGAGGAGGTTCGGCGGGCGCACCATCCCGGGCCTCGGACAGCAGAGCTTCGTAGAGATCGACAACCTGTGCGGGCACACCGTGGAGGCTTCCGGAATCGCCGACGTGGTGGCGGAGACGCACATCCACCGAAGACACCGCCTCCTGCTGCTGCTCGGAGTCGGCGGCGAGTCCGAGCCGGCCGACAAGCCGTTCGACCGACCCCGACGGATCGCCGAGGAACGCGTCGTACGCAACAACAACACGGTCGGAAGCAGGAACACGAGCGAGCACCTCCGCGTAGTACGCGCTCCACAACGACAGAGCCAGCTGCGGCGACGTGGCGCCGCGGCGCCGCAGCGACAACGCAACCTCGACCGGATTCCGTACCGCAACGACGAACCGGAGATCGGTGACCGCCTCGTGCCAGAGGTCGGCGAGCAGACAGGCGCGCGGGTCCTTCCAGCCCCACGGCTCGCCGAAGCCGACCTCGGCGACAGCACGCCGCGCCGCCTCGACGAACTCCTCCCGCAGCTCGGGCGTCGCCGCCGCGGCCGGCGGGAGATCCCACGAACCGCCGAGCTGCTCCAGAGCCCAGTCGTCGAGCTCGACCAGCGCACGGTTCTCCCAGTACCCGTCACTGTTCCACGCATCCGCAGGAAGCAGCTGATCCTCCGGACCAAGATCAAGCCCGCAGAGCGACAGCGCATGCGCGACCATCGACGTCCCGGAGCGATGCATCCCGGTAATGCAGACGGGCACCGCTACGACACCTCCCCCACGCCGAGCCCGTAGCCGCGCCGACGCGCGAGGGACATCCGCAGCGGAGGCAAGCTGCGCTCGACGAAGCGCGCCACCAGTTCGGGACTGAGCTCTCCGGTCGCGCGGATGGCGCGGCGGTCACGCCGCCACGCAGGCAATGACGCAAACCCGGCGCGCAACGCGCGGACGTAGTGGCGGCCTTCTCCCGCCGCGAGCGCACTCGCCGCGAGGGACAGCTCTCCGAGCGCGACTGCTGGAGCGCGCCGCGTGAGCCACCACGCCGGGACGTTCCGGACGATCGTCGCCCACCGGTTTCGCACCGCCATGAAGCCCGCGAACTCGCGCCGCGCCGCGGCGGTCGAGGCGCCGCCCGCATGCCATGCGACCGCGGACGGGGCGAACCAGATCTCGTAGCCCGCTCGCCTGGCGCGCAGACTGAGGTCGACGTCCTCGTAGTACGCGAAGAACTCCTCGACGAACCCGCCGAGCCGGCGGAAGGCGTCGGCACGCCAGAGGCAGGCCGCGCCGGAAGCGAGGAGGATCTGCTCCTCCCGCGAGTACTGACCGTCGTCGCGCGTTCCCGACCCCCGGCGGTAGGCCTTCAAGCCCCACGTGAACGCATCGCCGGCGCCGTCGATGACGCGGTCGGTGCCGCGGCGGTACAGCTTCGAGTCCACCGCGGCGGCTTCGGGATGCCTGTCGATGCAGTCGACGAGCTCCCGCAGCCAGGCCGGTTCGGGAACCGCGTCGTTGTTGAGGAACGCGATCAGCTCGCCGGTCGCGGCGGCTGCGCCGGCGTTGGCCGCAGCGGCGAAGCCCTGGTTCCGCTCGAGCTCAACCGCCCGAAAGGGGCGACACTCCTGCCGGGCATGCTCGAGCGAGCCGTCGGTCGAAGCGTCATCGACCACGATGACCTCGAACGAGTCGAACTCCTGCTCTGCCAGGCCACGCAGCACCTCGGCGAGCATTTCGCCGCCGTTCCAATTCGGAATCACGACGCTGACGCGCGCTCCGCCCCCCTCGCCGCCCTCGATCACACGGGCAGGATAGCCTCTCCCCCTGCGTCCGCCGGCGAACGGACTGAGCGACCCGGCACCGTCATCTTGTCGTAGCCGCAGTCGGCCTGCGTACGAGAGAGCGCATCATCGTGTGCCGCCGCGTCCGTCCCCCGGTCCGGCTCGGGAAGCGCTAAGTCGGCGATTCTAGGCGCAGAATTGCGGCCCCGGCAGACCTTGCGGACTCCAATGCTTACGCATACTGTCGGCCCGTGAGCGTTGAGACCGCAGCACTGCGCGTCGAACGCCTAATCCCAGTCACGAGTCAGGTGGTCTCCCTGGCTCCTGGTTTGGAAGATGTCTTCGTAGCTCCGGACCGCGACCTGAGCGTGATCACCGAGCACGGCGGGCCAAGAGGCGAGGGCTTCGCGGCAGCCGTGGCTCAGGCTACAAAAGACGGGGCGCAGCATCTTGCGGTGCCAGGCGGACTGCTCCGCTGGCTCGAGACGCAGGACGCGCTGCTCGATTACTTGGCGGACAACGCCTACGAGGTGACCTGGCGCGAAGAAGCTCTCGGTCTTTTCCGCCTACAACGTCCCGGCCCCGAGGTCAGAGAACTCCAACGCCTCAGGGTCGTAAGGGAGATCTCACCGAACGACGACATGTACCGAGGCAATAGAGGCGGCTACTTCAACTTGGGCCGGATCGGGCTCCAGTGCGTACGCCGAGCGCTCCAACTGACCGGGCGAGATAACGTGAGTGCGATCCTCGACCTTCCTTCGGGGCATGGGCGGGTGCTCCGCTTCCTCAAGGCCGCATGGCCTGAAGCGGAGGTGGTGGCCTGCGACCTCGACCGCGACGGCGTCGACTTCTGCGCCGCCACGCTTGGTGCGAAGCCGGTGTATTCAGAGGTCCTCCCGCGCGATATCCCGCTTACACAGCAGTTCGACGCAATCTGGGTCGGCTCGCTGGTCACCCATCTTGACGCGCCGCAGTGGGACGATTTCCTCGCCTTCTGGGCGGAAAGGCTCCTGCCGGGAGGGGTGCTCGTCTTCTCCTTCCATGGCGAACACATCATCGAGACTTGCCGGACGGGACGCGAAGCGCTTGGCATGGTCGACATTCAGAAGCTCGTTTCCGATTGCGACGAGTCTGGCTTTGCCTATCAGGATTACTTTGGACAGGACGGCTTTGGCATCTCGCTGTCTCGCAGCAACTGGGTGCGCGAGCGGATCGCTAAAACGCACGGCCTCAGGCTGCTGGAAATTTGGCCCCGAGGATGGTCCGGCTGGCACGACGTGGCGGTGGTTACGACTGATCAGATGCGCCGCCCCGCGCATTCATCCCCCCGCAAGTCTGAAGGAGATACGGCTAGCCGGGTGCGACCGAGTAGCCCGGTGGTCCCTCGCGGTCGTCTCTTCCGGGGCGCGCGGATCGTCTGGTGGCGGATGCCGCATCGAGTCCGCGAACGGCTGAGGCCGTTGATTTTCCGGAACCCATCAGAGTAACCGGGCACCCGCCCAAAGTCGGCACCGCCTCGCTCGAATCGTCCTCTTGAGGCCGTTCAGACGGCGAGCCGCTCGAGGCACGCGCGTAGCCCTTCGCGCCAGTGCGGGAGCTGCGGAGCGCCCGGCCGTTCGCTTCGCAGCACCGAGTACGCCGGCCGCGGCGCGGGGCGGCCGAACTCCTCGGTTGTGATCCGCCGGACGGCGCAGTCGAGTCCCGCCTCCTCGAAAATCGCCTCGGCGAACTCGGCCCACGTGCAGTCGCCGCCCGCGGCGACATGCCAGACGCCGGCCGGCAGCTCGACGAGCTCGCGCGTCGCAGCGGCGAGATGCCCGACGTACGTGGGAGAGCCGCGCTGGTCGTCCACCACCGAGACCTCGTCGCGCTCGGCGCCGAGGCGCAGCATCGTGCGCACGAAGTTCGTGCTCGTCCAGCCGAAAAGCCATGACGTGCGGACGATCCACGCATCCTCGCCGGCGGCGGCCTCCGCGGCGAGCTTCGTGCGGCCGTACACCGACTGCGGGTTCGTCGCATCCGACTCGACGTACGGCTCGCGCTTCGTCCCGTCGAAGACGTAGTCCGTCGAGAACGTGACGAGGGGCAGGCCGAGCTCGGCCACGTGTTGCGCGCCGCCGATGTTGACCGCGGCTGCGTCCTGCGGCTGCTCCTCCGCTCCGTCGACGTTCGTCCAGGCGGCGGCGTGGAGCACGAGACCGACGTCCGGGATCGACGGCGGCGGCAGCGTCACGTCCCACTCCGCGCGCGTGAGCGCGACAACCCCGTCGGCGGAGAACTCCTCCTGCAGCGCGACTCCGAGCTGGCCACCCGCGCCGGTGACGAGGACGCGGCTCAGCGCCACGCGCTCTCGCGCACCGGGGCCCGCTCCTTGAGCGGCTCCCACCAGTCGCGGTTCGCGCCGTACCACTCGACCGTCGCGCGCAGGCCGTCCTCGAAGCCGATCTCCGGCTCCCAGCCGAGCTCCTGCCGGAGCTTCGACGAGTCGAGGAGGTAGCGCCGGTCGTGACCCGGCCGGTCCGGGACGATCGTCTTCAACGACTCCGGCTTCCCGGTCAGCTCGAGCACGAGGTTCGCGATCTCCTCGACCGACTTCTCGAGGCCCGAGCCGACGTTGTACGTCTCCCCGACGCGCCCGTGCTCGAGC
>Ga0307373_10002882_pt1 | contig 30655 bp, 27 predicted proteins | sample OX2MG_FD_202534 | JGI IMG/M metagenome (GOLD analysis project Ga0307373, IMG submission 202534) | Soil microbial communities from Risofladan, Vaasa, Finland - OX-2 | ecosystem: Environmental > Terrestrial > Soil > Coastal area > Acid sulfate soil | place: Finland: Risofladan, Vaasa | collected... | reverse complement strand
TACTACGCCCTTTTGAAGAACGGCAAGTACTCGACCCCGTTCGGTCTCAAGCCGACCTGTCAGACCTCGTCGTAAGGCGGGGCAGTAATTGACGGGTTCTGGCGAGGGAGAGCCTCGGCTGGACGACGTTGCGGCAGATTACGGTGGTGGAGTGACAAGTAAGGGCAGCGCCAGTGGATGGAATGGGCGAGTGGCGCTCGTCACTGGTGCCGCTCGCGGGCAAGGTCTCGCGATCACCCGGCGGCTCCGCTCCGATGGTTTCGAAGTTGTGGCTTGCGATCTTGAGGCGAAGGACCTGGCGGAAGCTTCACAGGTAGGCGCACTTGTTGTCGCTATGGACGTGTCCAACGAGGCCGATTGGAGCAGCGCGATTACGGCGACGGTGGAGCGGTACGGGCAACTCGACGTGCTGGTGAACAACGCCGGGATCTTGCGGCGTGTCGCTGTCGAGGAAGAAAGCAGCGAGCAGTTTCGTCACACATGGGAGGTCAACTGCCTGGGGCCCTTCCTCGGCATTCAGGCCGCCCTTCCGCACCTGCTCCAGTCCACCTCAGCGGCCATCGTGAATACATGTTCGACGTCGGCGCTCAAGGGATTCACCCTTCATTCTTCCTATTGTGCCTCGAAATGGGCGCTACGCGGGCTGACGCAGGCACTCGCGGCTGAGCTCGGGCCCCGAGGCATCCGCGTCAACGCGCTCATGCCCGGGCCGATCGAGACCCAGATGCTTTCGCCAGAGGCGGTGCGCCGGCTGCGGGAGACGGGAAGCAAGCTGGGTCGCCCCGAGGACGCAGCCGCACTTGTATCCTTTCTCGTCTCGGCCGAAGCCACGTTCATCTCGGGGGCGGAATTCGTCGTCGACGGTGGTCAGATGGCGTCCCGTTGAAGCACGGTGCCGGGTACGGTCAGGCGATGTCAGCGCTGAAAGGGCTCGCCCTTGGGGACATGCCACTGCAATTCGATGTGTTGGCCGAAGGCGAGGAGCCCGGAGGCCACCACATCCGTCTTCACGAAGGCCTGGATCATGTTCGGCGCATACGTGCCCGGTTCGTCGGGGTAGTAGACGCCGCTGAGTGTCATACGTCCTGAAAGGTCGGCCTCTGCCGCTGCGCTTCGAATGCGATCGAGCGCCGCCTCAAAGTCATCCCGCTTGTAGAAGCGGATCCCGAAATGGAACGTTCGCTGTGGTTCGTCATGAATGCGCCGAAGGTATCGCCGAGCCACTGCGCCGAGGTCAGCCTCGATGGACGCCCCTTCGCTCTCGACGGCGGCGGGGAGACTTGAGGCTACATTCATTGCGTCGTCGAGGGCCTGCTCGAGAGCCAACTGCTCCGGAGTGACCTCTGAGGCGTAGCACGCGTTATTCGCGTAATCGTCGACGTTCGAGTCGACGAATGCATAGAGCCATTCCCCGCCGGTGTCGACGACGCGCATTCCGAGAAGCTCAAACACGCGACCCGCCAGTGCCCGTTCGCCGGGCCGGTACAACATTTCCATGTGGTTCAGTCGCCGCAGAGTGTCTTTGGTACTTGCACTCATGTGCTCGTCCTTCGTGTCGTCTCGCAGCGCATTGTCGTGCTGATGATTCTGACCATACGCACCAATAGGTTTAGTTGTCAACGCGTTTCCACAGTGCCCGGATGCGGGCATCGGGATCTTCGTTCAGCATGCACTCAACATCGAAGACCATGGTCGGTCGTGTACCGGAGCCACAGGGCGGCCACTCCGGCAATCCGTCTGCCGAGGGAAACCCATCGCGGGCGAAGTTGACCCAGGCCTGCTGCACGCGTGCAGCGAGCCCATCCGTCGCCGAGCGAGGTCGCCCGAGAAAATCTGCGACGCCTGGAGCATCGAACGTGTTGAAGACAAAGGGTATTTCCACCGTGTGCGCCGACCCGTATATGCCGCCACGCGCGGCCGAGGTCCAATTGAAGAGATAGGTCCAGGTCGGCGCCCTATTCTTGACACGCTGATCAATGAAGTCGGCCGTCGGCAACCCGAAAACACGGTCCGAGACGATGGCATCCCAGAGGTCATCCGGCGTGCCACTCGGGTTCCTCGCTGAGTACGCGCGCAGGATGTCATCGCGGAGGGGACCGCATAGCGCTCCAACCTGGTCTTCGAGTTGAGGCAGATCGAGGGGCGGCCGTTCCGGAAAGAGAACCCTCATGATCCGCATCTCGTCACGGGTCGTCCCGATGAGCACGGGCACTCTCGGATTGGTTCCCAATTCCGTCGGGTCGCCTTCAACGACGACGCCGTCTATGACGGGCGACCACGGGAATGCCTCAGCGTCGCTGTCGCCGGCTGTCATCTTTCGGATTGCCATCTGCGCGGCGGCGTTGAGGATGTCCTCCGCCGCCAGAGCGTTCAGGCGAGCTAACCCAGATTCGTCGCGGTCGATATCGAGTGCAGCGAACAGATCCTTGGTCGTGTGCGCCGCAGTTTCCGCGGCCTGCGCCACCGGCGTGCCGCTCTGGAGGATCGCCCGGTGGAACAAGCCCTCAGCCGCGCCTGTCGACAGCAGAGTTCCGATACTCATTGCGCCGGCGGACTCGCCCACGACGCAGACCCGGCTCGGGTCGCCACCAAAGGCCGCCACATTCTCCCGGATCCACGACAGCGCCGCGACTTGGTCGAGCAATCCGAGGTTCCCGGATCTGTCGTACTGATCGCCGAATTCCACCAGCGAGAGGTATCCGAACACGCCGAGGCGATAATTGATCGTCACCACGACGACATCGCCGCGAGCGGCAAGAGCAGACCCGTCGTACCATGGAATTGACCCTGAACCATTGACAAAGGCGCCTCCGTGTAGCCACACCATTACGGGAAGGGCTTCTGCAGGGTTCTCGGGCAGATCGGGCGCCCAGATGTTCAAGGAGAGGCAATCCTCGGACATGTTGGAAGGAAGAGCACGTTCGGTCTCGAGCACGGTCGGAATCTGCATCGCAACGGGTCCGAACGAGATCGCATCACGCACCCCGGTCCACGTCTCAGGAGGTTCTGGCGGCATGAATCTTCGGCGACCGACCGGAGGTCGAGCGAACCGGACGCCTCGAAAGACGCAACCTGCTGGTTGGCGCTCGCCGCGTAGTGCACCTTGCCGGGTGTGCGCGATCACCTCATCCACGGTCCCCCCTCGAAACGACTCCGTCCCACTCGATGCCCTGCGATTCTTGCCGGAGGAGGGCGGAGTACCTACACGCGGGTGAGCTCCCGGGCATTCTGGTACATGATTCGCCGCTGGTCCTCGATCGAAAAGTTGGCAACGTTCTCGAAGAAGTCCTTGGGCTGTGAGTAGCCCTCCCCATGCGGCCAATCCGAGCCGAACAGGATCCGCTCCACCGGCAGGTGTCGGGCCAGCTCGTCCACGTTCTCCTCCACGAAGGGGGCAACCCAACAGTGCTCGATGAACATGTCTTTGGGCGACGGCTGGTATTCGCCGCCGTGGCCGAGGTATTCCAAGGCATGGAGTAGCGGGGACACCCACGCGGAGCCGTTCTCGATGAACGCAACCTTCAGTCGCGGAAACCTCTCGAAGAGCCGTTGGGCCACAAGGAAGTAAGCGAAATCATGGACGTTCCGGTGTTTCATGAGCGCTCCAATCGCCGTACCACTTCCCATCATCTTCATGTTGTCGCCGGTCGCCCTTACCTCCACCGGGTTCGTTTCACCCCACACCCGGCTCAAGAGCGCGTACATGTCGGCATACGTGTGGTCCGAGCCATCATGCGACGACACCACGACGCCGGACTCTTGTGCGAGCCCCCAAAAGCGGTCGAACATCGGGTCCGCCGGGGAGCGAAGGCCATACGCCGTGACAGCCGCACCGTGGCGGACGGCGACGACCCGGGCGCCATGGTCGAGGCACCACTGGAGCTCGTCGGTCGCCTTGTCCGGGTCCGAAAGATTCAGAAACGGCACACCGAAGATGCGGTCCTTGAATGCAAAGCCCCAGTCCTCTTCGATCCAGCGGTTGAAAGCGCGCATGATCTCGATCGTTGCCTCGACGTCGGTGTCCAGCATTGGGGCCTCGAGCACGACACCCTGCGACGGGAACATCCAAATGGCTTCTACGCCCTGCTCGTCCATCACCTTCAGGCGCTCCTGTCGGTCGTACCACTCGGGATGCGTTGAAGGGGCCACGTTGAATGAAGCGTCGAAGTCGTCGCGGGACAGTTTTCCGACGAAGTAGTCCATGAATGACCCTGGCGCGGGCCGGGGGTGCGCGTCGGCAGGGCCCGGGAGCCACTGGAAAACTTCCCCGTCGATGACGTACCGCGAGAGGCCATCGACTTCCTTCACCTGCACTCCTCGGTCGGCGAACTTCGGATCGCGGTGCCGCGTGAACGCGTCGCTCGTCTCCCAATAGTGATTGTCGGCGTCAAAGATCGTGGTGATTGCTTCGCTCCCGGTGGTCATGGGATCCTCTCTATTCGCTGCCGTGCCGCAGGAGGCGACCTGGGATGGCGTTGGTGCATTCGCCGTCGATGAACGTGGTCTGGCCGTTCACGATGATGCGGTCGTAGCCCTTGGCCTTCTGCACGAGTCGCCATTCATCGGCCGGGTAGTCGTAGAGCCGCTCCTGCGGCAGGGCTTCGAGTGTCGCGGGGTCGTAGACGATGACGTCGGCCGCCTTCCCTTCGGTAAGGTGGCCCCGGTCCTTCAGACCCACGGCCATTGCCGGGTAGGCCGAGAGGCGCCAGTGCGCCTCCTCGCTCGACATGATCTCGTGGTCGCGGACCCAGTGCGCCAGTAGCTCCGTAGCGAACCGCGCCGTGGTCACGAACTTGGTGTGGGCCCCCCCGTCGCTGATCCCGGGCAACGCCATCGACGAGGTCCCCACCTCCTTCACCGCCTGCGGGTCCATTTGGATCATGGTGGTGCCGAATCCGACGTTGAGATTGCCCGCGACGGCGATGTCGAGCATGGCATCGAGGAGGTGCTTGCCCTCCCGTGCCGCAATCTCGCCAATCGTGAATCCCTCGTAGCGCTCCTTTAACTGAAGAGCGTTCGGCGCGTCGCTGGAGATCCAGTTCACCGTGATCTCGTCGAGCCGGTAACGGGCGGCACCGAAGCCTCCACCCAGTAGGTCGATCGCCTCCTTCAGGCCCGGGCGACGAGCCGGGTCGGAGAACTTGGCGACCTTTTCTTCGAGGGTCCCCAGGCTGGCGTCCATCCAGGCAGGGAAGATGTCCATGAGGTTGTAGTCCTCGAGGACGATCTCCGACTGAAAGCGGACGATCTGGGCCGAGGCAAAGACCCGTGCACCTTCTTCCTGATTGAGTTCGTCCAGGCGGGCGATGGTTTCGAGGTGCGGATAGCGGGATTCGCCGTGCTGGTTCACCGAACCGGTGGGGGCCAGCGCGTTCCAGATGATCGGTCGCCCGCTTTCGCGTGCGATCAACCCCGCGATCTCGAGACTGCCCGTGATCTGCGTCGTGCCACGGCCGATCTTTCGCAGGACACGTGAAAAGGCAATGATCTCTCGCTCCGTCATCTGGTCGGTCACCATCGGTGTGCCGTCGTAGTCGCGCTGGACATTTCCGATGTCGCCGGTGATCTGCGAGCTCCAGCCGCAACCACCGGCCTCCATGGCCACGCCGACCAGCCGGCACATCTCGTCGAGCTCCTCGTCCGAGGCCCGGAACTCCTTGGCTTTGTCGACGCCGACGACGTAGGTATAGAGCGGTGCCAGCGGCACCAATGACATCACGTTCACGCCCTTCGGCGTGCGGTCGACACTGTCGAGGAACTCGGGGAATGTCTCCCAGTCCCATGGCATTCCCGCACGCATGGTCTTCAGCGGCACCGCCTCGTTCCGGGAAAGGCTCAGCATCGTCCGATCCTGGTCCTCCGGCCGGCATGGCGCGAACCCGAACCCGCAGTTGCCGATGACCACGCTCGTGACGCCGTGCCAGCCCGACATGGTGCACCATGGGTCCCAGAAGAGCTGACTGTCATAGTGGGTATGCAGGTCGACCACTCCCGGGGCCACGATCTTGCCCGAGGCGTCGACTACCTCGGCCGCTTCTGACGCGTCGACGGAGCCGATCACGGCGATCTTCCCGTCCTTGATGGCCACGTCGCCCTTGAAGCGCGGCGTTCGGAGCCCATCGATGATGGTGCCCGCTTTGATCACAATGTCATAGGTCGACATGTTCCCTCTTCCCTGATGAATGGGTTGGTTCGGTCTCCGTCACCGCTGGCGCCACGGACCCGGCTGTCGTGGGTCGGAGTCCTGCCTCCTACGTGAAGGTTAATTCCCGGGCATTCTCGACCATGATCCTGCGCTGGTCCACGAGGGAGAACGAAGCGACGTTGGCGAAGAAGTCTCGGGGTTGGGCCAGGCCTTCGGCGTGCGGCCAGTCCGATCCGAAGAGGATCCGGTCGACCGGGAGGTACTGGGCCAGCTTTGCCACGTCGTCCTCTACGAAGGGTGCGACCCAACAGTGCTCGATGAACTGATCAACGGGATGTGAGGTGAACATGCCCGGGTTTTGACCGGTCAACATCTCGAGCGAGTGGAGGAGGCGAGGCACCCAGTCGGCGCCGTTCTCGATATAGGCGACGCGAAGCCGGGGGAAACGCTCGAACAGTTTATGGGCCACCAGGACGGTGGCGAAGTCCTCAATGAGACGGTGTTTCATGAGCTGAGCCATCAACGAGGCTGCGCCGCCTGCTGCGTCGGTGCTCGCCAAGATCGATTGGCCCCCGCTGAGTCCCCACGTTCGGGCTACCGCCTCCGACACGTCCACATAACCGTCTTCGAAGCCGGCGTGAGCCGTCACGACGACGCCGGTCTCCTCCACCCGCGCCCAGAACGGGTCGAAGACCGGATCAGCCGGGGAACGGAGTCCGTCCGGGGTGAAGGCCGGGCCGTTGCGGATCGTTATCACGCGGGCGCCACGATCCACGCACCACTCGAGCTCGTGCACGGCAGAGTCCAGGTCCGACAGTGTCAGGAATGGCACTCCGAAGATCCGATTCTGGTACGCGAAGCCCCAATCGTCCTCGAGCCACCGATTGAAGGCGCGCAGGACTTCGATCGAAGCTTCGATGTCCGGCTGCATCGGACCTTCCATGCAGACGCCCTGCGACGGGAACAGCCATGCCGCTTCGACACCTTGATCATCCATGCAGCGCAGGCGGGCATCGCGGTTGAACCACTCGGGATGCTCGCCGGGTGCCTCACACGCGAGCTCATTGCCCACTCGGGCCTTGCTGCTTCTTCCTTGAAAATATTCGTACAGCGCGCCCGGTCGTGGACGTGCGTGCAGATCACCCGGCCCCGGAATGATCGGGTGGGCGCGATCTCCGAAGTAGTAGCGGAGCTGCCCGTCCACTTCCTTGAGTTGCACTCCCCGGTCCTTGAACTTGGGATCGCGGTACCGCGTGAAGGCGTCGCTCGTCTCCCAGTAGTGGTTGTCAGCGTCGAAGATCGTCGAGATGTTGTTGACGGGGGTCATCTCAAACTCCTCTCAGTCGCTTCCGTGCCGCAGCAGCTTGCCGGGCGTGGCCTGGGTGCATTCATCCTCGATGAAGGTCGTCTGGCCGTTGACGATGATGCGGTCGTACCCCTTTGCCCTCTGAATGAGGCGCCACTCGCCGGCCGGATAGTCCCACACGCGCTCCTGGGGCAGGGAATCGAGGGTTTCGAAGTCGTAGACGATGACGTCTGCCGGTGCCCCTTCGGCCAAGAAGCCTCGTCCCTTCAGCCCCGCAGCCTGCGCCGGGTAGGCGGAAAGGCGCCAATGGGCCTCCTCGAGCGACATGATCTCGTGTTCGCGCACCCAGTAGGCGATCAAGTCGGTTGGAAACCGTGCGGTCGTGACGAACTTGGTGTGAGCACCGCCATCGCTCACACCGGGGAGGGCGACCGGTGAGGTTGCGATCTCCTTCATGGACTCTGGAGGGGTCATCATCATGAGAGTGGCGAAACCCACCTGGAGTTGTCCGGCCACGGCAACGTCGAGGAACGCATCGATCTCGTGCTTGCCTTCACGGGCTGCCACTTCGCCGATGGTGAACCCCTCGTACGTATCCTTGAGCTTCCGGGCGTCGGGCACATCACTGGAGATCCAGTGAATCTTTATCTCGCTCAGGTCATAGCCAGCCCCGAAGAGGCCACCGCGCGCATCGTGAACATCCTTCATGGCCTGCCTGCGGTCGGGATCGGCGAACTTGACGAGCTTTTCCTCCACGCTCCCCATGCAGGCCTCTTTCCAACAGGGGATGGTGTCGGCCAGGTTGTAGTCCTCCAATGTGAACTCCGAGACGAAGTTTGTCGTGAGCGCCTGGGCGAAGACCCTCAGGCCCTCCTCTTCGTTGAGGTAGGCGAGTTGTTTGAGCGCATCGCGGGCCGAGTATTCGCCCTTCCCGTGTTGGTTGAGAGCCCCGTCCGCCAGCAAAGCGTTCCAGATGATCGGACGGCCACTCTGGCGGGCCATCAGGGCCGCAATTTCAAGCGAACCCGTGAGCTGGGCGACGCCTCGCCCGAGCGATCCGAGAGCGCGCGAGAACGCGGTCACCTCGCGATCAGTCATGCAGTCGGTGACCATCGGCGTTCCGTCGTAATCAAGCTGGACGTTTCCCAGCTCACCCGCGATCTGAGCGCTGAAGCCGCAGGCTCCGGCCGTCATGCCCTCGACGAGCAGGGCGCACATGCGCTCCAACTGTTCGTCGGTTACCCGGTGGGCCTTGGCGTTGTCCACCCCGGCCACGAAGGCGTAGAGAGGAGCGAGGGGCACGAACGACATCACGTTGACACCCTTGGGAGTGCGGTCGACGCTGTCGAGGAACTCCGGGAAGGTCACCCAGTCCCACGGCATGCCGGCCTGCATCGTCTTGAGCGGCACTGCTTCGTTGCGCGACAACGAGAGCATGGCCCGGTCGCGGTCCTCTGGCTTGCAAGGGGCGAACCCGAAGCCACAGTTGCCGATCACGACACTGGTGACGCCATGCCAGCCCGACATCGTGCACCATGGGTCCCAGAACACCTGACTGTCGTAGTGGGTGTGCAGGTCCACCACCCCCGGAGCGACGACCTTCCCCGAAGCGTCGACCACCTCTTTGCCGTCGGAGGCGCTGATGCGGCCGATCTGCTCGATCCTGCCATCCCGAATCCCCACGTCCGCCTTGTACCGTGGCGTCTGGAGTCCGTCCAGAATGGTTCCGCCCTTGAGCACCAGGTCGAATTGCGACATCTCGAGAGACCTCCCCTTTATCCCGCCAGACGGATAGGCCCGGACGGGCGAGTACAGCAAAGCACGAAGATCCGAAGACCTCCCACGGACTCAAGCTTACTACTTGCTGGACGATCAGCAAATGGTAGGTTACCCTGGTTAGCCCGGCCGGAGGATCCTCCGCAGCGGCCTGCTGGAGTCGATCACAGTCGCATCCACCACCGCAATCGGGCGAGCGCGAAGGAGGGCGGTCGAGGGGAATGAACCGGGATACGCAGGCAGCAAATCTCGTCGTCGTCAGCCGGCTATGCGAAGGCTGGCCGAGGCTCACGCGCCAGGGCTTCCACGATCTCCTCACTCCGGACTGCCTTTACATCAATGTCCCGTGGTCCAACCAGCCTCGCATCGGGCCCGACCAGGCATATGACGCACTGAGCCGTTATCAGAACGGATGGCGTGTCGAATTGCACATCGTCCACGTGGTCGCGGAAGGCGACGTCGTGCTCGCCGAGCGGCTCGAGCGTTTTCAGAAACCCGGCGACACCACGGTTCACGATCTGTACGTCATGGGCGCGTTCGAAATGAAGGATGGCAAGATCGCCAAGTGGCGCGACTACTTCGATTCCAGGCACGTCGATCCATTCCTTGATTAGGGCGACACTCGGACCGGCCTGGGCTCGTTCGTGCGCGTCCGAGAACGCGTGCCTCTGTCAAACCACCCCGAGTCGGCGAAAGGTGTCATGGTCGGTCAGGGCGGCGGCAAGGCGCGGGATATGGACCAGCACGACGGCTCGCGAACTGATCTGGGTGATGACCCAGAGGAAGTAGCCGTAAGAGAAGCTGAGTGTGTACTTCTCCCACGCCTCGTCCCACCCCGGGGCCGTGGCCCCACCCGCTTCCAGTTCTCCGAGGTAGTGACGAAGCAGGTCGCCCTCGTGGGACCGCCGAGTCTCGACGTCGAGCACGGTTGCCAAGTGGTAGCTGATGTCCGTCGCCCAGTGGCCGTGCTGCACGATCTGCCAATCGAGCCAACAGGAGCGCCCTTCCCGGTCGAGGTAGACGTTGCCTGAGTGCGTGTCGCCGTGGATCACACATGTGGTCTCGTGATCAGCGGTGCGTGTGACCGCCTCGACCAGGCTTTTCGCATCTCGCAGCTCCGGAGCGATATCGGGGCCGCGGCCGTCGTCGAGGAGTGTCTGGAGAACATCGGTGGGATACATCTCGGCCATGGGGCGAAGGCGCGGTGAGAGCCACGTCAGGCCTTCGGTTCGAGCGCCACCCCAGGTCGATGCGTGGAGGCGAGCCAACTGGCTCAGCGAGTCTCGTGTGGTGTCGAGCGAGTAGGGGCTGTGCGCGCTCAAGAATCGACCGCCGATGTCGACGATGTCGTCCATGATGATCATCGCCTGCCCCGCGGCGTCGTCGACGGCCGTGTAGTACGCACGCGGCGTGCGGACATCGAGGAGCGGGGAAAGCTCGCGGTAGAAGCGTGCTTCAGACATGAGGGTATTTCCCGGCGACCCGTCAAGGTGCCCCTTGATGCAGTAGGACCTCAGTCGACGGTGCCCGTCTGCTCCCTCCACCGTGACTCGAAACCGCACCTTCTGAGCCAGGGTTTTCGACGAATCAACCGCCTCGACGGCCACGATGCGGTCCTCGTTCATGATGTCGTCGAGTGCCCTGCTCAGCCAGTCGGCGTCGAGAACCTCCTCGAGATTTGTGGGCATAGGGATGTTCTGCACGCGTGCCAACCTAGGGCACGCTCTGCGTGCGGTCCAACGCCTGGTGCGCCCCCTCGCGAGCCGAGGCTCGTGGACGCTACGCTACGAAACTGACGAAGATATCCTCCGGACGATCGATGGTGGTTGCTGTGCCTAACCGACGCGGTGAGGAGGAGCTGGACCACCGGGACAGCTTTCCGGCAATGGGTAGCTTCCACTATCGCGGGAGGGAGAACGTCGGGTGACGGGTCGGACCGGTTCCTCGAAGGGAGCGCTGGCGGGGTGGCGGGTCTTGGAGATCGCCGACAGCATTGCCGCGTCATACTGCGCGAAGGTCATTGGTGATCTCGGGGCCCAGGTAGTGAAGGTGGAGCCGCCCGGCGGGCATCCGTCCCGCCTGTGGGGTCCGCGACGGCCTGACGCAGCGCCGGGTGAGCCCGGAGGCCGGTTCCTGTACCTGAACACCGGCAAGACCAGCTTGATCGTGCCCAACGAGGGGCTGGCGGATCGTCGGGAGCTGGCGGCGGGGTTTGACCTGGTGGTCACCGACGACCCCGCCTGGTACGGGCAGGAGGGGCTGGACGCGGCCACGACGGTACTGGTCATCACACCATTCGGCCTCACCGGTCCGTACGCCAACCACCGTGCCAACCATCTCGTGTCCTTCCATGCCGGCGGCGAGGGTTCCATCCTGCCGAGCGGTCCCGGTTTCAAGCTCTTTCCCGACCGCCCGCCGATTCAAGCCGGCACCGACCTCGGTGAGTACGACGCCGGTTGGAATGCTGCGGTCGCCGCCCTGGCGGCGATGTACGATCGCCTGCGGACAGGCCGGGGTCAGCGCGTGGACGTTTCGATCCAAGAATCGGCGCTGACCCTCAACCGGACGCGTCTCAGTCGGTTCAATAACGACGGTGTCGTGCTGCGCCGCGACGGTGGTCGCTACGGGTCGATGGGCATGATGCGGTGTCGCGACGGATGGGTGCAGCTCGTCGGCATGACGCAGGGCCAATGGGATGCCTTGGCGGCCTCACCGGATGCCGGGGAGCTCGCCGACCCCCGGATCGCCACCGGCGCCGCTCGAATCGAGAACCCCGAGCTTGCCGCAACCGCGATGCAGGCATGGTGCAAGGGCCGCGACAAGGCCGACGTGGTGCAGATCCTCGCCCTGCTTGGCGCCCCGGTCGGAGCGTATGCGACTCCGTCAGACCTCCTTGCGTCGCCGCAGCTTCGCCAACGCGGTTTCTTCCGCGAGATCGACGATGGGAGGGCGGAGCGAATCCTCATCCCAGGCCCTCCCTACCGCTTCTCCGTCACTCCGGTCGAGATCAGTTCGGCGCCGCCGGTGGGTGGCAGCGCCGGGTTCTCCGACACCGAACCGGCCAAGCCCCGTCTTCCCCCTGGCCGAGCGCTGGAGGGTATCCGGATCCTCGACTTCACCTGGGCCGCCGCCGGCCCGTACGGGACCTGTCTGCTCGCCTTCCTCGGCGCCGAGGTGATCAAGGTTGAATCGACCCGGCGCCCCGACCCGGCGCGACGGGGATTCATGGCTGACTACGGGGGCACCAACCTCTCTCCCAACTTCAACGAGCTCAATCTCGCCAAGCGATCTTTCCAGGTCGACCTGTCCCGGCCAGAAGGACTGGCGCTGGCCCATCGGCTCGTAGATCATGTCGACGTCGTCGTCGACAACTTCCGTCCCGGCGTCATGGCGAGGTTCGGTCTGGATGCTGCGAGCATCCTGGCGGCGCACCCCGAACTGGTCGTCATCTCCTCATCGGCGAACGGCGCCACCGGACCCGAAGCGATGGCCGCCGGCCTCGCCAGTATCTTCGGAGCGACCGGCGGGCTGGCGGAGCAGACGGGGTACGCCGACGGCCCACCCACGGAGATCGGTGAGTCGACCGATTTCCGGAGCGGTAGTGCGCTCGCAGTGGCAGCGCTCGCGGCGTTGCTGCACCGGGCACGAACCGGGGAGGGCCAGCACATCGACCTCGCATCGCGCGAGGTCGCAGCCTCCTCCTCCCCCGATGCCCTGCTTGCCGAACAGCTTGTCGTTCCGTGGGAGATCCGGGTGGGCAACGGTCACCGTGAGCACGCCCCACACGACGTCTACCCTGCCGCCGGAGATGACGACTGGGTTGCAGTGGCGATCACGGACGAAGCCGAATGGAAGGGCCTCTGTTCGGTGATCGAGCGCGACGGCTGGGTCCAGCGCTATCCGACGGCGGCTGCCCGGCGCGTCGCCCGCGCCGAGATCGACGAAGCCATTACGGCGTGGACCTCGCAGCGCGGGTCGCGCCCGGCATTCGAGACGCTCCAGGGCGCGGGGGTTCCAGCGATGGCGGTGATGACGAACGAGACACTGGCTGCCGATCCGCACCTCGCCGCACGCGGGGTGTTCGTGGAGATTGAACACCCGGAGATCGGGCGAACCCGTGTGATGCGGCAGCCATGGTTGTTCTCCGACCTCGATATCGACATTCGTCCTGGGCCGCTCATGGGTCAGGACAACGACACCATCTTGGACACGATCCTCGCGCTGTCTGCCAGCGAACGTGAGCAGCTCGGGGAGGTTCTCCGTTGAGCAGGCCCGATTCTCAGATCCGGATCGGAATAGTCGCGACCGGCGATGCCCACGAGGCGCACGAGCTCGAGGCACGGGAACTCGACTCTCTCTGGGTCGGCGGTCACATCGCGTCGCGTAATCCGAGTCCGGAGGTCATCATCGGACTGACGCGACTCGCCACGGTCACCGAGCGTGTCCTCGTCGGCAGTTCCATCCTGCTGCTCCCGCTCTATCCGCCGGCGCTCGTGGCCAAGCAGATCGCCGACCTCGATCGCGCCACCGGTGGGCGGTTGGTCCTCGGTGTCGGGATAGGCGGCGAGTACCCGCAAGAGTTCCGAGCCATGGGCATTCCCCTCGAGGAACGCGGCCGCCGGACAAACGAGATCATCCCGCTTCTTCGTCGGTTGTGGACGGCCACGGAGGTCACCCACGACGGGCGCTACTACGCCATGCAGGAAGTGAAGATCCACCCGGCCCCCGTCCAGCCCGGCGGGCCCCCGATCGTGGTGGCCGGCCGGAAAGAGCCGGCGATGCGACGGGCCGCGACACTCGGCGACGGGTGGTTCCCCTATATGTACTCGCCCCGTCGTTACGCCGAGTCGGTGACCCTGATCAAGAGCACCGCCGAGGAAGCGGGGCGCGACCTCGTGGGTTTCGCCTGGTGTGTGTGGGTGTTCTTCAACATCAATCCCGACGGCGATGTTGCCCGGGAGGAGGCGGCCCGGACGATGGGCGGCACCTACAACCAAGACTTCAGCCGCATGATCGACAGCGTCGCCGCCGCGGGCACCGCGGCCGAAGTGACGGCCAAGCTGGGTGCGTTCTACGACGCAGGTGCCCGCCATTTCGTGTTCCATGCGGCAACCGCAGGCGCGGACCAGCAACCGGTCCTCGACCGTCTGTTCGCCGAGGTCGTGCCGGCATTGCGTGAGCACGCTGCCGCGGCGGAGAAGGGTTGACTCCGTTCAACCCGACTGCGAACCGCATTCAAAGTTGATAGTCGATTATCCCGCGAAGATTCAGTCCGGCGCGCATGTCCTCGTAGCCGTCGTTGAGGCTTTCGAGGGAGTAGCGGCGAGTGATGAGCTCTTCGAGCTTCAGTCGCCCTTGTCGATACATCTCCAGCAGAGCTGGTATGTCCTTCGAAGGACTCGAGGCACCGAAGAGTGATCCCTGGAGACGTTTCTGGAACAAGACCATGTGCCGCATGGATATCGGAATTGCGGTGTCGTCGGCGGCTCGTGGCAGTCCAGTGAGGACGCACGTGCCGGCCTTCCTTATGGCATCGACAGCCTGGGCGACATGTTCGCCCGTAGCGACTCCCACGCACACGATGCACGAGTCAGCTCCTTGCCCGTTGGTGTAGGTCTGCGCGATCCGCGTTGCCTCTTCCATGGACGAGACGGCGTGGGTCGCTCCAAACTCGAAGGAGGCTGATCGCTTCATCTCCACTGGATCTACGGCGATCACGACCGACGCACCGGCGTGGGCGGCACCTTGGACGGCATTCATGCCGATACCGCCCGTGCCCATGACAATCACCACGTCGCCTGGTCGAACGTCGGCGGAGTGGACAGCCGATCCCCAACCGGTTCCGACTCCGCAGCTCGTGAGGCAGGCCACGTCCAGTGCCACATCGTCGGGGCACTTGATCGCCGACTGGACCGACACGGTCGACCATTGGCTAAAGGTCGCCACGCCCGCGGCCTGTCCGATCGGTTTCCCGTTGAGCTTCATCCGGCGACTCCCGTCCTCGCGCACGCCCGCAAGGATGCGCGCTCCGTTGTCGCAGAGATTCTGCATTCCCGAGGCGCACCACCGACAGAGGCCGCACATGGGGAGAAACGTGAGCACGACCCGGTCACCCACCTTCCAACCAGGAGTGTTCGGCCCGACCTCCTCCACTGTGCCGGCACCTTCGTGTCCACCGGCGAGAGGCAGGGCTTCAGGGGGTATGGGTAGGTCCCCGGTGAGAATGTGATCGTCGGAATGGCAGAGTCCGGCTGCCGCCATTTTGATCAACAACTCACCCTGGCGGGGCGCTTCGAGCTCGAGTTCGACGACCTCCCACTTGCCGGGCTGATTGAACAGTACCGCTGCTTTGGTGAGCAAGGCGCCTCCCAATAAAGAGCGTGTTACCTGGACTGATAGGTATACACATGGCAGTCCGGGTCCCGCTGCGAATAGAACGTAATTATGTAATTGTGACGTACCCGACGAAAAATATGTCTAACGTACGCGCTTGACGAGTATACGATACTCTGTTTGAGTAGAAGCATGCTCTACCTCCGCGACGTTCAGTGATTGTGCGTGAACATGTCCGGACTTGCGGCAATTCCAAGAATGAACAACCGGCAATCGGTGAGCTCTCCAGTTGAACTCTCCGCTCGACACCACAGGGGGGACCATGGCATTTGACCAATCTCTGGACTGGCTCATATCCGTTGACGATCACGTCCTGGAGCCACCGAATGTCTGGGTCGATCGGGTGCCGGCCAAGGACCGCGACCGAGCTCCACATATGGTGGTCGAGGGGGACATGGAGTACTGGATATATGACGGGAAGCGTTTCCCCAGTTCAGGCCTGAGTGCCGTTGCCGGAAAGTCCAAGGAGGAGTTCAGTCCGGAGGCGGTGACCTATGCCGAGATGCGTCCCGGGTGTTACGACGCAAAAGCGCGCCTGGACGACATGAATCGAGCAGGCATTCTGGCGTCGCTGTGCTTCCCGACCCTTACCCGGTTCTGCGGGCAGCTCTTCATGGAAGCCAGTGACCGCGAGTTCGGATTCGTGTGCCTCCAGGCCTATAACGACTGGATGATCGAGGAGTGGTGTGGTGCGGCCCCGGGCCGCTATATCCCACTCGTCCTGATCCCGATGTGGGACCCCGCCCTGGCTTCGAGGGAGATGGAGCGCTGTGTTGCGAAGGGCGCGACGGCGTTCGCCTTTTCGGAGAACCCCGCACCGCTGGGCCTCCCGACCATTCATGACAAGGACCGCTACTGGGATCCCGTGATGTCGACCGCGTCCGAAACCCAGATGGTGGCTTGTATGCATGTCGGGTCGTCGTCGACGATGCCCCAGATCGCGCCGGACTCACCGTTCATGGCCAACCTGGCATGGGGGGCGGTCCGTACATCGGGAGCTATGCTGGCCTGGTTGTTCAGTGGGATGTTCACCCGGTTCCCGGGCTTGAAGATCGCACTGTCCGAGGGCGAGATCGGATGGATGCCGTACTTCCTGGAGCGGGCAGAACAGGTTCTGGACAAGCAGCGGTTCTGGGTGCAGCGCGGCGTGCAGTTCACGGGCCACGCCACCACGGACGTGGATCTCAACACGCTCGACATTCGGGCGCTCTTCCGTGATCATGTGTTCGGCTGCTTTATCGACGACCACCATGGCATCGCCAGCATCGACGAGATCGGCGTCGACAACGTGATGTGCGAAACGGACTACCCACACTCGGATTCGACCTGGCCCAACTGCATCTCCGTCGTCAAGAAGCAGATCGGTCATCTTTCCCCGGAGGTTCAGTACAAGATCCTGCGTGGCAACGCAGAGAAGCTGTATCGCTTTACGCCGGCCGAGATCCCGGTTCTCACTGATGTCTGAGTCCGAGCGCCCGCCGAAGATTTCAATTGACAGAGACATCTGCATGGGCAGTGGTGTATGCCTCGTCTACGCCCCTGGTACTTTTGCCCAGGACAGCGAGCCGAAGGCGGTGCTCGTTGATCCGATCACCGACTCGATCGAGCAAATTCGAGTCGCGGTTGAGGCCTGCCCGACCGGAGCACTCAGCATCTCGACCAGCGATGAAGGAGCCTGATGACTGACGCCGGTCAAGTTCTCGACGTCGAGCGGGTCCGCGCGCTGTTCGACCTGCGTGCCAACTACAACGCATTGTTCGGCGGAAGCTACGAGGACGACCCCTACCCGATCTGGGCGGACCTTCGCGAGCAGGCTCCCGTACACCCGGGTGTCGTGCACGAGCTCACCGGCTTCGAGGGACCAGCCTTTTTTCATGGGCTGCCCTATCCCGACCGCCCGCACTTCTCGGCGTTCACCTATGCCGCATGCGACAGCGTCTATCGCGATGACAAGATCTTTGCTTCATCGCCGGAAGCAATCGAACTCTCCACGGACGATGTGAGTCCCCTCAACAGCATGCTGTCCATGGGCGGCAACCAGCATCGTCGGTATCGGTCTCTCGTGCAGCCCTCGTTCGTGCCGGCACGGGCGCAGTGGTGGATCAAGAACTGGATCGAGACGACGGTGGGCATCCTCATCGACAGCTTCCAGGACAGAGGTAGTGCGGAACTCAACGTGGACTTCTGCGCGGCAATACCCGTTCTGACCATCACCGGCAGTTTCGGTGTTCCTGTCGAACAGGCACTCGATATCCGGGAATCGCTCGGGGACCCATCGAAGGTCGTGGAGATGATCAAGCCGATCGTTTCGGCCCGGCGTGAGTCGCCGGAGGACGATCTCATCAGCATCCTGGTCGAGGCCGAGATCAAGGACGAGGACGGGATGACGCATCGCCTCACGGACGCCGAGATCTATTCGTTTACCATCCTCCTTCTGACTGCGGGATCGGGGACTACTTGGAAGCAGATGGGAATTACCCTGGCCGCGCTTCTCCAGCGTCCCGAGATGCTCCAGGCCGTTCGTGACGACCGCGCGCTCCTTAGGCCGGCCATTGAGGAATCTCTACGCTGGTTGCCGACCGACCCCATGTTCTCACGTTGGGTCACTGAGGACATCGACTTTCATGGTGTCGCAGTGCCGAAGGGCTCCGTGCTGCACATCTGTCTCGGTGCGGCAAACCGGGACCCGGCTCGCTGGGAACGGCCCAACGACTTCGAGATCACGCGACCGCCCAAGCCAAGCTTGGCCTTTGGGAATGGAGCCCACATCTGCCTGGGCATGCATGTGGCTCGTGCCGAGATGACCGTCGGCATCTACGCCCTACTCGACAGGCTCCCTAACCTCCGGCTCGATCCCGATGCTGAACCGCCCCGCTACATTGGCTTCTACGAGCGTGGCGCTACCGCGATCCCTGTTCTGTTCGGATAGGAGCAACCGCGCATGGAGGAAGCACCGACTTACGAGCAACCTGACACCTCACTTCTCGGAGCTGAGCACGTCCGCCGGTACCAAGAAACGAACGGCGAGGTCGGTTACCTCTGGAATGGGGTTCCGATACTGCTCTTGACCACCACGGGCCGAAGAACGGGCGAGGCTCGAACCACTCCACTCATCTTCGGCACAGATGGCGAGCGGTACCTGATCGTCGCATCCCAGGGAGGTGCCCCCAAACATCCCTTGTGGTACCTGAACCTTGTCGAAAACCCCGAAGTGAAGATCCAGGTTCTCTCGAAGCATTTTCGTGCGATGGCGCACACTGCGACCGAGGATGAGAAACCACGTTTGTGGCAATTGGTGACCGAGACGTGGCCGAATTACAACGTGTACCAGACGCGAACCGACCGGGTCATCCCGCTCGTCGTGCTCGACCCGATTGCCGAGGACGAGTAACCTGCCGCGCCGAGCACATGAGGAGGGCGTACGCCGCCCGTCACCGACTGCTCACTTTGAAGGACACCGAACTCTGTAGGCGAGCTATTCGGCGACATCGACGCATTCTCGGCTGTCTAAAGCAGGGGACCTCTAAGGAGGAGGACATGAGTAAAGGCGCATTCGAGGGCATTCGTGTGGTGGAATTGGCACAGTGGGTGTTCGTCCCGGTTGCCGGTGCCCTGCTCGCCGATTGGGGGGCCGATGTGGTGCACATCGAACACCTCAAAGGAGATCCATACCGCGGTCTGGCTACGCAAGGGATCGGTAGCGACCGAGGGGGCATCAATCTGTCAATGGCCTTGGCCAACCGCGGCAAGCGGTCCATCGCATTGGACGTCCAGAAGGAACCGGGGTTGGCCGTGCTCCATGAGCTATTGGCTTCTGCTGACGTCTTCCTTACGAACTTGCGGCCTGCCGCATTGGAGCGCCTCGGTCTCGATGCCGAGGCGCTGAGGAGCAGGTACCCCACGCTCGTGTATGCCCGCGGCAATGGCTACGGTGTTCGAGGTCCCGACGCGAATCAGGCGGGCTACGACGCTTCGGCCTTCTTTGCGCGCGGCGGTCTCGCCTACATTCTCACGCCACCCGATCGCGACCAGCCGATCATGCAGCGCGGCGCGATGGGCGATCGCAACGGCGCCATGGCTCTGGCCTTTGGAATTTCGGCTGCGCTCCTCGAGCGGACCCGAACCGGCGAAGGGTCCGTCGTTGACGTCTCATTGCTCGCCACGGCCATGTGGACGCTCTCGTCCGATATCTTGGCTGCCCTCGGTGGGGACAACCCGGTGCCGGCGCCGGCAGACAGTCGTCGTAGGTCCTTCAATCCACTTGTCGGCTCCTATCGCACGAAGGACCTGCGTCATATCCAACTCGTCTTTCTGGAAGCAGACCGCTATTGGCCTGACTTCTGCCGGGTGATCGGCCGGGAGGAACTGGTTGATGACCCTCGCTTTGTCGACTTGGCGGCCCGACGAACAAATGCCGCTGAGTGCGTCGCCCTGCTGGACGAGGAGTTCGGGCGGCGGACGTTCGCCGAATGGAAAGAGCTGCTCAAAGGACTGGATGCACCGTGGGCACCCGTTCAATCCATCACCGAGATCCTCGACGACCCACAGGTCGTGGCCAATGGCTATATCGGTGACGTCGTGATCGACGGAGAGCCGCTGTACCGACTCCCCGCGGTCCCGGTCCAATTCAACGGGTCACCACCTGAGCTGCAGCGCGCGCCCGAGCACGGTGAGCACACGGAGACGATACTGGCCGAACTCGGCTACACCTGGGACGATATCTTGAAACTGCAGGAAGCCGGGGTCATACCGTGACCGTGGCTGCTCGACTGACGCCGATCCCGGACGAGCGGTCTGCACCGTATTGGAACGCAGCGAGCGAGCACATCCTCACCGTGGCTCAGTGCTCCGTGTGTAGTGCGCTCACCCACCCCCCCGGAACGGTGTGCCCGCATTGCGGTAGTACCGATCCCGGATTCACGTTCGTCCCAGTCAGCGGGAGAGGGGTGGTCAAGTCGTGGACGCTGGTGCGCCAATCCTTCCTGCCCGGGTTCGAAGTGCCCTTCCTGCTTGTAGACGTCGAGATCGTCGAGCAATCCGATCTTCGTCTCATTGGCCGCCTGCTCTATGCTGCAGAGGAGACGCTCCATATTGGGAGGGCCGTTCGTGTGGTCTTCGAGGACATCGCTCCGGGCTTCGCCGTTCCGGCATTTGCATTGGAGGATGAGAGTTGAGCGCGTCCTTCAGCGCGAAAAATCAGGTCGCCATCGTGGGCTACGCCCAGAGCCCTATCGTGAAGCACGACACGAGGTCGCTGGGTGTCGTGACGCTGGAAACGGCGCGCAGCGCGATCCATGACGCCGGCCTCGAGGTGGACATGGTCGACGGGTTCGTCACCGGCAGTCTCTTCCCATCAGCGGGCTCCCATAGCGCTGAGGACGGCGTGAGCCTGGTCTCGGCGAACTGGTTGGCGCAAGGTCTTGGCATCAACCCGCGCTACGCCGCCGGATTCCAAGGATTCGGTCAGATTCCCGGGGCCGTCGCGTTGGCTGTCAATGCCATTGCGAGTGGCGCCGCGAACTATGTGGTGATGCATCGCGCCCTGCACAATCCGAAAGGCTCGTACCACGGCAATGTGATGCGGGAAGCGGGTGGCGGTCAACAGTGGACCGCGCCCCAAGGCTACTTCGGGCCGATTTCCATGATCGCTCTTCCGTACAACGAATACCTCCAACGCTATGGAGCGAGCCGGGAAGCGATGGCCACAGTCCTCGTTGAGGCGCGCAAGAATGGTGCACGGATCCCGTGGTCCTACTGGCACGATCAACCCCTCACGCGGGAGGAGTATCTCTCGGCTCCGATGATCAGTGATCCCATCTGTCGCTACGACTGCGACATCCCTGTGGATGGCGCGGCCGTCTTTCTGTTCACATCGGCGGATCGGGCGCGTGACCTGCCGCACCCACCCGTGTACGTCTCCGGGTACGCCACTGGGTCCCCGACGACGCACCGGCTCCCATTGCACTGGCCACTTGACGACATCATGGGAGTCGGAGCTGAGACGGCCCGGCGCCTGTGGAGTAGCTCCGGCATAGGGCCCAACGACATCGATCTCCCCCAGCTCTATGACGGATTCTCCCCCTTCGTCTACTTTTGGCTCGAAGCGTTGGGCCTTTGCCCCGTGGGCGAGGCCCACCGTTTCGTTGAGGGTGGTGGAATCGACAGCGACCGCCCGGACGGCTTGCCGGTGCTCTCCGGCGGCGGGGCGCTCGGAAATGGACGAATGCACGGGATCCCGCAGATGCTCGAGTGCTACCTGCAGCTCTCTCGGCGAGCTGGTGATCGCCAACGTGAGCAGGCTTCGATCGGGCTGGCCTGCCATTCGTCACCGCACTTCGGCGGCGCCGTGATCTACAGCGCCGATCGGTGAGCGAAGAGGGCAACTCCCGATGACATGGGTTGAGCGCACGGTTGACCGTTCGCCAGCCATGCAGCGCACGCGGAATCGGAGGATCGAACAGGCCAAGCTGATCATCGATGCGGCGCGGCAGCTCATCGCCGTCAAGGACTCCTCGTTCACTCTGCAGGAGCTGGTGACACAGGCCGATGTGGCGCTCCAGACGTTCTACCGGTACTTCTCGAGCAAGGATCAGCTGATTCTTGCTGTGATCGAAGAGATGATCACCGAGACTTGTCAGGTGTACGAGGAACGGTCCCGCCGCATCTCCGATCCGATGGACCGTCTCCAGTACTACATCATGACGACGTTAGGACCCGCCTCGCTCGGTGAGGAGAACGCCAGAGGTGCGCAGTTCGTCACCGCCGAGCATTGGCGCCTGCATCGTCTTTACCCGGAAGAGTTGGCCCAGGCGACAAAGCCCTTCACCGATTTGATTCTCCGTCAGGTCGTCGCGGCCACCGATGCTGGAGTGCTGACGCCGAGCGATCCGCAAGGTTCGGCCTGGCTGATCAATCAGCTCGTCACCGCAGTGTTCCACCACTATGCATTTGCACCACACGACGAGTCCCGTGAGGGCGTGGGGGACCGGGTTTGGCTCTTTTGCCTCGGTGCTTTAGGGGGGTTGGAAGAACAGGTTGATCGGCATGGCTGGCTTCCGGGAAGTCGGACGAGCACACAACCGACGACGTCGGGTCCTTTGCCGGCAGGTGCGGCGTAGCAGATCCAGTCCGGATTGATCCAGATCGGTGACTATGATCAGCAGACGATGCCAACCGGGTCAAAGTCGGCGAAAATCGAGCCGGATCGTCACTCCGCAAGAGGAAAGCAGACCCGGTCGCGCTTACTTGTTGCGGGGAAATCAGTCTTCGAACGTGATGGATTTCTGCAGGCACGGATTACCGACATTGCGGCAGAAGCCGGAGTGTCCCATGGATCGTTTTACCACTATTTCGAGACGAAAGAAGCGATCTTTCGGGAGATTGCCGAAGGAATAGAAGTCCAGCTCCTCTCCATGAACGACGCAGCGCACGAGCTCAACAATGACGCGGACCCAGTTGAACGAATTCGGGCGGCGAATCGATCGTACCTACACGCATACAGGAAAGAATCCAAAATCATGAAGGTGATCGAGGAGGTCAGCCGGTACGACGAAGAGGTTCGGCTCGTGAGAGTCCAGCGCGACAACGAGCTGGCCGAACGCCTCGAGTCGACGATTTCCAGGCTTCAGCGCGATGGCCTGGCGGACAAGCGGGTAAACGGACGGTACGCGGCGATGGCGTTGGGTGGCATGGTGGCGAGGTTTGCTGAGCAGTTGTTCGTGGGTGGCGGCGAATATGACGAGGACGAGGCCGTCGAGCAACTGACGGTCCTCTGGGCGAACGCCCTCGGTATCGCTCCGGGCACAGGGACTCGTCCCTAACGACGCAGCGTGGGGACCGGGTTCAGCCATCCTCCTCGCCGGAGATGTGCGCATAGCTTCCGTCAGGAGTATCCATGCGTTGACCTGGCACCGGAATTGGCGCACCGTTCGGCGTCGTTCCCGGGGTCACCCCCCAGGTGGCCCTGGTCACGCGGGAAGTGGCCACTCTCAGCCGCTTCATAACGACCGGAATCTCCTGGGAGGTGAGCTGATCTCGGAATGCGACGACGGTGAGGGCGAGCCGGACGGTCCCCTCGGGGTCGAAGACCGGCGCAGCGATGTGTGCAACCGGGAGGCGTTGGACTTCCCGCAGCTCGAAGAGGAGATAGTCATCGACGTCGCCGGCACCTTCGGGGTTCTCGCCGGCGGCCCTACCGATGGCGACCGAGTAACCCCGTTCACGTACCACGGCCAGAGCATCGAGGTAGCGCGCGCGCTTGGCGGGCGTAACCTGCACACTGGCCAGCCAGTGCTCCACCCGATCGCGGCTTGCCCACGCGAGGAAAACAGTACCGATGGGCGGCACCAAGGGGAACCGGGAACCGACGCGCATATTGATGCCGAAGGATCCCGGCGACGGCGTGTGGGCGAGTATGACGATCTCGGATCCGACGACGCTACTGGCAACGCAGTCCAGGTTGAGCTCGCGGCCCAACTTTGTCATCTCCACGCGCGCAAAGGGCAGCGCGTTCTGGTCGTGCAGGAAGGAATTGGCGATCGGCAGCATGCCAGGTCCGAGCGAGTAGGTCTTGTCGTCGTGGCGGATGAGGTAGTTGCGGTCGGCCAACAGCGTGAGCGTCGCGTGGCAACTTGCCTTGTTCATCGCGAGCGTACGAGCGATCTCGGAGAGACCGAGGAGTTCCGGAGTGCGATCGGCGAGCAGCTCGAGGATCTCGAGGGCCCGCTCCACCGCTGGGACCTGACGTCCCATCCCCGGCTAGCGGTTTCTCACGGGCGAAGCTCGCCGCTGGCGGAATGCACCTTGGCGAACGTCATCAGGTCGCCCGAAGCTCACGTGAACCCGGATCGTCACGGGTTCGCTGCTTGCCCCTCTCCTCACGATGTATTTCAACTGGCCCGCTGTTCGAGCTTCGGTATCACGTGCTTCCCGAGGTTCTCGATCGTCTCCATGACCTCGTTGTGCTGGAGCTGGCCGAATTGCACGTAACAGATGACCGAGTCACAGCCGATTTCCTCGTAGCGTGCGAGCTTCTCGAGGCACTGCTCCGGGTCACCGACGATGACCATGTCCTGGTCGTTGAAGAACTTCGGGTCGACCTTGCCGGCCTGCGTATCCCGGAGACGAGGGAAGAGCTTCTCGATCTCTTCCGCTGACACGTTGGGAGGGAGCTCCCAGTCGATGAGGAATTGGGCCATGTGGTCGTACCACCAGCCCACTGAATTCCATATCCCATAGGATTCGGCCCTCTCCATATCCTCGGCACAGTGGACGAGCGTGTACGGCGCCACCTTGGTGTTCTTCACGCGGGTGAGGGGCTCGGTGCAGTTCGCCGAGGCCTCACGGTAGATCTTTATGCGCCGTGCGAGCTCGTCGACCGGCTGCATGATCGTGAGCGCAAGCATGCCGAGGCCGAGCTGGCCCGCCAGCTCGACGCTGCCAGGGCTCACGGCCGCCATCCACGCCGGGGGGTGCGGGTCCTGATACGGCTTCGGGGTGATCGAACGAGTATCGCCCTCGTAGGACGGGAATTCGGGAAACTTCATGAACTCGGAGTCCCAGCTGAACTTCTCCTGCTCCCACATGGCGACAACCGCTTCGATGGCATCCTTCCACGACTCACGGCTGGTGGCGGGGTCCACGCCGAAGGCCTTCTGCTCGTGCGGTATCGAACGTCCCGTGCCCCATTCGACGCGCCCTCGGCTCAGTAGGTCTACCGCGGCGACGGATTCGGCGGTATGCACCGGATGGCGAAACTTGCTCGGCGTCAGTGTCACACCGAAGCCCAGGCGGATCTGGTCGGTGACCTGCGACAACGCGGCGAGGAATACGTCGTTGACCGGCATGTGCGACCGCTCGATCCGGAAGTGGTGCTCCACAACCCAGACAGTGCCGAACCCGAGCTTGTCGGCCAGCTTGATCTGCTCGATCGCCTCGAAGTAGGCCGCCTGCTCCGCCTCCCGCTGATTGTACGGATACGGCTTGTCCGGCCACGGTTTGGGGGCTTGCACTTCGTAGAGAAGGTCCAGCTTCATGTCAGTCTCCTGTCGGGTTTGACGGATGGTGTCCGGGCTTTTACGCGTGAGCGAGGAATGAAATGGCGTTGATCCTGTGGCCCGGCGACGTGGAGACGCCCCACCACTCGGCTCGACCAACATCCTCCTGGCATCCGGTCGCTAGAGCAATTTCATATTTCTTATGTCGAACGGTAGTCAATTACCGGCCCGCCGTCAAGACGTAGCCGCCAGGCAAGAAGCCTGGTTATCCGGCAGAGAGGGCTCACTACTTGGTCGCTCTACAAACCATAGGGTTGACGCGGAGACCCGCGAGGCGAAACATGTGTGGGTTCCTCCCCCGGAAGAGAGAGGATGCATCCACCAGGCTTGCCGAGAGCCCGGGAAACCATCGCTGTGGCCAGAAGGGGAGACATGCTCGACTACCTGATCAAAGGCGGGACCGTCGTCGACGGCACCGGCGGCAAGCCGTATGTGGCCGATGTCGGCATTCGGGACGGCCGTATCGTCGAGAGCGGCGGCGTCCGCAACGCGCGGACAGTGCTCGACGCCTCTGGGCTACTCGTGACGCCCGGGTTCATCGATCCGCACACGCACTACGACGCGCAGCTGCACTGGGATGGCTGGGCTACCCCGTCGAGCCTGCATGGTGTCACTACGGTGATTGCCGGTAACTGTGGGTTCACGCTGGCGCCGCTCAAAGAGGAGGACGCCGTCTACACCCAGCGCATGATGGCTCGGGTTGAGGGGATGCCGATCGAGTCGCTTCGAGCTGGTCCCTCATGGAGCTGGCGCAGTTTCGGTGAGTTCCTCGATCGCCTCGACGGGCAGGTCGCCGTCAATGCAGGGTTCCTCGTCGGTCACTGCGCGCTCCGGCGTTACGTGCTCGGCCAGGACGCGGTGGAGCGGGCATCGACCGACGACGAGGTCGCCGTCATCTCCGCTTTGCTGGAAGAGTCACTGTCCGCAGGTGGACTTGGCCTCTCGCTGTCCCGTTCGTACACGCACACTGATGGCGACGGGCGTCCGGTGCCGAGCCGGCTCGCCTCCGAAGACGAGGTCCTGGCGCTGTGCGATGTCGTCGGCCGTTACGACGGCACGTCGCTCGAGGGCATCACCGACGGATGCATCCGAGGCTTCGACGATGACAGTGCCGAATTCATCGCCCGGATGAGCGCCCGGGCTCGGCGCCCACTCAACTGGAATCTTCTTCCCATTGCATCTGGGATGGCGTCCTACGTCGACAAACAGCTGCGCCCTTCGGCCCTCGCCCAAGAGCTCGGTGGGCGGGTCGTTGCCCTCTCGATGCCTGTCGCGAGCGAGAGTTGCGTGACACTCGGTTCGTATTGCATATGGTGGATGGCGCCCGGCTGGGACCGGGTGCTCAGCCTGCCGCTAGCCGAGAAGAAGGAGGCGCTGGCCGACGCTGAGGTCCGAAACCGTCTTCTCAAGTCGGCGCAGGGGCCCGACGCCGGAGTCGGCGCATCGGCCGGTCGAATGGGCAGGTACCGTTTTGGCGCCACCACCGCACGCCGGAACGAGGGGCTTCAGGGGCGCCTCGTGTCTCAGGTTGCCGCCGAGCGGGGCATCGACGATTTCGCATGCGTGGTAGCGGCGTCCACCGCCGAGGACTTCGATCTCGACTTTTGGCCGGAACGCCCGACCGACCCTGACGACGACCCTTCGTATCGCGCCCGGCTGTGGGAGAGCCCCGACGTCCTCATCGGCGGTTCTGACGCAGGCGCCCACCTCGATCACCTGCTTGGATCCGCCTACCCAACCCGGTTCCTCGCAGACGTTCTGCGCGGAAGCCGGATTGTTGCCCTGGAACGGGCGGTGCGCCTCATGACCGACGTACCCGCACGCCTTTTCGGGCTGCGCGATCGCGGTCGGATCGCACCGGGGTGGCGGGCCGATCTCGCCGTGCTCGACCCGAATACGGTCGGCAGTGGCCCCGTCCGGCGCGCCTACGATCTCCCGGGCGGCGGTTACCGCCTAATGGCGGGATCCGAAGGCGTCGTCCGGGTCTTTGTGAACGGGGTCGAGACGATCAACGATGGCGTGCCGACCGCGGCCAGGGCCGGCATGATCCTTCGTTCCGGGCGCGATACCACCGCCACGGCCACCAGCTGAGCCGCCTCCATGAAGGACGAAATCCTGACGATACGCGCTGTTCAGTAGGGGTTGCCGTCGCGATCCAAGTAATCATTGGTCGCGACGCCCTCCGCGACGAGGCGCTTGTAACCGTCGTCGTCGACACCGAGGATCTCCTTGAACACGTACTCGTTGTCCTGGCCGAGTATCGGCGCACCTCGTTCCCACGCCAGCGGGATTCCGCTGAACGGGTGTCCCAAATGGTTGTAGGTGCCGACGTCAAGGCTGGTGAGCGGTCGAATCCATTGTCGGGCTGCGATCTGCGGATCCGACGCCAACATGGCGTCGGATCCGCACGGCGCTGCGGCGACTCCGACGGCTTGGAGGGCATGGAAAGCGGTGTCGGCTGTCACTGTTGCCGCCCATGCGACGATGGCATCGTCAAGCTCGTCGTGTGCCCCTTGCCTACCTGCGACGTCGGCCAGCCGTTCGTCCTCAGCGAGATCGGCGCGCCCGAGCACCCTTGTGAGGCCCTGCCACGCGAAGTCATTGTGGACCGTGATACCGAGCCAACACCCGTCGGAGCAGAGGTACATGCCCTGCGGCGCACGGAGGGGATCGCGATTGCCGAACCGCTGCGGAGCCCTGCCGAGCTGCAGGTTCACGAACACGTCACCGAGCTCAGTCAATAGGTTCTCGCTCTGCGCGAGTTCTACGACCTGACCGCGCCCGACCACGGCGCGGTAGTGCAGCGCGGCGAGCGTCGCGAATGCACCCGCCGGACCGGTGACGCTGTCCATGTGCTGGGTGGAGGGTGATTCCGTCAGCGATGTACCCCGATGTCCGATGAGGGTAGTCAGACCCGTGAGGCCGTCGAACTGCCCGCCAAAGCCTGTGTAATGGGCCCAGTCGCCGCAGAGGCCGGCCGGCGGCAGCCTGACGATGATCATCCGCGGATTGACCTTCAAGAGTTCAGTCTCGTAGATTCCCATCTGGTGCAAAGTCGTTGATTTGAGATTTTCGACGAGCACATCACTGGCAGCGACGAGGCGCATGAACATCTCACGCTGCTCGGGAATGCGGACGTCGAGCGTGCACGAGCGCTTGCCGCGAGCAAGCGAGTTGTTCATGGCGTGGCGGTTGTAGGGCCGATCCTCCCGGCCGGGAGCAAGCGGTCCGTACAATCGCGCGAGCGCTCCAAGCACCATTGCTGTCTCAGGGCGCGGGACATACCCTTTCGTCGTCGGCGGGAAGACGTACGGTGTCTCAACGCGTATCACCTCGGCACCGAGGTCACCGAGGAGCGAGGTGAGGTAGGGACCCGACCATACCGTCGTGAGGTCCAACACGCGAACATCCCGAAGCGGCGGCGAGTCGGCATCGCGCACGCCGATCGGCGGCGCCGGGGTCTGAACGTCGCCCGCCCATCGAAGTGCCTCGCCCTGGCCGAGACGTGGCGCCGTTCGCCGTAGCTTCCAACCGCCCTCGGTGAGCCGGTATGGTGCCCCGGGGAGAAGCAACGAGCCCAGTTTCTCATCTGTGGCGTGCACCCAGAAGCCGCGCTGGTGGAGATGATCCGCCACCAGCAACTCAGCTGGCTCGTTGACAGGTGTTACCGGCCATCCGGCTGCCTGTGCCAAGTCCGTGATCTCCTGTCGCGTGCGGTCGAGGAGCCACGGATACAGCACGCCGTCGAGGATCTCCTTGGTCTCTAGCCGCATGAAGGCATCGGGCCTCGCGAACGCCTCGGCCAGTTCGTCGCTCCCGAGCACGGCCAACATCTCGGGAAGCTGCTGTGTCGTCATCATCATGGCGACGTACCCGTCGGCGCACGGAAAGACCCCGAGCGGCAGAAGCGTGTCGCTGCTCGTGGGTGCGGGCTGGTGGGTCTCTGCCCGGCCGCTGTACTCCCACCCCAGATAACGCGACACGCGCGCCGGGCCGGCCGCCAACGCCTCGACCGCGGCGCAATCAAGGAGCGCGCCCACGCCGGTGGCGCGGGCGCGCTCCACTGCAGCAAGAGCGCCAAGGGCTGCCGTGTGGCCGACAGCGGCTTCGCCGAGAGACATCGGTAACTTGATCGGACCCCGCTGGTCCATGACGATGGTCCCGCTGAATGCCTGAGCGGTCAGGTCGCTCCATGCATAGTCGGCGTACGGCCCTGTGGTTCCGAAACCCGTGATTGCAAGTATCGTCAGTCCGCGCGTGCTCGCCATCAGCTCGTCGCGGCTGATACCCCAGTCAGCGAGGCTGCGGTATCCAGGTGTCTCGATCACGAGATCGACGCCGGCGAGGACTTCGTAGAGGGTCGCGACATTCGCCGATCCGACATCGATGACAACACTGCGCTTGTTGGTGTGGAGGTGGGCAAACATCCCGGCGTCGGCACGGAGTGGGTCACCTTCGGGTGGTTCCACCTTCAGCACGTCGGCGCCGAGGTCGGCGAAGGCCTTGCCGCACCACCCCGCGGCGACACCTATGCCGAGCTCGACAACTCTTAGATCGCTCAATGCCTGGCGCACGATGTCTCCGTCCCCGATCCGGCGTGTGTCCCGGCGTCCATTGTCTCCATGAGGATAATCGCCTTCGGATGCATCGACCTCCCCACATTAGGGCAACGTGAGACGTCGGGATTCGTGGCAACATGCGTGCGACGACGTTCCGGTGACTGGAGGTCACATGAGCACGGGATGGGATGACATCGCCGTCTTCGAGGTGGAATTCGACCCGATCGAGGTTGACGAGCTTCGCCGGCGGTTGCGGAGCACTCGCTGGGCCGAGCGCGAGACCGTGGACGACTGGTCGCAGGGCGTGCCGCTCGAGTTCGTGCAGGACCTGGCCGCCTACTGGCTCGATGGTTACGACTTCGCTGCTGCTGCTGTACGCATGAACGCGTGGCCGCAGTTCACGACCCGCATTGATGACGTG
>Ga0307373_10002880_pt1 | contig 30665 bp, 25 predicted proteins | sample OX2MG_FD_202534 | JGI IMG/M metagenome (GOLD analysis project Ga0307373, IMG submission 202534) | Soil microbial communities from Risofladan, Vaasa, Finland - OX-2 | ecosystem: Environmental > Terrestrial > Soil > Coastal area > Acid sulfate soil | place: Finland: Risofladan, Vaasa | collected... | reverse complement strand
ACGAGGGCAAGCGAGGCGATGCTCACGAGGAGCGGATTGGCGACCCCGAGCTCGTCGACGAGCACGAAGCCCCCCGGCAGGCCGAGGAAGCAGGCGGCGGCCGAAAAGACGCAGAGCACGTGGCGGGTGGCCCCCACGACGACCGGGGCGAGGAAGACGAAACCCCACGTGAGGTACCAGGGCTGGACGACGGGCCCGAGCGCGGCGAAGGCGACGAGGGTCCAGCCGATCGCCCGCAGCGGGCCGATCGCCTCCGAGCCGAGCAGCAGGCGGAGCGCGACCCCCACCGCGAGGAGCATCGCCCCGCCGCGGGTCAGCGTGAGGAACGGGTGCGCGAGGCCACCGAGGCCGACGAGGCCGGCGATCTTGCCACCGGCGAGGCCGAGGGCGGTCGCCGGGTCGAGCCAGGAGCGGATCTGGTCGGGGTTGGAGAGCCCGGAGATCCAGCCCCATCCGAGGCCGGCGAGCACCGAGACGGCGGCCATCACCCCGCCGGCGATCAGCAGCGCGCTGGCCGTCGGCCGCACCCGCTCGCGGGGGCTGTGGCCGGGGCCGATCCACTCCCAGCCGATGTAGATCACACCGACGATCGCCGGCACCTTCACCACCGCGCCGAGCGCGCAGCACACGATGCCGAGGAAGAATTGGCCGCGCCGCGCCAACGCGTACCCGACCGCCAGCAGGCCGATCATCAGTGCGTCGTTGTGGCCACCGCCGATGAGGTGCAGCAGGATCAGCGGGTTGAGCGCCGCGAGGGTGAAGGCGGTCGCCCCGTCGCGGCCGAAGGAGCGGGCGATCGAAGGGATCGCGACCGCGAACAGGAGCGTGCCCACGAGGGCGAGGAGACGCATGCCGACCACCGAGGCGAGCGGGTCGTGGCGGGCGATCTCGACGATCCAGCCGGCGAGGGCGAGGAAGACCGGACCATAAGGCGAGGTGACGTGGCCCCAGAGGCCGTCCGGAAGGTAGGTGAGGATCGGCGAGCTGCCGAGGTCGGCGGGGCCGTAGAGGTAGGGGTTGAGGTGGTGCGACATCATCTCGCCCTGCGCCGCGTAGCTGTAGAGGTCCCGCGAGAACAGCGGCGCGACGACGAGCAGCGGCAGCGCCCAGGCGCAGAAGACGAGCGCCAGCCGCCGGAGCGGCACGCCGCGGTGGCGCGAGACGACGCGCACGATGTCGTACCAGGCGCGCATCAACAGGATCATCCCGCCGTAGACGGCGACGACCCCGAAGAACAGTCCCGAGCCGGGCGGCGGGACCGGCGCGTTGCAGGGTGGTGCCGCGGCCGAGATGTCGCAGGCGCCGGGGATCCCGAAGAACCAGGCGCCGGGGATCTTCTCGGTGAACGGTGAGTTCGGCTGGCTGGCGCCGAGGGTGATGAGCAGCGTCCCGAGGAAGCCGACGAAGCCCGACTGGAGGAGGCGGCGGTGCACCAGTTGCTGCACCTGCTCGTAGGGTGCAGCCGCACCCGAGCCGCGGGCGAAGAGCGAGGCGAGGGTGCGGCCGCGGACGCGCAGCGGCTCGAGGGCGGCCGAGAGGCGCTCGCCGGCGAGGGTGAGCGCACCGAGAAGTCGGGAGCGTCCCTCGACCGCGGTGGCCGGCCGGTCGAGGTCGGTCATCGACATCGTCGCGAGTGTACCGACCGTCCCCCGCAGGCAACCGGCAAAATCGCTCGTGAACAAGAACCTCTCGCGTCGCCGCCACTATCCGCGAGGCCCTCGCCGCGCTGCCTCGGGCTCGGGTGGTGCTCGCCCTCGGCGCCGCCCGAGGCCTACAGGCCCAACCTCAGTGAGGCCCCGGCGCTCTCCCCGTGCTCGTAGACCTCCGCGGCGGGCCCGACCACGAGCGGGTCGAGCACCCCGACCAGCTCGTGGTCCTTGCCGGGGTAGTCGAACTGGCTGAGCACCTGGCGCATCGCGCCGAGGCGGGCGCGCTTTTTGTCGTTGCTCTTCACCACCGTCCACGGAGCGAAGGGCGTGTCGGTGGCCTTGAACATCGCCTCCTTGGCGGCGGTGTAGTCGTTCCAGCGGTCGAGCGAGGCGAGGTCGGTCGGCGAGAGCTTCCACTGGCGGACCGGGTCGATGCTGCGGATCAGAAAGCGCGTCCGCTGCTCGGCGCGCGAGACCGAGAACCACAGCTTCACGAGATGGATGCCGTCGTCGACGAGCAGCTGCTCGAAGACCGGTGCCTGGCGGAGGAAGCGCTCGTACTCCGCGTCGGTGCAGTAGCCCATCACCCGCTCGACGCCCGCCCGGTTGTACCAGGAGCGGTCGAACAGGACGATCTCGCCGGCGGAGGGGAGGTGCTCCACATAGCGCTGGAAGTACCACTCCCCCTGCTCGCGCTCGTTCGGCTTCTCGAGGGCGACGGCGCTCGTGCCACGGGGGTTGAGGTGCTCGGTGAAGCGCTTGATCGTGCCGCCCTTGCCGGCCGCGTCGCGCCCCTCGAACAGGACGAGGAGGCGGCCGCCGGTGTCCTTCAGCCAGTTCTGCAGCTGCAGGAGCTCGATCTGCAGCGCGCGCTTCACGACGTCGTACTCGGGGCGCGCGAGGCGCTCGTCGTAGGGGTAGCCCTCCCGCCAGGTGTCGACGAGGCGCCCGTCTTTCCAGCGCAGCACCGGCTCGTCCTCGTCCTCGGTCTCGTCGAGCTCGAGCTGGTCGAGGTACTTGGAGAGGTCGAGGTCGAGGTCGAGGAGCTCTCCGTCGGTCTCGACGGTCATCGAGGTCCCCGGCCCGGACGGTGCGCGGCCGTGCTCACCTCCGCATCCTTGTCGGCGCGCCGGCGCTTTGCGAGCGGCAGCGGCGAATCGGGTAGAGACAAGGACGGCCGAGGTGGGGAGGGGCGATGGACGTCGTCGAGGAGGAGCACAAGTACGAGGCGGAGCGCTCGACCGAGCTCCCCGACATCGAACGGGTCCTTCCGAGCGGCGCGCGCATCGCGCATCGCGCACCGATCGAGCTCGACGCGACCTACTTCGACACCACCGACCGTCGGCTGCTGCGCTGCGGCCTCACGCTGCGACGCCGCAGCGGGGGCGGCGACGCGGGGTGGCACCTGAAGGTCCCCGGGGAGGGGGCGGCGACACGGGAGGAGATCCGTCGCCCGCTCTCGGCCGCGCTGCTCCCCGAGGTGCCGGCCGAGCTCGCCGACCTCGTGCTCGCCCGGCTGCGGGGCGAGCCGCTCCGCCCGGTGGCGCGGATCCGGACGCGGCGGGTCGTGCACGAGGTGCTCGACAGTGCGGGGCCGGTCGTCGAGATCGCCGACGACACCGTGCGCGCCGAGGTCGTCGGCGAGGCGGGGGCGAGGAGCTGGCGCGAGATCGAGGTGGAGGTGCAGCCGAGGGGTCACAAGCTCGCGAAGCGTGTCGCGGCGTCGCTCCGTGCCGTCGGCATCCGCCCCTCGACCGAACGCTCCAAGCTCGCGACGCTGCTGTTGCCGGACGACTCGCGCGACGCGCGCGTCCACCACCGGCGGGAGGTGCTGCGGGCGCGCCTCGTCGAGCAGAGCGAGGAGCTGGTCGCCCGTGACCTCGACGTCCGTCGCGGGAGGCCCGATGCCGTCCACGACCTGCGCGTCGCGGCGCGTCGGCTGCGCAGCTGTCTGCAGAGCTTCGCCCCGCTGTTCGACGAGGGATCGTCCGCGCGCCTCGGCGTCGAGCTCCGCTGGCTCTCCGGGCTGCTCCGCGCGGCGCGCGACCTCGAAGTGCTGGCGCGCCGCATCGACGGCGAGATCGGCGAGGCACTCGCCCTCCGCGGCCGCGCCGAGGTTCGGCGGGCGGTGAAGGCCCAGATCGAGCGCGAGCAGCGCGCCGCGGTCGCAGACCTCGACGAGGGCCTGCGCAGCCCCCGCTACGCGGCGCTCCTCGACGACGTGCTCGCCTTCGCCGACCGACCCGCCTATCGCGCCGGCCGCCGACCCCGCCGCCAGCAGCTCCTCGCACGCGTCGACCACGACGCTCGACGCGTGCGGCGGCGCCTGCGGCGGGGACGGCGCGCGGAGGGGCCCGCACGCGACGTCCTCCTCCACGAGGCCCGCAAGGCCGCGAAGCGCGCCCGCTACGCCGCCGAGACGATCGCTCCGCTGCGTCCGCGCCGCGCCGCTGCGCTCGCGCGCCACTTCGAGGAGGTGCAGGAGCGGCTCGGCGAGCGCCAGGACGCCGTGGTCTCCCGCGCCTTTCTCGAGGAGTTGGCGCACGACGGCGACGACGCCTCGCGCGCAGTGACCTTCGCGCTCGGCGCGCTCGCCCGCGACGAGGAGCGGCGGGTCGCCGAGGTCGACGGCCACCTCCCAAAGGCGCGGGCGGCGGCGCTCGGCGGCTGATCGGTGCTCCGGCTCCGCGCGAACGGGCAGCCCGCCGACGCCAGGAACCGGCGGCCGATCGAAGCTCGAAAAGCCGCCTCGAGCTGGGCGTCTACTGCCTAATGCGACGTGGGCCGGGTAGGATTCGAACCTACGAAGGCGCTGCCGGCAGATTTACAGTCTGCTCCCGTTGGCCACTTGGGTACCGACCCGTCGGGGCGACACCCTATCCGAAGGCCCGCACGCCGAATCCGAAGGCCCGCACGCCGAATCCGAGGGCCCGAGGCCAGAGCCGACGGCCCGCAAGCCGAGATCCGGGGGCGCCCTGGCTATCGTTTCCGGCATGCCGACTTTCGACATCACCTCCGAAGTGGACATGCAAGAAGTCCGCAACGCCGTCGACCAGGCCGAGCGCGAAGTCTCGACCCGCTTCGACTTCAAGAACACCGGGGCGACGATCGAGCTGCGCCCCGAGGAGATCGAGCTGCACGCGCCGACCGACGACCGCCTGCGGGCGCTGCAGCAGGTGCTCGAGGAGAAGCTCGTCCGCCGCAACGTCTCGCTGAAGGCCCTCGACTACCAAAAGGCCGAGGAGGCCTCGAAGGGCACCCTCCGCCAGCTCGTGAAGCTGCAGGCCGGCATCTCCTCTGACCGCGCGAAGCAGATCAACAAGGCGGTGAAGGACCTCAACCTGAAGGGCGTGAGCTCCCAGGCCCAGGGTGAGCAGGTGCGCGTCAACGGGAAGAAGCGCGACGACCTGCAGGCGGTGATCGCGGCGCTGAAGGAGCTGGACCTCGGCATCCCGCTGCAGTTCGGCAACTTCCGGGACTGAGCCACCCGCACGGTCCCACCGCCGGCCGCTACGCCGGCGCTGCGGGGTGGATCCTCACGTCAGCGGAAGAGCAGCGTCGCGTCGTGCGCGAACGAGACGAGCGGCTGCGGCCAGATGCCGAAGAAGAGCGTCGCGAGGACGACGATGCCGAGCCCCGAGAGCGCCCAGTTGTCGAGGGCGAGCGCGCGGGTGGCGTCCAGCTGGCGGAGCGCGAGCGCCGTGCCGCCGCCGCTCGCCCCGGCTGCGGCCTGCTCCGCCACCTCCTCGTCGACCGCCGGCGCCTCGCCGAACATCAACAGCACGACGCGCAGGTAGAAGAAGACGGCGATCGACGCCGAGACCATCGCGATCACCGCGAGCGCGTAAGAGTGGGCGTCGACGGCCGCCGCGACCACGTAGAACTTGGCGAAGAAGCCGGTCGTGAAGGGCGCTCCCGCCTGGGCCAGGAGGAGCACCGCGAAGGCGATGGCGAGCGTCGGCGCGCGTCGGCCGAGGCCGCGGTAGGACTCGAGATCGTGGGCCTCGTCGCCGCGGCCGCCGACGATGGCGACGACCGCGAAGCTCCCGAGGACGAGCAGCGCGTAGGCAAAGAGGTAGTAGAGCGCGCCGGAGCGGCCGCGCTCGGTCGCTGCCTGCACGCCGAGCAGCACGAAGCCTGCGTGGTTGATCGAGGAGTAGGCGAGCATCCGCTTCACGTCGCGCTGCACGAGTGCGACCACCGCTCCGGTGAGCAGCGTGGCGGTGGCGAGGATCCAGAGGATCGGCTGCCAGTCGCTCGCGAGCGTCGGGTAGCTCGAGAACAGCACCCGCAGCAGCGCCGCGAAGCCGCCGACCTTGGCGACCGCCGCCATGAAGCCGACCGCGGGCGTGGGCGAGCCCTCGTAGACGTCGGGCGTCCACATGTGGAAGGGCACCGCCGCGATCTTGAAGCCGAAGCCGGCGATGAGCAGCACCAGCCCGGCGAGGAGCACCCCGTTGCTGAGGACGGTGTTGCGCGCCAGGAAGGCGCCGATCTCGGCGAGGTTGATCGAGCCGGTCGCCCCGTAGGTGAGGGCGATCCCGTAGACGAAGACCGCCGAGGAGAAGGCGCCGAGGACGAAGTACTTCATCGCCGCCTCGGTCGAGCCCTCGCTGCGGTGGTCGAAGCCGGCCATCACGTAGAGCGGGAGCGAGAGGACCTCGAGGCCCAAGAAGATGAGGATCAGGTCGTCCGCGCTGCCCATCAGCATCGCCCCCGCCGCCGCGATGAGCGCGAGGACGTAGTACTCCGGGCCGGCCATCTGCTCGCGGCGCAGGAAGCTCGCCCCGAAGAAGGGGGCGAGGATCACGACACAGGAGATGAGGACGTACACGAAGCAGGTGAAGCCGTCGACGGCGACGGCGTGCGCGATCGCGCTCGAGGCGCCGTGGTCCTGGACGTCGTGCCAGAGGATGAGCGAGGCGATGAGCGAGGCGATCCCCGCCCCGCTCGTCGCCGCGGCGTAGGCCTCGGTCGGGATCGTGCGGCTGACGAGGGCCGAGACGGCGAGCAGCACGAGCATCCAGCCGAGGAGGATGAGCTCGGGGAGGATCGTCGTGTAGTCGATCGCCGGCAGCACGAGCGCCGTCGCGAGGAGGTGGATCACTTGCCCGCTCCCTCGGTGAGGTGCGCCGTGAGCTGTGCCCCCGACGGCCCTCCGATGGCCGGGAGGACGGGGTGGGCGACCTGCTCGACGTGGGTGATGAGCGCGTTCACCGACGGCGTGATGCGCTCGAGTACGGGCTTCGGGTAGACGCCGAGGAAGACGATCGCGAGCACGAGCGGGGCGACGACGAGGCGCTCGTGGCGGGTCATCTCCGCGAAGCCCTGGGACTCCGAGGTCGCCGGGCCGTGGAAGACCTGCTGGTAGCCCCAGAGCAGGTAGACGGCGGCGACGATCACCCCGGCGGTGGCGACGACCGCCCACCAGCGGTGGGTGAGGAAGGTGCCGGCGAGGATCAGGAACTCCCCGACGAAGCCGTTCAGCCCCGGGACGCCGATCGAGGCGAGGACGGTGAAGGTGAAGACGCCGGCGAGGACGGGGGCGCGGCGCTGCAGCCCCCGCATCGGGCCGATCGCGAAGGTGCCGGTGCGCTTGGTGACCATCGCGATGAGCAGGAAGAGCGCCGCGGTGTACAGGCCGTGGTTCACCATCTGCAGCACCGCCCCCGAGACCGACTCGCCGGTGAGGGCGAAGGCGCCGATCACGATGAAGCCCATGTGCGCGAGCGAGGAGTAGGCGACGAGGCGCTTCAGGTCGCGCTGCGCAGCGGCGACCACGCCGCCGTAGATGATCCCCACCACGCCGAGGGTGAGGAGCAACGGCGCGAGCACGACCACCGCGTGCGGGAAGAGCTCGAGGTCGAAGCGGACGATGCCGTAGGTGCCGAGCTTGGCCATCACCCCGGCGAGGAGGATCGAGGCCGACGGCGGCCCCTCGGCGTAGGCGTCCGGGGACCAGGTGTGGAAGGGGAAGACCGGGGCCTTCACCACGAAGGCGATCGTGAAGGAGAGGAAGAGGAGCATCCCGGCCGTCCCCGAGAGCGCGGTGTGCGAGAGGGCGAGGACGTCGAAGGTGGTCACACCGGTCTGGCCCTGGTGCAAGAAGACGAGGGCGATGATGCCGACGAGCATGAAGGCCGAGGCGAGGAAGGTGTAGATGAAGAACTTCGTCGCCGCCGGGCCGCGCCCCTCGTGGCCCCACCCGCTGATCAGGAAGTAGACGGGCACGAGGGTCAGCTCGAAGAACAAGAAGAAGACGAGCACGTCAAGGGAGAGGAAGCTGCCGATGCAGCCCGCCTCGAGGAGGAGCGTCCAGGCGACGAAGGCCTTCTGGTTCTCGCGCTCCCCCGCCCCCGCGAGCGTGATCGGGAAGAGCAGCGCCGTCATCAGCAGGAGGAAGAGCGAGATCCCGTCGATGCCGAGGTCCCAGGAGATGCCGAGCGGCGCGATCCAGCTGTGGTGGACGACGAGCTGGAAGCCGCCCTGGCCGCTCTTGAAGACGGCGAGGACCGCGGCGGCGAGGCCGAGCACGCCGAGGGAGGAGAGCAGGGCGACGCCCTGGATGGCGCGGCGGCTCCCCTTCGGCAGGCAGGCGACGAGGATCGCCGCGCCGGCCGGCACGAAGATGAGCAGCGAGAGGTAGGGCACCGAGCTGGTCGCTCCCATCAGCGTCCCGCCCGCACGACGACGTAGGCGACGAGCAGGACGACGCCGCCGACGAGGCCGAGCGCGTAGTTGCGGACGTAGCCGTTTTGCACCCTGCGCAGGCGCGTGCCGCTGTCGCGCACGGCCCTCGCGAGGCCGACGACGGCGCCGTCGATCACCGAGCGGTCACCCTCCGCGAGGCGGGCGGCGGCCGCTGCCGCGGGCACGGCGATCAGGCGGTCGTAGGCGGCGTCGATCCCCCAGGCCATGTAGAGCAGGCGCGGCTCGAGCGCCGGCCGGTCGACCCGCGTCCGCCAGAGCTGGACCGCCGCGAGCGCGCCCGCGATCGCGAGGGCGCCGTCGATGAGGGCGAAGGACCACTTCGCCCCGAGGCCGAAGGGGTGGGAGAAGAGCGTCGCGCCGAGGACGGGGTCGAGCCAGCGCTCGAGGAAGTCGAAGTGCGGATGGAAGGGGAGGTTGATGAGGCCGCCGGCGACCGAGCAGAGCGAGAGCACGACGAGCGGGATCGTCATCACCGGCACCGGGTCGTGCGGGTGCAGCGCCGCCTCGGCGTGCGCCTCCTGCCAGCGGCGGACGCCGCCGAAGACGAGGAGGTACTCGCGTCCCATGTAGTAGGCGGTGAGGAAGGCGGTGACCGCGGCGATCACCCACAGGGCGGGCGTGACGGCGTAGGCGTTCTCCAAGATGTCGCTCTTGGACCAGAAGCCGGACAACGGCGGCACGCCGGCGATCGAGAGCCAGCCGATGAGGAACGAGACCGCGGTGAGCGGCATCACCGCGCGCAGCGCCCCCATCACCTTGATGTTCTGCTCGTCGTCCATGGCGTGGATCACCGAGCCGGCCGAGAGGAACAGGAGCGCCTTGTAGAAGGCGTGCGTGAGCATCAAGAAGAGCGCCGCGTCGTAGGCGCCGCAGCCGACGGCGAGGAACATGTAGCCGAGCTGGGAGACCGTCGAGTAGGCGAGGACCTTCTTGATGTCGGTCTGCGCGCAGCCGGCGGTGGCGCCGATGAAGGCGGTCGCCACGCCGATCCAGGCGATCACGTGCGCGGCGTCCGGGGCGGCGTGCAGGATCGGGCTGACCCGGCACATCAGGTAGACGCCGGCGGTGACCATCGTCGCCGCGTGGATCAGGGCGGAGACCGGGGTCGGACCCTCCATCGCGTCGGCGAGCCAGGGGAAGAGCGGGAACTGCGCCGACTTGCCGACCGCGCCGAGGAAGAGGAGCAGCGCGATGGCGACCATGTCGGTCGGTGAGATGCGGTCGAGGCGGGAGAAGACGGTGAGGTAGTTGAGGCTCCCCGTCCGCTCGAAGATGAGGAAGAGCGCAACGAGCAAGCCGGCGTCGCCGATGCGGTTGTAGATCATCGCCTTCTTGCCCGCGGATGCCGCCGTGTCGCGCTCGAACCAGAAGGCGATGAGGAAGTAGGAGCAGACGCCGACGCCCTCCCAGCCGAAGAAGGTGACGAGGAAGTTGTCCGAGAGGACGAGCATCAGCATCGAGAAGACGAAGAGGTTGAGGTAGAGGAAGAACTTCGGGAAGTCCCGGTCGTGGCTCATGTAGCCGATGGAGTAGAGGTGGATGAGGGCCGAGACGCCGGTGACGAAGGCGGCCATCGTCATCGAGAGCGGGTCGACGAGGAGCGCCACGTTGACCTGCAGGCGGTCGGCGCCGAACCAGTTGAAGAGGTGGAGGGTGTAGCTGCGCGAGGCGGGGTCGCGCGAGAAGAGCGCGGCGAAGACGAGCACCGTGAAGACGAACGAGCCGGCGATCATCGCCGTCGCCAGCCATCCGGCGCGGGGGTTGCCGAGGCGGCGGCCGTAGAGCGTGAGGAGGAGGTAGCCCGCGAGGGGGAGGAGGGGGATCAGGAACGCGAGCGAGAGCACCGGGTCAGCCCTTCAGCACGTGGGCGTCGTCGGCCGTCGCACCGGGGTGGCGGCGGAAGATGGCGACGATGATCCCGAGGCCGACGACGACCTCGGCCGCCGCCACGACGAGGACGAAGAAGACCGCGACCTGGCCGGCGATGTCGCCGAGGGCGCGGGCGAACGAGACGAAGGTGAGGTTGGCGGCGTTCAGCATCAGCTCGATGCACATGAACATCACGAGGACGTTGCGGCGGACGAGCAGGCCGACGGCGCCGATCGTGAAGACGATCGCCGCGAGCGTGAGGTACCAGCCGGCGTTGACGCTCATCGCGGCCCCGCCTCGCTCTGTTCGACCTCGGCCCCGGAGGCTAGCTCGACACCGGCCCCGTCGGTGCGCGCCGCAGCGAGCTCGCTCGCCTCGCGGGCGCCGAGCTCGGGCCCGGCCTCGCCCTGCAGGTGGCGGCGGGCGAGGACGACCGCCCCGACGACGGCGACGACGAGCAGTGCCGAGGTCACCTCGAAGGGCAGCAGGTAGGTCGTGAAGAGGGCCTCGCCGATCGCCTTGGTGTTGCCCGCTCCCCCCGTCGCCGGTGCCGTGACGGTGTGCGCGCCGGTCACCCAGTGGCCGGTCCCGAGGAGGACGACCTCCGCGAGGACGAGCAGGCCGAGGACGAGGGCGACCACCCGCTGGCCGCGGAAGGTGTCGGCGAGGACCCGCTCCTCGCGGTCGACGCCGATGAGCATGATCACGAAGAGGAAGAGGACGACGATCGCCCCCGCGTAGACGATCACCTGCACCGCGGCGAGGAACTGCGCGTCCTCCTCGACGAACAGCACGGCGACGCCGAAGAGCGTCATCACGAGCATCAGCGCCGAGTGCACGGGGTTCTTCGCGAGGACGACGCCGAGTGCGCCGACCAGCACCACCGCGGCGGCGATGACGAAGGTCAGCGCGTCCGCGACGGTCGCGCCGAGCAACAGCGGCATCAGCGGACCCGTCCGCCGAGGCGGAAGGGGATCTTGTCGCGGGACACGGTGCGGATCGCGAAGTTGCCGGTCGCGGCGTCGTCCCGCCGCGGCGACTGGCCGCCCTCGGGAGCGCGCACGCCGTAGCCGAGCTCGCCCGACCACTGCACCTCGCCCTCGTAGGAGGCCGCCCCCGAGGGGGAGGTGGCGCGCATCCACGCCGAGGTGTAGCGGTCGTCGCCCTCCCGCCAGTCCTCCCAGGGGAGCTTCTTCGGCCGCCCCTCGTCGTCGACGACGAGCTCGTCCCTTGTGTAGATCGCGTCGGCGCGGCTCGTGAAGGAGAACTCGAACATCTTCGACTCGGTGATCGCCTCGGTCGGGCAGGCCTCGACGCACAGGTCGCAGTGGATGCAGCGCAGGTAGTTGATCTCGTAGACGAAGCCGTAGCGCTCTCCCGGCGAGACCGGTTCGTCGGGGTTGTTGTCGGCGCCGCGCACGTAGATGCAGTCCGCTGGGCACACCGCGGCGCACAGCTCGCAGCCGATGCACTTCTCCATCCCGTCCTCGTAACGGTTGAGGACGTGGCGGCCGTGCGCGCGCGGCGGCTTCGGCTTCTTCACCTTCGGGTACTCGGTCGTCACCCGCGGCTCGAAGACCTGCTTCAAGGAGATGCGGAAGCCACCGAAGAAGCTCAGAATCGAAGGACCCGCGCCGCCCGCCATCTCAGCTCCCGACCTTGCCGGGGCCGCCGAGCGGCCGCAAGTCCGCGCCGAGGCCGAGGGTGCTCGCGCGCCGGCGCTGCGCGACGCGGATCGCCTGGGTGAGGGCGAGCGCCCCCACACAACCGAGGGCGAACAGCGCGAGCGCCCACGCCGCCGACTGGATCGCGCCGGCGATCACGAGGAGCCAGCCGAGCGAGATCGGGATCATCGCCTTCCAGCCGAGGTCCATCAGCTGGTCGTAGCGCAGCCGTGGCAGCGCGGCGCGGATCCACACCTGGAGGTACAAGAAGGCGACCGTCTTGCCGGTGAACCACAGGATCGGCCAGAGCCAGCGCAGGAAGTGGAAGCCGGGCCCGTCGGGGCCGCCGAAGAAGAGCGTCACGACGATCGCCGACATCGTCACGGTGTTCATGAACTCGGCGAGGAAGAAGAGCGCGAAGCGGATCGAGGAGTACTCGGTGTGGTAGCCGCCGCCGAGCTCGGACTCGCCCTCGGCGAGGTCGAAGGGCGGGCGGTTGAGCTCCGCGGTCGAGGCGATGAAGAACAGCACGAAGGGGATCACGCCGAGGCGGATCACGTTCCACTGCCAGGCGTGCGCCGCCTGCGAGGTGACGATCGAGCGCGTCGACAGACCGTGCGACTCGAGGATCACCATCACCACGGTGAGGCCGAGCACCGCCTCGTAGGAGATCATCTGCGCGGAGGCCCGCACCGAGCCGAGCAGCGGGTACTTCGACCCCGACGACCAGCCGGCGAGCATCGTGCCGTAGACGGCGACCGAGGAGAGCGCGAGCAAGAAGAGGATGCCGATCGGCGGGTCGGCGACCTGCAGCTCGAAGGTGTGGTGCGCGACCGTGACGATCCCCCCGACGGGCACGACGGTGAAGATCAAGAACGCCGGGACGACCGTGAGGAAGGGGGCGAGGCGGAAGACGAAGCGGTCGGCGCGCTCGGGGAGGAGGTCCTCCTTGAAGAACAGCTTGGTGCCGTCGGCGAGCGTCTGCAGCAGGCCGAAGGGGCCGGCGCGGTTCGGGCCGATGCGGTCCTGCATGTCCGAGATCACCTTGCGCTCGAACCAGATCATGAGCAGCACCGAGGTGAGCAGCGCCCCGAAGGCGACGAGGACCTTGATCACCACGATCAGCCAGACCGCGGCGTTGAGGCCGTGCGCGAAGAGCGGGTCGGCCATCAGAGGTTCTCCAGGCGGACGTCGGTGGCGAGCTCGCCGTCCCCGACGAGGTCGAGGACGTCGCCGCTCGCGACGACGTTGCCCGCCGCCGCGACCACGCTGCGGGGCAGCCGCTCGTCGGCCACCGCCTCGATGACGACCTCTCCCTTGCCGCCGCGCAGCCGCAGCTTGTCGCCCGAGCCGAGACCGAGGCGGGCGAGCTCGAAGGGGTGGACCGACAGCCGCGCGGGCAGGACCATCGCCGCGAGTGCGGGGCTCGCCGTCGTCGTGGTGCCGAGGTCGTAGAGGCGGCGGGTGACGACGAGGCGGTAGGAGTACGAATCGAGGCGCCCGGCGACCGCCGGTGCCGCGGGCGGCGCGGCGGCGAGCGCGGGCGGGACCGCCCCCGACGGTGTTTGCGGGACCTCGCCGACGGCCCCGACGGGCTCGGTCGCGCCGACCGCGATCGGCGCGCCGAGGGCGTTCACCGAGGTGATGCCCGGCGTCGCCATCGGGTCGATCGGCGCGGCCGTCGCCGGCGTGCCCGCGGCGAGCGGGGCGAGGAGGCCGTCCTGGGCACCGGCCGCCGCCAGGCGCGCGGCGGTGAGGCCGGCGTGGGAGGGGACGAGCGCGGCGATCTCGTCGGTGATCTCCTCGAGACTCGAGAAGCCGAGGTCCGCGCCGAGACGGGTGGCGAGCTCGTTCGCCACCACCCACGGCGCCCAGGCCACCCCGGGCGGCGGGGCCTTGGCGGCGAGGCGCGTCACCCGGCCCTCGACGTTGGTCGTCGTGCCCGAGCGCTCGCCGTCGGCGGGCACGGGGAGGACGACGCTCGCGAGCGCGTTCGAGGCGTCGCGGTGGGTGCCGAGCGCGATCACCGAGCCGACCCGCTCGAGCGCCCGGCGGGCGAGCTCGCGGTCGGGGAAGTCGCGCAGCGGGTCCGCGCCGAGGAGCACGAGGGCGCGCAGCTCGCCGGCGGCGGCGCGCCGCAGCATCCCCGCGGTGTCGTCACCGGGGCTCGCGGGGAGCGCTCCCCACGCGTCCTCGTAGTAGGCGCGGGCGGCCGAGAGGCTGCGGCGCCCGGGCAGCAGGCCCGGCGCGAGGCCCATGTCGAGCGCCCCGAGGACGTTGGATCGGCGCAGCGCCGGGAGGAAGCGGGCCGCGGGGAGCGCCGCGGCGAGCAACCCCGCGGCGTCGGCGATGGTCTGGCCGGACTCGGCGACGTTCGCGCGCCCGAGCACCACGACGACGCCCGCTCCGGCCACCTCCCCCTCGCGCGCCGCGAGCAGCGCGCGCGCCGAGTCGAGGGCCGCGCCGAGGTGCGCGCTCACCTCGTGGTCGGGGGCGGCGCTCGAGGTGAGCGCGTCGGCGAGGCGGACGGCCTCGCCCGGCAGGTACGGCACGCGCAGCGCCGACGGCGAGAGCGCGGTCGCCACCGGCGAGCACTCGACGAGGGTGGTGGCCTTCTTCGCCGCGGCGCGCAGGCGCAGGTAGAGGACGGGGAGCTCCTCGCGGAGGTCACCGGTGAGGAGCACCACGACGCGCGCCGCGGCGGCCTCGTCGATCGTCGCGCGGGGGAGACTGAGGAGCGCGGTCGCGGGGAGCCCGTCCCCGAGCTGCGCGTCGAGGGAGTCGGTGCGAAGGACGGAGCGCGCGAAGCGGCTCCAGGCGTAGGCGTCCTCGTTGGAGAGGTGCGCCCCGCCGATCACGCCGACCGCGCCCTCGGCGGTGGCGAGGGCGTCGGCGGCGGCGTTCAGCGCCTCGGACCAGCGGACCGGGACGAGGCTCTCGCCGCGGCGCAGCGCGGGGGAGGTCAGCCGCTCGGGGGCGGCGAGGGCTTCGTAGGAGAAGCGCCCTTTGTCGCAGAGCCAGCTCTGGTTCACCGGCTCGGAGTCGACGCCGAGGAAGCGGACGAGCGCCCCGGCCGAGGACTGGGCGGCGACGCGGCAGCCGACGGAGCAGGTCGTGCAGGTCGTCTCGACCTGTTCGAGGTCCCACGGGCGGGCCTTGAAGCGGTAGGGGCGGGCCGTCAACGCGCCGACCGGGCAGATCTGGACGGTGTTGCCCGAGAAGTACGAGTCGAAGGGCTCGGTCGGGAAGGGGGCGACCTCGATCTCGGTGCTGCGGCCGACGAAGTCGATCTCGGCGTCGCCGGCGATCTCGGCGGCGAAGCGGGTGCAGCGGGCGCACTGGATGCAGCGCTCGCGGTCGAGCGCGACGAAGGCACCGATCTCGATCGGCTTGGCCCAGTGGCGCTTCTCCTCGATGAAGCGGCTCTCCCCCGGGCCGTGCGAGAGCGACTGGTCCTGCAGCGGGCACTCACCGCCCTTGTCACAGACCGGGCAGTCGAGGGGGTGGTTGACGAGGAGGAACTCGATCACCCCCTCCTGGGCCTTGCGCGCCTTGGGCGACTCGGTGAGGACCTCCTGGCCCTCGGTGACGCGCAGGTAGCAGGCGGGCTGCAGCGAGAAGCCGCGTGGCGAGGAGACCTCGACGAGGCACATCCGGCACATGCCGACCGGCTCCATGCGCGGGTGGTAGCAGAAGCGCGGCACGTAGACGCCGGCGCGCTCCGCGGCCTCGATGATCAGCTCGCCAGGGCGCGCCTCGACGGCGGCCCCGTCGATCGTCACGTGCACGACCTGATCGGTCTCGGCGCGCACCTCGGTCACGGGGTGCCTCCGAGCGGGCAGCCGCTCTCTTTCACGTGCAGCAGGAACTCGTCGCGGAACATCCGCAGCCCGGACGCGATCGAGGAGGGGATGGAGGGGCCGAGCACGCAGATCGTCGTCTGCTGCGGGGGCCAGCTGACCCCGGGGGCGATGTTGTCGCAGGCGTCCATCAACAGGTCGAGGTCGGCCTCGCGCCCCTCCCCCGACTCGAGGCGCCAGAGGATCTTCTCGAGCCAGCTGCTCCCCTCGCGGCACGGGGTGCACTGCCCGCAGGACTCGCGGTGGAAAAAGCGCGTGATCCGCCAGGCGGCGCGCACCGCGCAGGTCGTCTCGTCCATCACGACGACCGAGCCGGAGCCGAGCATCGAGCCGGCCTTGCCCACCTCGTCCTGGTCGAGGCCCATGTCGAGGTGCTGCGGGCCGAACCACGGCGCGGAGACGCCGCCCGGGATGATCGCCTTCAGCTCCCGCCCGCCCTTCACGCCGCCGCCGAGGCTCGGGTCGTAGATGAGGTCACGGAAGGTCGTCTTCGACATCTCGAGCTCGTACCAGCCGGGGCGCTCGACCCGCCCGGAGAGGGCGAACAGCCGCGTCCCCGTCGAGCTCCCCGCACCGAGGGCGGCGAAGGCCTCGCCGCCGTGCTCGACGATCCAGGGGAGGTTGGCCATCGTCTCGACGTTGTTCACCACCGTCGGCTCGCCGTAGAGGCCGATCGCGGCGGGGAAGTAGGGGGGCTTGATGCGCGGGAAGCCGCGCTTTCCCTCGAGGCTCTCGAGCAGCGCCGTCTCCTCGCCGCAGATGTAGGCGCCGGCGCCGGGGTGGATCACGAGGTCGATCGAGAAGCCCGAGCCGAAGATGTCGCCACCGAGCGCGCCCTGCGCGTAGGCCTCGTTGCAGGCCGCGGTGAGGCGCTCGAGGCCGAGCGCGAACTCGCCGCGGCAGAAGATGAAGGCCTGCTTGGCGCCGATCGCGTAGGCGCAGATGATCGTGCCCTCGATGATCTGGTGCGGGTCCCGCTCGATGAGCAGGTGGTCCTTGAAGGTCGCCGGTTCGCTCTCGTCCCCGTTCACCACGAGGTAGGTGACCGGCGCCTTGCGCAGCATCGACCACTTCCGCCCCGCCGGGAAGCCGGCGCCGCCACGGCCGAGCAGGCTCGCGGTGTTCACCTCCGCGGCGACGGCCTCGGGGGTCATCGTGAGCGCCTTACGGAGCCCCTCGTAGCCGCCCGTCTCGAGGTAGCGCGAGAGGGTGTGCGAGTCCTCGTAGCCGAGGCGGCGGGTGACGATCGGCTCCGGGTGGGTGATCACGCCGCTCCCCCGTCGCCGGCGACGAGGCCGACGCTGCGCTCGACGCGGCAGAGCACGCCGTGGTTCGGGACCGTCCCCTCGAGCCGGCCGGCGGCGAGGTCGTCGACGAGGCTGTCGAAGGAGGCGCCGTCGAGGGGGCCGAAGAAGCGGTGGTTCACCTGTACGCAGGGCGCGGTGTCGCAGCCCGCGAGGCACTCCGCCTCCTCGAGGGTGAACAGCCCGTCGGCGGTGGTCTGGCCGACGCGCACCCCGAGGCGCTCCTCGGCGTGGTCGAGCAGCTCGTAGGCCCCCGCCAGCATGCAGGCGATGTTCGTGCAGAGGGCGAAGACGTACCTGCCGACCGGCTCGATATGCAGCATGTCGTAGAAGCTCGCGGTGCCGCGCACCTCGGCCGCGGAGACGCCGCAGAGCTCGGCGATCTCGCCCATCGCCTCCTCGGTGAGGTAGCCCTCCTCGCCCTGGGCGAGGTGGCAGAGCGGGATGAGGGCGCTGCGGTGCTCGGGGTAGAGCGCGACGAGCGCCTCGGCGCGCTGGCGGAGCGGCTCTGCGAAGTGGCCCATCAGCGGTCCACCTCCCCGAGGACGGGGTCGACCGAGGAGAGGATCGCCACGGTGTCGGCGATCAGGCTGTTGCGCAAAAGCGGCGGCAGGCTCTGCAGGTTCACGAAGGAGGGGGCGCGCACGTGCATCCGGTAGGGCTTGTTCGTGCCGTCGGCGACCATGTAGCAGCCGAGCTCGCCGCGGGGGGACTCGACGGCGACGTAGACCTCGCCCTCGGGCGGCTCCATCCCGCTCGTGAACAGCTTGAAGTGATGGATGAGCGCCTCCATCGACTCGTCGATGCGGGCGCGCGGCGGCGGTGTCACCTTCGCGTCCTGGGCGCGGTAGTCGCCGCTCGGCATCTTGTCGAGGACCTGGCGGACGATGCGGATCGACTCGCGGATCTCGTTGAGGCGCACCGCGTAGCGGTCGAAGGTGTCGCCGACGGTGCCGACGATGACGTCGAAGTCGACCTCGTCGTAGGCGAGGTAGGGCATCGACCTGCGGAGGTCCCAGGGCACCCCCGAGGCGCGCAGGATCGGCCCGGTGGCCCCCATCGCGAGGCACATCTCCGGAGAGATCACCCCCACCCCCTCGGTGCGCTCGCGGAAGATGGGCTGGCCGGTGAGCAGCTCGTCGTAGTCGTCGAGGCGTAGCGCGATCGTCTCCGCGATCGCGTCCACGTCGTCCTCCCAGCCGTCGGGGAGGTCCGCCGCGACGCCGCCGGGGCGGATGTAGTTGGTGTTCATCCGCAGCCCGGTGGTCTTCTCGAAGAACGAGAGGAGCAGCTCCCGCTCGCGGAAGCCGAAGATCATCATCGTCGTCGAGGCGAGGTCCATGCCGTTGGTGGCGGCCCAGGTGACGTGGCTGTTGATGCGGTTCAGCTCGGTCATCAGCATGCGGATCCACGTCGCTCGCGGCGGCAGCTGCACCCCGAGTAGCTCCTCGACGGCGAGCGAGAAGACGAGCTCGTTGGAGAGCGGGGAGAGGTAGTCCATGCGGGTGACGTTCGTCGTCCCCTGCAGGTAGGTGAGCTGCTCGCCGGTCTTCTCCATGCCGGTGTGCAGGTAGCCGATCACGGGCTTCGCGCGCAGCACCGTCTCCCCGCGCAGCTCGAGCATCACCCGCAGCACCCCGTGCGTCGAGGGGTGCTGCGGCCCGAGGTTGATGATCATCGTGTCGCCCTCGGCGAAGTCGAACTCGTCGGGGTCGACGTCGAGGGCCGCGCTCTCGGGGAGGCGGAGGACGCCCCCCTCCTCGATCAGCAGCCGGGTCGCGTCGGTGAACTCGCGGGGGGCGAGCTCCTGGCTCGCCTCGCTCGTCTCGCTGCCGAGGCGGGCGCGCGCCTCGTCGGCCGGATTCGGCTCGGTCTCGGTGGCGCCCTTCTCGGTGGTGACCTCTCGCGTCATCGGGGCCCGGGTGCGTCCTTGAACTGCACCGGCACGCGCCCCATCCCGTAGTCCTTGCGCAGCGGGTGGCCCTCCCACTCCTCGGGCATGAGGATGCGGGTCATGTCGGGGTGGCCGACGAAGTCGATGCCGAAGAGGTCGAAGACCTCGCGCTCGAGGTTCTCGGTCCCCGGGTAGAGGAAGAACAGCGTCGGGCAGGTCGCGTCGGTCTCGGGGACCTGGACGCGCAGGCGGAGGCGCAGGCGGCGCTCGTGGGAGAGCAGCGTCGTCACGACCTCGAAGCGCTCGGCGGTGACGCCCTCGGGGAGCGCGCGCGCCTCCTGGGCCGTCAGGTAGTCGGTCGCGGTGAGGTCCGAGCAGGTCACGAAGGCCGCCTCCTTCAGCGCCTGCGCGACGGCGACGTAGCGGTCGCGCGCAGGGTGGAGGACCTCCTGGCCGCGCGAGAAGCTCACCGGCACGTCGCCGAGGCCGGCGATGCCGTGCGCGACCGAGGCGGGCGCGACAACCCCGGTCGCGGGCGGTGCGGTCTCGGTCATCAGCGGGGGGTGCCGATCCGCACCGGCTGCGGGAGGGGCTGGGTCCAGCCGGCCACCTCGCTCGAGAGGTCGACGGCCGCACCGCCGGCGCGCGCACGGCGCCGTTGGGTGATCTCCCCGGTGCGGACCTTCTCGTGCAACGTGAGGATCGAGTGGATGAGCGTCTGCGGGGAGGGGGGGCAGCCCGGCGCGTAGACGTCGACCGGGACGATCTCGTCGACCCCCTGCACGATCGCGTAGTTGTTGAACATCCCGCCCGTCGAGGCGCAGACGCCCATCGAGATCACCCACTTCGGCTCGACCATCTGGTCGTAGACCTGGCGGAGCACCGGCGCCATCTTCTGCGAGAGACGGCCGGCGACGATCAGCAGGTCCGACTGGCGGGGCGAGGGGCGGAAGACCTCCATCCCGAAGCGGGCGAGGTCGTAGTCGGCGGCGCCCGCGGCCATCATCTCGATCGCGCAGCAGGCGAGGCCAAAGGTCGTCGGCCACATCGAGTTGCGCCGGCTCCACTTCACGAAGTCCTCGAGCCTGCCGGTGAGGAAGTTGTGGCTGAGGGACTCGAGGCCCTTCCACTCGAAGCTGCTCTTCTCGACCATCAGGCGGCCTCGCCGTCGTTCGGCACGCGCCGGACCGTGCTCGCCGTCGTGCGCGTCGAGCGCACCGGCTGGATCCGCTTCACCGGCCCCCAGTCGAGGGCCCCGCGGGCGACGAGGTAGAGGAAGGAGAAGAAGACGGCGCCGACGAAGACGATGATCTCGACGAGGCCGAAGCGCCCGAGCTCGTTGTACATCACCGCCCAGGGGAAGAGGAAGATCACCTCGATGTCGAAGACGACGAAGATCATCGCCACGAGGTAGAAGCCGACGGGGAAGCGCTCCGGTGGCTCGTGCGTCGGGACGATCCCACACTCGTACGGCGCCTCCTTGGCGGCCGTCGGCCGCTGCGGGGCGAGCAGTTTCGAGGCGACGAGGGACAGCCCCGCGAACGCCAACGCGAGGAGGAGGAGGATGAAGATCGGCAGGTAGCTGTCGAGACTTCCCATGGCTCACAGCGGTTCTACCACGTGCACCGGTTTGCTCCCAATCAAGAGCGGCCCGCCCGGGGCGTCCCACGAGCTCCCGCGTCACCTCCGCGGGGGTGGGGAAACGGCCGCGGCGCGGACGGGCCTGGCGAGCGGGGGCCAGTAAGGTCATCAGATGCCCGACGTCTCACCCGCGGCGCCCCGCGGGCACGCCCCGTCACGCCCCCGGAGCTGCGACGTCGTCGTCGTCGGCGCCGGCCCTTCCGGCGCGAGCTGCGCCTACTGGCTCGCCGAGGCGGGGCTCGACGTCGTCGTGCTCGAGAAGAAGCACTTCCCCCGCGAGAAGACCTGCGGCGACGGCGTCACGCCGCGCGCCGTGCGCCAGCTTGAGGCGATGGGCCTCGCCGACGAGATCGCGAGCCACCACCGCTTCATCGGGCTGCGCGCCATCGCCTTCGGCCGCGAGCTCGACCTCGAATGGCCCCGCCACGACGACTTCCCCGACGCCGGCTACGTGATCACCCGCGCCGAGCTCGACGCCCTCGTCGCCGGGCGCGCCGAGAAGGCGGGCGCCGAGCTGCGCCAGGGGACCGAGGCGATCGCCGTCGTCGGCGAGCGCCCCGGCCCGGCGCGCGGCGTCGTCGTGCAGGACCACGACCGCGACCTCATCGAGGAGATCCACGCCAAGGTGGTCGTCGTCGCGGACGGCGCGAACTCGCGGATCGGCCGGGCGCTCGGGGCGGCGCGCGACCGTGACGTCCCCCTCGGGATGGCGATCCGCTCCTACCACTCGTCGCCGCGCGCCGATGAGCCCTTCATCGAGTCGCACCTCGACATCCGCGACCGCGAGGGCAACGCGGTGCCCGGCTACGGCTGGATCTTCCCCCTCGGCGACGGGAGGGTGAACGTCGGCCTCGGCATCCTCGCGAGCGACGACCGCCTGAAGGGGATCAACACCACCAAGCTGCTCGAGACCTTCATCGACTTCGCGCCGAGCTCGTGGTGCCTCTCCGCGGAGAGCGCGCTGTGCGCGCCGACGGGGGGGCGGCTGCCGATGGGCTTCGCCGTCGGCCCCCGCGTCGGCCCCGACTACCTGCTGATCGGCGATGCCGGGGGCTCGATCAACCCCTTCAACGGCGAGGGGATCGCCTACGGCTACGAGACCGGTCGCCTCGCCGCCGAGGTGATCACCGGCGCGCTCGCGGCGGGGGACCTCGGCGTGCTCGCCAGCTACGAGGAGCGCCTCGAGGCCCGCTACGGCCGCTACTACCGCGTCGCCGCCGCCTTCATGGCGCTCATGATGCGCCCGGCGCTGCTGCGGCGCTTCATCTCCTGGGGGATGCACTCCAAGACCTTCATGGCCTCCGTGCTGCGGATCATGTCGAACATGCTGCGCGAGGGCACCGTCGCCGCCCCCGAGCTCGCCTACCGCGTCGCCGCCCGCCTGCTCGACCGCGGCGGCACCGCCCGCCTGCCGGCGAACGGGAGCACGCTCCCCCGCTAACCCCCGATGCGCGCCGCGACCGCGACCGCGGCCGCGGCCGCGGCCGCGAGGGTCTCGTCGATCTCGGCCTCGCCGTGCGCGAGCGAGGTGAAGGCGACCTCGTACGGGCTCGGCGCGAGGCCGACGCCGCGGTCGAGCATCTCGTGGAAGAAGGCGGCGTAGGCGACGCCGTCGGCGCGTCGCGCGCCGTCGTAGTCCGCGACCGGCGCCGCAGAGAAGAACAGCCCGAGGAGGGTGCCGAAGACGGGCACCTGCACGCTCAGCCCCGCCGCGACGAACGCGTCGGCGAGGCCGGCGCCGAGGCGGGCGACCCGGTCCTCGAGCACACGGTAGGCGTCGTCGTCGAGCTCGGAGAGGACGGCGAGGCCGGCCGCTGTGGCGAGCGGGTTCCCCGACAGCGTCCCCGCCTGGTAGACGGCGCCGAGGGGGGCGAGCTCGGCCATCAGCTCGCTGCGGCCGGCGAGCGCGGCGAGGGGGAGGCCGCCGCCGATCACCTTGCCGAGGCAGGTGAGGTCCGCCTCCACCCCGAGGCGCCCGGCCGCTCCCGCCCGCCCGAGGCGGAAGCCCGTGATCACCTCGTCGAAGATGAGCACTGCGCCGACGCGGTCACAGGCCGCCCGCAGCCCCTCGAGGAAGCCGGGGAGCGGCGCGACGAGGCCCATGTTCGCCGCCACCGGCTCGACGATCACGGCCGCCACCTCGCCGTCGAGCTCGGGGACGACGTTGTAGGGGGCGACGATCGTGTCGGCGACAGCGCCCGGGGGAACGCCCGCCGAGCCGGCGAGGCCGAGCGTCGCGACCCCGCTCCCCCCCGCGGCGAGCAGGGCGTCGGAGTGGCCGTGGTAGCAGCCGGCGAACTTCACGATCCGCGCGCGCCCGGTGGCGCCGCGCGCGAGACGGACCGCGGTCATCGCCGCCTCGGTGCCCGACGAGACGAGGCGGACCATCCCCGCGCCGGGCACGGCGGCGACGATCGCCTCGGCGAGCAGCACCTCGTCGCGGGTCGGCGCGCCGAAGGTGGTGCCGAGCGCCGCGGCGCGCTGCACCGCGGCGACGGGGGCGGGGTGCGCGTGGCCGAGGATCGACGCCCCCCAGCTCTGCACGAAGTCGAGGTAGCGGCGCCCCTCGACGTCGACGAGATAGGCGCCCTCCCCCGAGGCGACGAAGCGCGGCTCGCCGCCGACGGCGCGAAAGGCCCGGACGGGCGAGTTCACGCCCCCCGGCGTGACCTTGCAGGCGCGCGCGAAGAGCGCGCCCTGCTCCTCGGCGGTCACCTCCGGCTCAGCGCGCGGCGCGCGGGGAGTGGAGGAGCTCGGCCGCCTCGCGTGCGAGGTAGGTGAGGATCAGGTCGGCGCCCGCCCGCTTGATGGCGAGCAGCGTCTCGAGGGCGGCGGCCTCGCGGTCGATCCAGCCGTTGGCCGCCGCCGCGGCGAGCATCGCGTACTCCCCCGAGACGTGGTAGGCGGCGACGGGGACCGGCGAGGCGGCGGCGACCGCGGCCAGCACGTCGAGGTAGGGCAGCGCCGGCTTCACCATCACCACGTCGGCGCCCTCGGCGAGGTCGAGAGCGACCTCGGTGAGCGCCTCGCGACGGTTCGCCGGGTCCTGCTGGTAGGCGCGGCGGTTCCCGCCGCCGGCGATCTGCACGTCGACCGCGTCGCGGAAGGGGCCGTAGAAGGCCGAGGCGTACTTCGCGGCGTAGGCGAGGATGCCGACGTCGCCGTGGCCGCCGTCGTCGAGCGCCCGGCGGATCGCCGCCACCTGGCCGTCCATCATCCCGCTCGGGGCGACGAGGTCGGCGCCCGCGTCGGCCTGCGCGAGGGCGACCTCGGCGTAGCGCTCGAGGGTGGCGTCGTTGTCGACCTCGCCGCGCGCGTCGAGCAGGCCGCAGTGGCCGTGGTCGGTGTACTCGTCGAGGCAGAGGTCGGGCATCAGCACGAGCTCGTCACCGAGGCTGTCGCGCAGCGCGCGCAGCGCCACCTGGCAGATCCCCTCGGGGTCCGAGGCGCCCGAGCCGACGGCGTCCTTACGCTCCGGCACGCCGAAGAGGACCACCCCCGGCACCCCGAGTGCGACCAGCTGCTTCGCCTCGTCGACGAGCGACGCCACGGTGTGCTGCACGACGCCGGGGAGCGAGTGGATCGGCTGCGGCGCGTCGATGCCCTCGCGCACGAACAGCGGCGCCACGAGGTCGCTCGGGGCGAGGCGGTGCTCGGCGACCATCGCCCGCAGCGCGGGGGTGCGGCGCAGGCGCCGCAGGCGCCGCTCGGGGAAGCTCCCCGCCGAGGGGTCACCGGTCACGCCGCGAGCCTAGGGGATCGACGATTTCACTTCTTGAGGAAGTGAGGTTGGTCGACCGGGCCGCCCACAGGCGAGCACCGTGAGATCCAGGGCCGTGAACCCTATTCGTAGATCGTGCCCCTGTCGGTCGGTGAGGCCTCCTACGAGGTCTCCTACGAGCCGGCGACGCGGCCGCCGCCGCGTGACGCGGGCTTCATGCACCGAAGCTCACGAAGCCGTCGGCGGGCGACCCGAGCGTCCGGCGGGCAGCAACGAGCGCGGCGCTCGGCTCGAGGCCCTCCCGCAAGAAGCGGTGAAGCTCGAGCATCAGCCGCCCGCTCGATTCGTCCGGCACCGGCGTGACGCTCGCCACGACCGCGCGGGTGCCGCTCGCGATGAGCAGGCTCGGGAGGCCGAAGGCCGCCGCGCCGGTGCCGCTCATGCCGAGGTCGCAGGCGGAGAGGACGACGATGCTGGGGAGCTCGCGCATCTCGGTGAGGTCATAGCCGGTGAGCGCCCCGTCGGTGAAGCGGATCGCAGAGAGGAGCGGGTTGTCCGAGCGGAACAGGCCGTGCGCGGCGAGGTGGGCGACCCCCGCGCCAGCGATCGCGGCGCGCACCGCGTCGACGGTCGCCTCGCCGCTCGCCACGATCCGCGCCTGCCGCCCCCACAGCCCGGCGAGGGCCGACACCTCGGCGTCGGCAAAGGCGAGCTCCGGGCCTGCGACGATCGCCGTCGGCCCACTCGGCGGCGGCGAGCTCCGGCGACGGGCCCACTCGCTCACCGAGTTCGCGACGACGACGGGGAGCTCCCCGAGCGATTCGAGGACGCTCCACGCCAGCGAGGCCAGGGGGCCGGCGGGGACGACCACCACCCCCGCCGCCGGCAGGGCGGCGCCGGGGAGCTCGCTCAGCAGTGGCGCGACGAGGAGCTCGTCGACGGCGCGGGCCGCCCCCTCGACCGACGTCGTGGCCCTCCCGGCGCGGCCGCGCGCCGCGGCCCCCATCGCTCCGTGCAGCGCGACCACCGCCCGCTCGGCGGCTGGCAGCGCGGCGAGGTCGACGAGGCGCGAGTGGCGCGCCCAGCGGACGATCGCGACGACGCGACCCGCGAGAACGCCGTACTCGAAGAGAACCCGCTCCCCGAGGGCCGCCGAGAGCTCGCCCGCGGGCAGCGGACGCGACGTCGCCACTGCGGCGACCTCGTTGTGGCGGACGCTGCGGCGGACGATCTCCTCGAGCGCGAGCTCCTGGCGGCGGAGGCGCTGCTGTTCGCGAGGCGGTGGCGGATCGTGTGCGAGCTGGGCGCCGATCTCGCGCAACGAGAGCAGCGCCTGGCGTACCTCGGGCGACGCCGCCTGGCCGACCGCGCCGAGCTGCAGGCCGCCGCGGGCGCGCTCCATCCAGTGCAGCGCACGCTCGGGGCGCCCGGCCTCGATCGAGAGCGCCACGCCGAGCTCCTCGGCGCGCTGGGCGCGCTGCGCGGCGCTCGAGCGCAGCTCGGTCGAGCCGAGGCCCGCCCGGAAGTCGTCGAGCGCAGCGAAGGCCGCCGTCACCGCCCTCGCGGCCTTGTGGTGCTCGCCTGCGAGGCGCTGCACATTGGCCTCCGCGATCCAGCCGTCGAAGCGCACCGCCGCGAGCGCGCCCCGGCGGCGGTGGGCGGCGCCGCGGAGGACCGCGAGCGCCGCCTCGAGCGCCCCGGCGCCGGCGTCGAGCTCGGCGGCGAGCCACTCCGCCTCGGCGGCCGCCGTCCACCAGCCCACCTCGTGCAGCTGGCGGGCGAAGGCGAGCATCCGTGCGCCGTCGGGATGCTCCCCGCCGTCGAAGTGCGCGGCGCGCGCGAGCCGGTAGCGGGCGAGCAGCTCCCAGCTCGGCCGCCCCTGCGCGGCAAACAGCGCGCATGCCCTCTCGGCCCAGCGACGCGCCGCGGCGAGATCGCCGTCCTGCTCGCAAGCGCGGATCGCGAGGTAGCAGGCTTCCGCGAGGTCGGCCTCCAGGCCCTGGCCCTCGAGGTCCACGATCGCCGCTTCGAGGACCGCCCTCGCCTCCTCCGCGAGGCCGGCGTCGAGCATCGTCTCAACCCGGTCGGTGAGCGTCGCCGGGCGGAGACCGCCTGCGGCGCTCAGCTGACGCTGCGCCTCGTCGAAGAGACGGAGGGCGAGCGGCAGGTTGCCCCGGCGGGAGGCGACGAAGCCGAGATTGTGGGTCGCGAAACCCGCCCAGACGGCGTCGCCGGTCTCGCTGAAGAGCCGGCGCGCGAGCGCGAGGTCCGTTTCGGCCGCCTCGTACTCACCGCGGTAGGCGAGCACCACCCCCCGGTTGCCTCGTGCCTTGGCCTCGAGACCCTTCATCCCGAGCTCGTGAAAGCGCTCGACGACGTGGCTGAAGGCGGCGAGCGAATCGGCGACGCGCCCGAGCCGCTGCAGCACGATCGCGCGCTGCATCGCCGCCTCGGCGGCGTCGGGGCCGGTGAGCGTCTCCTGCGCCTCGTCGAGCAGCTCGAGCGCGAGGTCACCGCGGCCCGCCGAGAGCTCCTCGAAGGCGAGCGTCACCCGGATCCGACCGGTGGCGGCCGCGTCACCGATCGCGAGGTGCGCCTCGAGCGCTCGCCGCAACGCGGCCGCCGCCTCGAGTGAGCGACCGAGGCCGCGCAGCGCCAGCCCGCGACACCATTCAACGAGTGCGGCGACCGCGGGTTCGTCATCGGTGAGCAGCTCTGCTGCGAGTGCGGCCTGGGAGAGTGCTGCCGCCGGGTCGGCCTCCGCAACTGCGAAGGCCGCCTCCGCCTCTTCTCTTGCCTTACTGACGACCCCTGCCGGAGCCCTCAGATCGCGACCCACTCGGTCTCGAGGGGCGAGATTGAGTCGGTCAGCGGCACGCACTTCACGCTGAGGGGACCGCGCGGCAGGCGGTCGACGAAGAAGGTGCCGGAGGCGTCGACATCGAGGGTGAGAGAACGGGAAGGGTGGCGCAATACCGCCGAGCGGAAGACGTTCGGTGCCACCTTCCCGAGCAGCCTCCGACCGGAGTCCGAGATGTACAGCTCCACGCGGCCGCCGTCGGTCGCGAAGGTGAGCACCCGGTCCGAGCCGAGGCTCGACCCGCGCACGCTGACGAGGGCGTCGTCTTCGACCGCCGAGTCGTAGTCGAGCGCGGCGACGGCGTTGGCGACCTCGCGCCAGGCGAACGCCGCCTTCGCCTGCTCCACGACGTCGGCGGGCACCGTCTCCAGGCGACGAAGCGCGGTGGCCACGTCGGCCAGCAGCGCTACCTCTTCGATTGGCTCGTCCAACATCAGCTCCGCAGTCCCTTGGCGGGCTCGAGGCGCGTTTCGCCCTCTACCCGTTCGATCAACACCCGCAACTGTTCGAGGCAGCGTCCGCGGGTCGGGCCGACACTGCCGACGGGCATGCCCGTCGCGGCGCTCACCTGCGCGTAGGACATCGGCGGCTCCTCCACGACCAACGCGGCGAGCAGCCCCCGACACCTTCCGGGCAGGAGCGTCATCGCGTGCTGGATCGCGACGTCGCGCTCCGCCGAGAGCAGCGCGAGGTCCGCCTCGTCGGCCGAGGTCATGTCCAGGTACTGCCACGGGTCGGTGAGGACGTAGTGGGCGCCGACGCGGCCAAGCCGCTGCGCCTCGCGGCGCGCGGTCGTCACGAGCCAAGCACCGAGGCGCTCGGGATCATGCACGTCGTCGATGTGCTCCGCGAGGCGCAGCCAGGTTGTCTGGCTGACCTCAGCGGCATCGGTAGCACTCAGGCCCTCGTTGCGCGCAACGGACCAAATGAGACCCGCGAAACGCTCGACGAGGCGCGCCCAGCTATCCGCGTCCCCGCCGCGCGCGGCCAGGACGTCGTCCTCGAGCTCGCCCTCATCCCGGTTGTGCACAGGAAGCTCATGCTAGGCGCTTCCCCCGCATCGCCGGGTTGAAGGTGCCCCAGTGGCTCCTCAGGCCGGAAACCAGATCACGACGGGAACCAGAGCGGAGCGCCCCCGACCATCCAAATCGTCGCAAGCCCCGCCACGACGGCGGCAACCTTCGCAGGTGTCGTGCTGAGAATCCGGCGCACAATTCCTCACTTCCTCCGGCCCGTAGTGGTCCGACATAGATAAAGAGCACATCTCGTCGGCGTTGATACATGCGCTGCGAACTTTTTTTTGCTCACCGCCGCTTCGACCGGGTCCGAGTCTCGGTGTCGCGCCCGTTCGCCTACGATCGAATCGTCGGGTCGCGCCGGACGGGAGGGTGGCGATGACACTCGCACTCGCGGTCCTTCTCGGCTACCTCGCCGGACGCGTCGCTGGTGGCCGCCTGCGCAACATCGCCCGCGTGCCGTTCGCCGGATGGTGGCTTCTCATCCCGGCTCTGCTCGATCAGGCCTTTCTGGGCCTTGCCCCGCGGGCGGCGCGCGCACCCCTGCTGGTGATCGCGTGCCTGTTGCTCGCGGGATGGTGCCTCCTCCTGCGCGCCCCCCGCCAGAGCCGCCCGGGCATGTACCTCCTGTCGGCGGGCATCTTCTCCAACACCCTCGCCATCGCCCTCAACGGCGGCATGCCCGTCTCGCGGGGCGCACTCGCCGCCGCGGGGCTGCCCCGCAACCTGGATGTCAGCCACGGCTACCTCGATAAACACGTCGCGATGACGAGCGCAACGCACCTCTCCGCGCTGGGCGACGTGATCCCGTTCCGGCTGATCCACAACGTGATCAGCGCTGGGGACATCGCGATGCTCGTCGGGGTTGCGATCGCCGTGAGAGGTGCAATGCTGCTGGCGGCGTCGCAGCGAGTCTCACGCTCCCTCGGCGAGCTCCCGAGAGCAAGCGAGCGCACCACCTAGACAAAAATATGTTCCGCGCTCGGTATCAAACCGCCGCGTCACGCCTCTCTATAGCGGGAGGTTGTGTGCGTTGACGCAGCAGGAGAGTACCGACGATGAATGGCCAGGTCACGGCGACAGCCGCGCCCGCGCCCGCAGCCTCGGTGAGGGACGCCCTCACCTGATGGCGGTGGAGGGACGGGGACCCGACGGCAGTTCGCCCTCCGAATCGGCCGCCCGCGGCAGCGCAAAGAGCCGGCGCCTCGGCCGCAGGGCCTTCCTCGCGAGCGTCGCGGCCGCGCTCGAGGCGAGTGGCGAGCGGGTCGCCGTCCTCTACGTGGAGATCGACCGCTTCCGCTCAGTGAACGCCGCTCTCGGCCACGCGGCGGGCGACGAGGTCCTCGAGCAGGCGGTCCTGCGCGTCCTCGGGGCCCTCGACAGCCCCGCCATCCTCACCGGCCACGGTGGCGAGCTCGCGGTGCTCCTCCCCGACGCCGGGGACGAGGCGGAGGTCTTCGCCCTCGCCGAGAACCTGCGCTGGGAGCTCGCCGAGCCCTACCACTGCGCCGGCCAGACGGTCGGGCTGACGGCCAGCATCGGCATCGCCTTCGGCTGCACTTCGGCCGAGGTGCTGCTGCAGCGGGCCGACGCCGCGGCCCAGGCCGCCGGTGAGTCGGGGGGCAACCGCGTCGGCGCCTTCGAGCCCCGCACCCAGGTGCGGGCCCTCACGCGCGTGCGCGGCGGCGCGGAGCTGCGCGAGGCGCTCAACCGCTCGGAGTTCCGCCTCCACTACCAACCGGCGCTCGCCCTCGGCAGTGAGGCGGGCTTCGGGGTCGAGGCGCTCATCCGCTGGATCTCGCCCGACGGGCGGGTGGTGATGCCCGCCAACTTCATCCCCCTCGCGGAGGAGACGGGCTTCATCGTCTTCCTCGGCTCGTGGGTCTTTGAGCAGGCCTGCGCGCAGCTCGTGCGCTGGGGCGAGGAGGGCCTCGTCCCGAGCTGGCTCTCGGTGAACCTCTCGGCGCGCCAGCTCTACCTCCCCGAAAGCGTGCGGGGCTTCGAAGCGGCGCTCTCGCGGACCGGCGCCGACCCGCGGCGGATCGTGGTCGAGATCACCGAGTCGGCGCTCATGGAGGAGACGCCGCTGCTCTGGCAGGGGCTGCAACGGCTGCGCGAGCTCGGCATCAAGCTGAGCATCGACGACTTCGGGACGCGCTACTCCTCCCTCGCCTACCTTCGCCGCTTCGACTTCGACACCTTGAAGGTCGACCGCTCCTTCACGAGCGGCGTCGCCACCGACACTCGCGACCGGAGCATCGTCGGCAACGTCATCACCCTCGCCCACGACCTCGCGCTCGACGTCGTGGTCGAGGGGATCGAGAACGGGGAGCAGCTGCGCGTGGTGCGCGAGCTCGGCGCCGACTGGGCGCAGGGCTTCCACCTCTCGCGCCCGATCCCGGCCGAGCAGCTGCCACGCGTCATGGCCGGGCTCGGCGCGCCCGTGCCGGGGAAGTAGCGGCCTCAGCCGGGCGCC
>Ga0307373_10002879_pt1 | contig 30666 bp, 28 predicted proteins | sample OX2MG_FD_202534 | JGI IMG/M metagenome (GOLD analysis project Ga0307373, IMG submission 202534) | Soil microbial communities from Risofladan, Vaasa, Finland - OX-2 | ecosystem: Environmental > Terrestrial > Soil > Coastal area > Acid sulfate soil | place: Finland: Risofladan, Vaasa | collected... | reverse complement strand
GACGGCGGCCTCCTCGGGAGTCATCGAGGTGGGCCGCTTGCCCTCTTTCAGTTCATCGGCGACAGCTTTGGGAAGGCCCGCCTTGAGCGCCATCGGGTAATGCGCGCCCCATTCGAGCTGCGAGGTCCATAGCCGCGCCTGGATCAGGATGGCGAATTCGTTCAGGCTCCGCGGCACCGAAGTGTGGAATCGGAGATAGTCGAGCAGCTGGAACATGCGCTCGCCCATCACCGGGCTGCGCAGCAGCAGATTGTAGGGTCCGTATAGGCCGACGCTCGACACTTTCAGGATTTTGTCGCCCAGGGGACGCTGCGCCGGGGTCAACTGGCTCGCCTGGAGCTGCGAGAAGCGCGGCGGTTTGTTCTGTGCGTTCGCAATGCCCGCGGGCGCGGCCGACAAAAATAGCGCTTCGGCAACCAGGAGCAGGAACGTTTGCAGCATCGGTCGTTTCATATGAACAGCCTCCCATAAGGCATTTCAACCGGCTGCCACGGGCTCCTGTGCTGCTTTTCCGCTTCCGGTTCCGTCCAATGATTTCCCGGCGGACCGGGTGGGCGGAAGAGCAGGGCCTTCGATGCAGTTCCTGCTCGTGGAGCAGGTGGCTGTGCTGGCAGCGGCCCGGTTTCCGACAACCCGACTTCTCAGAATATGGCGGGATATTCCTACTACGGTTGAGCCTTCAGATCAAGGCGCCAGGGCTGGCGCAACCGGCGGTACGCCGGTACGACCAATCGATTGACTCAAATTCTCCCGGCGGTTGGCGCCGTCCGTCCGGGTTCGACCCCCTCCTCCCGCACCGCTCAAACAACGTATTGCACGTCGCCGGGCATCGAACCCGGCAGAGGTCTTAAACGAATTTCGATGCCCAAATCCTTTCGCTTTTCACCCCTGCGATTCTTGCGCCTGACGGGAATAGTAGCTCTTGCCGTTTTCTTCCTTGGTGTGCCGTCCGCCTGGTCCGCGCCGCCAAAGGCCCAGCCCGTACCCACCGTCAACGGCAATGAAGGCCCCTGCAGTGCCGATTTCGTGGTCAAGGACGGCCAGGACAAGCCAATCTACAACGCGCAGCTCAATATGACGTTTCGCTACGGCTTTCTGAATCTGCACAAGGAATCGCTGGAGGTCTCGACCAACTCCGACGGCAAAGCGCGATTCATAGGGCTGCCCAGTTTCCCCAAGGATCCCTTCGAATTTCGTGTCCATTACCGCGATCGCCGGAAAACGGTGACGGATGACCCCGGCGTGACCTGTCATGCCGTACAGTCGGTCGTGCTGCCCTGAGGCCGGGCAAACAAGCTCGGCCCGCGATCGATGAGACCGCTTCGAGCGGCGGGGATGGATTCCCCGGGGCTGCGGATGGGGGACGCACGGCCCGACGAGAGGGAGGCCGTCTCGAACATTGTTATGATGAGCCGCTGGCTCCCGGTCGGGGACCGACGGCGGGTTCCCACGGCATGACAAAATTTCTCGCAGGTTAGCCACGTGCGCGCAACGGTCCTGTTGGTTGGGTTGGTTCTGTTCAGCTTGAGCTTGCCGCTTTCCGCCCAGACCCCGGATGCGTGTCCGGGAAGCACGGCGGTCGAGCGGTTCGTCGTTCTCCTGCAACAGCCAGACGATTCAGGGCAAGCGCTGCCGGTGGGTTCGGTGAACCGGATCCGGCATGGGGACTGGCTCGACTACAGCCCGGTCATCGGTTCGGGCACGACCTTGAAGAACAAGGCCAAAGTGGCCGTGGTTCTGGTTTCCTCGTTGGGATCGGCGGATAAGCACGTGACGGTCCTGCCGGCCGAGCCGGCCGATTCGGTGGACCGGTGGCGGGTGCCGTTTCGCACGGAGTTGGTCGGGCTGGTCGTGGGACCGGACGGGCTCAATTTGAAGAACGTCCATTCGTTTGTCGAGAAGAACCCGGACCTGATGCCGCAGCTGGCCGACTACGCGAAGCAGACATCGACGGTCGCGGCCCTGATCCAGACGCTTTCGAAATACGAGCAATCCAGCCCCGGTTCCTCCAACCTGCAATCGGCGCTCGACACCTTCTCCACCCAGTACGGCGTGAGCCTGCCCGCCATTGGCGCCGGCCAGTCCACGACGCAGCAGGCCAGCGACCTGCTGCACGCGCTTCTGCCCGCCACTGCGGCGAGCACGCCGTTAACCTCGCGGCAAGCGTTTATGCGCGGATCGACGGATCTGGCGGCCTCGGTGGCGACGTTGTTCTTCGGCTCGCCGGTGGGCCTCGCGACCGGGGCCACGGCGCTGTTCGAAAACCTCCGGATTTCCATGTTCCCGCGTACCGATTTTCGGGCGGCCTTCGTGCAACCGGCCAACCCCGGCTTGTTGACGCTTTGCAGCAACAACGGAACGGTGAAGCCGGGAACGCGGATCGCCTATTTCTGGGCGCAGCGAGTGCCGGACGCGCCCGCGCCGGCGGTCAGACTGCTGCATCCCTGGCGCGTGCCGCTGGGCGGGGTCTCGCCGGTGGAAGTGACAACCGGCAGCGTGGCGCAGCTCAAGCGACTCGCCCGGGCGAGGGACTGGCGGCTGGTTGCGGCCAAAGAAAAGGCCGCCATCCCCGTGAAAGTTTCCGCCGGGTCCTCCAGCGACACCCTCACGCTCGATTTACGAAAAGTGAATCTTGCGCCGGGCTCCTATCGGCTCGTGGCGAAGTGGGATTGGGCGCGGCTCCCCGTTGCCGGAGCGATTACGGCCGTGGCGTTTCCCCATCTGTCCTCGGCGGCGGTGACGGAGGAATCGCAGGACCGTCTGGTGAGCGGCAGTGGCATCCAATGGGCGCGGCTGACAGGAGCGGACTTCGAGTTCGTCGATCAGGTGGAGCTGGTCAGCCGCGGCGGCTCGAACGGCGCGCCGGGCGACTTGCCCTTCACCCTTCCGCTTCTCAAGACGGAGGGTAAGCAGGGAAGCATAGACATTCGGATCGATTGCGACACAGTGCAGCCGGGCTCATACCTGCTGCGCTTGCGCCAGCGCAACGGCTCGACCCATGACGTTCCCGTGATCATCCATCCTCCCAACCCCGCCTTGCGGCATCTGCCGCTGCGGCTGAATGCGGGGCAGGCGGATCAGACGCTGGTCTTGCGCGGAAGCGGCATGGATCGGATCCGGCGAATTACGAGTCCTGGGGCGGTATGGACCCTGGCTCCGGTTCCCGCCGGCAAGGCCGAGCCGACCGAGCGCCGCGTGACGATTGCGCTCGGGCCCGGCGCGCGGCAAGGTGAACGGCTGCCGGCCAGCCTGTTCGTCGGCCATATTCACCGGCCTTTGACCATTCCCGATGCGATCGAGGTTGTCGGGCCATTGCCGAAGATTGTGAGCGTCGAAAAGTCATTCGCGGGCCAACAAAACGTGGAGCTGTTTCGCGGGGAAATTCCGGCGGAGACGGCAGGCAGCTTCCTGATTCACACGAAGTACGCCGGCCCGCACCCCACCTTCGACCTCGCCTGCGAAGCAGGCCGGGAGTCATCGCCCGGGAAAATTCCCATCGGCGGAACGCAGCCGGGACCGCCGGATTTCGAGCGCCTCGGGCCCGATTCTTTTTTTCTCACACTCGATCCGGACGTTGCCCGATCCTCCGGCTGTCTGCTGGCAGTCTCGATGACCAACGGCGAGGCTGGCGCTTCCGCGCCATTTCCTCTGGGGCGCGTGGTCGTGGTTCCGCGAATCGACAGTTTCGCTTTGAGCGAGGAAAAAGAGGGCAAGGGTCTTTACGTTGGAACCATCACCGGACAGAGCCTTCAAGAAATTGAGAAAACCGGCTGGAATCGCGGGAAAGGCTACCCGGTCTTGGGAATTCCTACGCCGGTTGCGGGACGGCCGAAGGAACAAAACCTGAAAATCGTTTTGCCATGGCCCGCGCCGTCTCCGCGAGCGCCGCTCTATATCTGGCTCCAGGGCGAAAATAAGGCGCGCCTGACCTCGGCCACATATTGAACCCTCTGTTGGCTCTGATTTCGCTGTGGCGAATGCTGAAGCACGAATAGCTTGGTGGGGATGGGGGGGGGGCCGGCAGGTCGGGGTCGATGGCTGGTCAACAGGCCCTGGAGAGCTCTGAAAGAGCCCTGAGTCGGACTCGCTGTGCTCGCCGGATTCTATCCGAGCGGCCTTGGCTATGTCCTCCTTCTCCTGTTGGGCCTTGCCGCCTCCCGCTACCGGCCTCCTCGGTCTTTTGTGCAGCATCTGTTGTGCCAAATTGGTTGCCGTAACCCGCTTTCTAAGTCCCGTCAAGTCAGCAACTGTGCCGACCGAGGGAAGGGAATTCTCTGTGCAGTTTCGCGCTGGCCTGGGCGCTTTGGCGCACGGCACCGCCCGCTTGCCGGCACTCGCCGGTATTGGTTGGGGGCTTATCGCGAACCCGCGACAGAGATTCAGAATGCGGTTAGAACGTGCGCATACATAGACAGCCTTGCTGCGGCAATCGAAGTCCAGCGGTGCCCAGCGTTTATAACCTTCCAAAGCAGCTGGGAACTCAATCCCGCCCGGCGACTGCGCGCCGAAAAGCTATACGTCAGCCATTCGGCGCGCCACATGCAGCAACAACCGGCGATCGGTCTCGCTCAACCGCCCGAGCAGGGTAGCCATGCGGGCCAGGAAGCGATCCTGTTCCGGCGAGCCTCCCTCGGCGATTTCTTCAGCGGTTTTCCCGGCGGTGAAATTCGGCAGCGCCGGAGGGTCATTCAAGTCGTAGAAAAGATGGTAAAGGGGCACTTCCAGTGCCCGAGAGAATTTCTCGAGCGTTTCAATCGACGGAACCGTATGCCCATTTTCCACCCGCGAAACGTAACAACGCAGCAATCCGGTACGCCGCTCGATTTCACTTTGCGGCATGTCCCGCGCTTCCCGCAGGGCACGGATACGCTCTCCGATCACGGTCATTCCTGCCTCCTCGAAGGGCCGCGCAAGCCGTCGGAAGCTGTGGGCGAGCAGCCGACACCTGCAGCGTGAAAACTTCAGTTTGTGGGTGGAATTGCCCCATAAATCGGGGCCAGAGGGTGGGCCTACCCTCTGGCAGGACTATAAGGCAGGAAGATGCGCTGCGTGGATATTGTTTTTCTAGTAATGACGTTAGGATAAATAGTCCTGCCCGGCGCGTGTATGCGGGCGGCCACTGATGCAGGCACGCCATTCATTTCATTGACGCGTCCCGCGATGCGCGCACAATGAGCGCACATGGAGGCGCGTCCGGCAATGATCAAGAAAGTAAAGGGCGGCTACCAGGTATTTTCCAGCAAAGGACGAAACATGGGAGGCCCGTACAAGACCCGCGCGGAAGCCGAGAAACGCCTGCGGCAAGTGGAATTTTTCAAGCACCGCGGTGCTTCCTCCGGATCTCGCCGGCCGAGGTGAGTTCGGCAGGCATGCCGCGCGAGTGGACGGCGGCCAGTATTTTGACCCTGGATTTTTGACAATGCTTCGTCTTTGAACCGATATCTGCGGTTGCGCCCCAGCGAATTCTGCGTATAATCCTCGCCAATGTAGTCAGGTGGTGGGGGAGCGGAAATCAATCCTCAGTACTTGTCGCCTGCAAAGGTAATTGTGTCTGCGCATGTTTCACTTTGCCGGGGACAAGAGACGAATTGTTTGAGTGAAGTGTCTGGAAGAGAAGTACTAAAAGTACTAAATCTCTTTTCTTCCTAGCCAACGAGCACCACGCCAGGATCCCTGATTCTGTAAACATCATAGATATAGGTAGATACGGAATGCTTTAGGGTGTGGCCGTGTACTGTTAGGGCACAAGGATAGTACCATTTATTGCAGTAGTATTAGCATATACGTGACCGCCTCTTTGGAGGGTCTCGTGGCTGGTTCCTGGCTGGTGATTTTTTCTTTCGCTCTTTTCACTCTTCTTTTGTACCTGGTCGGAACATATCTGGTCTGGATGCCGCGACAATGCGCCGTGCTCGCCGAGGTGTTCGCTGCCAGCGGCAATTTCCCGAGTCTGCTGCCGCGCTCGGTGAGGGCTGCGGTTATCGAGATGCGTCTGTTGGGATTGCTTTTCGTTTCCGGCGCGTTGTTTTGCATAAAGCTTGCGCTGACGCCGCATTGGAGCCGCATGATGATGGACGTCGCGGCCCAGGTTCCCAATCCGAACTGGCTGGTCTTTCCGGCGCTGCTGTCGGTGCTGGCCGGCGACGTCGTTCTCTTTGACGTTTCGGCGTGGGTGGCCCACACGCTGGATTTCTGGGTGGACCATCCCCTGGTGCCGCGGCGCATGATCCCGGCGCTCACATGGGCGTTCCGTCTGGCCGGGATGACGCTATTTCTTTTCGGGGCGGGAATATTCTGGCTTTGGCTGGGAACACTATAGGCCTGAGGAATCCCGGGGCCCCGCGAAGCGAGCGGGGTTAGAACCAACCGCTGCGGTAGACGATCCACCAACTCGCCACGAAGATCGGCAGTGTAGCGATCAGGCTCCATACCATCGGCAACGCCAAGTCCGCCAGGATGCCCATGGCGGCAACCAGCATCCAGAACATCTTTCGCTGATCCACAGCCCTGAGTATAGCCAGCCGGGCCGCTGGCGCCGGAAAGTGGAAACGGAAAAGTGTTCGAAGAACACACTCGGTTGGCGAGGTCAGCCAAGCGACGGGAACAATGCCGGTGCACACCGGTGGCCATTCAGGCGCAAACGCGGACCGCCGATGGCGCATTCCACCAGCGGAAGAGGGCTTGGCCCATCGATTCGGGTGCCCTGGGGAACGAAAAATTCCCGGAACTGGAAGATTAAGGTCTACCAGCGTGGCTCGCGCTTCTCCAAGGGAACGTCCCGGTAACCTTCGTATCGGCTGCGTCCGTGGCCAAAGCCTCCGCGTCCACCGCTCGAGGACCGCGGCCCGCCGCTTTCCGCTCGCGGACGAGCCTCGTTGACCTTGATGTTCCGGCCGTCGAAGTCCTTGCCATCGAGCGCGGTGATGGCGCGGGCCGCCTCTTCGTCATTCGACATTTCGACGAAGGCGAACCCGCGGGACCGCCCGGTTTCCCGATCGGTGGCGATATGGATGCGGGTAATCTGCCCCATCGGCTCGAACAGCGACCGCAATTCATTTTCCGTGGTGTTGAAACTCAGGTTCCCCACGAACAAATTCTTCATTTGCGTTTTCTCCTCAAGATAGATATTCGGTTGTGGAACGACTTGTGCGTCACTCCATCAGAATAGGGATTTGACTCGATTCAGCGATATGAGTCCGGATGAAAGCAAACGCAGAATGATGTGGGACCGGAGGGTATGATCATTCTCCGGCACGGGCGGTCGGGATGTCTCTTCCGAATCACAATACGACACCATTATACACCAGACGGAGGGGCGCAACCGATCGAAAATCGAGCGCCCGCCTGGCCGGACCCTGGCGGCCCGGATCCCGGTTGCGTGGGATTGCTTCCCGCGGCGTATGCTAGCAGTGATGGCAGAAATTCGAGAAGAAAACCCTGATGTTGCATGAAATCGATCCGGGGCCCGAGTGTCCCGAGGTAGTCCGCATGATCGTCGAGATTCCCAAGAATTCCAGCAATAAGTATGAGTTCGATACCGGGTTGGGTCTGTTCCGCCTGGATCGCGCCCTCTACTCCCCGTTGCACTATGCGGGCGATTACGGATTCATTCCCGGCGCCACCGCCGCCGATGGCGACCCGACGGACGTGCTGGTGATGGCCGACGAGCCGACATTCACCGGCTGTCTGATCGAGGTCCGGCCGATCGGCCTGCTCGACAGGAGCGACGAGAACGGGATCGACGAGAAAGTCCTGGCGGTGCCGAGATCGAACCCTCGTTTCGACCAGATTCATACGATCGACCAACTGGCGCGGCATGTGAGGCGCGAAATCGAGCATTTCTTCACCATCTGCAAGGAGCTCGAAGGAAAACGGACACAGCTGCGCGGTTGGCAGGGACCCAAGCAAGCGCGCAATACGATCGCGGATGCCCGCGAGGGCTTCCTCGCCGCGCGCAAAACGGCGGCGGAAAGCGAATGAACGGCGCGGCCCGCGAGGCGCAAGCGGACAAACGGCGATGTTGTTGGTTAGGAGCCTCGAAGAGCCAACCTGCGTAAAAAGGGGAGCGTCTAAGCAGTCAGTAGCAGTACTCTTGTGGTGGGGAAAACCGTAGTGTGGAGGACAGCGATGACCAAGCGCCTTGTCTCGTTGACATTGGCGATCCTGCTGACGGCAGTCGTCGCGGCGGCGCAGAACAGTACCGTGTACTTGCAGGATGGCCAGCAGGTCATGGGCACCTATCTGGGAGGCACGAAGGACCAGGTCCAGATGCTGGTGAATGGCCAGGTGGAGATTTTTCAGACTTCGAATATCGCATCGATCGATTTCATTTCCCCCGAAACCTCAGCGGCTTCGACCGGCTCGTCCGCGCTGAGCCAGATGGTCACCGTGCCGGAGGGCACGCCGATCCTGATTCGCATGATTGATAGCGTGGATTCGAGCGTGAACAAGCCGGGCGACATCTTCCATGCCAGCCTCGAGGAGGACCTGCGCATCGGTGACGTGGTTGTGGCCCGGAAGGGAACCGACGTCTATGGCAAGCTCATGTCGGTTCAATCGGCGGGCCGGGTAACGGGAAAATCGGAGCTGGCGCTCGAGCTGACGGGCATCCGGACGGTCGATGGGAGAATTCAACCCGTCGTCACCGGCGCCTACCAGGAAGCGGGCAAATCGCGCACCAAGCAGACCGTCGAACATTCGGTGATCGGCGCCGCGCTGGGCGCCATCATCGGAGGCGTTGCCGGCGGCGGTGGCGGAGCGGCCAAGGGTGTGGGCATCGGGGCCGCGGCGGGTGCCGGCGTCACGGTGATCACTCGCGGCCAACAGGTCAAGGTTCCCAGCGAGACGCTATTGCAATTTCAGCTGGCGCAACCGATTACGATCACGCTGCCAAAATCCTCTTCGTAGGCGGCGTGCAAGGCCGAAAGGGTCGCTATCGTTTCGTGGCAAGGAGGGAAAGGATAGCGCCGGCACGGTTCCGCACCGTTTATCCTTAGGTACCCGTACGATGAAAAGCCTTCGTTTTGTGCGAGATATGTCTTGCTCTGTCCGGCGCAGCTACGTAGCATGAGGGGGCGTGGTGGCGCGAAACCGCTAATGCCTAAAGAGAAACCAAAGCTGCACATCGGCGAAGTCATCCGCAACTACCGGACAGGCAGGGGTTTGTCTCAAGGCGACATCGAACGGCGCACGGGTCTGCTGCGCTGTTATCTCTCACGTGTCGAAAACGGACACACCGTCCCCTCGCTCGAAACCCTGGCGAAGATTGCCGAGGCGATGAGCATCAATCTGGCCGATTTCTTTCCTGTGCCCGACACGCCGGAGGAACGAGAAGCGCGGCGTGCGGCGGGCGATCTTTCCGACGATGAAATGCGCGTTCTGGCCGACGTGAAACGATACACGGAAGGCCTCTCCGACACGGACAAGATGCTGGTGCTAGCCATGATTCGCCGCATGGCGGCTGTGCCTCCCGAAACGCGCCGCAGTTTTCAGCGCCGCGGTTTCTAGTCGATTCCGCCAGTCCTTATCCTGTGGAACCCTGTGGGGAGCTAACGCTGCCGCCCTATGGACGCTAACGCTCCCGGCAACGACAGAGGCCAGGTTTTGTCCTTTTCCCGCAGTACTTCGACCAGCCGATCCGGCCAGTCCGTCATGATGCCGTCGACGCCCAGGGCAAGCATCTTGCGCATTTCGCGGCGTCTGTTCACCGTCCAAGTCACCACGTCCAGACCGGCGCGCCGCGCCTGGCCGACAAGTCGCTTTGTCATTCGCTTGCGATGCGGCGCCAATATGCGGATTCCCGCCGCGCCCGCCGCCACGACGGATGTTCGGGCGCGCCGCAGCAGCAGCGCCGTCTGCGAGCGTGGCTCGACGGCCTGAACGGCGCGCAGGACCGCCGGACGGAACGAGAGGAAAACGACGCGATCCAGATCGGATGGCCGGAACTCTCTGGCCAGGGCGCTGAGCGGGGCGGTATCCAGAGGAATCTTCATTTCGAGATAAATTCCCAGGCCGAGTTCCCCGGCCAGCGCTAGCCCCTCTTCGAGGGTGGGAATCCGTTCGCCGGCAAATGCCCGGCCGAACCAGGAGCCGGCATCGAGCCGGCGCACCTTGCCAAGTTCGAGTTGCGTCAGGCGTCCGCGGCCGTCGGTCGTGCGATTCACGCGGGCGTCGTGCAGAAGCACGAACCGGCCATCGCGCGTGCATCGCAGGTCGGTCTCGATGAATGAGGCTCCCATCCCGGCCGCCAGCGCGAATGCCGCCAGGGTATTTTCCGGCGCGTGCGCGGAAGCGCCGCGATGGGCGATGACATTCGGAACGGTCATGATGCCTGTATCTTAGCGGGAAGCCGGGACCCGGGGGAATAGCGGAATGGATCCGGCGGTGCCCTGCGATTACTGCTGCTGTTGCTGCTGTTGCTGTTGGAGCAGGGACATAGGGGGCGGCTCCGGCACGGAATCAATCAGCATGGACCAATCTCCCGGGATGGGGGATTCGGAATCGACGGCCGGCGGCTCGGCGGAGAAGCTTACGCGGACGGCGACGGTGAGTTCGCTCCCCGTGTGGCCGCGGAAGATTCCCTTGGTCGGCGGCACATCGGCATAATCGCGGCCGATCGCGATGCGGATGTGGCGCTGGCCGGCGAGGATGTGATTGGTGGGGTCGAATCCGACCCAGCCCAAATATGGCAACAGGGCTTCCACCCAGGCATGACTGGCATTGCCTGCCGTGCTCATCGCGTCCTGCTTTCGCGGATGGATGTAGCCGCTCACGTACCGGCAGGGAATGCCGATCCGGCGGACCATGCCGATCATGATATGGGCAAAGTCCTGGCATACCCCCTTCCGGTTGCGGAGGGCGTCGTCGATGGGGGAATTGACGCTGGTGCTCTTGGGGACATATTCGATCGCCTTGCCCAGATCCTCATTGAGCTGGCGGAGGACCGTGAGGGGATCATCGCGGCGGCAGAAGCCAAGCTCACGGCTGAGTTCCTCGATCATGGGCGTTCGGGTGACGAATTCGCTGGGAAGCAGCATCTCCCAGCAGTCCTCCTGTTTGATCAGCCCGTCGAGTTGAGCCCAGGCCTCGGGCGCCATGCGGGCTGGAATTTCCGGCAGCGGCTGGGCCTCGACCAGGGATTCGGCGACGATGACCAGTTGCTCGTGGGGAACCGGGATATCGAAATGATGGATGTGATTGCCCATATAGTCGCGATAGGAGAAAAGGCGGCACCGCGGGCTGACCGACAGATGGAAATTCAAGCAGAGCTGATTGCCGTCGGTCCGGGGGTGCATGCGCGTCTCCATGACGCTCTCGCTGACCGCCGTGTCGTAGCGGAATTTGGTGAGATGTCGCACGGAATAAAACACGGCTCCCGCCATCACGCGCCTCCCAGGGCCGTCTGCACCGGATAATCGATATACAGACGGTAGATCGTATCGTGGATTTCCCGGCAGCAGGCGTGGACGCTTTCGAGATACGCGCACGCGTCTTGCGCCAGGATTTCCTGAATCTGGCCGAACCCCAGCGAGGCCCGCAGCTTTCCCGCAATCCGGACCAGCGTCGAGCCGCGGTACCTGTCGCCTTCCTGCTGGGTGGCTTCGATGGCCCCGTACATGTGATTGACCGAAAAGCGGGCCGAATGCGGGAATTCCGCGCTGAGCAGCAGAAACTCCATAATGCGGTCGTGGTTCAGATCGGCGGTGTAGACCTTGCAATAGGCCTCGAAGGCCGTGCAGGAGCGGAGCAATCCCATCCATTCGTGGAAATCGGTTCCCTCGGGGGAGTGTTGCGGCTTCCCGAATTCGCGATAGTAAATTTCCAGCAGCTTCACCGTGGCGGAAGCGCGCTCGAGATACCGGCCGATTTGAATGAAATGCCACCCTTCTCCGTGCGACATCGTGGAGTCGGTGATTCCTTGAAACAGGTGGACCCCTTCGGAGATGGATCCGAGGAACGGCGGAAGCTGGATGTCGGCGTTTCCGTCGATGCGGAAGCGCGCGACGCGCAGATACAGCTGATTGAGCCACTGCCATTGTTCCGCGCTGATCTGTTCGCGGACGTTGCGCGCGTTTTCCCGCGCCCCGACGATGCAGGAGGTGACCGAAGAGGGGTCGGCCGAATTGAAAGTCAGCTCTTCGGCCAGCACATACGGGTCGCCGCTCCAAACGACGTTGCCGGGGTCGCCCAGGGCGGCCAGCACGCGCCGCCACCGGCGTTCGGCGCTGGCGGGCGATTCGTCGAGCATGAGATTCAGGTTCACGCTCAGGAGCCGCACCGCGTGCTCGGCCCGTTCGAGATAGCGGCTCATCCAGTAGAGATGGTCGGCGACGCGGGAGAGCATGGCTAGGGCCCCAGCACCCAGGTGTCTTTGCTGCCGCCGCCCTGGGAGGAATTGACGACCAGGGACCCCTTGCGCAGGGCGACGCGCGTGAGGCCCCCGGGCACGATCGTGACTTTGTCCGAATAGAGGATGTAAGGCCGCAGGTCCACGTGGCGCGGCTCGAGGCCGTTTTCGGTCAAACACGGCGTTTGGGAGAACGCGAGGGTGGGCTGGGCGATGTAGTTGCGCGGCTCGGCTTCGATGCGCCGGCGGAATTCATCCCGCTGCTCGGCGGTGCTGTCGGACCCGATGAGCATGCCGTAGCCGCCCGATTCGCCGACGGTTTTCACGACCATTTCATCCAGGTGATCGATCACGTGGCGCTTTTGTTTGTCGTCGGTGAGCTGATAGGTTTCGACGTTGTTCAGAATGGGATCTTCGTTGAGGTAGTAGCGGATGATGGCCGGAACGTAGCCGTAGATGGCCTTGTCATCGGCCACGCCCGTGCCCAGGGCGTTGGCCAGCGTCACGTTTCCCGCCCGATACGCATTGAAAAGCCCGGCGACGCCCAGCACGGAGTTGGTGCGGAAGGCCAGCGGATCGGCGAAATCGTCGTCGACGCGACGGTAGATGACGTCGACGCGCCGCAGCCCCGTCGTCGTTCGCATGTAGACGACGTTGTCGTGCGTCAGCAGGTCGCGTCCCTCGACCAGCTCGATGCCCATCTGACGCGCCAGGTAGGAATGCTCGAAATAGGCCGAATTGAAGACGCCCGGGCTGAGCACGACGATGGTCGGTTCGGGGCGCCCCTCGGGCGCGAGCGAGCGCAGCGTGCCGAGCAGCGCCTGGCTGTACTGTTCGATCGGCAGCACGCCGCAACTGCGGAACAGCAGGGGAAAGAGCTGCTTCATGATGACGCGGTTGGTCAGCATGTAGGAAGCGCCGCTCGGCACGCGCAGATTGTCTTCCAGGACGACGAATTGGCCGTCGGGCAGGCGCATGATGTCCGAGCCCACGACGGCCACGTAGACGTTGCGGGGCACGTGCAGGCCCCGCATCTGCCGCCGGAACTGTTTGCAGCTATAGACGACCTCCCGCGGAACAATCCCATCGGAGAGAATGTGCCCCTGGTGGTAAACGTCGCGGAGAAACACGTTGAGCGCGGTGATCCGCTGCGTCAGTCCCCGTTCGATGAGGCTCCATTCCGCATGCGTGATGACGCGAGGCAGAAGATCGTAGGGGAAGATGCGCTCGGAGCCTTCCTCGTCGCCGTAAACGCTGAAGGTGATCCCTTGATTCAAAAACGACATGTCGGCGAGGTGCTTCCGCCGGCGAATCTCGTCGGCGGGCAGGGAAGTGAACGTATCGAGGACCTGGGCGTAGTGCTCGCGCACGCAGCCTTCCGAGACAAACATCTCGTTGTAGGCTTCCTTGGTCCCGCCAGGTGGGTCCGGCCCCGTGCCGGCAAGCGGGCTCTGGGGCGAACGGGCCGTTTCCCGGAGTGCCGGAACGTGCGAGTCCAAGGAGGACCCATCCAGCGGCGGGCGAGGGTGCGTTTCCGGATCGCTCCGGCTGCCCCGTAACGACGTACCGACCAACCCTTTGTCCACAGCGCAGCCTCTGTTTCGTTGTGAAATCCCAATTTGTTCAGTACATAGCCAAGTTAGGCTGTTGCCGGCGGCCAGTCAAAATCAATAAATCAATAGGATCTATCGAACGATCCGAACGTTCTGTGGAAGCGGATTGCGGGCGGATGGCGAACCGCCATATTTTGCTGAACGGAAGCTGGCTGAGCCGGCATGTTTGCAGTTGGGAGCCAGGCGCGCGGATGCGGAGCTATACTCGACGCAGGAGGGAGCAGGGGCCCCGGTGCATCCCCAGCTGACACGTAAAATGGCGCGCTGGGCCGCGGCAGCGGCGCTGGCGGTGGCATTGATCGCGGGAGGAATATTCGCCCACAGGCAGATGATTGCCTCTCGCGCGATGCGGCACGCTCCCCCGGCGGTGCCGCCGAGCGTGCGGCAACGTTCCCTTCAATTCACCTTCTCCAAAATGGATGGACAACAGACCGTTTTCACGATCCATGCGGCGCGCGCGACGCAATTTAGCGGCGGTACGGGGAGCCTGCTCGAGGACGTGGATATCGTGGTCAACGGAGAGCATGGCGAGCGGCACGACGAAATTCACACGCGTTCCTGCGAATATGAGCCGAAAAGCGGGGCGATCGTTTGCCACGGGAAGGTTGAACTGGATCTGTCGAGCGTTCCGCTGGCTAGGCCGGTGAATCTCCCGCCACGCGGCGGGATTCACATCGCGGCGCAAAACGTCACCTTCAACCGCGACACCGGTACGGCGACGACGGATGCCCCGGTGACCTTCCGTTTCCCGCAAGGGGAAGGCAGCGGCGACGGAGCCGAATATTCGAGCCGCGCCGCCGATTTCCGTCTCCGGCGCGACGTGCAACTCCGACTGGCCGCCGGCCGTGCCGGAAACGCCCCCACCCTCGTGACGGCCAAGGGCGGACTGACGTTTGACCGCCGCGGGAATCAGTTGCACCTGCTTGGGCCGGTGGGCATTCGCCAGGGCGATCGCCGGATCGATACAAGCGAATTGACCGTAGACCTGAACGGCCGGTTGCGGCCGCGGCGGGCATTTGCCGGCGCCGGGACATTCGCCAGCGTTATGCAGGGGAGCCGGCGCGGCCGCTGGCAGGCCCATAGCGCCGAGATTCTGTTCGATCGCGAGGGCCGCGCCAGGCAGATGAATGCCGCCGGTCACGTGGTTTTCATTGGCAAGGGACCGGCGGCCACTCGGCTCCAAGCGCAAAACGTCACCGTCATGCTCAATCCCGCCGACGGGCAGCCCAGGACGCTCGACCTGAAGGGGGACGTTCGCCTGGAAGAAAAGCGCGCGACCGGCGTTGTGCGTCTGAAGGGCGACTCGCTGAGACTGGTGATGGCGTCCGCCGGGGGCGGCTCGAAGGCGGCCAGATTGGTCGAGGCAACGATGCCGGACAGGTCGCAGGCGGAATGGAATTCCGCGGGCGGGGATTTGCGGCTGACGAGCGGGCGGTTGGCGATCCAGTTTCGCGCGGATAACCAGATTCAGGCGCTGCGCGGCTCCGGCGGCGTGCGCTTCGAGCGGCTCGAGCGGGGCCAAACGCCGCTGGTCACGACGGCGGACGATTTGACTCTACATTTTTCGGACGGCCGCTGGACCCGAGCGGAGGAATCGGGCCATGTCCACGCAACGCAGGGATCGCGCAGCGGAAATGCCGACCACGCGATCTGGCTGCGCGCGAAAGATGCCTTCGAGCTGGCCGGCGATGCGCGCGTAAGCGACCCGAGTGGCCAGTTGCTGGCCGACACGATTGCATGGAACCGGAAGAGCGGCCAGTTGCAGGCCAGAGGCCATGTGCGCTTGAACTATACGGCCAATGGGGCGAGTCCGATGGACATGCCCGGTCCGGCAAGCGGTAGCGCCGGCCGGATGCAGCCTGTGAACGTCGTGGCCGAGGCGCTGGAGGCCAATTCGAAAACGGGCCAAGCCGTATTTTCGGGTTCAGCCCGGCTATGGACGGGCAACCTCGTGGTGCAAGCCGATCAAGTCGAGTTGCAACGGGCCAAGGGCGAATTGACGGCGACGGGAAATGTGCGGGCCGCGTTTCCGCAAGCCGCATTTCCGCAGAGCCCACTTCCGCAAACATCGCTCGCGGCCGGATCTTTCGGCAAGGGCGGGAACGGCAAGGGCAGCTCGGGTGCGGACACGGTGTCCAATGCGTCGAAGAACGGCGCGCCGGATTCCACCGTGCTCTGGCGAGTTCAGGCAAAACGGCTTGAATACGTGCGGCAGGGCCTGGGCAAATCGGGAAAAGGCGATCTGGCGGGTTCGCCGAAAGGGGGAAGCAGCGAGGTCACTCTCGATGGCGGGGTCCAGGCATGGTCCAGCCAGGCTCGCATAGAGGCGAAGACGGTGGTTTTGAGCCTGCGTCGTCAACCGGACGGGCGAATCGGGCTGACCCAGGCTGCGGCAAGCGGCGGGGTCACGGTCCGGCAAGCCGACCGCCGAGCGAAGGCTGAAAACGCGCGCTACGATGCGGCGAGGGGCCAATTTGTGCTTTGGGGCGGGAAACCGTCTCTCGATGATGCGGCCGGCGATCTGGTGACGGGCTCTGAATTGACCTTCTCGGAAGCCGATGATACGATTTCGGTCGAGTCGTCTGAAGGATCCCGCACGTTGACAAGATATCCGGTACGGAATTGACTGGGCATGGGAGAACTTCGGGGCGTAGGTTTACATAAGTCGTACCGAGGCCGGAAAGTAGTCGACGACATCAACTTGGAGATCGAGCAGCGTGAGGTAGTGGGCTTGCTCGGGCCCAATGGCGCAGGGAAGACGACGACATTTTACATGCTGGTGGGACTGGCTCGCGCCGACGCGGGTCAGGTGCTCTTCGGCGGGCAGGACATCACCACCCTTCCCATGTACCTGCGGGCCCGAATGGGAATCAGCTATCTTCCGCAGGAGCCTTCCGTGTTCCGCAAGATGACGGTCGAGGAAAATCTCGTGGCGGTTCTCGAGACCCTGCCCCTTTCGGCGGCGCGCCGCCGGGAGCGGCTCGAGGAACTGCTGGCTCAAATGGGTTTGGAAACGGTCCGGGCAAATCGGGCGCAGACGCTATCGGGCGGCGAACGCCGGCGGCTGGAGATCGCGCGCTCGTTGGTGCTCGAACCGGCGTTCCTGCTGCTGGACGAGCCGTTTTCGGGCATCGATCCGGTGACGGTCCTCGATATCCAGAAGATCATCCGGGGACTGAGCCAGGCCGGAATTGGCGTGCTCGTGACCGACCACAACGTGCGCGAGACGCTGCGGGTCACCAGCCGCGCCTACATCATCAGCCAGGGAAAGATATTCCGCGCGGGCACGCCCGAGGAGCTGAGCGCCGACCCGGAAGTGCGGCGGATCTACCTGGGGGAGAATTTCAGTCTGAATTAAGAAGACGCCAATGAGCATGCTGCAGCCCAAATTGCACTTGAAGCTGGCGCAGAAGCAGATTCTGACGCCCAGTCTGGTGCAGATGGTCAGTGTGTTGGCCCTGAACCGTCTCGAGTTGCGCGAGATGATCAACCAGGAGATCATGGCGAACCCGGTTCTGGAGGAACTGGGCGAGGAGGGCCTGGTAGCGGAAAAGTACACCGATCAGGAGTTCGCCAAGAAGGAGACGGAAAAGGTTCCCGAGACCGAGGCGCCCAATCCGTTCGACGAGTTCGACATCAGCGCCTTCCATCAGTACCTGAACAGCGCCGGCGACAATAATTTCCGGGAACGCGAACAGATCGAAAAGCCGTCCTTTGAACAATTCATCAGCTCCCCGCAAAAACTGGCCGACTATCTCACCTGGCAATTGGGCGCTTCTCCGATTGATGAACGGACGGCGGAGATCGCCCGGGAGATCATCGGCAATCTGAATGAGAACGGCTATTTGACCGCGACCGTGGAGGAAATCGCCGCCGCCGGCCCGTATTCGGCCGAGGAAGTGAAAAAGGCGATCGAACAGGTGCAGCAGTTCGATCCGCCCGGCGTTGCCGCCCGGGATTTGTCCGAATGCCTGTTGTTGCAGCTCCGGCTTTTGAATTCCGACAATAGCCTGGCCGAGCAGATTGTCACCGACCACCTCAAGCAGCTGCAGACGAACCAGTTGCGGGAGATTGCCCGGGCGCTGAACCGGCCCGTGGACGTGGTGAAGCGGGCGGTGGAAACGATCCGGAAACTGGACCCGCGGCCGGGGCTACGTTACAACGTCACCGCGCCCGCGCTGGTCGAGCCCGACGTCTATTTCCGCAAGGTCTCCGGCGAGTGGCAGGCTTTCCTGAACGATGACGAGGTGCCCCAGCTCCGCATCAGCCCCACCTACAGCCGGATGCTGGCCCGCGGCGCGGCCGACCGCGACGTGCGCAATTACGTGCGCGAACGGCTGGCGGCCGCCATGCAGTTGATGAAAAACATCGAGCAGCGCAAGCACACGATCTTGCGGGTTTGCGACGCGATCATCCGGCGGCAAGGCGAGTGCCTCGAATACGGGATGGACCACTTGAAGCCGATGATGATCAAGGAAGTGGCCGAGGATGTCGGCGTCCATCCCTCGACAGTGAGCCGGGCGGTTTCGAGCAAGTATGCGCACACGCCGCACGGCGTGCTGGAGCTTCGTACGTTCTTTTCCGAGGCCGTGAACGGGCCGCAGGGCTACCACGTCTCGCTCGTGACGCTCAAGCGCCGGGTCCGGAAAATGATCGAGGAAGAAAATTCGGCCAAGCCCTTCACCGACGACCAGATCGCCAAACAGCTCGACGCCGAAGGCATCCACGTCACGCGCCGGACCGTGGCGAAATACCGCGAAGACATGCGCATCCCCAGCACCCACCAACGGCGGGTAAAGCCCTGAAGCGAACGCCGACCGTGAAACAGGATCGATCGGGCGCCGGACGGCGCATTGTCATCCTGACCGGGCTCAGCGGATCGGGTAAGGGCACCATCCTCAAGGCCTTCGAGGATCTCGGTTTTTATTGCATCGACAATCTGCCGGTGGACCTGCTGCCGACACTCAGCGAGCTCGCGATGCTCGGCGGGCGCGCCTACGAGCGTGTGGCCCTGCTGGTCGATGCGCGCGAGCGGGAGAACCTGCAGAAGTTGCCGGCGACCTACCGCCGGCTGGCGCGTAAATATCCGGTGACCCTGGTGTTCGTCGAGGCGAGCGACGTGGCCCTGCTGCGGCGTTTCAGCGAGACGCGCCGGCCGCATCCGCTGAGCGGGGGGCGCAGGGTCGGCGAAGGGATCCGGCGCGAGCGCCGCATCATGGCGCCCATCCGGCGCCTGGCCGACACGGTGATCGACACCAGCCCCTTCAATGTCCACGAGCTGCGGAAATTCGTCATCGACCGTTTCCAGGCGGAGGACCGGCACCCGCTGGTGGTTTCCGTGGTGAGTTTCGCCTACCGGTTCGGGATTCCGGCCGATGCCGATCTGGTCTTCGACGTGCGCTTCCTGCCCAATCCTCATTTCGTGCCGGGCCTGCGCCGCTATTCGGGTCGGGAGCGGAAAGTGGCGCGATATGTTCTCTCGTTTCGTGAATCGCAGGGGTTCCTGCGCCGGGTGGTGGGTTTGCTGGTGTACCTGCTCCCTCGCTACGTCGAGGAAGGGAAGAGCTATCTGACGATCGCGTTCGGGTGCACGGGAGGCCGGCACCGGTCGGTGGCGCTGAGCGAGGCCGTCGCGCGGGCGCTCGAAAAACGCGGATACGGGCCGAAGGTCATTCATCGGGACATCGACCGCACGGTGGCTTGACATTTCCCAGGCCGATTCCTAGCTTTGACGTGCGGAGTGCAGGGGGCACCCGAGAGCCGCTTGAAAGTTTCCGACGATCTTCGACGCCTGCTGGGCTATGCCCGTCCCTACCGTTGGCTGGTGGCGGCGGCGATCCTGTTGATGTGCCTGGTGGGTCTGTCGGAGGGCGTGATCGCGCTGATGATCGCGCCGCTCTTTGACCGCGTGCTCGACCCGAAAACGGCCGGCTCCCGGCTCAAGCTGTTCACGATTCCCGGTTCCCATCATACGATCTACCTGAATTCCTTCCTGCCGGGTTCGGTGCGGTACGTCTGGTCGGTCTTCGCGATCGCGCTGTGCCTGATCTTTTTGGGCAAGGCCGTGGCGGAGGTGCTGGGCGACCTGTCCATTCAATATGCCGGCCAATCGGCGGTCACCGATCTGCGCAACCAGGTCTTTGGAAAGCTGATCTACCAGCCCATCGGCTTTTTTCAACAGCAGGGAACCGGCCGCCTGGTTTCCGCGGTCATCAACGACATCGAGCGCATTCGCAGCGCCTATTCGGAATGGCTCGCGGACTTTTTCCAGCAGTTGTTCACGCTGTTCTTCATGGCCCTGGTGCTCCTGTACATCAACTGGCGGCTGGCGCTGGGGTGCCTGGTCCTGTTGCCCCTGCTCATCTGGCCGGTCGGAAGGCTGGGGCGGCGCATTCGCGGGTCGGTGGAGAAGAGTCAGAAGCGGCTGGCGGAGTTGAGCCATATCCTTCACGAGACGGCCAGCGGCAACCGGATCGTGAAGGCGTTCGGCATGGAGGGATTCGAGATCGCAAAGTTCCGGCAGGCGGCGCGGCGCCTCCTGCGGGAGAACATGCGGTGGGTGAGCGCCTACTCGGTGAGCGGCCCGATGACGGAGCTGCTGGGCGCGGTCGTGCTGTGCGTGATCGTGCTGTACGCGCGGGACGAGATTCGCCAGGGCCTGATGACCAAAGGCATGGTGATCGCGTTTGCTTACGCGCTGTTCCGCTCCTCGACGCCCGTGAAACGGCTCGGCGGGATCTATCATCATTTCCAGCTGGCGATCGGCGCGTCCAAGCAGGTTTTCGGTTTTCTCGCGCTGGGCGAAGAAGCGATCGAGCGGCCCGGGGCCGGGCGGCTTGCCCGGTTTTCGGAATCGGTGGAGTTCGACGACGTCAATTTTCAGTATGAGAACGGCCAGCCCGTCCTGAAGCGGCTCTCCCTGACGGCCCGGCGCGGCGAGGTGGTCGCGATCGTGGGGATGTCCGGGGCCGGCAAGAGCACGCTGGTGAATCTGCTGCCGCGCTTTTACGACGTGACCGGGGGAGCGATCCGGATCGACGGCGTGGATATTCGCGACGTGACTCTGAAGTCGCTTCGCGAGCAGATTGCCATGGTGACGCAGGAAACCATTCTGTTCAACGACACGGTCTGGAACAATATCTGTTACGGCCGGCCGGGCGTTTCCTCCCCGCAAGTCGTTGCCGCGGCCCAGGCCGCGCTGGCGCACGACTTCATTTTGCAGCTGCCCGAACGCTATGATACGCGGCTCGGCGAGCGCGGCCAGCGTCTCTCGGGCGGGGAACGGCAGCGTCTGGCGATTGCCCGGGCCTTGCTGAAGGACGCGCCGATTCTGATTCTGGACGAGGCGACCTCGCAGCTCGACGCCGAATCCGAACTGCTGGTGCAGCGGGCGCTGGCGAATCTGATGAAGGGCCGGACGGCCTTCGTCATCGCGCACCGTCTGGCCACTGTGCGCGGGGCCGACCGGATCGTGGTCATCGAGGACGGGGAAATCCGCGAGACGGGCACGCATGGGGAGTTGCTGGCGCGGGGAGGGATCTACTGCCGGCTCAGCGAGCTCCAGTTTGCCCACAGCGAGACCGTGGGGCATGGACTGCGGGCCCCGGGTGGACTGCAGGAATGACCACCCACCTTCGCTCGATGACCGGTTTTGCCGAGGCCGCCGCGCAGGACGGCAGCCGCCGCGTGGCGGCGAGCGTTCGGAGCGTGAATCACCGCTTTTTGGATCTTCACGCGCACCTGCCGGAAGGTTTCGAATGGCTCGAAACAGTGGTGCGCCGACAGGCGCGCGAAGCCGTCCGGCGCGGCCACGTGGATGTGTACGTCAGGGTCGAATCGGCCGGCGCGCCGGAAGTGCGCGTGAACCACCCGGCCGCGGCGCTCTACTTGAAGGCGATCGAAGGTCTGAAGGCGGAATTCCGGCTGCAGAGCGAGCCGGATTTGGGCGTGATTCTGCGCCTGCCCGGGGTGGTCGAGGTCGCGGCTCCGGTCGGGCCGGGCGAAACCGAGCTGGTCGAACAGCTTCTGGCCGGAACGCTGGGCGAAGCGTTCGATCGGCTGAACCGGATGCGGCAGGCCGAGGGCGCGAGGCTCGCCGAGGAAATGGCGGGCGGCGCGGAGCGGGTCGTGGAGAACGTCGAAAAGATCGAAATCCTGGGCGGGAAAGCGCAGACGGTCTACCTCGATCGGCTGCGCGAGCGCATTCGCGACCTGGTTGGCCAGAATCCGATCGACCCCGGCCGGCTGTCGCAGGAAGCCGCGCAGATCGCCGCGCGCAGCGACGCGACCGAGGAGACGGCGCGTTTGCGAAGCCATATCATCGAGTTCCGGCGCGTGCTGGAAGGACCCTCCGAAGCGGGCAAAAAACTCGATTTCCTCTGCCAGGAGATGCAGCGCGAAGTGAATACCACCCTGGCCAAGGCCCCGGCCCTGGGCCCCGACGGCCTGGAGATCACGCGGCTGGCTCTGGTGGTGAAAGCGGAAATCGAAAAACTCCGGGAACAGGTGCAGAACATCGAATGAGAGCGACGGGGCGGGTGCCATTGGTTTTTATCGTGTCGGGACCGTCGGGTTCGGGCAAGAGCACGCTCGTCAAAAAGCTGGTCGAAGTGGCGGACATGCGGCTCTCGGTTTCTTGCACCACGCGCCCTCCCCGGCCGACCGAGCGGCCCGGCGAATGGTACAATTTCGTTCCGGAAGAGGAATTTCGGCGCAAGATCGAGACTGGCGAATTCCTGGAGTATGCCTGCGTCTTCGGCCGCCATTACTACGGAACGCCCCGCGGAGAGCTGGACCGCGCGCGCACGGAAGGCAAGGACCTCGTGCTCGAAATCGACGTGCAGGGCGCCGCTCAGGTCAAACGGCAATTGCCCGGCGCGGTGGGGATCTTCATCCTGCCGCCGTCGCGGGAAGAACTCGAGAGGCGTTTGCGGGAGCGGAGCCAGGACTCCGAGGATGAAATCGAGCGCCGCCTCAACCGCGCACGGCAGGAAATGGCCAGCTACGGCGAATATGAGTACGTCGTGGTGAACGACGACATCGAAGACGCCGGCCGCCGCATTCAGGCTGTGGCCGTGGCCGTGCGGCTCGAAGTTGCCCGGAACCGCGAGCGGATCGCGGGATTTTTAGCGAGTTTTGAAGGAGCCACTCAATGACGGTAAGGAATGAGGCCCCCGAGAGCCAATTCGTTTATGTGATTGTGGCCTCGCGGCGCGCGCGCCAGCTCATGGCCGGTGCGCCGCCGCTGGTCGACAACCCGCAGTCGCGCCAGGCGACCCGGGTTGCCGAACAAGAATTGCAGGATGGATTGTTGCAGTATGATGCCCCTCCGGGACCGGGTGAAGAAGAGGAATAAGAAGCAGGAATCCGGGCATCAACCGCGCGGCGCGCTTCGCAAAGTTTGAGCTTGCCGCGCGTGGGCCATCGCGGCGGTTGGCGAAAGCCTGAGTCCGGATAGAGGCAGATTCCATCCCATCGGCGAGGGAAGCGGGATGCGCATCGCTTTGGGAGTGACGGGCGGGGTCGCGGCCTATAAGGCGGCAGAACTGGTCCGCCGGCTCCAGGAAGAAAACTTCGACGTCGAAGTGGTCATGACGCGAGGCGCGGCGGAGTTCATCCGGCCCCTCACGTTCGCTGCTCTCACCGGTCACAAAGTGATCGGCTCGATATTCGGCGCCGGTGAAGGCGAGCCGGCCAATGTGGAAAGCGCGATCGAGCATATCGCCGTGGCCCGGCGCATCGATCTGCTTCTGGTCGCGCCGGCGACGGCCGACATCCTCGCCAAGATGGCCGCGGGCATTGCGGACGACTTCCTGACCACGCTCTACCTGGCCGCCAAGGTTTCCGTCGTGGTTGCGCCCGCGATGAACGTCAACATGTGGGAGCATCCGGCGACGCGGGAGAATGTGGCTCGCCTGCGCGCGCGCGGCGTGCGCGTGGTCGATCCGGACGAGGGCTATCTGGCCTGCGGGATGACCGGGGCCGGCCGCCTGGCGGGGTTTGAAGCGATCCTCAAGGCCGTCCACGAAAGCGGGAACGTCCGTCGCGACCTGGCCGGTGAAACCGTTCTGGTCACCGCCGGGCCGACCTGCGAGGACATCGACCCGGTGCGATACATCACGAATCGTTCCTCGGGCCGCATGGGCTACGCGGTGGCGCAAGCGGCCGCGGCGCGCGGGGCCAAGGTTATCCTGGTCAGCGGTCCCACCGCGCTCGCCGCGCCGGAGGGCGTCGAGCGGGTCGAGGTGCGGAGCGCCGACCAGATGAGCCGGGTGGTTGACGAGAGGCTGGAGGAATCGACGGTGGTCATCATGGCGGCGGCGGTGGCCGATCATCGCCCGGCGCTGCAACATCCCCAAAAGATCAAGCGCGGCTCGGCGCCGATGACGCTCAATCTGGAAATGACGCCGGACATTCTGGCCGAAGTCTGCCGGCGCAAGCGGGACCGGATCGTCGTGAGCTTTGCCGCGGAAACCGAGCGCTTGGCCGAGCACGCGCGCCGAAAACTGGCCGCCAAGCCCGTCGATTTGATCGTTGCCAACGACGTCCTCCGCCGGGACGCGGGGTTCGATGTCGATACCAACATCGTCACCTTCTTCACGCGCGACGGCAGGGAACAGGCGCTGCCCAAGCTCAGCAAGCGCGAAGTCGCCGAGCGCATTTTGGATGAAGTCGTGCAAATCAAAATCCACACCGATCTCCCCGGGGCTCATGGCAAAGCAAACGCTGGCCAAGCTTGAGGCTTGGCTTTCCTACTATGACGATTTGGGTCTCGGCGCTTTTTACGCGCGCCGCCCCGTGATGGCTCCCGGTCCAGGCGAACGCGCGGCCGAAGGACCGCGGCATTCTCCACCGGAAGTTTCCAGGCTTTCCGCCGCCCCGGCCCGGCCCGCGGCCGAGCCGGCCCGGGCGCCTGCCGACGAGACGGCGCCGGTTTCCGTCGCGAACGCTCATTCCCTGTTCGAGGCGGCCGAGCGGATCAAGGGCGACACTCTGGACCGCATCCGGGACGATATCGGCGAATGCACCCGGTGCAAACTGCACAAGTCGCGCCATAGAATCGTTTTCGGCGACGGCAACGTGCGCGCCAAACTGGTGTTTGTCGGCGAAGGCCCGGGCGAGGAAGAAGACAAGCAGGGTTTGCCGTTCGTCGGCCGCGCGGGCAAGCTGCTCACCCAGATGATCGAGGCGATGGGCCTGAACCGGCAGGACGTGTTTATCTGCAACGTGGTGAAGTGCCGTCCGCCCAGCAACCGCACCCCGGAAAAAGACGAAATAGCCACCTGCCTGCCGTTTCTCGAACGGCAGCTGGCGGTGATCGGGCCCAAGGTGATCGTCTGCCTGGGAAGCGTGGCGACGCAATCGCTCTTGAAGACCGGCGAGGCCATGTCTCGCCTGCGCGGGAAATGGTTCGAATGGCATGGCATGAAACTGCTTCCCACCTATCACCCGGCCTACTTGTTGCGCAATCCGAGCGCCAAAGCCATCGTCTGGGAAGATTTGCAGGTTGTGATGGCCGAGTTGGGGCTCAAGCCTCCGAAAAAAACAAAGCCCCGCGCGCGCGCCTAGTTTCCTGCCTCGACAGGCAACCCCTCTTCCGGTCAATGGAACGGGCCGCGGGGAACTCCGCCCGGATTGGGCGCACTCCAGGCGACTGATACACTAGGCGCGAAAATGCCCGACCGATTCTGCGACGTCGCGCTTCCCGTACCGCTTCGGCGGCTGTTTACGTACCGGATTCCCGAACCATTCCTGCAAACGGTTGAAGTGGGCACGCGCGTGGTGGTTCCGTTTCGCAACCGCGTGCTGGTCGGCGTCGCTCTGGAAATCAAAGACGAAGCCCCCGAAACGCCGGCCATCAAAGCGATCCTCGATGTCCCCGATGTCTTGCCCGCTCTCACCGAAAATATCGCGCGCCTGGGCCGATGGGTGTCCGATTACTATCTGGCGCCGCCCGGCGAGGTGTTCCGCGCCATCCTTCCTCCGGTCGTGGAAATCCGGCGCGAGCGTCATTTCGCCATTACTGCCGCGGGCCGCGCGCGGCTCGGCGAGTCTGTTCGGCATGAGGGCGCTATCGAGGAAGCGGAAACGATCGATCATGCGCTGCTGGCGGCCATGGCTGAAGCCGGCGGCCATATCAGCGGGGCGCGTTTGCGGCGCCTGGGGTCGCCCGACGGCGTGGAGGCGGCGCTCGAACGTTTGACGGCGCGCAAACAGATCGAAATGCGCGAAACGGCCGCGCGCCGGCGCGCGCGGGGCCAGCCGATCGTCGCGTGGAAAGCGGGAGAAATTCCCGGGGACGATGTGGAGCGCCAGCTCGCCGATATGCTGCTGGCCGCGGGCGCATTGCCGGCGAGCGTAGTCGCCCGGCAGGCCAATGTGAGCCGGTCGATGATCGAACGGCTGGTGCGGAAGGGAAGTCTCGAGCGTTGGGAAGAGGCGCTGGGGGCGGAGCCGGAAGAGGTGGATGCCGGCGAATTCGCGCCGATTCGCGAGCTGACCGCGGGACAAACGGGCGCCCTGGCCGAAATCGAGGGCTGGATGGACCGGGGAAGCTTTCAAACGAGCCTTTTGTTCGGCGCAACCGGCAGCGGCAAAACCGAGGTGTATCTGCGCGCGGCCGAGAGCGCGCTCGGCAGGGGCCTCGGGGTCATCCTGATGGTGCCGGAAATCGCCCTGACCTACGCCATGGGCCGCCAGGCGCGGGCGCGCTTCGGGGACCGCGTAGCCGTTCTCCACAGCGCCCTCGCCGACGCCGAACGCTCGCGCCAGTGGTGGCGCATCCGCCGCTGCGAAGCGCCGGTGGTGGTCGCGACACGGCTGGGGGTTTTCGCGCCGGTTCCCAAGCTCGGCCTGATCGTCGTGGACGAGGAACAGGAAGCCAGCTACAAGCAGGAAGAGACGCCGCGTTACAACGGCCGCGACACGGCCGTCATGCGGGCCAAGCTGGAAGACGCGGTGGCCATTCTGGGCTCGGCCACGCCCTCGCTCGAAACGTTTCATCATGCGCGCCAGGGCAAGTACCGCCTGCTCGAACTCGGCGGACGCGTCGCCGACCGGCCCCTGGCGCATGTCGATGTGGTCGATTTGCGCGCGGATTTTCAGCAGGCGCAGCGGGCCTTGCCGGTTTCGCGCGCGCTTGCGGGGGCGATCGGCGAGTGCCTCGAGCATGGCACGCAGGCGCTGGTGCTCATCAACCGTCGGGGCTATTCATGGTTTGTGCTCTGCCGGGCCTGCGGCGCGACGATCGAATGCGCCAATTGCAGCATCGGGCTCACCTACCACAAACGGCGCGACCGTCTCGTCTGCCACTATTGCGGAGGAGCGACGCGCGCGCCTTCCCGCTGCCCGAAGTGCCAGTCCGAACACCTGCACTATTTCGGGGAAGGCTCCGAGCGGATCGAGGAATATCTCCGGGCTGAATTTCCGCGGGCGCGCCTCGCCAGGCTCGACCGGGATACGGCGCGCACGCGCCAGGCCTATCACCGCGTCCTCGGCTCGTTTGCGCGCGGCGAGATCGATCTCCTGGTGGGCACCCAAATGGTCGCTAAGGGACACGATTTCCAGCGCGTTACGGTGGTCGGGGTCGTCGGCGCCGACGGCTCGCTGGCCGTTCCCGATTTCCGCGCCGCCGAACGCACGTTTCAATTGCTGACGCAGGTGGCCGGCCGCGCCGGCCGAGGCACGCTTCCCGGCCGCGTGCTCGTCGAAAGCTATCACCCCGACCATTACGCCGTTCAGCAGGCGGGCCAGCAGGATTATCCGGCGTTCTTCGAGCAGGAAATCCGCTACCGTCGCCTGATGCATTACCCGCCGTTTGCGGCGCTGGCCAACGTTGTGGTGCGGGACCGGAACCTCGAGCGTGTGCTGGCCTGGACGCGGAGCCTGGCCGGATTCTTCGGGCGGTGCGAAACGCAAGGAATGAAAGTGCTGGGTCCGGCGCCGGCGCCCCTGGCGCGGCTCAAGCGCGAGCACCGGTATCAATTCCTGCTGAAATCGTCCCGGCGTTCCGTTCTGGTGCGGACGCTTGGCGCTTGCATGGCCTATTGCGCGAGCGCGCAGATTCCCGAAACCGCCGTGCTGGTGGATATCGATCCGGTGAGCCTGATGTAGCTTGCCGGGACCTCGCACACCGAGACTTCCGGCGCGCCGCGCGTCGGGCCGCCGCGGCCGGTCAGCCGGCGTGGACGGCGAAGGGAATGGGCGTGAAGCAGAGCAGAAAGATGACCAGGGCGATGATGGCCCAGAAACGCCTCTGCGCGTCGAGCGATTCCCAGCGATCGAGCAGGGGCGGATGCCGGAACCCGATAAAGAGAAGCAGCACGGCCCAGAGCAGCCAGCCGGACCAGAGCCAGGCCATCGGTACCAGGGCCAGGATGACGGCCAGGGAAAGATACCGGTGCTTTTCGGGTGCCAGCGCATAGACGATGTGGCCGCCGTCGAGCTGGCTGGCCGGAAGCAGATTGAGTGCGGTGACGAACAACCCCACCCACGCCGCGCGTCCCACCGGATTCAGCAAGAGATTGCCGGGTTTGACGTTTGGCCGGAGAACGGCTTCGAGCAGTTTCACCAGCGGCGGGTTGCCGAAGATCAGCCAGCCTTGCGACCCGGCGCCGGGAACGACTTTCGATACGGCGATCGCCGCGGCTAGCGCGGGAAGCGCGAATAGGAATCCGACGACGGGGCCGGCCAGCCCGACGTCGAACAGGGCCTTGCGGTTGATGATGGGCGACCGGATGCGAATGAAAGCGCCGAGCGTGCCGATCAGCGTCGGGGCCGGGATGAAATAGGGATAGCTGGCCGGGATCCGGTAATAGCGGCAAGCGAAAAAATGTCCCAGTTCATGGGCGAGTAGAATGCCCATCAACGTGAAGGCGAATGGCAGCCCGGTCAGCAGGATGGCCGGATGCTGGATGACGGCCGGATAGGGGAAGATGGCGCCGCTGGTAAAGGGCGGGACGTTGTCCTGGTAGGCGGCGGCGAATTCGGCCCCGACAGCCAGCGTGGAGAACACGGTGAGAACGAACAGTCCCGCCGCGATCGCGGCCGAACGAACGTCGCGGCGCGGCTGGCGATAGTGCTCCGGCACGGCGAACCGAACGCCGGCAGGCTCGATCGAAATCTCCGTAGGGAACTGAGGATGGCCGTTGCCGCCGTTCATGGTCGACCCCAATCTTAGCTGACCATGAGGCGGCAGCGCGAATCGATCGGACCAGGGCGGGGACTGCCCGGGCCCGCGATTAAAGCGACTGGAGTTCCTTGCCCGGCTTGAACCGCACGGCTTTCCCCGGGGGAATGCTCACCTGCTCACCGGTACGGGGATTGCGGCCCACTCCCGTTTTGCGGCGCTTCACGTTGAACACGCCAAAACGCCGCAGTTCGATCCGATGGCCCTGGGCCAGAGAGCGTTTCATGGCCTGGAATACGGTTTCCACAGCCACTTCCGCTTTGCTTCGCGAAACGCGATTGTCGAGGCGTTCCACAACGGCATTCACAAGATCCAGCTTGATCATCCCGCCTCCAAGCAGCGGAGAATGCTAGACATAGGAGCGGTGCCTTGTCAAGACATCATCTAAGAACAGGTTGCTGTTCCGGTCCCGGGTTCGGCCGGGTGAATGAACGTTGTTCGGGGAACTATTTGTTCGATGCGATGCGAAAATGCAATTCCTTCGTTTTCGCCCCTTTTCCGATCGGCCCTCCGCATATTAAACTGCGCTGCTTTTCCGACCCGGGAGGAAGTATGAGCGTCAAGTGCGACAGCTGGATTCGTCGAATGGCACGTGAGCAGAAAATGATCGATCCGTTCGTCGACGAGCAAATCAGAGAAGGCGTGATCAGTTATGGAGTCTCCTCGTACGGTTACGACATGCGCGTGGCCGATGAATTCCGCATTTTCACGAACGTCAATTCGACCATCGTCGATCCGAAACAATTTGACGCTCGCTCGTTCGTCGAATTCAAGGGCGATGTCTGCATTATTCCTCCAAACTCGTTTGCGCTCGGCCGTTCGGTGGAATATTTCCGGATTCCGCGGGACGTCCTGACGATCTGCGTCGGGAAATCGACCTACGCCCGCTGCGGCATCATCGTCAATGTGACGCCTTTCGAGCCGGAATGGGAGGGTTTCGTTACATTGGAGATCAGCAATACGACCCCGCTGCCCGCCAAGATCTACGCGAACGAAGGACTCTGCCAGGTTATCTTTTTCGGGGCCGACGAGATCTGCGAGGTTTCCTATAAGGACAAGAAAGGGAAGTACCAGGCGCAGGGCGGAATCGTGCTGCCGCGCATTTGAATCTGGCAGCTGCCGGTAGCAGAGGCCCGCCTGGACTGAGGGAAAGAAGCCGTCCGCCGGACGGCGAATCCTAATCCTGCGTCTTGCCCATGGGGCCGACCATCAGGGAGGTATATGTCGCTATGGCCAGCAGAATCGGCGGCAGCAGCGGCAGGTAGGTGCTTGCCGAGGCCAGGGAGACTCGCCCCTCCATCATCGATTGCTGCATGGTGCCGAGCAGATTTCCCAGCCCCGGGATATAAAACGCCCAGCAAAAAAGCGTTCCGATGAACACGATCCAGGCGGCCGAAGAGCCTTTTACGGCCCCCCATGCCGTTCCCAGCGTCATCGTCAGGGCTCCGATCAACCCCACGGTAGGAAAGGGATCCATGGGGGCCCACCAGAGGTTATGCGTGACGGCCGCATAAACCTGC
>Ga0307373_10002878_pt1 | contig 30676 bp, 32 predicted proteins | sample OX2MG_FD_202534 | JGI IMG/M metagenome (GOLD analysis project Ga0307373, IMG submission 202534) | Soil microbial communities from Risofladan, Vaasa, Finland - OX-2 | ecosystem: Environmental > Terrestrial > Soil > Coastal area > Acid sulfate soil | place: Finland: Risofladan, Vaasa | collected... | reverse complement strand
AAGGGCGGGACAGGAGAAGGGATATTCGGCGCGGCCGTAGAGGCCGGAAAAAGGGTTGCCAGAGTATGGCAGCTCGTGATAAGGTAGATATCAAGTTATCCACCGGTTCTCCACCTTGTACACAGTCCCCTCTGCTCTTTTCCCCCCCCAAGGGCCGCTGGCTCGCCTCGAGCCGGCGGCTCTTACTATTTCGGCGATGTGGCGGGGGTCGGATCTGGCGCATCCGGGGGGCGCCGTGTGACGAGGCCGATGAGGACCACCAGCAACGCTACCCCGCCCACCCCCAGGAGGACGAGCGTTCGGGGGAGAGCGATGCCCAGGAGGCGGTCCAGGGTCCACGCCCCCGAGCCGACCAGGGCCAGCGCGAGCGCGGCGGTGAGGTTGGTGAACGGAAGCTCAATTCCGCCCTTGGCCGCCCATACCCCCTTGGTCACATGCACGCTGACTGTGGCCACCAGCATGGTGGCCGCCACCGTGATGGCCCCCAGCGGAGCCAACAGTCCGGCCGCCAGGAGAAGTCCTCCGCCGGTCTCGCCCAGGGCGGCCACCAGGGCCCATAAGGGAGCTGGACGAAAGCCCAGTCGCTGCATGGACGACCTGGTCGCCGCCATTCCGCCGCCCCCGAACCAACCCCACAGCTTTTGAGTCCCGTGGCCGAACAGGTACAGACCGACCACCAGGCGCAGCAGGAGCAATCCCAAATTAAGGCCCAGCATCGACTAGTGCCCGGTGGGAGGGCGGCGGGGCATCACGGTCAGCTGAGCAGCTGTTTGAGCTCTCCGGCGAGCGCGATTGTGCGCGGGTCGGGGAGGGTCGGGTTGCCGAACGTGAAGCCACCGAATCCGGCCTGGATGTAGCCCGAGAGGCGCTCGGCCGCCTCCTGCGGCCGCGCCGGCGTCAGGGCCGCCGCCCGGCCCTCGGCGGCGAGCCTGCTCCTCACGCTCTCCGCCTCGCGCTCATCCTCGACCAGGATCACGGGGGAGCCCACGGTCTTGAGGATCGTGGAGGAGTCTCGCCCCTCCGCCTCACAGTGGCGCTCCAAGACCTCCAGCTTTCGCTTCATCTCCTCCAGCGATCCAAACCAGTGGGAGATATCGGCATATCGCGCAACCAGGCGCAGGGTGCGCTTCTCGCCCCCGCCCCCGATCAGGATCGGTGGTCCCCCGGGGCGCACTGGGCGCGGAACGTTGAGCGCGCGATCGATGCGATAGTGCGTGCCGGAAAAGCTCGGCCTCGATTCCTTGAACATTAGGGTGGCTATGCGCAGAGCCTCGTCCAATCGGTCCATCCGCTCTCCGATGGGCGGGAAGCTGAAGCCGTAACCGCGATGCTCGTCTTCGTTCCAGGCGGCACCGATGCCGAGTATGGCCCGGCCCCCAGAGATGTTGTCGAGGGTGGTTATGGTCTTGGCCAGCAGCGCGGGATTGCGGTAGGTGACGCCGGTGACCAGGGTGCCGAGCTGCACCCGAGAGGTCTGAGTGGCCAGCGCCCCGAGTGTGGTGTAGGCCTCGAGCATGGGCTCGGTCTCCGGTCCCACCACACCGATCTGATAGAAGTGGTCCATGACCGTGATGAGGTCGAAGTCGGCCGCCTCGGCCGCGCGGGCCAGTTCCACCAGTCGGGGGAAGATCTCCCCGGGCGCGGAATCGGGGAAGCTGAAGTTGGGAATGTGATAGCCGAAGAAAGGAGCCATGTTCAGCTTTAACCGCGAGCGCTCGGCCTATCTTCCCTGAGCCCACCTCATGACGTTGCGACCGCCTCCACCCGGAGCCGGATCACCACCTGGTGACCACGACTTTCTTACGGGTGTAGAACTCGAAACCATCGGTGCCGTGAGCGTGCAAGTCGCCGTAGAACGATCCCTTCCAGCCCGAGAAGGGGAAGAAGGCGAACGGCTGAGCGATGGGTACGTTGATCCCGATCATCCCGGCCTCGACGCGCTCCCGAAATTGCCGTCCGGCCCGGCCCGAGGTGGTGAAGATGACCGACATGTTGCCCAGGGCGGACCGGTTGGCCTGCGCTATCGCCTCCTCCAGGGTGGCCACCCGCGAGAGGGAGAGCACAGGTCCGAAGATCTCCTCACGACCCACCACCATGTTGTCGCTCACGCCGTCCAGGATGGTCGGGCCAAAAAAGTATCCGGCTCGGCTGGTCTGACCGCGTCCGTCGAGCAGCACCTCGGCTCCATCGCGCTCCCCGCGGTCCACGTACTCGGCAACCCTTTGCCGGTGCTCGGCGCGGATCAGGGGACCCACGTCCACCCCCGCCTCGTTCCCAGGGCCGACGCGAAGCGCGGCCGCGCGCTCCACCAGCGGTCCCACGACGGAATCGCCAGCAGAGCCAACCATGACCGCCACGCTGCCGGCCAGACAGCGCTCGCCGGCGTTACCGAAAGCTGAATTCAAGATCGCGGGTGCGGCGACCTCGAAGTCCACGTCGGGCATGACGACGAGGTGGTTCTTGGCGCCGCCCAGGGCCTGAACCCGCTTACCGGCGGCGGCTGCGGTGGTGTAGACGTGGCGGGCAACGGGCTCCGATCCGACGAACGAAACCGCGCTGACCAGGGGGTGGGTGAGGAGTGCGTCGACGGCCTCCCGAGCACCGTGGACCAGATTCAAAACTCCCTCGGGGAAGCCCGCCTCGAGAAATAGCTCAGCCAGACGGACCGCCGCCAGTGGCGTGCGCTCGGAGGGCTTGAGAACAAAAGTGTTCCCGGCCACGACCGAGATCGGCATCATCCAGAGCGGGATCATGACCGGGAAGTTGAACGGGGGGATGCCCACACAGACACCGACGGGAAAGCGATAGAGATCCTGGTCGACGTCGGTGGACACGTTGCGCAGGGTTCGGCCCTGGAGCAGCGTGGGAGCGCCGCAGGCGAAGTCGACCACCTCGATTCCGCGCCTGACCTCGCCCCTGGCCTCGTCCAGGGTTTTGCCATGAACCAGCGTGACGAGAGCCGCCAACTCCTCGAAATGATCCTCGAGGACGGCCTTGTAGCGAAACATCAGACGCACGCGCTCCATGACCGGAACCCGAGACCAAGTGTGGAAAGTCTGGGCCGCGTTCTGGACCGCGCGGTCCACGTCCTGGGCGGATGACAGGGGGACGCGCTCGATCTCCCCCCCGGTGGCGGGATTGAACACCGGCAGGCTCTCCGCCACGCCAGCCTCCACCCAGCGGCCAGCGACCAGGTTTTTGATCACGCTCGACCTCCACGCCCATCGCGGCTCACGTTCCGACTCCGGCCCCGGTTCCCATTCATCGTCACGGTCTTCACCTCGGATACCGCCTCAGGGGCGGGGATTTTGCATGACCCAGATCGTCATTGATGGTAATGGTCCGGGTCCTTGTCGGGGGCGGAGGCGGCGTCGGACCACCCGGAGCAGGGCCGCCCGGCACCCGACCGCTTAGATCCCGGCCCCGGGAAAGCCCGGTCAGGCCTTCGAAGTGCGAGCATGAGAGTCCTCATGGCAGATCCTGGCGAGCTCTCGACGGCGGAGAAGTACCGACGCTATCTGGCCCTGGGCCCGATCGGTGAGGTCGCCGACCTGGACGTGGTTGCGGCCGAGGGATCCAGCCTCATCGCCGCCGACGGCAGGCGCTATGTGGACTGCTTTGCAGGCGTTGCGGTCATGAACGTGGGGCACTCCCAGGAGTCGGTTCTGGCCGCGGCACACGAGCAGCTGGATCGCCTGGTGCACTGCGGCTCGTACCTTTATCGGGTGCCGGCCGTGGCCGACCTGGCCGAGCAGCTGGCGAGGTTGACGCCGGGAGCGCTGAGCAAGTCGTTCTTCACCAACAGCGGGGCCGAGGCGGTCGAGACCGCGCTCCGTCTGGCCAAGGCGGCCACCGGCCGATCTGAGTTCATCGCCCTCCAATTTGGGTTTCATGGCCGCACCAACGCCACCCTGGCGATCACGGGCAACGCCACTCGTCGAGGCCAGGGCACTCCGTTCGTTCCCGGCGCAGCGTTTGCTCCCGCCCCTTACGAGTACCGCTGCCGCCTCTGCCAGGGAACGTGCACCCTGGCCTGCGCCGACGCGGTGGAGGACGTGATCAGGCTCCAGACGTCGGACCACGTCGCAGCCATGATCGTCGAGCCGGTGCTCGGCGAGGGAGGGATCATCGTTCCCCATCCGGGCTATTTCCGGCGCCTGACCGAGATCTTGAAAGCGCACAGCATCCTGCTCATCGCCGATGAGGTGCAGAGCGGATTTGGACGCACCGGGAGGCTGTTCGCCATGGAGCACTTCGGGGTCGAGCCCGAAATCATGACCCTGGCCAAGGCGATCGCGGGCGGACTTCCCCTTGGAGCCACGGTGGCGGAGCCCTGGATCGCCGACGCGCTGCACCAGGGTGAGCACTTCTCGACCTTCGGCGGCAACCCGGTGTCGTGCGCGGCCGCTCTGGCCACTCTTCGAGTGCTCGAAGAGGAGCGTCTGCCAGCGCGCTCGGCCACCAACGGTGCCTGGCTGGTGCACCAGCTGAGCGAGTTGGGCAGGCATCCTGCCGTGGGCCAGGTCCGCGGACTCGGTCTGATGGTCGGTATCGAGCTGGTGCGCGACCGTCGCACCAAGGAGCCCGCGCCCGAGCTCGCACTCAGCGTCCAGCGGCGCTGCCGTGACCAGGGCGTCCTGGTCGGGATCGGCGGCGTTTATGGAAACGTGGTCCGACTTCAGCCCCCCCTGGTCATCGAACGACGAGAACTCGACCTGGCCCTGGAGGCACTGGACGGCGCTCTGGCGCAGGGCGACGCCTGAGGCCGGCGTCGAGCGCGGCCGGGAGCGGGTGGCTGCTGCGCTACTTTGAATCTCTGGGTAAACGTTTGCCGCCCTTTTCAGGCTCGACGCCATGCCGCCGGCCGGCGGTCACCCAAGGAGGATGCCAGTGCAGTTGGGCATGATCGGTCTGGGTCGAATGGGATCCAATCTAGTCCGTCGTCTGGCCCAGGCCGGACACGAGTGCGTCGTCTTCGACGCCCAGGCAGACGCGGTGCGAAGCCTGGCCGGGGAGGGGATTCGAGGCGCGGAATCGATCCCCGATCTGGTCGCGCAGCTGACGCCTCCGCGCGCCATCTGGGTCATGCTGCCGGCCGCCGTGACCGGAGGCGTGATCGAGGACCTGGCGCGCCACCTTGAGCCTGGCGACGCCATCGTGGACGGGGGCAACTCCTATTACCGCGACGACATCACGCGGGCGGGCGAGCTCGCTGACCGCGGCATTCAGCACGTCGACTGTGGCACCAGCGGCGGCGTCTTCGGATTGGAGCGCGGATTCTGTCTCATGATCGGCGGGGAGGCCGACGTCGTCGCCCGGCTCGATCCCATCTTCCGGGCCATCGCCCCCGGGGTGGAGGCCGCGCCGCGCACATCCGGACGCGAGGGAGCGGTGGGTAGCGTCGAACATGGCTACCTCCACTGCGGGCCGCACGGGGCCGGGCACTTCGTCAAGATGGTGCACAACGGCATCGAGTACGGGCTCATGGCAGCCTACGCCGAGGGGCTCAACATCATCAAGCATGCAGATGCAGGTCTTGACTCTCAGCCCGACGACGCCGAGACGACTCCGCTCCGCGAGCCCGAGTACTACCGGTTCCAGATCAATCTCGCGGACGTGACCGAGGTCTGGCGACGCGGCAGCGTGGTTGCCTCTTGGCTCTTGGACCTGACCGCGGCGGCACTCCATGAGGACCCAGATCTGAGCAGCTTTGCGGGCCGGGTTTCAGATTCCGGCGAGGGACGCTGGACCGCGCTGGCGGCCATCGACGAGGGCGTTCCAGCGCCCGTAATCGGGTCTGCGCTGTTCTCCCGCTTCGGATCGCGGGGCGAGTCGGATTACGCCGACCGACTGCTCTCGGCCATGCGCAAGGAATTTGGCGGCCACGAGGAGCGGACCCGGTGAGGCCAGGCGTCGACGAGGAACTGGAGGTGAGCCGCGCCCCCTCGGACGGGCTCGTGTTCTTCGGTGCCACCGGCGATTTGGCGCACAAGAAGATCTTTCCCGCCCTTTATCAGATGGCCAAGCGGGGCCAGCTGGCGGTTCCCGTAGTGGGCGTCTCCGCCTCCGGCTGGACCCTGGAGCAGCTTCGCGCGCGCGCCCGCGACGGCATTGAGCAGTTCGGGGGTGGGGTCGACGACGAGCGAGCCTTCGCCCGTCTCATGGGACTGCTCGGCTACGTCGATGGTGACTACAACGAGAGCCGAACCTTTGATCGCCTGCGCGAGGCCCTGGCCGGTTGCCGGCGCCCGACCCACTACCTGGCCATCCCTCCCGTTCTGTTCACCACCGTCATCCGGGCTCTGCGCACGGCTGGCTTGGCGGAGGGCGCGCGGGTGATCATAGAGAAGCCGTTCGGACACGATCTCAGCTCCGCCCGGCGCCTCAACCGCGCGGCACGCTCGGTCTTCGCCGAGGCATCGATCTTCCGCATCGATCACTTCCTGGCCAAGGAAGCAATCGAGAACATCCTCTACTTCCGCTTCGCCAATTCGTTTCTGGAGCCAATCTGGAACCGCAACCACATCGCCAGCGTCCAGATCACGCTGGCGGAGAGATTCGGTATCGAGGGCCGGGGCAAGTTCTACGACGCGACCGGCTGCCTGCGCGACGTGATTCAGAACCATTTGCTTCAGATCGTCTCCCTGCTCGCCATGGAGCCCCCCGCGGCCATGGGATCGGAGGCGCAGCGCGCGGAGAAGGCTAAGGTTCTAAAGGCGGTCCGCCCCCTGAGGGCCGAGGACGTAGTGCGGGGACAGTTTGCCGGCTACCGCTCCGAGCCCGGCGTGGCGGCTGATTCCGATGTTGAGACCTATTGCGCGGTGCGGCTCTTCATCGATTCCTGGCGCTGGTCGGGGGTGCCCTGGTATCTGCGCTCGGGCAAGCGCCTGGCGGAGACGGTGGCCGAGGTGATGGTCGTCTTCCACGCCCCGCCCCAGCGTCTTTTCACCGACTCGGTGCATCCGGGGGGCGACACCAACTACCTCCGCTTCCGGCTGCAACCCCGAACCGCGATCGCGCTCGCAGCCCGCGTGAAACGAGGGGGCAAGGAGTTTGTGGGAGACCAAAAGGAGCTCATCCTGCAGGATGAGCAAACCGAAGAGGAGGCTCCGTACGCGCGACTGCTGTCCGACGCCATGGTCGGCGACGGCTCGCTGTTCGCCCGCGAGGACTCGGTCGAGGCGTCCTGGAAGGTGGTCGACCAGGTCTTGAAGACGCACCCGCCCTGCGCGCGCTATCGGGCCGGCAGCTGGGGCCCGAGGGCGGCCGACGAACTCATCTCGGGATCGGGAGGCTGGCACAATCCCATCCTCGGCGGTGGTCCAGAGGCGATCCGGTAGGTCTCCAGGGCAGGGGGCGGGGTCGGGTAGGATTGGTGGAGGTGGCGCCGACCAAGCCGGTTCAAGCGGGCGCGGCCGCCGGCGGCCCCGAGGAGGTGATCCCCTGATCAATCCAGGGGACCTGCTGAGCCTGGTCGGCCTGATCGGCCTGGGCTTCATCGTGGGCGCGTATGGGACATTGATCGGAGCCGGCGGTGGATTCGTCCTGGTGCCGGTCCTGCTCTTGATCTATCCCCACCAGAGCCCGACCCAGATCACCGCCGTCTCGCTGGCCGTGGTCTGCGCCAACGCCACCTCGGGCTCCGCCAGCTACTACCGCATGCGTCGCGCCGACTACCGCAGCGGGATTCTGCTGGCCCTGGCCACCATGCCCGGAGCGGTGGTCGGGGCCCTGATCGTGAACGACATTCCGCGCGCCGCATTCAACCTGATCATGGGGCTGGCGCTGATCGCGGTCGCCCTCTTTCTGGTGCTCAAGCCACACGGCAAGATTCCCCTGCTCGCCCAGTCACCGCTCAGCCTGCAACGTACGGTGGTCGACTCCGACGGGGTGAGCTACACCTATCGCTTCAACCTCGGCCTGGCGATGGCGCTCAGCGTGGCGGTGGGATTTCTCTCCAGCATGCTCGGAATCGGCGGGGGCATCATCCACGTCCCCATGCTCGCGACTTTCTTCTCCTTCCCCGAGCACGTGGCCACCGCCACCTCGCATTTCGTGCTCATGTTCATGTCGGCAGCCGGGACCACAACCCACATCCTGCACGGCGACTTCGGCTCGTTCGCCGGGGTCACCCTGGCCCTGGCGGTGGGCGTACTGGTCGGCGCGCCGGTCGGGGCTCAGCTGTCGCGGAGGGTGGGAGGAGCGATGATCATCCGACTGCTGGCAATTGCCCTGGGCGTGGTCGGGGTCCGCCTGCTCATGCTCCAGCTGTAGGCCGAGACCGATGGCGCAGGATGTGTCGATGTTGCTCGCCGGAAGACGCCATTGAGCTCTCCCGCCATCCTGATCGAGGGGCTGGTCAAGCGCTACGCCGGGCGCGACGCGGTGGCGGGCCTTGACCTGTGCGCCGATCAGGCGCAGGTGACCGCGCTACTGGGACCCAACGGGGCGGGCAAGACCACGACCGTGGAATGCTGCGAGGGCTTCCGCCGCCCCGACCTCGGGCGAGTGCGGGTGCTCGGGCTTGATCCCGATCGCGAGAGTGCCCAGCTCAGACCGCGAATCGGCGTCATGCTCCAGAGCGGGGGTATCTACCCCGCCATCCGGGCCGGCGAGATGCTGCGTCACGTCGCCCGACTTTTCGCCCGCCCCCTGGACTTGGACCAGCTGGTTGGCCGCCTGGCCCTGGAGTCAGCCTTGACAACCCCGTACCGGAGGCTCTCGGGGGGACAGCAGCAGCGCCTCGCCCTGGCCCTGGCGCTGGTCGGGCGCCCCGAGTTCGTCTTCCTCGACGAGCCCACCGCGGGGCTGGACCCCCAGGCCCGCCACGCGACCTGGGATCTGATCTCCGAACTGCGTCGCGATGGCGTGGGCGTGCTCCTCACGACGCATTCGATGGAGGAGGCGGAGCGCCTGGCGGACCGTGTCTTCATCGTCGACCACGGCCGGCTGGTGGCCCAGGGGACGGTTCAGGACCTGACCGCGGGCGGGTCGTCCATCGCCCACTTCACCACTCTGGCCAGAATCGACGCCGAGCGTCTCCAGGAGGCGCTCCCCCTCGGGGTGCACCTGAGCGCGGAGGCTGGGACCTACACGCTCACGGGGGCGGTCGGGCCGGCCACGCTGGCGGCGCTGGGCAATTGGTGCGAGGCGGAGGCGGTGACGATCGAACACCTCGAGATCAGGCGCCGCAACCTCGAGGAGGTGTTCTTAGAGCTGACCGGAAGAGCGCCGCGAGATGGCTGACGCCACCTTCCGTCCCGACCCGGCACCGGCACCGCTGGCCACCATGATCCTGGCCCAGGCGCGGCTCGAACTGGGGCTGACGCTGCGCAACGGAGAGCAGCTGGTCTTGACCGTGGTCATCCCCGCCCTGCTCCTGGTTCTTTTCGGGGGGATGCACGTGGGCGGCCTTGGGGGCCAGCTCGACTTCCTGGTCCCCGGGGTGATGACGGTCGCGGTCCTGTCAACCGCGTTCACCGGGCAGGCCATCGCCACCGGCTTTGATCGCCGGGCCGGAGTGCTGAAGCGGCTATCTGCGAGCCCGCTTCCGCGGTCCGGCCTGATCGCCGGCAAGACCATCTCGGTCCTTGTCATCGAGATCATGCAGCTCGCGGTGGTGGGGATGATCGGCCGCCTCATGGGGTGGAGTCCGGCGCCTCCGGACCCGACGCGCTGGCTCTTGTTGATCCTGCTCTTCGCTCTGGGGACGGCAGCTTTCTCGGGCCTGGGCCTGCTCATGGCCGGCACGCTGCGCGCCGAGGCCACGCTGCCGGCGGCCAATCTGATCTTTCTTTTGCTCTTGGGTGGCGGCGGTGTAATAGCTCCGCTGACGCGTTACCCGAGCGCGGTGCGCGTCTGGATCGAGATCCTGCCCACGGCGGCGCTGGCCGACGGCTGGCGGGAGCTGCTCGCCGGCGGGGCGGCCATTTCGCTCGGGCCCAGCCTGATCCTGCTGCTCTGGGCGGCGGGCTCGGTGGCGGCCGCCGCCGCCACCTTCCGATGGGAGTGAGTAAGGCGGTGGGACGGCCGCCGCGGCCGCCCCACCGAACCTAGTCCCAGACTGCGAAGACCCGCACCGGCGAACCGGTGCCGCCGACCAGGCGGAGCGGTATCACCATGACGCCAAAGCCCTGGTGCATGGGTATCCGATCGATGTTGTTCACGATCTCGGTGTGGTTCACCAGGTACTCGGCGCAGGCGCTGTGGTTGTGGTACGCGAGGTCGGCTGGATTGTCGGTCGAGGCGGCGTCGGTCAGGATGTTCACCACCCCGGCATCGAGAATGAAGCGCGACGCCTCTGCGTCCAGGCCCGGGTACTGGGTGACGAAGGCGAGCGGCTCGTCCCAGAGTTTGGCCGCCCCGGTGTAGTAAAGCAGAGTGCCCCCGCGCGGAAGCTCCTCAATTCCCGCCGCGGCCATCGCAGCCTGGACCTGCGCGAGCGAGATGTTGGTCCGAGGTGCAGCGCTTGAGAGGTCGATCCAGCAGGCGGAGGTGAAGCATTTGTCGATCGGAAACTGATCGATGGTCAGATCGGGCCGGTCGGGGTTGAAATGAAAGATGGCGTCCATGTGGGTGGAGTCGTGGTCGCACATTGAGATGCCGTTGACCGCGTAGCCGCGAAAGGGTGAATCACCCAGTCGCAGGCGGGACTCCGCGTGCGTGATGTGTGGCCACATGGCCACCTTCATGTGCCCGGGATAGACCGGGATCTGAGGCGAGATCTCGCGCGTCAGATCCATGATCTTGAGCTTCTTGCCCATGAAGTCGATCTCCGCCGTGTCCGTGTAGCGCCTGTAATCCACGTCGTGCATGGCCACGCCATAACTCCTTTACATGCTGCTCGAGATACGCTCTGGTGACATTAGCATCCAGGCTGGGGGAAGCCCGAACCAACGCTGAGGGCCCCGATACATCCGCGGCGCGGACTAACCTTGGGCTGCGGCCGCGAATGAGCGGAGCCGCAAACCAAGACTTGCCAGCGCGATGAGCGGGCTGCGCCCGCCACGATACCCAGCCCATGTGGAGGAGATCAAATGGGCCAACCCGAGCCACCCTATCGCGCCGGCGATGGGGAGGATTTCGACCGGCTCTACCGGGCCACCTACGACCGGGTCTTCCGGACCGTGTACTCGCTCAGTGAGAGCGCCGCGGAGGCTGAGGACTGCACCCAGGAGGCGTTTCTACGCGCCTTTCGGGCCTGGAAGGATTGGAACCAGGATGCCCCCGCGGAGGCCTGGTTGCATCGGGTGGCCATCAACGTGGCCATCTCGCAGCGGCGGCGGCGCCGGCTGCGCGAGGTGGGTGAACTGGTGCGCCGCCTGGGACGACCGGAACCCGCCGACCCCTCCGAGCTGGCCCTCGACGGACCGCTTCTTTCCGAGCTCAGGCGCCTGCCCACCAAACAGGCGGCGGCGCTGGTGCTGCGCCACCTGCATGGCTACTCAAACCGCGAGATCGCGCTCGCCCTGGGTATCAATGAGAGCACCGTGGCGAGCAGGCTGATGTCCGCCAAACGCGCCCTTCGGGCCCGGCTCTCTCGCTCCGGCGAGGACAGGCTCGACTCCCTGGACGCGGCTGCCGACCCACCGTCTGACTGAGCTCAGGCGAGGAGCCCTGGTTCTATTGGCGTCGAGCCGGGAGCGTGCGGGTCAGTAGCCGGGGACCGTTGACGAGCCGGAGGCGGACGCGGGGGCCTTGAGCGTGGGCGTGGCCACATACCACTTGCCCGCGACCCCCTGGCCGACTGCCTGCCCGGGGGCGGTGTCGAGCGAGTAGGTGTAGAGCGGCCAGTGGTTGTAGGTGACCTGGAGCCCACCGGCGGGGTTGCTGAGGGTGCCCAGACCGGCGCTGAGCGCGGCGCTCCCACTCGGGGTCCGGATGCCGGCCGGGAGCAGAAGAGGAGGCCAGATGGCGGCACAACCGCCGGTGCACGTAACCGAGCCCGCGGCGTCGGGCGTGAACTGGTAGAGGGTCATGCCGGACGAGTCGGTCAGGACGGTCTCACTTGATCCGGATACCGTGGCGGTGCCCGTCGTCACCAGCGTCGCGCCTGGGCTCGATGACGAGCTGGAAGGCGAACTGACCGGGGAGGACGCCCCTGAAACAGGAGCCCCACCGCAGGCAGCCACCAGCAGGGCGCCCAGCGCAAGAAGGTGGATTCGACGCCACTGCAACCTCATGAGGCCACCTCGCGCGAAATCTGGGGCCGGGCACAGCGCCCGGGCGTGGCCATCAGGATAGCTCGCGCGGCGAGCTCGAGGCTCGCTCGCGTTCAGAGCAGATGCGCCGCCAGCGAGCGCCAAGCGTCGAGGGGCGCCCGCGCCGGATCAGCAGCGATGACCTGAATCAACACGTGGTCGGCACCAGCGTCCAGGTGCTGCTCTAGGCGTTCGCGAATGACCTCCAGATCCCCCCAGGCGACGAGCGCGTCGACCAGTCGGTCACTCCCCCCGCCAGCCAGATCCTCGGCGGTAAATCCGTGCCGCAGGAGGTTCTTGGCGTAGTTCTCCAAGCCCAGGTAGAACCGGGTGTGAGAGCGCGCGATCTCCCTGGCTCGACCGGGATCACTCTCCAGCACGACAGCTTGCTCGGGCACCAGCAGCGCCTTGTCGCCGAGGATCTGGCGCGCCTCACGCGTGTGCGAGGTGGGAACGAAGTACGGGTGCGCGCCCCAGGAGCGCTCACCCGCCAAACGGAGCATGCGCGGGCCCAGCGCCGCCAACACGCAGCGCAACTCGGTGGTGGGGGGAGCCCCGAGGTAGGGCGCCTTGGACATGGCCTCCAAGTAGGCCGACATGGTGGCCACGGGGGGACCGTAGCGGTGTCCGCGCAGGGATTCCACTGAGGGCACGTGGCTCACTCCCAGGCCAAGGACGAAGCGCTCGGGGTAGGCCTCGGTCAGCGTCTTCCAGCCCGCGGCAGTGGTCATGGCGTCGCGGGCATAGATGCTGGCAATCCCCGTGCCGACCACGATCCGCCGGGTAGCTGCCAGCAGCAAGCCCGAGTTGGTCAGGGCTTCGCGGCGCTGAGCCTCCGGGAACCAAAGTGACCCAAAGCCCAGATCCTCGATCTCACGCGCCAAGCCCTGAGCGGACACGGCGGGCTGGACGTCCAGGGCTGAGGTCCAGATTCCGTAGCGACCCAGATTCATTCTCGAAATGGTAGACCAGCACTCCCTGTGGTACCAGGGACCTGGGCCGCGGACGGCATCGCCGGCCGCGGCCCCAGGAACGCGGAGTCAACAAGGAGAAAAGATCAGGCCTCGACGACGGCGGGACTCTGGGACTCGATCATGCCGTATCCCTTGGGCACCCCGGCCAGCACTCGAGCCACCACGCTCCAGACCACGACCACGACCAGGTTTGCCACCAGGGCCACCAGGGCGATGTACAAAATCGATTTCAGGCCGAGGAAATTGAACGCCTGGACGGAGGAGGCGAAGCCCTCTTGAACCAGCATCAGGGTGCCCCACGCCATACCCACGGCCCAGCCGGCGATGACGGCGCCGCGACGCAGCCAGCCGGCATACATGGCCAGGATGACCGCGGGCAGGGTCTGCAGAATCCATACCCCTCCGGCGAGCTGGAAGTTGATGATGAAGGTAGTCGGGACGACGAGGATGAACAGCAGGGCCCCGACCTTGACCACCAGGGAGGCGATCTTGGAAACGTTGGCCTCCTCAGCCTGGTCGGCGCTGGGCCGGATCAGGTCGCGATAGATGTTGCGGCTGAAAAGGTTGGCGGCGGCGATGGACATGACGGAGGCTGGCACCAGCGCCCCGATGGCGATGGCCGCGAAGGCGAAGCCCACGAACCAACTCGGAAAGAGCTGGGCCACCAGGGCCGGGACCGCGCTGTTGGCGCCGTAGGTCTTGGAGGCGTGGACACCGGCAGCGATGGCCATATAGCCCAGGATGGCGATCAGCCCGAGCAGGAATGAGTAGGCCGGGAGCAGCGCAGCGTTGCGCTTTACCACGCGCTCGCTCTTGGCTCCGAAGACTCCGGTCAGAGCGTGCGGGTAGAGGAAAAGGGCCAGGGCCGAACCCAGAGCCAGGCTGGCGTAAGCGCCGTAGAGCTGGGGACTGAGGATCAGCTTGGCCGGGGGTACGTGGGCGAAGATGGCGCCGTATCCGCCGAGGTGGATGGGGATGTAGACGATCATCACGATCACGGTGATCCAGATCAGAGCGTCTTTAACGACGGCGATCAGCGCGGGCGCACGCAGGCCGCTGACGTAGGTGAAAACCGCCAGGACCAAGAAGGCGATGACCAGGGAGGCCTCGACGGGCACCCCCATCTGGGAGAGCACGACCTGAATCCCGAAGATCTGCAGCGCTATGTACGGCATGGTCGCTCCGATTCCGGTCACGGCGACCATCAACGCCAGGGCGCGGCTGTCGAAGCGGTGACGCACGAAGTCGCTGGCGGTTACGTATCCGTTCGCCTTCGATATCCGCCAGAGCTTGGGGATGACCACATAGATGAATGGATAGACGATGACCGTGTAGGGCAATGCGAACAGGCCCAGAGCACCCTTGCCGAAGACCAGCGCGGGCACCGCGATGAATGTGTACGCGGTATAGATGTCGCCGCCGATCAAGAACCAGGTGACCAGGGTGCCGAAACGCCGACCCCCAAGTCCCCATTCCTCGAGGCTGGTGAGGCCGGCCGCGGGCGGGCGCCAGCGACCGGCGAAGAGACCGATGATGGCGATACCCACGAACAGGACGATGAATATCGTGAGCGAGACAGCGTTCATGCCTTAACCCCTCACCCGATAGACCAGGGCGGTGACGCCGGCCCCGACCAGAACCATCAGCAGCTGATACCAGATGAAGAAGGGCACCCCGCCCAGGGTCGGATCGACGTGGTTATAGATCGGGGGATACAGCAGCAGGACGAAGGGAATCAACAGAAGCAGGAGCCACAGATCCCTCGATCTCATGCGCCACCTCCAATTGTGGTCGGCCAAATGGCCGACCGAGGTTGACGAAGATATTGGCCGCGCCGACCTGGAGTGTCAATATCTGATTTGGCCGCTCAATTTGAAGGAAAACTCCCTCCCGAGGCCGTGAGGCGTATTGAGCCGGGAGGGGCGGCGGCTCCAGGACGGCGAGGGGGCTCGGGATTGTCCAACCCGCGCCGGCGCGTCCACTGGATGCGCTCTATCCTCAGCACGTGAAGGATTGGGGCGGCTCCGGAGCGGTCGATCCCAACCCGATAGGAGACGAATCAGGCGGCGCGGCCCCAGCGCCGGCGCGTGACTCGCGCCCCACCGGGGCGCCCGCCGGCGACCAGATGCAACGGCCGCGCCGGGTCCCAAGCGGGCCCAGCGAAAGCCGCCGCAGCTTTCGGCGCCGGGTCGATCGGGCGCTCGATGACGCCAGCCTGCAGACTGCCCTGACCGAGGCCATGGTGGGCCTGCGCGAGCGCAGGAATCGGGCGTTTGAAAGCTATCCGTTCGAGGCCGGCCGGGAGGATCTGAAGCGCCGGCGCCGGGCCAACCTGGAGCGACTCCCCGAACTGATGGCTCGCTTCCAAGAGCGACTGGAAGCCGCCGGCGGGGTATTTCATCTGGCTCACGACGAGAAGGATGCCCAGGAAATCATCGGCCGGATCTGCAGCGGCGCAGGGGCCGGGGTCGTCACCAAGTCGAAGTCGATGGCGACCGAGGAGATTCACCTCAACCATCACCTGGAATCGCTTGGCATGGAGGTGGTCGAGACCGATCTGGGCGAATACATGGTCCAACGGCTCGGCCAGCGTCCCTCGCACATGATCGCGCCAGCCGTACACCTGACGCTGCAGGACTGGGCCACAGAGCTCGGAACCGCCCCCGATCGGGATCAGATCATGGACCAGGTTCGCACCAGTCTTCGTGAGAAGTTCGTCGAGGCCTCGGTCGGCATCTCGGGCGCCAACGCGGCCATTGCCGAGACAGGAACGGTCATGATCGTGACCAACGAGGGCAACGCGGATCTGACGGTCACCCTGCCCCGCGTGCACATCGCGCTCTTCGGCATCGACAAGTTGGTCGACTCGCTGGACGACGCCGTGGCCATCCTGCGCATGCTTCCGCGTTCGGGGACGGGCCAGATCATGACCAGCTACGTCAATTGGATAACCGGACCCTCACGTTCTTCCGATATCGGGTTCGTGCCCCTGACGGGTGCGCACGGACCGCGGGAGATGCACTGCGTGGTGCTCGACAACGGGCGCTCGCAGATGCTGAACAGTCCTCTGTTCGCCCCCGCCCTGAGCTGCATCCGCTGTGGGGCCTGTTCCAATGCCTGCCCTGCCTTCATGGCCGTCGGGGGCCATCAGTTCGGTCACATATATACGGGCCCGATCGGGCTGGTCGTCAGTCCTTTCCACCACGGGCTGGCGAGCATTGAGCTCGCCCAATCGCTCTGCACCCAGTGCAATGCCTGTGAGGAGATCTGCCCGGTGGGTATCCCGCTTCCGCGCCAGATCCTTGAACACCGCCGGGAGTCGACCAAGAGCTGGCCCAAGCGAGGTCTGCTCGAGCTCTGGTCCCACCCGGCCGTGGCGGATGCGGCCCTCCAAGCCGCCGCCCCGCTGTCGGGACTGATGCCGGTGGGCCCAGCCCCACTGGCCCGCCCTCGGTACGCGAGCCGGGAACGAATCCCAAGTGATGGGGATCCGCTGACCATCTTCACCTCGTGCCTGGCCGATCGATTCGCTCCCCAATCGGCGACGGCCCTGGAGCGGATTGCAGTCGCGGCCGGTTTTAAGGTCGACGTGCCGGCCCGGCAGTGGTGCTGCGGCCTCGTCTGCGCCAACGCCGGGGACTTTGACAAGGCTTCCAAGTTGGCACGGGATCTGGCGCGAACCCTCGCCCAGAGCACCGGTCCGATCGTCACTCCCTCGGCCTCGTGCTTTGGCGCTCTGACCCAGGACTCCCAGGAGTGGCGTGTGGCAGGAACGGATTTGGCGAGTGTGCGCGACCGCCTGCACGATTCAACACGCTGGCTGCTGGCCCTCCTGCGTGCCCGCCCCGAGCTACTCGTGGCAGACGCCCCCAAAACCAAGGTCGCTTACCACGATTCATGCCAGAGCCTGCGCCAGCTTGGATTGGCTCAGGAGCCGCGCCGGATCTTAGAGCTCGCCGGATATGAGGTGGTGGAACTGGCCGATATAGCCAATTGCTGCGGCTTTGGGGGCACGTTCAGTTTCGACTGGCCCCGCGTCGCGGATCGAATGGCGCACTGGAAGCTCGATGCCGCGGTCGCGACCGGCGCCCTCACCCTGGCCTCCGACAACCCGGGCTGCCTGCTGCACATCGAGGCCGCGGCCCGGCGCGCTGGCGTGCCCATGCAGGTCCGGCACGTCAGCGAGTTGGTCGCCGAACGCCTGCGCGGGGCGGCGGCGGCAGGAGCCTGACGGGGCCCGAGCAAGCCCTGCCGGGGCGAACATCGAGGCCGGGATTCCGGGTCGCCGAGAAGTCAAATGGTATAGTGCCAGTATCATGGTATTGGCGTCGAATCGACGCTCTGATGCCCCCTCTGGCGCCGTATCGGACGGGGAATCCGCCCTGGGCGCCAGGGTTACTGCCTGGTCTGAGGCGGGGTTGATCGAGCCGGGCCAGGCCGAGGCGGTGCGCGCCCTCGATCGCGCCCGCGGTCGAGCTCCAGGCGAGGATCCCGTCCTCGGGCTACTCCGCCTTGGCGTCCTCTCCCGATCCCAGGCGGCGGCCATCGGGCGCCTGGAGCACGGCGAGCGGGAGCCGCGGGGCGGTGGCATGACAGGTATCCGGGCTCTGGGTCGGTCCCTGCCCCATCGCCGCCTGGTGCTGCCCCTGCCGGCGCTGGCGACCGCCGTGGGAATCGTCACCGTCGGGGTCGTCGCGCTGGCCTGGCTCGGTCTGGTGACCGACTATCTGATCGCGCCCTGGCGACTGCTCGGGGCGGACAACCAGGATCTTGTGCATCTGTTCGCCGGCCTGTTCGTGTTGGTCGGCTGCGCCAAACTTCTAGAGCGCGACGCCCGCGGGCGCGCTCCCCTGCTGGTCGGCGCGGCCCTAATGGCGCTGGTTGATCTGGGGGCAGGACTGATTCCCCCGATCACGGCCGACAGCCTGTTTGGCGCCGCAGCCTGGGGCCTGTTCTGGGCTGGTGTGATCGCCGTCGTTCAGCTCTCGACGGCAAAGGGGCGATGAGCCGACCGCGAAATCTGTGGGTCAAGCTGGGATTGCTCACGGCCGCCGTCCTGACCCTGGTCGCCGCCTATCCTGCCACTGCCCTGCAGGGCATTTCCACGTCTCGGAACGGTGTGGAGTCGCCGCAGTCGATCGTGATCTACGACCGCACGGGCGGTGTCCTCGCCACCCGCGCCACCGGTGGTGGCTACCACCTGGTGCTTCCCCTGTCCCAGATCGGGGCCACGGCCGAGAACGCCACCCTGGCGGCGGAGGACCGCGGCTTTTTTGACCACGGCCCGGTGGACGCGCGCTCCCTCATCCGCGCCGCGGTAACCGATCTTTTCTCCGGGCGCCCGGTCGAGGGCGGCAGCACGCTGACTCAACAACTGATCAAGCTCGACCTCCTGGCGCCACAGAAGTCGCTGACGCGAAAGGGCCTCGAGGCCTACCTGGCCTGGGCCCTGGAGCGGCGATACAGCAAGGATCAGATCCTGGCCATGTATCTCAACACGGTTTATTACGGACGTGACTCGTACGGCATCGGGGCCGCCGCCAAGACCTACTTCGGATCCAATATTTCTCCCCGTCAGCTGACGCCGGCGCAGGCGGCGTTTCTGGCCGGACTGCTCCAGGCCCCGGTCACCTACGACCCAGTCACCAACTTCGCCGGGGCCCGGCAGCGCCAGCTCTACGTGCTGGGTGGCATGCGCGATATGCACGCCATCAGCCCGGCGACGTACGCGCAGGCGGTTCGCGAGAACATCCAGGGCGAGCTCAAGTTGGGCTCGTCGCGCACCAACGACGTGATCGCCCCTCACTTCGTCGACTACGTAATGCAGACGCTCGAGCGGCAGTTCGGAGCCGCCGCGGTGCAGCGCGGCGGCTTCTCCGTCTACACCACCATCGATCCCGCCCTGCAGCGCTCAGCCGACCAGGCGGTCAAGACCGGGGTGCAATCGCTATCGAACCTCGGGGTCAACAACGGCGCCCTGCTGGCCGTCGTCCCGAGCACGGGCGAAGTCCTGGCGTGGGTCGGATCCGCGGATTACAACAACGCGGCCATCGGGGGCCAGTTCGACGTCGTCCTCTCGCCTCGCCAGCCCGGATCGTCGTTCAAGCCCTACGTCTACGAGGCAGCTCTGCGCGACCAGAAGATTGCGTTGTGCACAACCCTCCACGACGTGCCCACCGACTTCAACGGCTATCGTCCTCTCGATTTCGACAACAGTTACCTCGGCAGCCTGACCGCAGCCCAGGCGCTGGTGCTGTCCCGCAACATCCCGGCCATCGAGGTGGCCAGCCAGGAGGGCATTACGAACGTGATCGCATTGGCCCGCCAGATGGGCATCACGAGCCCTCTCGACCCCTCGTTGCCGACCGCAATCGGAGCCAGCGCGATCACCATGTACGAGCAGACCCAGGGATATCAGGTGTTCGCCGATCAAGGGCGCAAGGTGCCGCTGATCAGCATCACCAAGATCGTCAATTCCTCTGGCAAGGTCGTATTTCAGCGCCAGCCCGGCCGCCAGACAGGTCAGGCCCAAGTCCTCACTCCAGCCGGCAGCTACCTGATCTCGAACACGCTCAAGGCCTATCAGTACCAGTGGGGCCTGGGCTTCAACCGACAGATGGCGAGCAAATCTGGCACCTCCGGCGGGTCCCAGATGGGAGTCAACCCCGACAGCTGGCTCATGGCCTACAACCCAGCCATCGTGGTTGCGGCCTGGGCAGGCAACACGGTCGCCAACGGCGCTGGGAGCGCCACGCGCTCCTTCGGGGTCAACGTGGGCAGCACCATCTCAGCGGGCTTCATCAACGCACTCCCCGCCTCCTACACGCGCTGGTACCAGCAGCCAAGCGGCCTGAGCCAGTACGACGGCGTGCCGATTCTGCCCAATACTCAATCCCTCTGCAGCGGCCCCGGGCCAGGAGCACCGGGCCCTCCCCGCGCTCCCAAGGGCAAGGCTAAGCACGGCCATTGAGCGTGGCCCAAAGGGGATAAGGTTGGGCCGCGCCGGAGATTGGAGGCGGCGGCGTTTGTCGGGCCCGGGCTCTGGGCAGTCCCGAGATGGGGAACGCATTGGGACCACGTGAACCGATACCCGCACGCGCTTACAAACTGTGGCAGCCGAGGCGCACGGCCGGTCGATGTTGAGGTGGAGCGCCTCAACCCGGTGAGGCCCAGGCCACTCATCCCATTTGAAAGGCGAGACGGCGGTAGCCCGGGAGGTGCCCGGGTGGGTCCCGAGGACCCGTTCCGGGCGGGCGAGAAATGACCTAGTTCACAGAACCGGGCGCCGGCGGCCGCGGCGACCCATCCCGAGCAGTCGGAGGACCAAGAGCAGGATCAAGGCCCCGAAGACCGCGATCAGGATCTGGCTGACGAGGGGATGATTGGCCACGCTGACCTGTACGCCCAGGCTGGACGCGGCAACGTTTCCAATAACCGCTCCCAGGATCCCGACCACGATGTCGGCGATGAGACCCATCCCGTGACCCAGCATCACCCGGCTGGCCAAAAGCCCGGCGACCAGTCCGACCAGCGCCCAAATCAGGATGTATTGAAGGTTGATCTGAACCGCAACGGTGGTTGGCATCAAGACCCTCCTCAGCGCGGTCCTGGGGGACCGTCGACCTGGTTGACAGAAACTCTACTTGTCTGATTGAAAGCCAGCGCCACGAGGCGAGCCAGCACCCAGCCGATCAGCGCGTAGATCACGATCGCGAAGAGCGAGTTGACCTCGATCCGACCTACTCCGGCAACAATCGGGTTCTGAAACAAGCCCTTGAACGGTTCGACCAGGGGCTGGGTCAATCCGTAGATCGCCCGCGCGAAGGCTGCCGCGGGATCTGCCGCCAGCAGTTTCATAACCACCCTGATCGCGATCAGACCCTCGATCAGGGCGAAGATCAGATAGACGAGGTTGGCGGCGACCGCGCCCGGCTGCGCGGTGCGAACCACGGAGCGCTCGACGTATCCGCCCGCCGCTACCGGGGTCGTGGTCGCGGGCGGCATGCCCTCCGAATCGGGCCGCTGCTGCGGTGAGGGCTGATACATGGGTCACCTCCTATGGGGGCGTGAGGCCAGCCTTATGAACGACGTCCTGCATGGCTATTGGATAGTTTGGCTATCAGGTTGCATTATATCCTGCGTCGGGGCAATGCGCGCCGATGGCGGTCGGGTGGGACTCCCCCCCGGCCGATCTCCTACTCCGGACTGGGAGCGGAGGTCCAGGCCGGGACGCGGCCCGAGATCTGACCGGGAGTGGTCTGGCTTTTGATCACGTATTCGAGGGCCCCGAGCCGGACGCCGCGTTCGCGCAGCTCGCTCTCCCCGTAGGCACTGAGAATCACCACCGGGGTGAAGCGTGTCGAGGCGCTGAGACGCATCCGCTCCAGTACCGAAAAGCCATCCATACCGGGCAGGCGCACATCCAGGAATATGAGGTCGGGTGCCGTCTGCTCGGCGAGGGCCAACCCGCTCGGACCGTCGGAGGCGACGCGGACAGTATAGCCATCCTGCTCCAGCGTCATCCGGTACATCTCGGCGACCGCGGCGTCGTCTTCAATCAAGAGCAGATCGAGCCGCTCCGGATCCCGCTCGACCTCGCTGGGCGAACTCACGAACGACTCAGAAGTTGATCCCATAGGTGTCAGCTTTGGATCCTAGCACAGTGTCAGATCGACTCCAATGGTCATATACCGATCGTAAAGGCAGCGGCGGGATTGGTCAGAGCAAAGGAATTACAGCCCGATCCGATATTTCAGACTCAGTAAGTGTGATAATGGGAACGGTAGTATTCAGCATGAGATCAAATTTAGACCGGGCCGAAGGGCCGGATGATTACGAGCCGGAAGTCGACGCCAACGGGATGGGCCTTGACCGACCCATTTACACCCTGAGCGTGGCTTCCGAGGTGCTCCAGACGCACCCGCGCACGCTGATGATGTACGAACACCTCAACATGATCAAACCGCACCGGACGGCGACGAACCGGCGTCGCTATTCGCCCCGTGACCTGATCAAGCTGCGGGCGATACAGACGCTGACCCAGGCGCACGGCGTGAACCTGGCCGGCGTGCGCTACATCCTGGCGTTGCTCAAGCAGTTCGAATCGACGGGACTCAGTCCTCCCGATGGTCTGCGCGATCTCGACGTCAGCCTGATCGAGCTCTAGGCCCGGCGGATCGTCGGCTAGAGTCGACCGGCGCGGCGAAGGCGGGAGCGAACCTGGAGCAACACCAAGCCTCCGATCGCGGGTGCCGCGACCGCTATCCAGGCCGCCGAGCCGCCGAGCGGCTCCCCGATCAGGGGGCCGAGCAGGGAGCCGGAGGCAAATCCGGCGAAGAATATCCCGAAGACCGAATTGGGAGCATCCGGAGCGGAGACCGAAGCCAGCTTGGACATGAGTCCTGGTCCACCTCCCACTGGTATCCCCGCGCTCACGCCGGCCGCGAGTATGCCGGCTTCGGTAGAGCCGGCGACGACCATGATCCCGGCCGCGAGCAGGACCATACACAACACCGCCCCCATCACTGGGTCGACACCGAATCGGTCGGTGGCGAATCCGGACACGATGCGGCTGGCAATGTTCGCCAGCGCCAATCCGACCAGCGCAGCGGTACCGATCCAGACCGCCAGGTGGTCAGCGCGGGCGTGGGAGACGAGATCGACGGCGGCGTACGAGCCCAGGTCGGCGCTGGAAAAAAGCATCAGGGTGCTGGTCCAGACCGCTGGGCGGCGAAGAAGCTGGAATTGGTTGGCGGGACGGGCCGCGGTGGCGTGCCGAGCGGGGGGTAGGCGGGGCATGAAGAGCAAGATCAGGGCGGCCACCAGCCCCATTCCCACTCCGACCAGGCGGAGTGCGTTAAACCAACCTATATGGGGGGTGAGAACCGCGATCAGAGGTGCCTCGAACACGACCGCGGTGGCGTAGGCGGCGGTCAGTGCTCCACCCAGACTGCCCACGCGCTGAGGCATGACCTGCGTCGCAGCTGCCACCGCGCCCGTGAGCGCGACGCCTCCGCCCAAACCGAGACCGAGCGCCGAATAGAAGACGACGAAGGTGACTCCCGAGGGAGCGATGAAAGCGACGGAGAACCCGACGGCCAGGAGGGCCATTCCTGCCCAACAGAGCCGGCGGGCGGGAATCCGATCGGCCAGCCGGCCGCCCAGGAGCGTCCCGATCCCGAAGCCGAACGGGGTCCCGGAGAAGACGGCTCCGAGCAGGAGGGGCGGCCAGTGCCATTCCGCGCGCACGTAAGGGACGACGCTGCCCCACGCGAAGACCAGTCCAAAGGCCAGCTGCAGGACCAGGCCGGCGACCAGGACACGCGCCGCCTGACGCCCGTGAGGCGAGGGCGAGACCATGGCACTAGAGGCGATTACAGAATCGTCGCACGTTCGACAGGGTGGTCGCCAGAGCCCCCGGGGCGGGGCTCAGGCGAACGAGCGAGCGCGGGCGCGGGAAGCTAACGAGGTCGGCGCCGCGCAGGTTCTCCTGGACGCGCCCGACCGCTCTCTTTGGACCTCGGGTGGGCCGGGCCGGCGGCGGCGTTCAAGACCAGGGCGGGATTGACCTCGACCGGCGGCGGGGCAGCTGCCGCGGTGCCCTTGTATTCGGTCCAGATCACGGTGGCGATGGCCTGCAACAGTCCTGCCAGTGGGGCGCCGAAGAGCGCGCCCCAGATTCCGAAGAGCTCGGTTCCGGCCACCAGCGCAACCAGGGCCACCGCAGGGTGAATGCCGATCGCGCGTCCCATCACCCGGGGGCCGACGACGTCGCCTTCGATGACGTGGACGACCACGAAATAGCCCAGCACGACGAGCGCCAGCACCAAGCCCTGGAAAAGGGCGATGCTGACGCAGAGGACGCCGGATATGAGCACCCCGAGGATGGGCACGAACTCCATGAAGAACGCCAACACTCCCAGGAGTACCGCGTAGTGAACGCCCATCACCGCCATGCCCACCCCGACCAGGGTGCCGACCAGAAGGGCCATCGTCAGGGTCCCGCGGACGTAGCCGCCGACGACCTGGTTCACGATCAGCACCAGGTTCGTGACCCGGCGCCGATGGTCTCCGGCCGGTGCTTCACGACGCAACCAACGGCCGATGGCGGGCCCGTTGGCGGTCAGGTAGATGCTAAGGATCAGGATCAGGATCACATCCAGGATCGTGCTTGCGGTGGTGACAAGTGCGCCCGGGGCACCCCCGGCCAACTGGGCCCCGGAAGCCTGCAGAGAATGCACCAGCGCAGTCTCGGTCGAATTGAGTTGACTCTGGGTCAGTCCCCATGGACGCAAGAAACCCATCACTTCGGGCTGGATCGCATTGAGCCGGCCCGTATCGGAGGGGAGACTGGTGAGCAGGCGGTGGACCTGACCAGACGCCGTCACGGCCACCAGCCCGATCAGGCCGAAAACCAGCCCCGCACCTATCAGATAGGCCATGGCCACCGCGACGACCCGGGGGGTGAAGCGGCTGAAGACCCGCACCATGGGGGTGAGCGCGTAGGCGATCACAGCACCCAGGATCAAGGTCAGGAGGGCCCGCGTCACGTGGCTCAAGAGCCAGGCGGCGACCGCCGCCACCGCCAGCCAGGCCAGGATGGTGAGAGGGGCCAGCAGGGCTCTGGGCCAGCGCGAGGAAGTGGACTCTGTCAACTCGGTGAGATCAGCCTATCCACAATTGGAGCCGCGTGGCCATTCCCCAGCGGCCGGTCATGGCCGCAAGCGGCGGGGGTCGCGAGCCCAGGGTGAGACCGCCGCCGGCAGCCAGATTGAAGCGCGCCGCGAGCAGGGCCCGGGGACGCGCTGCGCGAACCCTGCCCGCCCGACTGCTCGAGCGATTCGGGACCGATAACGGCGCCACGTATGCGGTGAATATTGCCTGGAACGCGCTCCAGTCCATCTTTCCGATCGCACTTCTCATGACGACGCTGCTGGGGGTGATCTTGGCGCGGGTCGGGGTGACCTCGACCATGGTCTACCAGACCGTGCTCGCCGTCCTGCCCGATCCGTCAGCCCAGGGACCGGCGATGGATGCGCTGGAGAAGATCAGGACCAAAACGGGGCTCTTTGCCCTCCTCGGAGTGCTCGGGTTTCTGTGGTCGGGTTCCAACCTGATCGGAGCCATGGAACTGGCATTCGACGCCGTCTACGGCCTGCGCATGCGCGACTTCATCCGCCAGAAGATGGTGGCCATCGGCGTCATGGTGGTTTTCGCTCTTCTGATCAGCCTCGCCCTGGGCACGGCAGCTCTGCTGCCGCTGCTGCCTCGCCTGCCTGGCGTGCCGGGTTTCATCGCCCATGGAGGTCCGGGAGAGGTAATAGCCCAGGCGGTCTTGGGGGCGACCATGGGCTCCATCACCTATTCCATCCTCTACTACGTGGTCCCGAATCGACGCCAGCGCTGGGCCGAAATTTGGCCGGGTGCCGTGGCCGCGGGCGTCGGTTTCGAGGTCATGGCGCTGGCCTTCCCTCTCTACAGTCACCTCGCCGGCCCGAGCATGAATCAGTACGGCAAGACGTTTGGACTGCTCTTCCTGACCATGTTTTTCTTCTACATGCTGGGCGTGATCACGGTTCTGGGGGCGATGCTCAACGCCATTCTCTTCGAGACCAAGGCCCGAGCCGTCAACGACTGATCAGCAGGTATCCCGCTAGGCCGACGCCACAGATCACGGTGGCGGAGGCGGCGAACCACTCGAGCGCGCCGCCCAGGTGCACTCGATTGCTCTCAATCGCCGCCCGCACCAGCCGGAAGCGGCGCAGGCTGAGCCCCGCACTCCCCACCCCGATGAGTACCAGCGCGACCCCGATCGCCGCCGACAGCTGCGTTCCCAGGGCGGAGGAATGGCTGCCGCGCGCGTCCAGAACGCGCAGAAAGAGGCCGAAACGGGCCACCACGAAGCCCAGGCCGATGAGGGCTATGGCAGTCCTGATCCAGGCCAGAAGGGTGCGCGTGTTGGCCAGGTGATCTGAGAGCCTGGGCACGTCGGCATTACCGGTCGGCGCGGAGGAGCTAACCGCGCGTGGAGTATTCAAGGTCAGAGCCGCCCCCTCACTATTCGATCACCGCCGTCACATCAACCTCGTACATAAGGCCCGGCATGGCCAGGGCCTGAACCCCGATCAGCGTCGTCGCCGGCGGCGGTGAGGTGAAGTAGCGGTTTCTTACCTCGGCCAGCAGAGCCCGGTGCGAGGGCTCGTAGTCCACCACGTAGCTGACCATCTTGACCACATCGGTCCAGTCGGCTCCTGCCGCACGCAGGGCAACCTGGACATTCGACAGGGCCTTGTCGATTTGGGCGGCGAGATCACCGGGGGCGACGACCTGGCCATTCTCGTCGTACGCGGTCTGCCCTGCGATATGGACGGTGGTACCGCCCCGAGTGGTGATGACCTGCGTGTAGATGGCCGGCTTCCAGATGCCGTCCGGATTGAGGTAGCGCTTATCCATCAGATTCTTGCTCCTAAAACACTCGACTCTGGATTCGGCCGGTCGGACTATTCTGGCTCCGCGACCCCAGAAATCCGCAAGAGCGAGCGCGAGGCGCTGCTTTATATCATGGCTATCCTCTACCGTGATAGGTTAGGACCATGCGTACGTCGGATACTGAGCGATCTACCGCGGTTGCCGGCCAGCTGGTCGATGATCTCCAGCGCCTAGCAGCGCTCCAGATCGACATGGCCAAAGCGGAGCTGAAGGAATTGGTGGTCAGCAATATCGTCGCCGGCGCGGGCCTGGCCGTGGCCGGGCTGTTGGTGCTGATCGCACTTCTCGTGGCGCTGCCCGTGATCCTCGTCGCTGCCCTGCCCTGGCACTGGCAGGTGGCCCTGGCATGGTTGGTTCTGTACTTGCTGATCGCGCTGGTCGTCGGCCTGGCGGCGCGATCGCGACTCCGTCTGACCCTGCCTCAAAAAACTCTTCGGGCACTTAAGGAGAACAAGCAGTGGGCGCTTCAACTGATGAACTCGAGCAGGCGCTGATCGCGGTGCGAGCTGACGCCGAGGAGAAGGTTCTGCTGCTCCGCGGGCGGGCACGTCATACCGCGCGAACCGTGCTTCGGCGGGCCGGCCTGGTGGCCGGGGTGTCGGCTGTCGCCGGGGCCACAGCGCTCAGCCTGTTGATGCTCCGGCGCTACCGCCACCGGCCGAATCTGGCCCGACAGGCGGGCGAGGAGATCTCGCGTGCGCGCGCGCGCTGGGCCCGACTACACTCCCCTGTGAGGGTGCGGGTCAGCGCGGGACGGGAGAAGACAGGCGCACCGAAACACCCGGCCTACGGCGTCGCCTGGCGGCTGGCGGGCTCGCTCGGTACCGCTCTGGGAACCGCGCTCGCCACCGCTCTCGCCCGCCGACTGACCCAGGGCAGGCCCGCCGGGCGACGCCCCGACGGCACCGACTGAGCCGACCGACTCAGCTCGATTCAACCGTGGTAACGGGCCGGGACCGACCGCGCGCATTCGATGCTGCAATAGGGGCGACCGGAGCGCATCACGGGGGCGGCGCCCACCTCTCGCGCGCACAGCCAACAGCGGTCGGCCAGGGCCCGCTCGACCTCTCGTTGCGCCCAGGCCGACCCCGCGCGCGGGCTCTGCCGACGTTTACGCGAAACCAGTGCAGCCATCGTCCACCCCCGACTTTCAGAAGCGCCCTGCGACCACAATCCGTTATATCAAAAGCCTAATGATTTGCGATCACCTAGAAGGGCTCGAAGCGAATTCACGACTAGCGGAAGCCGCGCGCTTGCTCACTCCTGATAGCTGCGATATCCTATGAACATGGCTGAACGCACACATAAATCACGATCGGATCTACCCGATAGCGCTTTCGCCTTCCCCGCCCAGCGCAAAGAACCGCTCACTGATGCAAGCCACGTGCGCAACGCGGCGGCGCGCTTCAACCAGGTCGGGGGGGTGAGCGCCAAGGAGCGCTCTGAGGCCAAGAAGCGGATTGAGCGGGCCGCCGACAGCAAGGGCGTCAAGCTGAGCAAGGAACCCGACTGAATCAGATGGGCTCCGATCAGTACCACGAGCCCGCCCAGGAGCTCTCGGCCGAGAGCCGTACATTCGCGCGCATGATCGCCTCCCTGACCGAGGAGACGGAGGCGATCGGGTGGTACCAACAAAGGCTGGAACTTGAGGCAGACGCCCAGGCCCGAGCCATCATGCGAGAGGCCCAGAAGGAGGAGTTCAAGCACTTCAGCATGGATCTCGAGTTCCTCCTCCGTCGGACGCCGCACTGGAGGCAGATAGCACAGGGCGTGCTCTTCACCGATGGGGACATCGTGAGCAGCGGAGACCAAGCCGAAGAGAACGTCTAGGTGGGATTCCGGCGCCCATCTCGCGGGAGCCCCGTCGACGGACGACCCGATGCCCGGGGGGCGAGATCGGGGCACCCCCCGACCTCGCTAAATCCCTTTGGCTCGCTGACACCAGGACACGCACCTTGCTGCCCGGTCGCTCGGCCCCAGGCGAGCGGCCAGGGTCCCGAGGTGAGCACGCCCGCGGCCTAGCGCACCGTGTGACAGCCACGCCTGCGTCACCGAAAGCGACCTTGGCGCCAGGTCGTACCCCGGGCCGACGCCTTGGCTACGTCAGCGTATCCGCGCCCGGGCTGCGGCGCCGTCGCCGCGGGCGCGACTTCGTATACCTGGATCTGCGGGGGGAGTCGATATCCGACCCGCGGACGCTCTCGCGAATCCGGGCGCTGGCAATTCCCCCGGCCTGGACCGACGTCTGGATCTGTGCCCAGGCCAACGGCCACCTTCAGGCGGTGGGACTGGATTCCCGGGGACGCAAACAGTATCTGTACCATCCCGCCTGGAGGCGCCTGAGAGACGAATACAAGTTTTCCCGCATGCTCGAATTCGGGCGTCGGCTCCCCGGACTCCGAGCTCGGGTGGCCGAGGACATGGGGCGAGCGGGCCTTGAGCGGGACCAGGTCGTGGCGGCGGTGGTCCGGCTTCTGGACCGGACCGCGCAGCGGGTGGGAAACGAGATCTATGCCCACCAGAACGGGTCTTACGGCCTGACCACCCTGCGCGAGCGCCACGTGGAGCTGGCGGGATCGCGGATCCGTCTCAACTTCCTCGCCAAATCGCACAAGCGACAGACGGTCGAACTGGTGGACCGACAGCTGGCGCGTGTGGTTCGCTCGCTCCAGGAGCTGCCCGGCAAGCACCTGTTTCGCTGGCTTGATGACGCGGGCACCATCCGGGATCTGGACTCTGCCGACGTGAACGAATATCTCCATAGGACGATGGGACGGCGCTTCACCGCCAAGGACTTCAGGACCTGGTCAGGGAGTGTATTGGCGCTGGAGCATCTGTGTGGGCCGTCAGACTCCGAGGCCGCAGCAGACATAAGGCGCCGGGCGTCGGCGACGATTCGAGCCGTGGCCGAAACGCTCGGCAACACCCCGGCCGTCTGCCGCCGCGCCTACGTTCACCCCGCCGTGCTCCAGGCCCACGCTACCGGAATGCTGGCCGAACTGGCCCGGGAGTCCCCGGTTGGCCTGACGTCGGCTGGTGCCCAGCTGACGACGGGGGAGCGGGCGCTGATACGGCTATTGCGCCGCGAGGCAAGAATGCGACGCCAGGCCCAGCGCGCTGCGGGGAGCCAGGTCTGAGGTTGACGGGAGTGCGTCCCAGACCAAATCATCCCCGGCGGCGCCTCGCCGTAGTTGGAGGAAAGCCAAACGCGCCGGGTCTAGGTCGGCTCGACGCGGCGGCGCCAGAGGAGCTCGCTGGGAGGCACGCGGGGACCGAAGAAACGCTCTAGCTCGGGATCGCATGGGGGCATCGATACGGCGCCCGGCGGGAATGAGCGGCGCTTAAATCCTCGCTCCTCAAACCATTCGGGGCGCAGCGGACTGATCAGGATGATCATGCCGCCACGCCGGGTGCAGCGCTCCATCTCGGCCAGAGCCGCGGGGTCGGGGCTCATGCTAGAACAGGCGATGGAGAGGTCGGCCCATGAATTGTCGATCGGGATCGCCTCCCGCCGCGCGCCCACCACGTCGACTCCACAAAAGCGCCGGCGCAGCAGTCGGCGTAGGACCGGCGCCGGCTCGATGGCAACCATGTCATCCGCCCGGGGCGCCAGATGAACGGTTAACCTGCCGCCACCCGCTCCCACCTCGAGCACCCGTGATGCGTGCTGCGGCAGAGCGTCAAGCAATTCGGGGTTAATGGGTTCGAGGCTGGCCATACGGTCCCATAGATGCGGCCTCAGGTGGTACACCAGCGGCCAAAAGAGAGCCCGAACCACGCGTCGGCGGGCGCCTGGCTCACCTCCCAGGGCCGCCTCCCACTCCTTCGCCGGAACCTCACTCGCCACCTCGACCTGAACCTGGCTCGAGAGCCGAAACAGATCGTCAAAGCTGAAGTCCTCGCTGCCCGGAGGGGCGGAGGATGCCGCTAGACGGTAGGCCGCGACCAACTCGGAAGCGGGTTTGGATGCGCCCGACCGCCCGCCCGTGGAGCCCTGACGCAAGAGATGCATGA
>Ga0307373_10002877_pt1 | contig 30680 bp, 28 predicted proteins | sample OX2MG_FD_202534 | JGI IMG/M metagenome (GOLD analysis project Ga0307373, IMG submission 202534) | Soil microbial communities from Risofladan, Vaasa, Finland - OX-2 | ecosystem: Environmental > Terrestrial > Soil > Coastal area > Acid sulfate soil | place: Finland: Risofladan, Vaasa | collected... | reverse complement strand
TGGCAGTTGTGCGTCGAGATCCAGACGTCGCCCCGCCGGCGAGAACGAAGGCAGGTAACGACCCCCCAGAGGTGGGGCCGTGCCGTGGGGTCCTTGTCTTGAGAGTGGGCTCCGTGGGATCGGCACTTTGAACAGACTTGTAGAGCGACGCCTGGGCCCCCTCACCCGCCGGCCCGCCGGAGGGGCCATCGGGCTGTGAACGCTCGCCATCGTTGGCCTTCAGGTGTCGCCACCCGCCGCCGATAAGGGAGGTGATGGAGACTGCGCCGTCGGGAAAATCGCTGGACGCGGCTCGGGCCGGGGACGAGTGGGCCACCACGTGTCTCTTTCGCGAGTCAAACCCGGCGTTGCTTCGGTTCCTTCGCCATCACGCTCCCGACGTCGCAGAAGACCTTTTGGCAGAGACCTGGCTGGCGGCGGCGAGGCAGCTTCCGAAGTTCCAGGGCGACGCCGATGACTTCCGGGCGTGGCTCTTCACCGTGGCACGTCGTCGCGTTGCTGATCACTATCGTCGCCGGCACCGCCGACCGCGCTTGGTAGAGCTCGAGGCGCAGACCCTCCCACCGGCCGGGGACCGGCCAGAAGAGTCCTCGCTCGATGCGCTGTCAGCGCAGAGTGCCATCGAGGCCCTGGTACGGGATCTCCCTCCTGACCAGGCAGAAGTCGTCCTGCTCCGGGTTGTGGCCGATCTGAGTGTCGACCAGGTGGCCGACATCATGGGGCGGAGCCCTGGATCGGTCCGGGTGCTCCAGCACCGCGCCCTCCGGCACCTAGAAACCCGCTGGACGAGGGACGCTGTAACGCAGTAGCGGGCCCGAACGATGTCAGGGGGGAGATGAGCCCTGACCCCTTCGACGACAGAACCGCTGATGCGTTCCTGGCCGGGGAGATTGCCCCCCGCAACGCCCCACTCGGTTATCAGCGCGCCGCCGATTTGATCTCCGCCGCCAGGTCGCCGGCATCAACGAGCGAGCTGGCCGCTGAGGACCAGGTCGTGGCGGCCCTCCTCGCCCAAGTTCGGGCCGCTCGTCCCCTGAAGGCGATTCCGAGAAGGCACACCTTAGGGAAGATCCTCACCGTGAAGATGGCGGTTCTCGCCACTGTCATCTTCGGCGGTGGCGTGGCGGTCGCCGCCACGGGTGAGATACCGGCCCACGTCCGGTCTGCAATCTCTGCCGGTCTCGCCGCCGTGGGATTGACCCCCTCGCACAACGGCAATCCCGCTGGCACGCCCGCGCCTTCTTCCGGTCCCAGCCTCACGACGACGAGCACGCCCGGCAATGCGGCAGCAAACACCAATACCGGGGGGCACTGCGCAGCGATCACGATCAACTCCGGCTCGACTGCGACGGGCGTTGGTGGCACGACCACCCTGCCTCCGTCGTCGACGTCATCGTGTAGCAACCCGGCGGCGTCTGCCGGCATTCCTGCTACGCCCGCGGGCACTCCCGGATCGAATGCTTCTGCGCCGGACGGCAACTCGAACGGTGCCGGAGGTGTTGCACCCTCTCCGACGACAACATCGCCGCCCAAGTACACCACACATGGTCCACCTGCTGGTACCCCCAATGGTCCGCCCACTACGGCGATCACTTCGACCACCACCTCCACGTCCCCGACCAGTGGGAACAACGGGAACGGGAACAACAATGGGAAGGGAGTTGGGAACGGGAAGGGCAACAGCAGCGGGAAATCCGCGACCCATCGACCCGGCTCTTCGGTCGCGAACGGGACCGAAGAATCGGCATGAGCACACCTCACGCTCCGGTGCCCGGCCTCGGCCGGAAATGGGCGGGGGCCGTCCGTATCCGGATGAGTCGGCAATCACACGATGCCGGATACACGCTGATCGAAGTAGTCGTATCCTTAGGTCTTCTGGCCATCACGCTCCTCCCTCTGGCGAGCGTGTTCTACGGAGCCGAGTCGGCGAACTCGGCGAATCGTGAGTACGGCGACGCCATCGCCATCGCGAACGGCCAGCTGGCCCAGGCCGGAGGCGTGACATACGCGAACCTAGGCTTCTTCGTATCCCAGTCCCCGCCATCGTCGTACAACGGGCAGCCCACCGTGATACTCGGGTCGGACCCACCGGCGGGAGAGTCCCCCCAGATTCCGCTGAAAAGCACCCCGCAGCAAGTTGGGTCCATCGTGTACACGGCGAAGAACTACGTGGTGTGGGTGGCCGGATCAGGCGGAGACAGCTGCGCCTACAAAGAAGTGTATGCCGTGGTGTCGTGGAACGAGCGTGGTCAAACGGCTCAGGTCAGCCAATCGAGCCTCGTGTATCCAGGGGGCCTCGGCACGTACACGGGGTCGCATTGCGTGAACTTTCTCGTGTCGACGACTCTGGGGTCGACATCGGCTTCTGTGGCCTCAGGTGGTTTTCCCGGCTGTGTCTTCGGGATGGCCGTGTCGGGGACGAACATCGCGGCGGGCACGACGGTGGTGTCGGTGTCGGGCAACTACCTGATTCTTTCCCAAGCTGCCACCGGCACGGGCAGCACAACACTCACGTGCGGCGCGGGGAGCTCGGGCACCGACGCCACCCCGGACAACGTCACGGGGCTGGCCGTCACCGTTCCCGCTGATCCGGCCGGTGAGAGCCAGCTCAATCTCAGCTGGACGGCACCCCTCGACACGCCCGGGTATTTCGTCGCCGAGTGGGCGCCCGATCCCGGCGGCCAGGGCCACTTGGCGTTTCCCGACACCACGGGGAGCTCTTCTGCCTGGGCACCCACGGGGTCATCGACGAGCGGCTCCATTCTCGCCACGGCCACGACGTTCACCGTGACGGGCCTGGCACCGAGCACCGCTTACTGGTTCGAGATCGTGGCTTTCTCCTCGGGTGGGGATCAGTGGGCCATTTCGCAGACCTGGGTCACGGGCACGACCCTGACCCCGCCACCCCAGCCGTGCACGCTCAACACCCTGACGGTCAGTCAAGCCGGACAGTCCTCCGGCCAGGCCACTGTGGCCAAGTTCAGTGGTGACCTGATGCAGCCGATCACGATGACGGTGACGTACTCCGGTACCTGCACGGCAGGTTCCGACGTGGTGACGGTCGCAGCCACATCGAGCGGCGCCGATCCGGGCTCCCCCTACACACTCTCGTGGGGAGCGAACCAGTACACCTACAACCTTCCCACCGGCTTGTGTCCCGTCGGGACCGGTTTCATCACCGGCACGCACACCTACACGGTCTGGCACAACGGCTCGGTCACGAGCCTGACCGCCCAGGTGTCGTTCACACAGGACAAGAAGGGGACGCCGGCATGCTGAACGTCGTACGTCGCTCCCTCGCCCGAGCTCGACGTTGCCATGGCAACGAGGCGGGCATGACCCTCGTCGAGCTCTTGGTGGCGTCGGGGCTCTCCCTCGTGATCATGACGATGCTGACCACCATGCTGACGGTGTACGCCAAGGCGGACACCGCTACCGTCAACAACGCAAACGCGGCCGCCAATGTCCGGCTCGCCCTGCTGGCCCTTCAGCACGACATCCAGTCGGCGAATCCGTTGGGGACGCTGTCGACGGTGGCAGCCTACAACGACAAGCTCCAGCTCACCATCCAGCCCTCGGGTCAACTCATTACGTGGCAATACAGCTATACGAGCGTCAACTGCCCGGGAACCTCGTCGACCTGGTGTGGGACGCTGACACGCCAGGCCGGTTCGAACACCCCTGTGACGGAGCTCACCGCGGTCACAAACGGCGACCCATCGAACGGCGGTCTGTCGGTCTTCAGCTATTACGACCACTGCGCCATCAACCAAGTCACCGAGCCCCAAGCCACGCCGGCCAGTGTCAGCGCTTCCACCACTGTGGTGCAGATCACCCTATCGGTGGCGAATCTCAACTCTGCGCCATACGGCACGACCACCCGGGTCAACCTCATGAACCAACCGCCAGGAGCAAGCCGATGTGGCTGACAATGTCACCGGAGGCATCCTGCCGACAGCGAGGAGCCGGCGAAGCAGGTCAGACCCTTCCCATCGTCATGGCCATCGTGCTCGTCGTCGTGCTCCTGAGTGTGGCGTTGTTCACGCGAATCAACGGCGACTTCAGCAATACCAATCTTGAGGCCAAGATTCAGCAGGCGCGTGCACTCGCACAGTCGGGAGTGGCCGACGCATTGTTCCAGATCGACCAGCAGGGAGCGTCGCCGTCCTCGTTCTGCAACGAACCCAACAGCGGTGGCAAATGCAGCTTGAGCAGCGTCCCGAGCGCTCCGGGGACCGTCTACACGGCCCGATATGACCCATCCTCAGGCGCCTACACGGTGCTGTCGCAAGGTACCGTCCGCAACATTTCCTACGCGGTGCAAACGACGGTGAAGCAAACTCCGATTCTGCTGAACGCCGTTTACGGGGGGGCTTTCGTGACCTTCGACGGAAAATCGACGACCAGTTTGACCGTGACTGATCCGTACGGGAACGCGGTCGCGGGTGCCACTGCCGCCATCGCCGTCGGCCCCGGAGGAACTCTCACGTGCAACGGACCCGCTGATCCCAACGCCACGTATGTCAACTATGGCGGATCAATCTCGAAGTGCACCCCATATGTGAACCTTGGGCCCATCTACGCACCACAACAACCGTCACAGGCATGTCCTTCTCCACCCAACCCCTACGGCGCCCCACCCACTCCTTGTCTTCCGTCGACGGCCGCGGCCTGTACGAGCATGAGTCCCGCGGTGACCGGTTCCGACGCTTCGGGCTACACTGTGACCGGTCCGGCCACCCTCGAACCTGGCAACTATGTCTGTCGTGGTGGATTGACTATGACCGGAACCGTCAACATCGACTACGCCCAAAGTCCGCAACAGAACGGTGGACGGGTCGAGATTTACGTGTTCCCGCCGGTGGGCTCGATGACGTCGCCGAACGTCAATTTCGCCGGCTCGACGGTCAACGCCTGTGAACCTCCACTCGGATCCGGCTCAGGCACGTGCAAGGGTGGGCTCGTCGGTGATCCAACGGACCTCGAGATCTACGCCTGGGGAAGTGGCACCGCTGGACTGGGGGCGTCGCAGGTGAACGCGGTCTTCTGGGGACCCGGGATGAATCTCACACTCAACGGCACTTCCAGCAACCTGACTTGGACCGGCGGTCTCATCCTGGGTGGCATCACAGCCAACGGCCATCCCAGTTTCAATCTCAACTTCGACCAACGGCTACAAAGCGAGTTCCAACAGGCGAGCTGGCAAATCTCCAACTATTTGCAGACCACTCCCGGGTTCTCGATCCCCTAGGCGCAATGACTCCGTATGCCTGGGCCAAGCCGGGCTCGAACATATCGACCACTACCTGCGGTTGTGGCCCCGTCCACTGACTGCACCACGGAGGACTTGCACATGTCTGACGCTCGGAACCCCGATTGCGATTTCAATGTACCAACCTGGCAGAGCGGGAAGAGGTGATGAGATGGTGCTCAGGCGCTTGTCGCGTCAAGAGACTCGGAGAGTTGCCGAGCTTCAGTTGCAGATCAAGATGATCAATGTGGAGATCCTGGGGTCGTCGAAGTCACGCGCTATCAGCGAGTTACGCTCGATGCGCGAAGAAGCTCAGGCGGAACTTGACTCCATCGCAGAGGGGTCGCCGGACCCCTCATCGCCCTTGGTTCCTTGAACAGCTGATCGACAGCCGCCGCCAATACTCGCAGGCGTATATACGTGGCCAACTGACTCCGCCCGCTATCGGATCATGGACCGCCGGAGGCGCTTCCTTCGGCGCCAGACGTGCACTGCGAGGTAGACGACCAGGACGATCCCGGAGTCGAGGTGCCACCTGTAGAAGGGCTTGGGGAGCGGCAGCTGTGTAGGTGCGCCGCGGCTCCAGTCCAGGATCCCCGATGCGAGCACGTTCAGGGTGATGAAGAGGAGCAGGAGGTCCGAGACAGCGAGGCGGATCCTCCGTTCAGCGAAAGCCTGCGCCCGGAGTATCTGCTTACCCATACGAACGAGGGTTCGGCGGCGCTGGGCCAGGTGTACGACCACCATCCCGACGAACACGAGGCCGACGTCGGTGTGGAGGGCGACCCGCACGTGTAGTAGCTGCAGCCTGCCGAGCGCGGCGGCGGCCGAGAACAGAAGACCGAGATGGACCGCGAATCGGGATCGGGCGCCCCACGCGGTCCGGCGGTCAGCGGGCCGTTCGAGCAACGCCCCGGCCTGGGGCTTGAGCGGCGCGTCAACCATCTGACACCCGAAGGCGCCCATGTTGCGCCTGGGCCATCTCGTTACTCATGACGAAGAGATCGGGCGGCATCTCGGTGTTGCGTCACTCGATGGCTTGGTGCGCCATCGCCGCGGGCTCGCGGCCAGCGAGGAGCCATCCGACGACCGCCGCGAAGGCCGGCATGGCGAAGAGGAGGAGGAGGAGATCCGCCACGGGAACGTTTGCGAGCGCGGCGATCCCGCCGTTCAACGAGTTGCTTCGCAGCCACCCGATCATGCCGATGTAACCGCCCACCACCCCGAGGAGTGCACCGAGAAATCCGAGCGCGCCAGCCGTGACGGCAGTCAGCGTGCGCCGTGTGTGACTGGACGCACCGGTCGCCGCCAGCGTGCGGAGATCGCTGGCCGTCTCGCTTCGCACGAGGCCGACCGACATCCCGAGCACGCCGAGGGCGATGACGATCCCGAGAATCGTGGCCCAAGTGATCACGGCGAACGAGGAGGGCTGATCGTTCTTCGCCTCGACGGAGAGCTGGGACGTCGACGCCGTGAGCTCTGCGCTGCTGATCTGGGCCGCAGCGAAGGGCTGCGTTCCCTGGACCAACCAGTCCGTCGTGCTCGCCGTGATATGGAACTCCTTCATCGCGTGCTCGGTGATCACCGTATTCGGCGCCGACGTCCCGCTTGGTAGTTCCCCGACCTCTTGGATCACCGGGTGCGCGAGACAGCCCGCGGCGGCCGTACAGCTCGGGGACGGTCCGCCACCCGGGCCACCCGGACCACCGGGAGCGCCCGGAGCGCTCGCGGACTTGCCACCCATCGTGTAGTTGAAGACGAGGCCCGAGACGCCCGAGAGCCCTGGACGTGAGCTCAAGATGTCTGCATTCGGGTCGATCTCTGCGGTCGTGATACCGAACGCCCGCAGCAGCTGCGGCGTCGCCACATAGATCATTCCGTTCCAGCTGCGTCCCCCCTGGGTTCCGTTCAGCCCTGCATTCGGCGACTCGAGCGCGATGAGCTGGGCCCCGAGGCCCTTTGCGATCTGCTGGGCGCTGGAGCCGAGCTGAGCAGGAGTTGCGGTCTCGACTGGAACATTCTTGACCGGAACCAATTGACCTCTGGCGTTGCGCTCCACAATCTGCTGGCCTTGCGGCGGGAAGCTGGAGTGGAGGGCGAGCTGATTCGAAGCGAGGTTCGGACCCGCGTAGTCGAGGACGTTGCCGTACCGGGACGCGGCGGCCAGCATCACGATGACTGCGATGAGCACCCCGAGGCTGATCGCGGCCAGTGCCGAGCCCGAGCGCGCCCGATACCTGGCGAGATCGCGTAGCGCCAGTCGGGTCGCTATCGGCGTGCGATGGCCAAGGCGCGCCGTCAACGACAGAAAGAACGGCGCGAGCAGGATCAGGCCGGGGATGAGAAGGACGAGCCCGAAGAGGAGTTCGGGTGCACCACCGCTCCCGTTGCCGTGATTCGTGCCACCGGAGTATCCGAGCAACAGGAAGGCGAGCACGAGAAAGACGATGCCAGGGACCGCGGAACGGTGGATCTGGCGGGGTGGTGCCGGTCGGCCCGACAACGCTTGGACGATCGGCACCTTGGTGATGGCCCGCGCTGGCCGGGACGCCGCGAAGTACGCCGCGACGACTGCAAGCACCATGGCGGCCGCGACCACGGTCCACGAGAGGGCGAGCACCCCGATGACATGGTGCGAGCTCTGCTCGAGACTCGGACGGTAGGCGAGCCAGGCGAGGAACCCGAGGACGAAGCCGAGGATCGCACCCACGACACCGACGACCATGCCGTTGGCGCTGATGACAAGACGGACGTGGCGGTCGGTCGCGCCCGTCGATTCGAGCATCCCGATCGACCGCAGGCGCCGCTGTGCCAGCACCGTGAAACCGCCGATCGACACGAGCGCGATGAGCAGCATGCCGAGGACGAGGGCAGCGAGCGAGATCGTCTCGGGGTTGAACGGGTTCGACCGCGCCACCGATGCAGGGGTCTGCGCGTGGTTGCCGATCGAGCTCAGCGCGACGCCCGGCGCGTCGAACAACGCCGTGACTCCCGTGGGATGCGCCACCTGCCCAGGTGCGACGAGCGCGAACTCGTCGAGGAGGCTTTGAGGGTTCTCCACGATTCCCACAACCTGGCGCTCGACGCCACCGACTCGCCATGCGTCCCCCACCCCCAGGTGGAACGCCGACGCGACGCCGCTCGTCACCGCGACCTGGCCGGTACCCGACGGGTAGTGCCCCGAGACGAGTGAGAGCATCGGACCGCTGAAGGACCCGAGCGGGTCTTGCCCACGTATCTGATAGGTGTTGATCGATCCCGGGATCGACTGCGTCTCGTTCTGGATCAGTTCGACACGGCCGAACCGGTGCTCGAGGCTCGCCGTGACGCTTGCCGCGTGTGCGTCGTAGGTGGTGAAGGACACGGAGTCCTTCGCCGTGCCGAAGCCGAAGTTCGCCGGTTGCGGGTCGTTGGTCGCGACGGCCGAGCCCACGATCGTCGCTCCGACCGCGACCGTGATGAGGGCGAGGATCAGGAGCTGCTGACGCCACTCGCGCCGAAAAAGGCGCCACGCCCAGCGGACGACGGCACGACGGGCCGGCGCGCCGCCGTTGACGCCCCAGGCAGTGGCGGGCGGTGCGAGGACGGCAGTGCTCATCGTGACTCCTTCAGGCCTTCGTGCCGCGCCATCCCGTTGCCGCCCGGCGACGGGCTGAGCGAATCGGGAGCGTCGGGTACGACGTGGTCGACCATATGGCCGTCGCGAAGGAATATGACCCGGTCGGCCCACGACGCGAGGTGCGCGTCGTGGGTCACGACGACCGCGGCGACCCCGCGCTCACACGCATCACGGATCATCCCCATCACGGCCTCGCCGTTGGTCGAGTCGAGGGCTCCCGACGGCTCGTCCGCGAGGAGGAGGCGGCGCTCACCGACCACTGACCGAGCGATCGCCACCCGCTGGCGCTCGCCGCCGGAGAGCTGATCGGGGTAATGCCCGGCTCCGTCAGCCAGCCCGAGCTGCTCGAGTGCGGCGAGTCCCGCCTGACGCGCCTTGCGTGCCGAGACACCGTCGAGCTCGAGGGGCAGTGCGACGTTCTCGGCGGCGGTGAGGCCGGGGAGGAGATTGAAGTCCTGGAAGACATAACCGATGCTCCGTCGCCTGAGCCGCGCCTTGTCGTTGCGCGACAACCTGGACAGCGCCGCCCCGCCGATGCGCACCTCGCCACTCGTCGGCTCCTCGAGGCTTCCGGCGATGGTGAGCAACGTCGACTTCCCCGAGCCGGAGGGACCCATCACCGCGACGAGGTGGCCCTCGTCGACCGAAAGGTCGATCTCGTAAAGGGCACGCACGGCGGTCTCGCCCTCGCCGTAGAACTTCGAAATTTCTTGGAGCTCGAGGAGGCTCATCTGCGCCGACCGTCCTTTGCCGGAAGCCCGGCTTCGAGGTTGGGTAGGTCACCCGAATACATACTGAGTATCCTACTGTTGCGCAGACCTGTCAAGAGCCCGACGTTCGCCGTCAGGTGGCGATCGAAACCGACCGTGCTACCGGTGTGGGCTCGTCACGGGACGGTGGGCGACGAGCGACTCAGGGGTCGGCGGCGGGACCGTCTGGTCCACAACCCGGCCGTCCCTTATGAAGACGACTCGATCCGCCCACGACGCCAGCTGCGCGTCGTGGGTGACGACCATCGCCGCCACGCCGCGGTGGCAGGCGGCGAGGATCATCCGCATCACGACCTCACTGTTCGTCGAGTCGAGTGCGCCCGAGGGCTCATCGGCGAGCAGCAACGACCGATCGCCCACGATGGCCCGCGCGATCGCAACCCGTTGGCGCTCCCCACCGGACAGCTCGTCGGGGTAGTGGGCGGCGCGATCCGCGAGAGCGAGCTCCTCGAGCGCGGCGATGCCGGCGAGATGCGCTTTCTTGGCCGAGAGACCGTCGAGCTCAAGCGGCAACGAGACGTTCTCCACGGCGGTGAGCCCGGCGAGGAGATTGAAGTCCTGGAACACGTAGCCGACAGACCGACGGCGAAGCCGGGCCTTGTCGTTGCGCGACATCGAGGACAGCGCAGCACCGTCGATCACGACCTCACCGCTGGTCGGCTCTTCGAGGCTGCCGGCGATCGTGAGCAACGTCGACTTTCCCGAGCCCGACGGCCCCATCACCGCCACGAGCGAGCCGCGCTCCATGGAGAGGTCGACGTCGGAGAGCGCGTGCACCTCGGTGGGGCCGGCCCCGTAGCTCTTCGAGACCCGACGCAGTTCGAGATAGCTCATCGCCGGGCGACCAACCTCCGCCGGATAAGCGGGCCGGGCTTTGTCGAGGGAGGCTCGAGCGCGGCGCGCTTCAACCGACCGTCGGCGGTGTCGAGCCAGCGGACGACGGAGTCGAGCCGGAACAGCTCGGCGTCGACGACCAGGGCAAACGTGAGGTCGAAGTCCGCTTCGTCCTCCTTGAGCCGCGTCCACTGCTGCATCAGCTCGACGAGATACCGCCGATGGACCTGGATCACGTCGTGGACCGAGACCCCAGGGACGCGAAGGGCGGCCAGCACCTTGATCACGAGCTCGTCACGGGGCGGCTCGGTCATGTCCGGTGGCGTGCACAACCAGGTGTCGAGTTCCTTGCGGCCGGCCGCGGTGATGTGGAACACCTTTTGAGAGCCGGCTTCCTCCCCGCGGTCGTCGGACTCGATCAGTTCGTCGCGCTCGAGGCGCTGGAGGGTCGTGTAGACCTGTCCGACGTTGAGGGGCCAGACCTCCCCGGTGCCCTCCTCGAACTCCTGGCGTAGTTGCAAGCCGTACTTGGGGCCCTCGCTCAAGAGCGCGAGTAACGCATGGCGGACGCTCATCCTGCTCCCCCCGAGTACCTGATTCGTACCATACCCAGTATCCTACGTTTCCCGAACCTGGAGATCAACGGCCCGTCGACCTGGGCTTCCAGGGGTCAGGGCGTACCGGGCGGGTCAACCCGGGACCACCGATGAGGGGAATACACCCGACCGGACCACTTGCCCGGGCAGAGGGTGACCCAGTGCGTCTGCCAGCCAGCGCGAAATTTCGAGCAACTCCTCGAGCCGGACTCCGGTGGCAATGCCCATCCGGTCAAGGAGGTAGACGAGATCTTCAGTGGCGATGTTGCCCGCTGCCCCCGGGGCGAACGGGCAGCCACCGATCCCGCCGATACTGGCGTCGAGCACCGCCGCCCCTGCTCCCACGGCAGCCACCGCGTTGGCGAACCCGGTATTGCGGCTGTTGTGCAGATGCACCCTGACCGGCAGCCCGGTGTCAGCAGCGACGCCCCTCACCAGGTCCTCCACCTCGGGAGGCACCGCACAGCCGATGGTGTCGGCCAGCCCGACCTCAAAGGGCCCCGCCGCGGTCACCCGGCGGGCGAGTTCCCGGACCGTGTTGGGATCGACCACCCCCTCGTAGGGACACCCAAATGCCGCCGACAACGTGACCGACGCCCCGACCCCGGCTGCGGTCGCCTCTGAGGCCACGCGTGACCACATGGCAAGGGCCTCCTCGACGCCCATTCCCTGGTTGCGGCGGGAGAAGGTTTCGCTCACCAACACCACCACGTTGACCTCGTCGACGCCAGCGAGCAGGGCACGTTCGAGGCCTCGCTCGTTGAGGACCAGGCCAGCCAAGCGCGAGTCGGGCCGACGCGAGACCCCGGCCATGACCTCCTCGGCGTCGCCCAGGGTCGGGACCAGGTCGGGTCGGGCGAAGCTGACCGCCTCCACCCTGCGCACCCCGGCATCCAGGGCGCGCTCGATGAGGGACACCTTTGCCTCGGTGGGGAGGTGCACTGGCTCATCCTGCAGCCCGTCGCGCGGTGACACCTCGACGAGCTCCACCGCCCGACTCCGAGCGGCTCCGCTCGCGGTGCTCACGTGGGGGGAAGGGTGATGTCGCGGCCGACGTCTCTCGCCGCAGCACCGTCGCCGCCTGCCACCTCGACCACCGGCTCGGGACGGTCGTCGAACTCGGTGCGCAGCGCCCGCGACATCACAGCGTGCTGGAGGTAGAGGGCGGCGATGTAGGTGAGCTCGAGGATCTCCTCGTCAGACAGATGGGCATGGAGAGCGGCGAAGAGCCCGTCGGGCACTCGCCCCCGGTCGAGCACGAGGCAGTCGGTGTAGGCCAGGACCAGGCGTTGGGTTTCGTCGTAGCAGGAGGCTGCCGCCCAATGGGGAATCGCTTCGATGATCGCTTCGTCCACCTCCTGAGCACGCAACGACTTGCAGTGCTGGGAGAAGACGAACTGGCTTCCGGCGGCCCAGCCCGCTCGGGCCTGGGCCAATTCACGCAGCGTCGGGTCGAGATGGCGCTTCGGGCTCTGATACAGACCGAACCCCTGCACCGCGTGCTCGAGAACGTCGGGCACCAGGGCGAACACCGTCCACCAGTCGCCGGGCGACCCCGTGGCGGTGCCCGGCTCAGCCACCGGGTCACGTCCCTCGAACAGGTACTCGTACATGACCTGGACGATGGGTGCTTCGGCCTCGGCCTTGGGCACCTGGCGCAAGCGAGGCATCAGAGGTCAGGCCGTCGCCCGGTCAAAGACGCCATGCGCCTTGTCGATGCACAGCAGCGCCGAGTGGCTGATCCCCCGGGACTCCAATCCGCGCCGTGCAGTCATGATCTCTCCACCACTTCTCTCCGACACCTCTCCGAGGTTCCCTTCGCCCCAACCATCAGCGGACCGGCTCCCTACACTCGGCACCATGACCACAACGGAGCGGACGGGTCCCCTCGTTGGGCTGCGGGTCCTCGAGCTGGGCAACTTTATCGCCGGGCCTTTCGCCGGCCAGCTGCTCGGCGACTATGGCGCTGATGTCATCAAGGTGGAGACACCGGGCCTGGGCGACCCCATGCGGACGTGGGGTATCACCCACCAAGGCAATGGGCTGTGGTGGCCGGCCATCGCCCGCAACAAGCGCTCCGTCGCCATCGACATGCACAATCCTGCTGGGCGGGAGTTGGTCAGGAGACTTGCAGCCCGGGTCGATGTGGTTCTCGAGAACTTCCGGCCGGGGCGGCTCGACGAGTGGGGCCTGGGCTACCAGGAGCTCCGGAGCCGCAATCCGGGGGTCATCGTGGTCCACGTGTCGGGGTTCGGCCAGACCGGTCCCCGCGCTGCTGACGCCGGCTTCGGGTCGATCGGCGAAGCGATGGGGGGAATCAGGGCCACGACCGGTAACCCAGATCGGCCGCCGGCTCGCTGCGGTATCAGCCTGGGCGACGCGCTAGCCGGACTCTTTGCGGTGGTGGGCACGCTGGCCGCACTCGCCGAGCGCAACGCCGGTGGTCGGGGGCAGGAGGTCGACGTTGCCATTTACGAGGCCGTGGCGGCGCTGATGGAGTCCACCATGGCAGACTTCGAGGTCGCCGGCGTCACGCGCCGACGCACCGGGGGTGTCCTTCCCGGTGTGTCCCCGTCCAATGCCTACCCGACAGCTGACGGATCCGACGTGTTGATCGCCGCCAACGCTGATTCGGTATTCACCCGGCTTTGTGCCGCCATGGGGAGGCCTGAGCTGGCTCGGGATCCGCGGTTCCATGACCACGCCGCCCGTGGTCGCAACATGGAAGAGCTCGACAACCTCATCGCCGAGTGGACACGGACCAAGGAGACCAACGTCCTGCTCGCGCTCCTGTCGTCAAACGGTGTGCCTGCTGGTCGCGTCTACACCCCGGCCGACATGGTGCTCGACCCCCACTATGCGGCTCGCGCCATGGTGGTCCGCGCCGGGTCCCGGGCGGGCTACGAGGTACCGATGCCTGGGGTGGTGCCAAAGTTCTCCCGCACTCCGGGGGGCGTCGCCGACGTCGGCCCCGAGTTGGGCGAACACACGGAGCCGGTCCTGCGCGAACTGGCCGGCGTCGGGGACGCCGAGTGGTCCTCCCTGGTGGCGGAGGGGACGGTGGCTTGAGGACACCCGGGCCAGCTTCTCGCCGGCCACGTGCTCACCCCCGGATGCGCCTTCACACGCTGACGGCTGTACATTCGAACCAAGGGGGAGTGGGGGACCTATGGGGGTTGGCCGGCTAGTCGACCACGCCGTCGTGACCGGGTCACGCGGCCTTGGCGATCCCCCGCGCCCGCTCCGGCACCGCGCAGACCCAGGACGAGGCCGATGAAGGTCAAGCGCCTGGTCCGGGGCTACCTACCCTTGGCCGTTCTCCTCGCGGCGCAGGTGCTCATCATCGTGCTCTTCCCCTCGACCTCCCCCGGGCAGGGGTCCTCGGCGTCGAATTCCGCCGGGGGCAGCCCGGCGGTCGGCTTCTCGGGAACGGCGGGAGGAGCTGGCGACCGGACCCACTGCTCCGGCGGCCGTGAGTTTTCGACGTCGATCGACTACTACGCCCCTCCCTGCACGCCCGGCACGATCGGCGGTAGCGACGACAACGGCGGCAGCACCTCCCAGGGGGTGACGAACAACACCATCACCGTGGTGGATTACTACGCAGACGCGGGCGGGATCGTGGACACCATCCTCCGGGCGGAGGGGCTCTACGTCGACTATGCGCAGACGAAGCAGGTGAACAACGCGTTTCAGAACTTTGTCAACTCCCACTATGTCCTGTGGGGGCGCAAACTCAAGATCGAGACCTACAACAGCACCTGTCAAACCGTGCCGCCGGACACGGGTTGTTTGTTGGCCGAGATGGACTCGATCGTCCAGACCTACCATCCCTACGCCGTCGACTGGGGAACCACGCTCTGTTCGGTCTGCTTCTCGCGCCTCGCGCAGGATCACACCATCGCCATCGGCGGAGTCGGCTTCAGCGCTGCCTTCGCCCAGGCCAACGCCCCCTACTTCTGGTCACCCGGAGAGAGCTCGACCAACATCGAGCAGGGGTTCGCCAAGTTCTGGTGCAATCAGCTGACGAGCAAGAACACCAACCGGGTGGTGAGCTTCGCCCAAGACAAGAACGCCGCCCAGAACTTCAACGGCCAGAAACGGGTCCTGGGGGTGATCTCCACCAACGACCCTGACAACGAGGACACCGTGACCAACGTCCTCGTCCCCGCGCTCAACCGCGACTGCGGTGACGGGGGGTCCGTTGCGCAGCACCACTACTTCTATTCCCAGGACATCAGCACCGCCGCGCAGCAGATCAACGCCGGGGTCTCCGCCATGGATACGGCCAACGATCCTGCCACCGACGTGGTCTGCCTATGTGACCCCGTCGCCCCCGAGCTTCTCTATTCCGGGGAGCAGCAGCACAACTACTACCCGGAGAACATCCTTGCTGATGTACAGGGCATGGGCGTCGATGCGGTGGCACAGAACTTCGAGTCCACCCCGACCCAGCAATCGATCGCCTGCGCGCAGTGGCAGGCGGGCTGTGAGTTCGACAACGCCTTCGGCATCACGTCGGCCGCCCCGCTTCCCCCGCCTTCCCAAGAAGCCGGCCCGATCGCCTTCAGGCTCGGGGGGGGAACGAACCTCCCCATGCAGCCGTATGTGGCCACGGGCGCCTGGGAGCAGTGGAACATGCTGGCCAGTCTCATCGAGAACACCGGCCCTGATCTCACCCCGGCGAGAATGGCGTCGGCCGCCCCTTCGATGGGGACCATCGGAGGCGGGACAACGGACCACGCCGAACTCGGGTTCTCCAAGGGCAGCTACAACTGGACCATCGACGCCCGTGTCGTCTACTGGTCCAAGACCACGCCTTCTCCCTACAACAAGAAGCCGGGCACCTACGTCGACATCGAGAGCTCGAGGTTCTTGCCCCAGGCCTTCCCCAAGCTGTCTGAGCCACCCATCCCGAAGGCCCGATCCTCGTGAGGGCAACACTTCTTCCCCGGTCGGTCGCCCCCGTGGTCGATGCGGCCCGAGGGCCGACCTGGCCGGCGCGCGCCGGTCGCTGGCTGACAGCCATCGCCGTCTTCGTCGCCGTCATCGAGCTCGTCTTCGGGCTCTCGGCTCCCGACTTCGTCTCCGGGCTGGCTCTGGGCTCGCTCTACGGCATCATCGGCGTCGGGATCGTCCTTATCTACAGGACGACGCGCGTCATCAATTTCGCAGCCGGCGCAGTGGGCGCCGTACCCGTGGTGATCGCGTTGGTGCTCGTGCTCGAGGACGGCTTCAACTACCTGACGGTCCTTCCCATCGTGGTGGTGGGGGGGCCGGTCCTGGGGCTTCTCGCGGACCTGGTCATGCGCCGGTTCGACGGGGTGCCCCGGCTCATCGCCACGGTGATGACCATCGCGGTGGCGCAAAGCTTGGCTGTCCTCGCGTTCTTCATTCCCGTATGGCTCGGCCAGAAGGCCTCCAACCAAGGGACGACGATCACGACGCCGTGGCAGCACCTGGTGTGGCACACGAGCCGCGGTCAGCCGCTGCTCACAGGGAACGAAATCGCGGCATTTGTCACCGTCGCCTTGGTGACTGTTGGGATCGCTGCATTCCTGCGCCTGACCCGGCTCGGAATCGCGCTGCGCGCCTCGGCTGAGAACGCCGACCGGGCACTTCTCTTGGGTATCCCGGTCCGCCGAGTCAGCGCAGCAGCCTGGGCGTTGGCAGGCCTGCTGGCGGCGCTGGCGATCTACGTCCAAGTGCCGCTCATCGGGACACCCAACGACGCCACACTGGGCCTCGACACCCTGCTTTATGCTCTGGCCGCGGCCGTGGTGTCGCGTATGGAGCGTTTCGGGGTGGCGTTGGCGGCAGGCATGGGCATCGGCGTGCTCATCACCGCCACCATTATCAGCTCCGGGGACAACAGCATCTCCTCGTCGATCATGGTGCTCGTCATCTTGGGGGCACTCCTCACCCAGCCCCGCCGAACAGCACGCGCCCTGGATGCCGGTGAGGGTCGGTGGCAGACGGTCAAGCAGTACCGACCGATCTCCACCGAGCTGCGCAAGCTCCCCGAGGTCGCCGCGGCCCGGTGGGGCACGGTCGTGGTCGGTGGGGGCCTGATGATCGCGCTGCCCTACATCCTCGGTGTCGACAATGTCGCGTACCTGGTCCTGCTCCCTCTCTACGGAATCGTGGCGGTGTCCCTGGTCGTGCTGACGGGGTGGGCCGGGCAGATCAGCCTCGGCCAGTTCGGCCTCGTTGGTATATCTGCCGGGGTCGCCGGGGGCCTCGTCGCCAACCACGACATCGACTTCTTCGCCGCCTTGGGCGTCGGCATCCTCACCGGAGTCGTCGCCGCGGTGATCGTCGGCTTGCCGTCGCTTCGGATCCAGGGTCTCTATCTCGCCGTCACCACGCTCGCCTTCGGCTACGCGGTGCCGAACTACCTCCTCAACGGGCACTACTGGATCGGCGCGCACATCTTGCCGTCAGGTTTGTCCGCGCACCTCAGCCGCCCCGTGCTCTACGGCCGGATCGACCTCTCGGGAGATCGGGCCTTCTACTACGTCTGCCTCGCGTTCCTGGCCCTGGTGATGGTGGCGGCCCTCGCCTTCCGCCGGAACCGGTCCGGCCGGGTGTTGATCGCCTTGCGTGACAACGAGCGCGCCGCCGCCGCCTTCGCCGTCAACCCGGCTCGCACCCGGCTCGCGGCGTTCGCCATCTCGGGTGGGATCGCCGGCCTGGCCGGGGTGCTTTTCGCCTACGCCCAGCAGAACGTCGTGCCCGGGACCTACCAACCTCAGGCCAGTCTCACCATCTTCCTCGCCGTGGCCATTGCCGGCGTCAGCTCGGTGCCCTGGGCGGTGGTGGGTGCCATGGGCATCGAGGTGGCTGTGGTGTTCGGCCCCAAGGTCTACGAGCTGTTCCACTCCACCACCATCGAGACCACGTTGCCGCTTCTGCTGACGGGGCCGGTCCTGCTCATCAACGCGTACTTCAACCCTGGAGGGACCGCCGAGCAGGGCATGCGTAAGCGCGACGACTGGCTGCGGTGGGTGGCGAGGCGACGAGGAATAGCGGTTCCGGCGCTTGTGGCGGATCCGGCTCGCAATGCAGAGCCTGTCCCGGTGCCCTCCACCCTCGACCCGGCGGCGTTGGCCGACACTTCCCTCGCCGGCGTGGTACCCGCTGCTCACCCGGGCCCGGCGCAGCATCCGCCGCCTCCTCGTGGTGCGGCTGTGCCGTGATGACCTTTTTCGTCTCGTTCGGCGTCGTGGTGATGGTGGTGGTCGGGCTCGTCTTCGACGTCCGCAACTGGCTCGCCTCTCGGGACCACGACTCGCCCCAGTGGCATCCGATGCCCGCCACTCCCGACCCTGTGCCGGTGGTCGCCGTCGCCACAGCCCCGCTCGTCGCCACGAGAACGCCGCCGCCGCCCATCGATGTCGCCTCGCCCGCACCGTTCGTCCCGAGGGTGCCTCCTCCGCCGGTCACCGTGGCGGCCCCGACCCAGCCGGCCGTGGCACCAACGGGAGGAGTTCCGCTCCTCGTGTGCCGGGGCGTACAGGTCGCCTACGACAAGGTGCGGGTGCTGTTCGGCGTCGACATGGAGGTCCGCCAGGGCGAAATCGTCGCCCTCTTGGGCACGAACGGGGCCGGGAAGTCCACGCTGTTGAAGGCGGTCTCGGGCCTCGTGCAGCCGATCGACGGCACGATCGTCTTCGATGGTCGAGACATCACCCACGCCGATCCGGTCGAGCGCGCCGGGCTCGGGATCGTGCAGGTGCCGGGGGGGCGAGCCGTCTTCCCCACGCTTAGCGTCGCCGAGCACTTCAAAGTCGCCGCGTGGCTGTTCGCGAAGAAAGACGCCGCCGAGGTCCACGCCCGCACGGAACGGGTCCTGGAGTTGTTCCCACGTCTGAGGGACCGCTGGCACCAGATGGCGGGGAACCTCTCCGGCGGCGAACAGCAGCAGCTCGGCCTGGGCATGGCGTTCGTGGCCAAGCCCAGGCTGCTGATCATCGACGAGCTGTCTTTGGGCCTGGCTCCGGCCGTCGTCGAGCAGCTCCTGGACATCGTCCGGGCCATCCACGCCGAGGGATGCCCGGTCGTCCTGGTGGAGCAGTCGGTCAACGTGGCCCTGACGATCGCACAACGCGCCTACTTCATGGAGAAAGGCGAGATCCGGTTCGAGGGGGCGGCCGCCGAGCTCCTGGCTCGGGGTGACCTGCTGCGATCGGTCTTCCTCGATGGAGCGATCAGCAACAGCACCACGGGCCCCGGAGCGCCGGTCAGCGGTCAGATGTCCCGGGACGGCGGAGCCGATGCCGCGCCGTCGCAGCCGATCGTCCTCTCCGCCAACGGCCTCACCAAACGCTTCGGCGGGATCGTCGCCGTCGACGATGTCACGTTCGACCTGCGTCGTGGCGAGACGCTGGGGCTGATCGGTCCAAACGGGGCGGGCAAGACAACGATCTTGGACCTCATCTCCGGAGTGCTCCCGGTCGACCTCGGTCGGATCGAGCTGGGCGGCGTCGACATCGGTACCTGGTCGGCCAGCCGCCGGTCGGTGGCCGGTCTGGGGAGGTCGTTCCAAGACGCTCGGATCTTCCCGTCCCTCACCGTCTCGGAGAACCTCGCCATGGGTCTAGAACGGCATATCGCCACGCGGGACCATCTGGCGGCATTGCTCGACCTCCCCACCATCCAGCAGTCCGAGCGTCAGGTTGGCCAGCGTGTGGAGGAGCTCATCGAGATGATGAACCTCCAGTTCTATCGAGACAAATTCGTCTCCGAGCTGTCCACCGGTGTGCGGCGCATCGTCGACCTGACCATGGTCATCGCCCACAACCCGAAGGTGCTGCTTCTCGATGAGCCGTCGTCGGGTGTCGCCCAGCGAGAGACCGAGGCACTGGGCCCCCTGCTGAAGGACATCCAGCGGGCTACCCGTTGCTCGATCGTGATCATCGAGCACGACATGCCGCTCATCCGTGCCGTGTCCGACGAGATCATCGCTCTGGACCTCGGGCGGGTAGTCACACGGGGAACGCCGTCGGCTGTCCTCTCCGATGCACGGGTCGTGGCTTCGTACCTCGGCGGCGACGTGGGTGTGATCCAACGATCGGGCACTCTGCCACCGGTGCAGATGCAGGGTGCAGGATCTCATTTCGGACGAAGGGCCGCTGCCGATGAGGTGATTCCTCACGGGTGAGGTGAGCTCATGTCGCCACGACCGAGTTGACCACGGCGTGTGCCGAGTTCTTGGCGGAGTCCTATGGATGGAAGGTCTCGCCGGCGCGCATCTTCCTCGTGGCCGACGAAGCTTGCTGCGATGGGTTCGGAGGAGGCAGGGATGCAAAGTGACGGAACACGCCGGAGCGAGGTGGGCAGCGTGACGGAGTACGGACCCGACATCTATACCGAGCCCGACGGCGATCCGGACACGCTGGCGAATCTCGGTCCCCTGCGCCCGATGGGCCGGCGTCTGGGAGGGGATCAAGGGCTCCGACCAACACCCGGTCCTCGACGGTACCGAAGAGAACACGTTCGTCGAACATTACGAATTGCACCCGATCGACCGCCAGACCAACGGGCCTCAGCTGTTCTACGGCCTGCGATACCACACCCACATCACCAAGCCCGGCGAGGTCGAAACGTTCCACGACCAAGTCGGCTACTGGCTCTACGAGCCCGCCGCCCAGGCGGTGACCCTCACACTCGGCATCCCCAGGGCGCAGGTGCTCCTGGCATCGGGCCCCGCCGGGCCCGACGACAGCGAATTCGAGCTCACCGCGACCGTCGGTTCCGAGGTCCATGGCATCTTGTCCAACCCGTTTTTGGAACAGGCGTTCCGTACCCTCGGCTATCGGATCCACGTCAAACTGAACGGTGACGGGACATGGTCCTACGAAGAAGAAGGGCTGCTTCAGATCCCGGGCAGGGAAGAGCCCTTCAGCCACATCGACCGCAACACCTTGACGAGGGTCGGTCCCCCCGTGCTCAACCCGTTGGTCCAGGCTGCGGCGCGATCAGGACCGGGCGCCGATGCAACGGGCGGCCTGGGCATCGGTTCACTGCGAACCACCGGGGAGAGCCTCTGATCGTTGGTCGCTGACGATCAGCAGCCTGACGGTCCCGCGATTGAACCGTTCGGGCACGCCGCGCCGGTCCAAATGACTCCCGAGAGGTTGGCGCCGGTCAGGTTGGCGTGCACGAGTGTGGCCTTGGAGAGATTGGCGCCGGAAAGATTGGCGTGCAGGAGCTTGGCTTTGAAAAGCGACGCGTCGGTGAGGTTGGCGCCGGAAAGATTGGCGCCGATGAGTGCGGCGCCCTCGAAATGTGTACTCGTGAGGGTGGCGTTCGTAAGGGTGGCTTCGATGAGCTTCGAATCAACAAGTTTCGCGTCGTTGAGGTCCGCCATGGCGAGCTGGGCGTCTTTGAGATCGGCACGGAGAACATCGGCGCCGGAAAGGTCGGCCTTGGCGAGGTCAGCGCCGTCGAGTTTGGCCTTGGTGAGATCGGCGTTCGTCAGAATGGTGCCGAAGAGATTGGCCTTGACGAGTTTTGCCCGGGTGAGGTTGGCGTTTGCGAAGTTGGCGTCGACGATCGTGGCGCCGGTGAGTTTGGCTCCCGACAGGTTGGCCCCCGACAGGTTGGCCCCCGACAGGTTGGCGTGGATCAGCTTTGCGCCGGAAAGGTTTGCTCCGGACAGGTCGACATTGACAAGGGAGCAGTCGCGAAGGTTGATGCCGGGCGACGGCGCGGCGTGGCAGTTGACCCGTGCAAATGCTGGCGAGGACCACGCCATCGGGAGACCAACCAACCCGGTCAGCGTGACGGCAAGGCCGACTCCGACGCGCGCCGCTCGAGCCCTCACGTGGCGAGTAGTCATTTCCCCGTACCCTCCCTCGACGCCCTGAGTTCAACACTCGGTTGGTGCGGGCGAATCGTCAAAACTGACGATCTACACCTCGCCCCGTGCCTGGCTCGAATGGATGCCCACCGTCTGCGCAGCGCGTATGGGGGCAAGAGTTCCAGCAGCCACTTGGAGTGGGCCCTGAGCGTGGAGATGCTGTCGGAGCAGCCCGGGACGATGTTGATCCTGTTGCTGACCGCCACGGCCGGCTCCGGCTCGTCGCAGGAGCCCGAGACGAGGAGGATGCCCACAATGCCTCCCGTCGAGGAAAGGGGGCCAAGACCACGTCGTGGCGCGCTCGGGAATGCCCGCTGCGCGTTGCCCGGATCTGAGTCTCCAAGGCTTAACTGGGTCTTAGCTCAGCGGCGGTGCGAGACAATCCTGGAGTGCTTGCCAAAGCTGACCTGCACTTCCCTGGTCATCGACGGGCGATGCCACCGCCGTGGTGACTTGCGGCGCGGTGCATGCGAATCCGGCTTCGATATTCTTCGCGTCCGTCTCGAGCCCCGAAAGAGCCTGGTTCTCCGCGGCCTCGGCCGCATCCAACAACGAAGTGGCCTGAGCGACAGATGCCTGTGCTGCGTTTCGCTTCGTGACCGACGTCTTGAAAGCCGACTCGGCACCGTCGTAGTTGTCGGTTAGACGAGAGGCGACGATGGTGAGGAGATACTGGCCAACAGCGTCTTGTTCGTCGGGTGAGCCCAACAGCACGAGGCTCGATTCGAAACGAGAGGCTGCGCCACTGGTGTAGTCCTCGAGGGCGAGTCGGCGCAGGGAACGAGTCGCCGTCGAGAGTGAGTCCCGTGCGACGGCCACCCCCTGCTGAGCTTCGGTGAGCAGCGCGTTCTTCGTTGCCACGAGCCCCAGATCGGAAGCCGTCACATAGGCAGCCTTCTCATAGGTATGGAGGTCGGCCCCCGTGTTCGAATAACTCGTGAGGGAACCCTTGAGCTGGACGGAGCTGCCTTTGAGGAGGGTTTCGACGATCTCGCCCGCCAAGATCTCACTGGCGTAGCAGGGAATGCCGTCTGCCGAAGGCGCACACCAGGGACTTTGGTCGACATCGAAGAGAAAGATCCCCGGCACCGAGACGCCTCCCGCCCTGAGGGCGGTCACGATGGGCTCCATGATCGGTTGAAGAAGGGCCGCCACCGTGGCCGCGCAACCGTCGGCCCAGGTCCCGAAGGCCGGGAAGCCATTCGCAGACGTGACGGCGGGAATGGGGGCGCCGCTCGAATCGGTCACCTGGAAGGCGTTGAAGGGATTGAATGCCGCCGTGTTATTCGTGGAGCCGCCTTCGACGAGCTGCCATTCGTCGAGGTCGGCGACGGCATTGGGCGTCACCGAAGCACCTACTCCTTCGAGGACACACGCCTCCCAACCCGAAGGTAGGGGCGTGCCGACAGAAGCAACTGGGGTCGGCGCCGGGCTGGCACCAACCGGGGAGCCGAGATCGACGAGGCCGAACCCCACGACGGCCAGTGAGACGCCGAGGCGAACGTGCCTGAAGATGTGTGCCTTTACCGCACTTCGAGAGAGAATCGGCACCTTCAGTCGTCGCTCGTGTCGGACTCGGAATGACGCCGGACAGCCTGGCCGAACACCATCGCGCTGGTCAAGTGCTCTGTCACCGCATATGCCGACGGCGCGACCATCCAGGACCACTGGCCGGAGGGTCGACGGTGGCATCGAAACGATTCGAGTGGGCACGAGAGTCGTGCCCGCCAATCACACCCGATCGAGCTCCAGCAGGCGGATGGCGTTGCCTCTGAGGATCTTGTACGCCGCCTCTTCGTCGAAACCGGCCAGGAGCTTCTCGACGTAAGCCTCGGAGTGGGACCATGTGGTGTCAGTGTGGGGGATAATCGGTCTCGAAGCAGATGTTGTCGAGGCCGACCTCGTCGAGCGAAGCGAGGCCGTGATGATAGGCGGTGAAGCACCCGAAGATCCGGCCGTAGTAATAGGTGGAGGGCGGCTCGGGGATCTTCTCATTGGAGTGCTGCCACCCGTCGTGCAGATCCCACCCGTGTCGGCCCGCTCCAAGACATACGGGATCCAGCCGATCCGACGATCCGATGTGCATGCATCCCGTCACACCGGCGTCGTTGCAGAACGAAAAGAGCGGGTCCCAGTGTCCGGTGTGGATGCTGGGAAGCTTCAGATGGGTCGGCAGCTCGCTGAGACAGATCGCTCGCACGCCGCGCTCGGCATTCCGCTTCGTCTCCTCCATGGCCAGCTGCGGATCCCACAGCGAGATGAGACAGAGGGCGATGTTCACCCCTCCGGACGGGCCGCACCACTCTTCGACCATCCAGTCGTTGTAAGAACCGGGGGAAACGTCGGGAACGGGAGTGAGCCGTCGGTCCAATTCAGTGCCAAGTCCGCCACGCGTGCCTCAGCCAGCCGGGACGACCGAGCCGATCCGCGTAACATGCCCACCTTGCATCGCATTGTGCACTCTTCGCTCCGAAACTCGAGCCTCGCGCCACGTGCCGCCCTCGTCGTAGCCACCCTGGTCGGAGCCATCGCGCTGGCCCCGACCGTCGCTCAGGCTCAACCGAGCGCCCCGACCCTGACTTCTCCGACGACATCATCGACCACGACCACCGCTCCTGTCCCGGTCACCCTGACGCCGACCCAGGTCCAGCAGATGTCCGCACTCCAGGTCCAGATCACCCAGACCGGAGCGGTCCTCGACCAACTCGCACAGACCTACGAGACAGACTCCACCCAGCTCAGCGCGCTGCAGACGCACGAGGCGTCGATTCGTGCCCAGGTCGCGGTCACCCAGCGGAGAGTGGCCGCCACCCGGCTCCGACTCCGCACCGACGCCCTCATCGCCTACATGGGGGGAGTCCCTCTGACCGAGATCACGACGGTGCCCTTTTCGAGCTCCAACGATGCCGCCGCCACAAGCGAGTACCAGCAGGTCGCCATCGCCAACACGGCGGCCGTGGCCGCAGCCTACGCATCCCAAGCTCGCACGCTCGCCGCCGAGGATGCGACCCTGGTGGCGACCGGGGATAAGGTCCAGGCGGAACTGACCGACATCGCCCAGGCCCAGCAGTCCGCCGTCGTGGCCGCCTCGACGCAACAGGCTTCCTTGGTTGCCTTGAGCACAGGGAACGACCCCTCCATACCCCTGTTCCTCGCCGCGCAATCGGCGGGACGGAGCTCCGTGGACACCGACAGGGGAACAGCATCGATCCCGGCTGCGCTCAATGCCGCCATCTGGGCGGCCTCCTCACAGGTCGGAGTCCCTTATGTCTGGGGTGGCGAGACACCGCTCCCGGCGACCAATGCGGGATTCGACTGTTCGGGGCTCGTCCAATGGGCCTACGGCCAGGCCGGCATCGCATTGCCAAGGACCGCCCAGGAACAGCACGACGCCACCACGCCTGTGACCGCCGATCAGGCCCAGCCCGGGGATCTCGTGTTCTGGAACGACGGCACCCCGTCGGTCCAGCACGTCGCCATCTACGTGGGGGCCGGGATCGTCCTCGAAGCCCCGAGCACGGGATCGGTCGTCAGCTACGCACCGATCTGGCCCACGGGTCTCGTCGGCTTCGGCGTCCCAACCGCGCCTCCAGTGCCTCCGGCGTCGGCGGTCCCCGCCAGCTGAGCGGGTGAGGAGCGCCGCGACCCGTCCTCGAGCGAGCCGATCAGGCCGTCGGACGCTCCATGACGAGGCAACAGGTGGTGGCAGTGGCGACGAGCTTCCCGGCTCGGTCCACGATCTCGGCTTTCGAATAGGCGACACGACGGCCCGGCTTGGTGACAAGCCCCGTCGCTCGAAGGATGCCGCTGTCGACGGTGACCGGCCGGAGATAGCTCACGTTCAGGTCGATCGAGGTATAGGCGAGACCCAGATCGAGCGTGGTGTGTACGGCACACGCGGCGACAGTGTCGGCAAGGGTGCACACGAGCCCCCCGTGTACGACGCCGATGGGGTTGTAGGCCGACTCGTCCGGCTCGCATTCGGCGATAGAGTTCTATGATACAACTCAGTCCGCCACCGGCGCCGATCAAGTCGTCCCCTCATCTGTCGGACGGACCCACCGAATCGTCCCCGACGCCGAAGGCACCGAAATCAAGCCCACGCTTCGGGCCAGCTCGGCGACAACGTCGTGCGCGCCCACGAGGCGGTCAGACTCACCTTCGATGTAGACCAGGTCGACCTGATCTCCGCGCTGATGCCAGATGATGCTGACGATCTCCCGCTCAGCCACGTCGGCCCTTCGAACTCACGGCCGGCGCCACCTGGACTTCTTCCCTGGCCAAGGGTGTGACCGAGCGTCTTGTGCACAGGGCGGCGCGGCGGGGGGGGCCGTGGATGGGCTTCGCTCGGCCCCGGATCGTCACACCTCATTCGTACCCGATGTCGGACCATCGCCCGTCCCACGGCGGGGCCCGGATCTCGGGGGGTCCTCGACTCCCCGCCGTCGGCACAACCGGCGGCCCGAACTCGACTCTCGCCACTCCCCGCGATCTCGCCGCCTCACCGGGCATTTGCCACCCTGACCAGGGACAAGGCGCTCGGAGGAAGGCAAACCGGCACAGCGGTTGCTCCCGACCAGGGGTACAGAAGCCGTCTCGACGGGCCGATGCCTGAGGTGCGGCTTTGGGGAAGGGGCAATGGAACCTGCGTGGCTGGAGCATCTCGCCTTGGAGTTGCCCGACGCCGTCGTCGTGGCCGGGGCGGACGGTCGCCTGGTGTGGGGCAACCCGGCCGCGGAGCGGATCTTCGGTCTCTCCAACGCTGACATCGTCGGAACCGACGCGCTGCAATTCCTGCACCCTGAAGACCTCGAGCTGGCCGTGGCCTCGTTGGCGAGCGTCCTGGACAAGAACGTGGGCTCCCCGATCGAGCTCAGGGTCAAGACACCGACGGGTTGGAAGCTCGTCGAACTGATCGGAGCCAACCTCGTCGGCAAGCCGCCCATCGACGGGCTGGTGTGGTGCTTCAGAGACCTCACCGAACGACGCCGCTGGGAAGTCGCCACCAATGACGTCGAGCGCTTCCGATCGCTCGTGCACAACTCGGCGAGCATCCTCGTGCTTCTCGACCGATCCGGAACCGTCCAGTCGGTGTCCGCCGCCATCACCCGGGTGCTGGGTCACGACCAGGCCCTGGTGGAGGGACACCCCCTCGAGAACCTAGTGGTCCCAGCGGATCGCCCGGCCTTCGACGCCGCGCTGTCCTCGACGATCGAGGGCGAGCTGGCCGACGAGGGCCCCACCATCGTCGAGGTAGACCTGCGCCGTCGAGACGGCGGCGTCCCTGTTCCGTGTGAGTTGAGCATCGTCAACCTGCTCGACGACCCGACGGTCAACGGACTGGTGGTGTCGGCCCACAACATCACCCAGCTCCGGTCGACCCGCGACGCGCTCGAGCGACTGGCGACGCGCGACCCGCTCACGGGCCTTCCCAACCGCAAGCTCATCCTGGATCGAATCGAGCAGATGCAGCAGCGGGGCCGACGCAGCGGCCACGACGGGGCCGTCCTCTTCATCGACCTCGACCGGTTCAAAGACGTCAACGACTCGCTCGGCCATCGCGTGGGCGACGACGTGCTGCGCCAAACTGCCATCCGCTTTCAAGGTGCCTTGCGCGAAACGGACTCGATCGGCCGACTCGGAGGCGACGAGTTCGTCGTCCTGGTGGAAGGAGCGGGTTCTCACAACGCGGAGGCCGCCGCCCAACGACTGCTCGAATCGCTGGCCGCACCGTTCGCGGTCCACAGCGCGGCCCGACCCCAACTCACCATCGCGGCCAGCATCGGCATCGTCTCGGGCGCGTACGCCTCGGCCGAAGACCTGCTCATGGACGCCGATGTCGCCCTCTACGAAGCCAAAGCGGCAGGCCGGAATCGGGCCGTGCGATTCGAGCCCCACATGCGCGGCGAGTTCCGCACCCGCATCGACCTCGAACGGGACCTCCGCCTGGCCCTCGAGGGGGGCGAGTTCTTCGTCGTCTATCAGCCCGTGATCCAATTGAGCGACGGTGCCGTCCAGAGCATGGAGGCCCTGCTGCGATGGCGGCGGCCCTCGGGACTGGTGGTAGGGCCCGACGCCTTCATCCCCGCTCTCGAGGACTCGGGGCTCATCGTCGACGTCGGCGCCTTCGTGCTCCGAGAGGCATGCCACCAGACCCGTCATTGGAACGACGCCGGGTTTCCCATCGCCGTGTCGGTCAACGTCTCGCCCAGGCAATTCGAGACAGGCACACTCGTCGACGAGATCCAGTCGGCCCTCGAGGAGTCGGGCCTAGACCCGACCTCGTTGATCCTCGAGATGACCGAGACCACGTTGATGCGCGACTCTCACGAGTCGGCACTCCGACTCACGGCCCTCAAGAACCTCGGCATCCGCCTTGCCATCGACGACTTCGGCACGGGCTACTCGTCGCTCGCCTACCTCCAGCAGTTCCCCGTGGACATCATCAAGATCGACCGGACCTTCGTGATGGGAACCGCCACGGACCAAGCGAGCACCGCGCTCGTCCATGCACTGATCGAGCTCGGCGGCGCTCTGGGCCTCAAGACCGTGGCAGAGGGCATCGAGACGATCGACCAACTCGTGCAGCTGAAACACGAGGGGTGCGACGCCGGCCAAGGCTTCTACTTCAGCCGCCCGCTCGAACAAGCCGATGCGCGGCGTTTCCTGGCCGGCGCCGTCGAAGGCGTCGTCATCACGGGACCGGTCCCGGTCAAGCTCTAATTCGATCAGCGCCCTACGCTGCGCACCGATGACACCGCTCGCACTGCCTGCGGCTGGGCCCGCTTTTCGCGAGCGTGCGCTGGAGATCCTGCTCGGGGCGTCGCTCGGGCCCATCGTGGACCTCAGCCCGTCAGGATCCAACACACTTCGCCGACCTCGAGGTCGAGAGGGCCGTGCCCCATCCCCCCGGCTGACAACGTTCCGGCGACGCGCGCCGCCAGTCATGCACCAGGGCGACGGATCAACGCGAGTGATTCACATCAACGCTTCACTCCGACGCGCCTACGCATCCTCTGGCGCGTCAACGCATGGCCGTGTCGAGCGCCTAGACATACAGGGCGCGAGCAGACGACACGCAGCTCGACAACGACGCTGCTTTCGCTCCATGATCGAAGGCCTGACATCTCACACAGAGAGAGCTTGACCTTCCGAGCGCCTGACTGACCGACACGCCATGCGCCTCAGACGCACGTCGAGAAAGGTCAGGAGACCGTGAGCATCAGCCTCACCGAGGCGCGATTCTGCGTCACGGGTCGGCCGTGGATCCTGATCTTCCGATCGAGCAAGGTCACGGTGACGACGAAGTCCACAGCCCGCCTGGGCGTACCCGAGATCACCCCGGTCGTCCGGTTGATGCGCAGACCTCTCGGAAGTTTGGCCAACCACTTGTACGGAGGATTGCCGCCAGTGGCCGCCACCGTCGTGGAGTAGAAGTGGTAATGGACCGCATCCGGGAGTGACGTCGTCGTGATGGCGACCGGGGGAGGGAAGGTGAGGGCGTTGCCCACTCCGTCGACCGCGGCGCAGAAGTTCGCGGTCGGACAAGATACCGATTCGAGCGCGTTGCTGGAATCGATACTTGACGCCCCGGACCAGCTCGTGCCGTCGTAGATCAGCGCGTTCCCACTGTCGTCGACCGCCACACACAGACCCGAAGGCGCACACGACACCGAGTTCAGTGCATGGGCGACGTCGATGTTGGTGGGGACGGTCCAACTGGTTCCGTCATAGGTGAGGGCGTTGCCGTTGTCATCCACCGCCGCACACAACGTGGGTGTAGCGCACGACACCGACTTCACAGCATTGCCAGAGTCCGCGCTGACCGGGCTCGACCAACTGGTGCCGTGAAAGGTGAACGCGTTGCCCACTCCATCGACTGCGACGCAGAAGCTCACCGTCGGGCACGACACCGACGTCAGGGAGTTCCCGGGGTCGATGGCCGAGGGAGCGGTCCACGCGGTGCCGTTATAGACCAGCGCGTTCCCGCTGTCGTCCACCGCCACGCAGAACGTGTTGGTCACACACGACACCGAGTCGAGGACGACACCGGGATCGATGGAGAAGGGGTTGAACCACGTCCCGTAGGAGTAGCGTCTCTCGCTCCCGACCCCGTCCACTGCAATACAGAAAAGTGCGTTCGCGCACGACACCGAGGTCAGTCCGCCATCGCCCAGGTCGAGGGGATCGGGCGCCGCCCATGTGTTGTTGCGTTTGTGGATGATGGCGTTCCCGGTGCTGTCGACGGCGACGCAGAATTTGACCCTCGGACACGACACCGACGTGGGGGCAGCACCCGAATCGACCAGGGTGGGGGCGGACCAAATGCCCGATGCGAAGGCAGGACTCTCGATCGACGAGGTCGCCAGCATCGTTCCTGCCAGGGCGGCGGCCGCCACCACGATGCGAGCCCCCCGATGGCGACCCGTGCCGTCGGCCCCGGCCTCGTTCGGTGTGGACCGCACTCTGTGGAACATGAACCGCACTCTGTGGAACATGGTCGTACCCCCCGGCCCGCCCATAGCGCCGCTCTTGCCAGCGTCTACCTGAGCAGACGGTACCGGACGCCAGGCCTGTTTGCCCAGGGCCCGGGCTCAGAGACCCACCGGGGCAGCCGCGGCCCCGGGAGCCGGCCCGGTCAGAGCCAGTCCTTGCGGCGGAACACGACGTAGAGCCCGACCGCGAGCACGACAATTAGCGTGGCCGAGGTGATGAGCCCCGACTGCTTGGCAAAGCCCGGATAGGG